>Ga0209233_1000074_pt1 | contig 357367 bp, 314 predicted proteins | sample AraplaCL_Cvi_mCL_FD_184269 | JGI IMG/M metagenome (GOLD analysis project Ga0209233, IMG submission 184269) | Arabidopsis root microbial communities from the University of North Carolina, USA - plate scrape CL_Cvi_mCL (SPAdes) (version 2) | ecosystem: Host-associated > Plants > Roots >... | reverse complement strand
GATGAAAACTGTGTTTACCGAGATCGATACCGACCAGTGCTGACTCGCTCATGATGATGGCCTCCGAAAACAAAACACCCTGCGAAAGCGTAGCCCTCGCAGGGTGTGGGGGTGACCATCTCATTAAGCCGCGAATCAACGCGGCTTTTTCGATTCCATCAACGCTAGACGTTGAAGCGGAAGTGCATCACATCACCGTCTTTGACGATGTAATCCTTGCCTTCCAGACGCCATTTACCGGCTTCTTTGGCACCGGCTTCGCCCTTGTACTGGATGAAGTCGTTGTAGGCGATGACTTCGGCGCGAATGAAGCCTTTCTCGAAGTCGGTGTGGATCACGCCAGCGGCTTGTGGTGCGGTGGCACCGACGCGGACGGTCCAGGCGCGGACTTCTTCAACACCGGCGGTGAAATAGGTCTGCAGGTGCAGCATTTCGTAGCCAGCGCGGATTACACGGTTCAGGCCAGGTTCTTCGAGGCCCAGGGCTTCGAGGAACATGTCTTTTTCTTCGCCGTCTTCAAGCTCGGCGATTTCCGCTTCGATCTTGTTGCAGACCGGCACAACCATTGCGCCTTCTTCTTCGGCGATGGCCTTGACCACGTCCAGGTGCGGGTTGTTCTCGAAGCCGTCTTCAGCGACGTTGGCAATGTACATGACCGGCTTGGTGGTCAGCAGGTGGAAGCCCTTGATCACTGCCTTCTCGTCGGTGCCCATGTTCTTCATCAGGCTGCGCGCAGGCTTGCCTTCTGTGAAGTGAGCGATCAGTTGCTCCAGCAGGCCTTTCTGGACCACTGCGTCCTTGTCACCGCCCTTGGCGTTGCGCGCGACTTTCTGCAGTTGCTTCTCGCAGCTGTCGAGGTCGGCGAAGATCAGTTCGAGGTCGATGATTTCGATATCGCGTTTCGGGTCGACGCTGTTGGAGACGTGAATCACGTTCTCGTCTTCGAAGCAGCGGACCACGTGAGCGATGGCATCGGTTTCGCGGATGTTGGCCAGGAACTTGTTGCCCAGGCCTTCACCCTTCGAGGCGCCGGCAACCAGGCCAGCGATGTCGACGAATTCCATGGTGGTCGGCAGGATGCGCTTCGGATTGACGATGGCCGACAGGGCTTCCAGGCGCGGGTCCGGCATCGGCACGATGCCGCTGTTCGGCTCGATGGTGCAGAAGGGGAAGTTCTCGGCCGCGATACCGGATTTGGTCAGGGCGTTGAACAGGGTGGACTTGCCGACGTTAGGCAGGCCGACGATGCCGCAGTTGAATCCCATGGTATTTCCCCAAGGAGTTAGAGTCAGGCCTTCTGGCTGTGCAGGTTTTTCATCGCGCGGTTCCATTCACCTGCGAGGATATCCGGCAGCACGCCGAGGGCAAAGTCGATGCTGGCATCGAGTTTTTCCTGTTCGGCGCGTGGCGCACGACCCAGGACAAAGTTTGAAACCATACTGGCAACGCCTGGGTGGCCAATGCCGAGCCGCAAGCGGTAAAAGGTATTTTGATTGCCCAGTTGCGCGATGATGTCGCGCAACCCGTTGTGACCGCCATGCCCGCCGCCCTGCTTGAGCTTGGCAACGCCGGGTGGCAAGTCGAGTTCGTCATGCGCCACCAGGATTTCTTCCGGTTTGATGCGGAAAAAACCGGCAAGAGCCGCCACGGCCTGGCCGCTACGGTTCATGTAGGTGGTGGGAATCAGCAGGCGAACATCCTGACCCTGATGCGAGAAGCGTCCGGTCAGGCCGAAATATTTGCGATCGGCCACAAGATTGACACCTTGTGCTTGCGCGATGCGCTCAACAAAAAAGGCCCCTGCGTTATGCCGGGTCTGTTCGTATTCGGCGCCTGGATTTCCCAGGCCAACGATCAGTTTTATGGCAGTCACGTCAGGGGCCCTTCTTTGGAGTGGTGGATAACATCGTCGCAATAGGTGTGTGCGGCGAAAGTGGACGAAAAATGCTCATTTACCATGATGTAAACTTCGCGTTCCCGCCCGCTTTCTCGCTACGTTCCAGTCCGCGATGTTACTTGCTCACTCCGGCGTACAGAGTGAATTACTCTGCAGCGCCTTCTGCAGCTTCTGGAGCAACACGTGGAGCGTGAACGTTGGCAACAGCCAGGTCGTTACCGTGAGCCAGAGCAACAAACTCAACGCCTTTAGGGGCCTTGAGGTCGGACAGGTGAATGATCGAACCGATTTCGGCGTTAGCCAGGTCGACTTCGATGAATTCAGGCAGGTCTTTTGGCAGGCAGGAAACTTCAACTTCAGCAACAACGTGCGAAATTTCGCCGCCTTTTTTCACTGCAGCAGCTTCGTTGACGAAGTGCACAGGAACGTGAGCGGACAGTTTCTGACCAGCAACAACGCGTACGAAGTCAGCGTGCATCACGTGGCCTTTGGCCGGGTGACGTTGCAGAGCTTTGATGATTACGTTTTGCTTGGTGCCGCCAACGTTCAGCTCGATGATGTGGCTGTAAGCCGCTTCGTTTTCGAGCAGTTTGGCAACTTCTTTGGCCAGCATGCTGATGGATTCAGGGGCTTTTTCGCCACCGTAAACTACAGCTGGAACCAGGCTTGCGAGACGACGCAGGCGGCGGCTCGCACCTTTCCCCAGGTCGGAACGCACTTCAGCATTCAGAGTAAAATCGTTCATGTTGTATCTCCAAAATAACCACATTCGCCCCAGCGTTTGCGACCAGCGCTAAAGGCGATATGGGCAAAAAAGCCCCGCCCCGACAGGTTATGCCGGGGCGGGGCGCTTTTCGTCATCGAGATGTATCCGAAGGGCAGGGCCCTTAGCGGAACATCGCGCTGATCGATTCTTCGTTGCTGATGCGGCGAACCGCTTCGGCAACTACCGGTGCGATATCCAGTTGGCGGATACGTGCACAGGCTTGTGCTGCAGCGGACAGCGGGATGGTGTTAGTCACCACCAGCTCGTCCAGCACGGAATTTTCAATGTTTTCGATGGCCCGACCCGACAGCACAGGGTGTGTGCAGTAGGCAAAGACTTTGGCAGCGCCATGCTCTTTCAAGGCTTTAGCCGCGTGGCACAGAGTGCCGGCGGTATCGACCATGTCGTCAACCAGAATACAGGTACGCCCTTCGACATCACCGATGATATGCATCACTTCAGAGTGATTGGCTTTCTCACGGCGCTTGTCGATGATCCCGAGATCCACGCCCAGGGATTTGGCAACAGCACGTGCACGCACGACGCCGCCAATGTCCGGGGACACGATCATCAGGTTTTCGAAGCGTTGATCTTCAATGTCATCCACCAGTACCGGGGAGCCGTAGATGTTATCTACCGGAATATCGAAGAAGCCCTGGATCTGGTCAGCATGCAAATCAACCGTGAGAACACGATCGATGCCGACTACGGTAAGCATGTCAGCGACGACTTTCGCGCTGATAGCCACACGTGCGGAACGCGGACGGCGATCCTGACGGGCATAACCAAAGTAGGGGATCACCGCAGTGATTCGAGTGGCTGAGGAACGACGGAAGGCATCAGCCATCACGACGAGTTCCATCAGGTTATCGTTGGTCGGAGCGCAAGTCGGCTGAATAATGAAGACGTCTTTACCGCGGACGTTTTCATTGATCTCCGCAGTGATTTCGCCGTCGGAAAACTTACCGACAGAAATGTCACCGAGAGGGATATGCAGCTGACGTACAACACGCCGAGCCAGATCGGGGTTAGCGTTCCCCGTAAAGACCATCATCTTGGACACGCGCAGTACCTGAAGGCTGAGGGTAACCTGGATGAGTATAGGAAAATGGCAGGGGCGGCTGGATTCGAACCAACGCATGGCAGGATCAAAACCTGCTGCCTTACCGCTTGGCGACGCCCCTGTATCTGTTGCAACGAGTACCCAGTACCCGGTTCTTTTAGAGCAGACTTTGCAGCTTGCGATGCAACATCGAAACGTTGCTTCCTTTCGCTACAAACCCTGTAAGGGTCTCTGTAAGAAGGGCCGAGACTTTATCAGCTTCAGCTTTGCTTGGGAAGCCCCCAAACACACAACTTCCAGTTCCGGTGAGTTTTGCTTCGGTAAAATTACCTAACAAATTCAAAGCGTTACGTACCTCTGGATAACGCCTTGTTACCACCGGTAAGCAGTCATTTCGACTGTTTCCCTTGGGAACGGGGCGCACTTTAATGGGAGAAGAGTTACGTGTCAACAGCGGATCTGAAAAAATTTCTGCTGTACTTACAGATACTTGCGGCACCAGTACGAGATACCACGGTTCTTCCGGGTCTACAGGGGTGAGCTTTTCTCCCACGCCTTCGGCGAAAGCCGCGTGCCCACGCACGAAAACCGGGACGTCGGCGCCGAGTGTCAGGCCCAGCGTGGCCAGTTGATCCTCGTCCCAGCCCAGTTGCCAGAGATGATTGAGGCCCAGCAGCGTGGTGGCCGCATTCGAACTGCCGCCACCGATTCCACCGCCCATGGGCAGGATTTTTTCGATCCAGATATCAATGCCCAGCGAACAACCGGATTGTTCCTGAAGTTTTTTGGCGGCTTTGACGATCAGGTTGCTGTCGTGTGGGACGCCTTCGAACTCGGTGTGCAGGCGAATGACACCGTCATCGCGTACGGCGAAGGTGATTTCGTCGCCGTAATCGAGAAATTGAAACAGCGTCTGCAACTCGTGGTAGCCGTCTTCACGGCGACCCAGGATATGCAGCATCAAATTCAGTTTTGCCGGCGAGGGCAGGGTCAGGCGAGTGGCAGGCATGTCATTGCCCCAATTTGCGAGGTTGCCAGTCCTTGATCACCAGCGTGACATCAAGGTCGGTGCCGTGCAGTTTGATCCGCTCGGGCAGCCAATAACCGTTTTGCTGGATGTAGCTGAGGTATTCGACTTGCCAGCCATCCTGCTCGAGAGTGGCCAGGCGACTGTCGGCATCCAGGTTCAGGCGGCTTTTGCTGTCGGGGGCGGGCAATCCACGAACCCACCAGACCAAATGCGAAACCGGCAGTTTCCAGCCCAGCTGTTCTTCAAGCAGGGCTTCAGGCGTTGGCGCCTCAAAGCGACCCTGGTTGGCCACTTCCAGCGAGACCTGGCCAGGACGACCGGTCAGGCGGGCAGCACCGCGACCCAGCGGGCCGGACAGGCGAATATCGTAGTAGTCCTGTCGTTGCAGCCAGAACACGGTGCCGCTGCCCGAGTCTTTCGGGGCCCGGATACCGACCTTGCCGTTGATTTGCCAGCCATCGAGGCTGGTCAGTTGCTGTTTGTGCTCGCGCCATTGCGCGGGGTTGCCGTGGCCCTCGACGGATTCACGGGCGCCAAAGCCCGCGCAACCGGCGAGCAGGGCGATGAAGCTGAAAACGATGATGTGGCGCAAAAACATGATTTTAAAGAGTCTCGGAACCGGTCAGGCGCTTGATGGTGCTGCGCAGGGTTGGGCTGTCGGGTTGTTCCTTGAGGAATTTTCCCCAGATTTGTTTGGCTTCGCGTTGCTTGCCGTTGGCCCACAGGACTTCACCCAGGTGCGCCGCGACTTCCTGATCGGGGAAACGCTCCAGGGCCTGGCGCAAGTAGCGTTCGGCTACATCGAGGTTGCCCAGGCGGTAATTCACCCAGCCGAGGCTGTCGAGAACAGCCGGGTCTTCCGGGTTCAGCTGGTGCGCGTGCTCGATCAAGGTCTTGGCTTCGTCGTAACGCGTGGTGCGGTCGGACAGGGTGTAACCGAGGGCATTCAGCGCCATGGCGTTATCCGGATCGCGCTTGATGATCAGTCGCAGGTCTTTTTCCATCTGCGCCAGGTCATTGCGTTTTTCCGCGAGCATGGCCCGGGTATAGAGCAGGTTCAGATCGTCCGGATACTGCTTCAAGCCTTTATCGAGAACGGCCCAGGCGCGATCATCCTGCTTGTTGGCAGACAGGGTTTCGGCTTCGATCAGATACAGCTGGATCGCGTAGTCCGGTTGTTCGTCTCGTGCCCTGGCCAAACGGCTTTGGGCTTCGGCGGTGCGTCCGTTGTTCATCAGGATGTCGGACTGACGCAGTTGCGCCGGCAAATAGTCGTTGCCCGGGCCGACCAGTGCGTACTCGATCAGGGCGCCTTGCGGGTCGTTGCGTTCTTCGGCGATGCGCCCCAGGTTCAGGTGGGCCGAGTCGACATGGCTTTCCCGGGCGATCAGGTCTTCCAGGTAACCCTTGGCCTCCTTCCAGGCCTTGGCTTCCAGGCAAACCAGTGCCAGGGAATAGCGCAACTCGTCGTCTTCCGGATACTGCTGGACCAGGCTTGAGAACTGCTCTTTGGCGTCGCCCATGCGGTCCTGTTCGACCAGCATCCGGGCATAAGTCAGGCGCAAGCGTTTGTCGTCCGGGTATTTGCGGATGCTTTTTTCCAGCAGCGGCAGCGCTTCTTTGCCACGGTTAAGGCTTTGCAGCAGGCGAGCGCGCAGCAGGATCGGGGCGATTTCACCGTCTTGCGGAGGGTTTTTCTCAAGCAGCGCCAGTGCACCCTTGGTGTCACCATCCTGTTGCAGCAACAGGGCCTTGCCGAAAATCAGCTGGCTGTTTTTCGGGTGGCGCAGCAGCAAACGGTCAAAACTTTTCATCAGGCCGTTGCGGGTGTCCTGATCGGTATCGGCCGCAGACAGGGCGAGGAAGTCGAAGTGAGTATCGCCCTTGCCCAGCAGAACCTTCTCCATATAAGCCATGGAGTCGTCATAACGCCCGGCGCGGGCCAGTTGCACGGCGGCGGCCCGCTGTGCCTCGAGGTCGTTCGGGGCGTTTTTTGCCCAGATCAGCGAGCTATCAAGCGCTGCCTGATCGGCGCCCAGGTATTCGGCGATGCGAAAGGCTCGCTCGGAGATGCCCGGGTCCTGGGTGTTGACAGCCTGGGTCACGTAGTTGTCCAGCGCAATGTCGAAACGATTGCGCTGGCCAGCCAGTTCCGCGCTCAGCAGGCTGAAGATCGTGTCTTCGCTGAACGAGCTGTAAACCTTGGGCTTTTCAGGGGCTTTCGTGCTGTCTTCGACCGGCGGCGTACCGCTCGGCGAAACGGGGGCCAAGGCCTGGCAGCCGCTGAGGAAGACAAAAGCGAGGAGCAACGCGGAAGATCTATTCATAGGGGAAGAGGACGACTAACCTGCGGTCGGATCATCATGACACAAGCCTTCGGCCAAACATAACCGGCCTGTCAATTTGCCGTTGAACTTAATCCCTGTGCAGGTGCCCGAGCCCCTGTATAGAGGCAAGGTATCAGGACAATAGTCGGCAATGGTTGTTCTGAGTCAGGCGAAGTAGGACAATTGTCGGCTTCTCGACATCATCAGCGATCTTGAATGGCCTTCCTCGCACTCGGTATTAACCACAAGACTGCTTCCGTAGACGTCCGCGAGCGCGTGGCTTTTACCCCGGAACAGCTGGTTGAGGCCTTGCAGCAGCTCTGCCGACTCACCGACAGCCGCGAAGCTGCGATCCTCTCCACCTGCAATCGCAGTGAACTCTATATAGAACAGGATCAGCTTTCTGCCGATACCGTGTTGCGCTGGTTGGCCGATTATCACCATTTGAGCCTCGATGAGCTGCGTGCCAGCGCTTATGTGCACGAAGATGATGCGGCCGTTCGTCACATGATGCGTGTCGCCTCCGGGCTCGATTCGCTGGTGTTGGGCGAACCACAGATTCTCGGCCAGATGAAATCGGCCTACGCCGTGGCCCGCGAGGCCGGCACCATTGGTCCGCTGCTTGGGCGTTTGTTCCAGGCCACGTTCAATGCGGCGAAGCAGGTGCGAACCGACACCGCCATCGGTGAAAACCCGGTGTCCGTGGCGTTTGCCGCGGTCAGCCTGGCGAAACAGATTTTCAGCGATTTGCAGCGCAGCCAGGCATTGCTGATCGGCGCTGGCGAGACCATTACCCTGGTCGCCCGCCATTTGCATGAGCTGGGCGTGAAGCGGATCGTGGTTGCCAACCGGACCCTGGAGCGCGCCAGCATCCTGGCCGAGCAGTTTGGCGCCCACGCGGTGCTGCTCTCGGACATCCCGGCAGAACTGGTGCGCAGTGATATCGTCATCAGCTCGACCGCCAGCCAGTTGCCGATTCTTGGCAAAGGCGCGGTAGAAAGTGCCTTGAAATTGCGCAAGCATAAACCGATCTTCATGGTTGATATCGCTGTACCACGGGATATCGAACCGGAAGTCGGCGAGTTGGACGACGTTTACCTCTATAGCGTCGACGATCTCCACGAAGTGGTCGCCGAAAACCTCAAGAGCCGTCAGGGTGCTGCCCAGGCGGCGGAAGAAATGGTTTCCATCGGTGCCGACGACTTCATGGTTCGTCTGCGTGAACTGGCGGCGGTGGATGTGCTCAAGGCCTATCGTCAACAGAGCGAACGCCTGCGCGATGAAGAATTGCAAAAAGCCCAGCGCCTGCTTGCCAACGGCAGCAGCGCTGAAGACGTGCTGGTGCAACTGGCTCGTGGCCTGACCAACAAACTGTTGCATGCCCCCAGCGTGCAGTTGAAAAAGCTTACCGCCGAAGGCCGCCTCGATGCGCTGGCCATGGCCCAGGAACTCTTTGCCCTCGGTGAGGGTAATTCGGATAGCTCTTCGGATAAAAAACCGCAATGAAAGCGTCACTGCTCAATAAGCTGGACATCCTCCAGGACCGTTTCGAGGAACTGACCGCCTTGCTTGGCGATGGCGAAGTCATTTCCGATCAGAACAAATTCCGCACCTATTCCAAGGAGTACGCGGAAGTTGAGCCGATTGTCGCCACCTATAAACAGCTGCTCAAGGTTCAGGGCGATCTCGAAGGTGCCCAGGCACTGCTCAAGGACAGCGATCCGGACATGCGCGAAATGGCCGTCGAAGAAGTCCGCGAAGCCAAAGAGCAACTGATCGAACTTGAAGCCAGCCTGCAACGCATGCTGCTGCCCAAGGACCCGAACGACGGGCGCAACGTGTTCCTGGAAATTCGTGCCGGCACCGGTGGTGACGAGGCGGCGATTTTCTCAGGTGACCTGTTCCGCATGTATTCGCGTTACGCCGAACGGCGTGGCTGGCGGGTCGAGATTCTGTCGGAGAACATCGGGGAGCACGGCGGCTTCAAGGAAGTTATCGCGCGGGTCGAAGGCGACAATGTCTACGGCAAGCTGAAGTTCGAATCCGGCGCACACCGCGTGCAACGGGTTCCGGCCACCGAGTCCCAGGGCCGTATCCACACCTCGGCCTGCACCGTGGCGGTGTTGCCTGAGCCGGACGAACAGGAAGCGATCGAGATCAACCCGGCAGATTTGCGCATCGATACCTATCGCTCCTCCGGCGCCGGCGGTCAGCACGTGAACAAGACCGACTCGGCGATCCGGATTACCCACTTGCCCTCGGGTATCGTGGTCGAGTGCCAGGAAGAACGTTCCCAGCACAAGAACCGGGCGCGGGCGATGTCCTGGCTCTCGGCTAAATTGAACGATCAGCAAACCAGCGCCGCGGCGAATGCCATCGCCAGCGAGCGCAAATTGCTGGTGGGCTCGGGCGACCGTTCCGAGCGAATTCGTACCTACAACTTTGCCCAGGGCCGGGTCACCGACCACCGGGTCAACCTGACGCTGTATTCCCTCGACGAAATCCTCGCGGGTGGCGTCGAAGCCGTGATCGAGCCGTTGCTGGCCGAGTATCAGGCTGACCAACTGGCAGCGATAGGTGAATAAATGACCATCATTGCCAGTTTGTTACGTGCAGCCGACCTGCCTGACTCGCCGACCGCGCGCCTGGATGCCGAGTTGCTGCTGGCCGCAGCCCTGGGTAAGTCACGCAGTTTTCTGCACACCTGGCCGGAGCGCATCGTTCCCAGCGAAGCCGCGCTGACCTTCGCCGAGTACCTGCAGCGTCGCCGCGCCGGCGAGCCGGTGGCCTATATTCTCGGCCAGCAGGGTTTCTGGAAGCTGGACCTGGAAGTGGCGCCGCACACGCTGATCCCGCGCCCGGACACCGAGTTGCTGGTCGAAGCTGCGCTGGAACTGTTGCCCGCAACACCGGCCAAGGTTCTCGATCTGGGCACCGGCAGTGGCGCGATTGCCCTGGCGTTGGCCAGCGAGCGTCCAGCCTGGCAAGTCACGGCAGTGGACCGGATCCTCGAGGCCGTGGCCCTGGCCGAGCGCAATCGCCAGCGTCTGAACTTGAACAACGTCACGGTGCTCAGCAGTCACTGGTTCAGTGCGCTGAAAGATCATCGCTACACGCTGATCATCAGCAACCCGCCTTATATCGCCTGCGCCGACCCGCATCTGGTGGCCGGTGACGTGCGATTCGAACCAGCCAGCGCGTTGGTGGCCGGCACCGACGGGCTCGATGATTTGCGTTTGATCGTCGCCCAGGCGCCGCAGCACCTGGAAGCGGGCGGCTGGTTGATGCTCGAGCACGGTTATGATCAGGCCGATGCCGTGCGCGATTTGCTGCTGACCCAAGGTTTTGAAGAGGTCCACAGCCGCAAGGACCTCGGTGACCATGAACGTATCAGTCTGGGGCGTCTACCGTGCTGAATGATCAGGAGCTGTTGCGTTATAGCCGGCAGATTCTGTTGCAACACGTCGACATCGACGGCCAATTGCGACTCAAGCAAAGCCGCGTCTTGATCGTCGGCCTCGGCGGGCTCGGTGCGCCGGTCGCGCTGTACCTGGCGGCGGCCGGTGTCGGCGAGTTGCATCTGGCGGATTTCGACACGGTCGACCTGACCAACCTGCAACGGCAGATCATTCACGACACCGACAGCGTCGGGTTGAGCAAGGTCGACTCGGCTATCCGGCGTCTGACGGCGATCAACCCCGAGATTCAACTGATCGCTCATCGCACCGCACTGGACGACGACTCGTTGGCGGCTGCGGTGTCGGCGGTCGACGTGGTGCTCGACTGCTCCGACAATTTTTCCACCCGCGAAGCGGTGAACGCGGCGTGTGTGGCGGCGCGAAAACCCTTGGTCAGCGGCGCGGCGATTCGCCTGGAAGGGCAGTTGTCGGTGTTCGACCCACGTCGCGCCGAGAGCCCGTGTTACCACTGTTTGTACGGGCACGGCAGCGAAGCCGAACTGACCTGCAGCGAAGCCGGCGTGCTCGGTCCGCTGGTGGGGCTGGTGGGCAGCCTGCAAGCGCTTGAGGCGCTGAAACTGTTGGTCGGGTTCGGTGAGCCGTTGGTGGGACGGTTATTATTAATCGATGCCTTGGGGGCGCGGTTCCGTGAGTTGCGGGTCAAGCGTGATCCAGGCTGCAGTGTTTGCGGGGGCAGGCATGCGTGAAGCGCCCATCGGCGTATTCGATTCCGGGGTCGGCGGGTTGTCGGTGCTGGCTGAGATCCAGCAATTATTGCCCAATGAATCGCTGTTGTATGTCGGCGATTGCGGGAACATTCCCTATGGCGAGAAATCTCCCGAGTTCATTCGCCAACGTTGCAGCGTAGTCGCGGAGTTTTTTGTCCGGCAAGGTGCCAAGGCCTTGGTCGTGGCCTGCAACACGGCAACCGTGGCCGGTGTCGCGGATTTGCGGCGCGACTACCCGGACTGGCCCATCATCGGCATGGAGCCTGCGGTCAAGCCCGCCGCCGCGGCCACTCGCAGTGGCGTGGTCGGTGTACTCGCCACCACCGGGACGTTGCAGAGCGCCAAGTTCGCGGCCTTGCTCGACCGTTTTGCTACCGATGTGCGGGTGATCACTCAGCCGTGCCCAGGGTTGGTGGAGCTGATCGAAGCCGGTGACCTGCACAGCCAGGAGCTGTGCCGGTTACTGGCCGGTTATCTCGAACCCTTGCTGGCGGCTGGATGTGACACGATTATTCTCGGTTGCACGCACTATCCTTTCCTCAAGCCATTGCTCAAGCAGATGCTCCCCGCCGACATCAGCCTGATCGATACTGGCGCGGCGGTTGCCCGGCAAACCCAGCGCCTGCTGGCCGAGCGTGAGTTGCTCGCAGAAGGACCACCTCGCGACGCGCAGTTCTGGACCAGTGCCAGCCCCGAGCACTTGAGAAATATCCTGCCGCTGCTCTGGCGTAACGCCGGGGTTGTGCAAAGCTTCAGTCTGTAGAAAGTCGTTTTGGGGAGCGCTTCAAGTGGATGCATTCCTTTTGAGGCGTGGATCTTCATGGCACGTCTGTTGAGCCAAAAAAACAAACACAATCGTTCAGAAAAGGATGTTTCTCATGAAGCGACTGTTCTGTTTAGCCGCGATCGCGGTCGCGTTGTTGGGGCACAGTTTTACCGCACAAGCAGCTGGCGTCGAGTTTGCGGTTGGCCAGACCAGCGGTTCGACCCAGACTTATCGCCTAGGCCTGCAATGGGATTGGGATAAAAGCTGGTGGCAGACTGATGTCGGGCGCGTGACGGGCTACTGGAGCGGTGCGTACACCTATTGGAATGGTGACAAGACTGTAAGCAATCACAGCCTGTCGTTCTCTCCGGTGTTCGTTTACGAGTTTGCCGGGCAAACCGTCAAACCTTATCTGGAGGCCGGCATCGGCGTTGCGGTATTCGCTCACGACGAAGTGGACGATCGCCGGTTGGGCGAGGCTTTTCAATTTGAGGATCGATTGGGGTTCGGCCTGCGGTTTGCTGGTGGGCATGAAATCGGGATTCGCGCGACGCATTACTCCAACGCCCATATCAACGTCACCAATGACGGTATAGAAAGCTTCGCGTTGCATTACACGATGCCTCTATAAGCACCGGCTACTTTTATGTGGGAGCGAGCCTGCTCGCGATGACGGATTGACAGCCAGTGTGAGTGTTAAATGTTAAACCGCTATCGCGAGCAGGCTCGCTCCCACAGGTATATTTGGCTGACTTGCACTCAGCGATACGCCGTCGCAATCCCCTGACGCTCGTCGATGCACTCCGGCGCACCCATCTCGAACTCCCGGCAGATCAGCGGGCGTTTTTCATAAATGGTGCACATCATGCTGTCGCGATCCAGCGCGGCGCACCAACCGTCATCCAGGCGCAGCATGACTTCCCCGCCCCAATCGTCGGTGTCGATAAAACGTTCGGGCACGCCAGTGTCGGTGATCAGCATGACTTCGAGCTGGCAACAGCAGGCTGCACAGGTCGAGCAGGTGACCGCCGGTTCGGCGATGGTCTTGATGGGGATCGTGTTCATAGGCGCGCAGTGTAAGGCAGCGCGCCGGTACTGTGTGAAAGGCCTGACAGACGCTCAACCGGATGAGGCTGCCGACAGGCGTAGGTCATGACCTGTTTACGGTGTATCGATACTCGGTGGCGAGCGCCTGACCATGCGTTTTCCGATCACTAATTTTCCGCGGCTGGACATTGTCGACAGCGGCCAGAGTGCTGCCATGGACAGGGCCAGGAGGGGGACTTCCTGTGGGCGCTGCCTGAGTGTTTCGACGACATAGTGTGCAGCTTTGTCGGCTGACCACATCTGTGGCATCGGATGGTCGCTGTTCCCGGTCAGCAGGGTGCCGGCGAAGCAGGGGCTAACCAGGGTGACTTCAATGCCTTCCGGTGCCAGATCGATGCGTTGGGACTCAAACAGGCACCGCAGCCCGGGTTTCGAGGCACCATAGGCTTCGGCCCGAGGCAGGGCCAGGTCGGTCACCGAGCTGGCGATACCCACCAGGTGTGGCTGTACTCCGGCGCGCAGTAACGGCAATGCAGCTTCGGTGCAATAGCTGCAGGCGAGCAGGTTAGTGCGCACCACGTGTTCGATGAGCGAGTTGTCGAATCGCCTGGAGTCAACATATTCACAGGTTCCGGCATTGAGGATCACGGTGTCCAGCGAGCCCCACTCCTGATGGATCCGCTCGCAAATTTCGCGCACGGTCTGGCTGTTGGTCAGATTGCCCGCCACCACCAGCACTTGTCCCGGATAGCGCTGGGCCAGGACTTTCAATGGTGCAATCGTGCGGGCGCTAACCGCCAGGTGCGCGCCGGACTTCAACAGTTCTTCGGCAATTGCAGCGCCAATGCCGTTGCCGGCTCCTGTCAGCCAGTATCGCCGTGGCGTTGTATGACTCAATCCATTCTCCTTTTCAGCCATGTATCGCTCCGACATCCAGGCGCGAAGGCAAGTGTTTGAACGCCGTCAGTGCGCGTTCGCGTGACAGCCCCAGATCGACGATTGGCAGCGGATAGTCGGCCGCGCCAAACAGTCCGCCCAGGGTCGCCGGGTTGTGGATAGATTTGTTATTCAGCCCCGCCAGCTCCGGCAGCCAGTGCTTGATGAACAGACCTTCAGTGTCGAATTTTTCCGACTGGCTCAGCGGGTTGAAAATCCGGAACCAGGGCGCCGAATCGGTGCCGGTGGAAGCGCTCCACTGCCAGCCGCCGTTATTCGCGGCCAGATCGCCATCGATCAAATGGCGCATGAAGAATCGCTCGCCTTCGCGCCAGTCGATCAGCAGGTTTTTTGTCAGGAACATTGCCACCAGCATCCGCAGACGGTTGTGCATCCAGCCGGTTTCCAGCAGTTGGCGCATGGCCGCGTCGATGATCGGCAACCCGGTACGCGCCTCTTTCCAGGCCGCCAGCTCATCTGGAGCATCGCGCCAGGCCAGCGCTTCGGTTTCCGGGCGAAAGGCGCGGTGTCGGGAGACCCGTGGATAGCCCACCAGAACGTGTTTGTAAAACTCGCGCCAGAGCAGTTCGTTGATCCAGGCGACAGCACCGGCGCTGCCACTGTCGAACTCGCCTTGATTGCTTTTCAGGGCGGCGTGCAGGCACTGGCGTGGAGAAATTACTCCGGCTGCGAGGTACGCGGACAGCTGGCTGGTACCGGGTTGTGCCGGGAAGTCGCGTTGGTCTTTGTAGTGATCAATCTGCCCTTGGGCGAAGTTCTCCAGACGCCGATGGGCCTCACCTTCACCGGCCGGCCAGAGCGCGCGAAGAGGTTCGCCGGGCGTGTCGAAACCCTCGACCTGCAATGGGATCGGGTCACGGTTGATGGCCGTTGGCACCTGAACTCCCGGGGCGGCAATCAGGCGCGGTAACACGCCGTGCAGGCGGGCGTAGCAAGCTTTGCGGAACTGACTGAAGACCTGAAAGTACGTACCGGTTTTGGTCAGCACGCTGCCGGGCTTGAACAGCAATTGATCGAGGTAGCTGTAAAAGCCAATGCCCGCAGCGTCGAGAGTCTTGCTGACAGCCGCATCACGGCGACTTTCGTTCTCGCCGTATTCCTCGTTGACGTGAACCGCCTCGACGTTCAGCTCTGTGCCTAACTGACCAAGCACCTGCGGCGCATCATCCCAGCGCTCGGCAGTACGGATCAGCAAGGGAATGTTCAGCTCGCCGAGGGCATGGCTCAACTCGCGCAGGTTACGTAGCCAGAAATCCACTTTGCACGGTGCATCGTCGTGGATCTGCCATTGCTGCGGGCTCAACAAATACACCGCCACGCACGGGCCACGAGCTGCGGCGGCCGAGAGGGCGGTGTTGTCATGTACGCGCAAGTCGCTGCGCAGCCAGATCAATTGCAGAAGGTTTTTGCGTACACGCATTTAAATGAGCCCACGCTGAACCAGTGCCTGATGGGCCGACAACGGATCTTCGGCCAGAAATAAATCGGCTATTTCAGAGGTCTTGGCGGACAACTCGGCGTGGTGGATGCACACCGCAGGGCCGGCAATGAGTTTTGGGCAGCCGACATTGGTCAGAAGTTTCGATAAATGTTTGAGATCGATTGATTGGCTGGAATACAGCAGCACACCGCGCGCCTGCAGATGCTCGACCGCCAGAGCCAGTTCGCCGGTCGGCAACGGCCAGTCGAACACTTCCACGGGGCAATCGGCGCTGCTGACCAGCCAGGCAGTGAGCCACAGATGCGGCTCCAGGGGTAAGTCGGAGTGATTGACCAGCAGCAACGGCGTGCCGCGCAGCTGACGGTTGTTGTGGTAGACCCTCGCACCGAACTTGCTGCGCAACCAGGAATAAAAGAACCCCCGCTCCATCTGCGCGCCGAACTGACCTTGCCAGCGCTGCTCGAGTTCGGCCAGCAGCGGCATCAGCAGTTGTTCGCACAAGGTACGCGGTGGATACAGCGACATGGCCTGATTGAGCGTGTCGTCGACCTGACGCTCGGCCAGTTGGCTGATCGCCTGTATCAGGTTCAGTCGCAAGGCGTGCCAGTCGTTCTCAACAGGGCCGCTCAACGTTTGTCGCGTCCCCAGCAGTTGCTTGACCTGGCTGACGGCTACGCCGCGATTGAGCCAGGTGAGGATGTTATGGATCCGTTGCACATGCTCGGCCGAGAACAGCCGGTGTCCCTTGGGCGTGCGCTGCGGCACGATCAGCCCGTAACGGCGTTCCCAGGCGCGCAGAGTCACGGCGTTGACGCCGGTGATTCGGGCGACATCGCGGATCGGCAGCCAACCGTCCTCCAGGGCCTGTTGATAGTCGGCGCCGAGGTCGTCGTCAGGTTCGGTTTTCATTTAAATCGCATTTCGCAAGCTGAGGTTTTCCGGGTGCGGTTGCAGGTACGCCTGCCGCATGACGTACGGATCGGGATGATGGCGCAAGTGATGCTTGAGCAATGTCAGCGGTACCACCAAGGGCACGATGCCGTGGCGGTACTGACCGATCACGTGCTGCACTTCCTGTTTGTCTTCGGCGCTGATGACCTGTTTGAAATAGCCGCTGAGGTGTTGCAGCACATTGGTGTGGGTGCCGCGGGTGGCGCATTTTCTCAGTGCCGTCATCAGCTCGCTGAAATAGCGCGGGCCGAGTTCATCGGGATCGGTCTGGCCCATATCACCCAAGAGCTTGCCCAAGGCTTTGTATTGCAGTGGGTTATGGGCCATCAACAGGTACTTGTAGCGTGCATGAAAGTCAGTCAGGCCATTGCGACTCAAGCCGTTTTTCCGGAGCTCCTGCCAGGCCGCGTAGGCAAATACCCGGGTCAGGAAGTTTTCGCGTAGTACGGGATCGTTCAGTCGACCGTCTTCTTCCACCGGCAGGTCCGGGTGGTGGGCGCAAAACGCTTGAGCGTAGATGCCGCGTGCACCGCCGTCGTGCGGGCTGCCATTGGGCTGGTAAACCTTGACCCGGTCCAGGCCACAGGACGGTGATTTCTGCATGAAAATATAGCCGCAAATGTCGCCCAGCGCGCCGGCCATTTGCTGGCCGAAGTTCGTCAGCGGCTGAGTGACATCCAGTTCGTGGTGAACCGTACCGACGGCGTGAGGTTGCTGCGGATCGCCGACCAGTCGAATCGGTTCTCGGGGAACCCCCAGACCGATGGCGACTTCCGGGCACACTGCAATGAACTCGAAATAATCCGTGAGGGTTCGACTGCACAGCCGAGAGGCTTTATGTCCGCCGTTGTAACGCACCTCGGCGCCCATCAGGCAGGCACTGATAGCGATTTTTGGTTTGCTTGCGGAGTTGCTGGGCATGGAGGCACCTCGGATCTATACCTGTACAGGCTGTTTGCGCTGTACAGCTCGGTTTGATCATAGATCCAAAGGTGTACAAGTCAAATTGTTTGTACAAGTTTTACTTGCTCCCTCTTCCAGTGGGATTCATCGTGCAACGTCTGTGCGGGTTGATGCGTTTCACTGCAGGTGGGCGTGCAGGCGACGAGCCGCTTCCTGACCGCTCATCCAGGCCCCTTCGACACGCCCTGACAGGCACCAGTCGCCGCACACGTACAAACCCAGGTCGGCATCGGCCAATACGCCCCATTCATGGCTGCTGGACGGGCGTGCGTAGAGCCAGCGATGGGCAAGGCTGAAGACAGGTGCGGGCATGGAGTCGTGCAACAACTCGGCGAAGGCACCGTGCAGTTGTTCGATCACTGCCTCTTTGGACAGATCGATATGTTGTCGGCTCCAGTTGCTGTTGGCGTGCAATACCCAGGTGTCGAGGGTGGTGTCGCGCCCCGGCTTGCTACGGTTACGCGCCAGCCAGTCGAGCGGGCTGTCCTGTACAAAGCAGCCTTCCATCGGCGTATCCAGCGGCGTGTCGAAGGCCAGCGCAATGGCCCAGGTCGGGTCCATTTTTACCCCGGCGGCGACCCCGGCGAGTTTCGGCGCGGCGGCCAGCAGGGCGGTGGCCTGCGGCGCAGGCGTAGCGATGACGACATGGCTGAAGGGACCGTGGGTGAAGCCTTCGGCATCCTGCAAATGCCAATGTTCTTCGCCGCGATAGACCTCGGTAATCCGGCAAGCGAAATGCGCTTCCGTATCGCCGATCAGCGCTCGGGTGATGGCGCTCATGCGAGGGGTGCCGACCCAGCGGGTCTGTTCATCCGGTGATGGGCTGAGCTGGCCACCCTGATAGTGGTAGAGCTGCGGCGTCCATTCGGCGACCCAGCCATTGGCTTGCCAGCGCTGGACTTCAATGACAAAGCGGCGATCACGGGCGGTGAAATATTGTGCGCCCATGTCCAGTGCGCCGGCGTCGCTGCGTTTGCTCGACATGCGACCGCCGCTGCCACGGCTTTTATCGAACAATTGAACGACGTACCCGGCCTCTTGCAAGGCTTGGGCTGCCGAGAGTCCGGCAATGCCGGTGCCGATGATTGCGATGGGTACAGTCATAGAGGCCTCGTTTACCTTTCTGTACAGGCTACGCTGCAGGTTAAACCTGTACAACATCGATTTCTGGTATAACTTTCAGCGTTCTCGTTCTGACAGGTTCGCCTATTGTTAAACACAGAACCTGTCTGATCCGAAACACCCCTGCTTATAAAAATAGACTAGTGATCAGGGTAAAACGCCACGCGAGGAAGAAGTCATGCACATATTGCTGACCGGCGGTACTGGTTTGATAGGACGTCAACTCTGCCGACACTGGTTGAGCCAGGGTCATAGCCTGACGGTGTGGAGTCGCAGGCCCGAACAAGTCGCCAAATTGTGCGGCGCTCAGGTACGTGGCGTCAGGCGTCTGGAAGACATTGGCCAACGCCCGGTGGATGCGGTGATCAATCTCGCGGGCGCACCGATTGCTGATCGCCTCTGGACTCATCGACGCAAGGCGCTGCTCTGGAGCAGTCGTATCAAGCTTACCGAAACCCTGCTGGCGTGGCTTGAAAGTTGTGAGCAGAAACCACAACTGTTGATTTCGGGGTCTGCAGTCGGTTGGTACGGCGACGGCGGTGAGCGTGAGTTGACCGAAAAGTCACCGCCGGTCAGCGAAGACTTCGCCAGCCAGTTGTGCATTGCCTGGGAGGAGACCGCACAGCGCGCCGAGGCATTGGGGATTCGGGTAGTGCTGGTGCGTACCGGGTTGGTGCTGTCGGCGGAGGGCGGCTTTTTGTCACGGCTGTTATTGCCGTTCAAATGGGGGCTGGGCGGGCCGATCGGCAATGGTCGGCAGTGGATGCCGTGGATTCACATCGATGATCAAATCGCCCTGATTGATTTTCTTCTGCATCAGAAAGACGCCAGTGGTCCTTATAATGCGTGCGCGCCAAAACCGGTGCGCAATCGCGAGTTCGCCAAGACCCTCGCCAGCGTTTTGCATCGGCCGGCGTTCATGCCGATGCCTTCATTTGTGCTGAAGGTTGGTCTTGGCGAGTTGTCACTGTTGCTGCTGGGTGGTCAGCGGGCAACACCGGCGCGCCTGCTGGCGGCGGGTTTCACATTCCGCTTCACTGATTTGCGTGCGGCCCTGGACGACGTGTCCAGCCGCCTTTGAAATAGGACGTTGCATGACCGATCACGCGTTGCTCCTGGTCAATTTGGGTTCACCCGCTTCCACACAGGTGGCGGACGTGCGCAGCTACCTCAATCAATTTCTGATGGACCCTTATGTCATTGACCTGCCATGGCCGGTGCGACGTTTGCTGGTCTCGCTGATTCTGATCAAGCGCCCTGAGCAATCGGCTCACGCCTATGCCTCGATCTGGTGGGACGAAGGTTCGCCGCTGGTGGTGCTCAGTCGCCGTTTGCAGCAAGCGATGACCGCGCAGTGGACCCAGGGGCCGGTCGAGTTGGCCATGCGTTACGGCGAGCCGTCGATTGAGTCGGTGTTGACCCGCGTGGCTGCTCAAGGGATCAAGAAAATCACCCTTGCACCGCTTTATCCACAATTCGCCGACAGCACCGTGACCACGGTGATTGAAGAGGCCAAGCGGGTGGTGCGCGAGAAGAAACTGAATGTGCAGTTCTCGATTCTCCAGCCGTTCTACGATCAGCCGGAATACCTCGATGCGCTGGTGGCCAGTGCCAGGCCGTATCTGGAGCAGGATTACGATCACCTGCTGCTGAGCTTCCATGGTTTGCCGGAGCGGCACCTGAAGAAGCTCAACCCGGGCCATAGCTTTGAGGGGGGCGGTGATTGCTGTGCCGGCGCGCCGCCGGAAGTGGTTGCAACCTGCTATCGCGGTCAGTGCCTGCGTACCGCGGCAGCATTTGCCGAGCGCTTGGGGTTGTCGGACGGCAAATGGTCGGTGTCGTTCCAGTCACGGCTGGGCCGCGCCAAATGGATCGAACCCTATACCGAAGCGCGCCTCGATGCGTTGGCCAGGCAAGGTGTGAAGAAGGTTCTGGTGATGTGCCCGGCGTTCGTGGCCGACTGCATCGAAACCCTGGAAGAGATCGGTGACCGTGGGCTCGAGCAGTTCCGCGAGGCGGGAGGCGAGGAGTTGGTGCTGGTGCCGTGTCTCAACGATGACCCGCAGTGGGTGCAGGCGTTGAACACCTTGTGTGAAAGGGCGCCGCTGGCTTTGTAGGCGAGCGGTAATGTGGCGAGGGAGCTTGCTCCCGCTCGGCTGCGAAGCAGTCGTAAATTCGGCAAACACGATATGTCTGAAGATATGCGGTTGCAGGTTTTAGGGTCGCTTCGCGACCCAGCGGGAGCAAGCTCCCTCGCCACAGGGGGCTGTGTAAGCCGTTAGAGCAACGGATCTTCCGCCTTCTTGTGCTTCCAGCTGTCATTGCCCGGCAGGATCAGGTTCAGCGCAATCGCCACGACAGCGCACAGCGCGATGCCCTTGAGGCCGAAATCCTGCGCGCCGGTACCGGTGCCGACCAGCATGCCGCCAATCCCGAACACCAGCGTGACCGAGACAATCACCAGGTTGCGTGCTTCGGCCAAATCGATCTTGTGGCGGATCATGGTATTCATGCCCACCGCCGCAATCGACCCGAACAACAGGCAGAGAATCCCGCCCATCACCGGCACCGGGATGCTTTGCAGCAGTGCGCCGAACTTGCCGATAAACGCCAGGCTGATGGCAAAGATCGCCGCCCAGGACATGATTTTCGGGTTGTAGTTCTTGGTCAGCATCACCGCGCCCGTCACTTCGGCGTACGTGGTGTTGGGTGGCCCGCCGAGCAGGCCGGCGGCAGTGGTTGCGATGCCATCGCCAAACAGCGTGCGGTGCAGGCCGGGCTTCTTAAGGTAATCACGTCCGGTCACGCTGCCGACTGCGATCACGCCGCCGATATGCTCGATGGCCGGGGCCAGCGCCACCGGGACGATGAACAGAATCGCCTGCCAGTTGAATTCCGGAGCGGTGAAGTTTGGCAACGCAAACCACGGTGCTGCTGCGATCTTCGCGGTGTCGACGACACCGAAGAAAAACGCCATGGCAAACCCGACCAGTACGCCGGAGATGATCGGCACCAGGCGGAAGATGCCTTTGCCGAACACCGCCACGATCAGCGTCGTCAGCAGCGCCGGCATGGAGATCATCATGGCGGTCTGGTAATGAATCAGCTCGGAGCCGTCACCGGCCTTGCCCATCGCCATGTTCGCGGCAATCGGCGCCATCGCCAAGCCGATCGAGATGATCACCGGGCCAATCACCACTGGTGGTAGCAAGCGGTCGATGAAACCGGTGCCCTTGATCTTCACGGCCACGCCGAGAAAGGTATAAACGAAACCGGCCGCCATCACCCCGCCCATGGTCGCCGCGAGGCCGAACTGGCCCTTGGCGAGAATGATCGGGGTGATGAAGGCAAAGCTCGACGCCAGGAACACCGGCACTTGCCGCCCGGTGACCAGCTGGAACAGCAGAGTCCCGAGGCCCGCCGTGAACAGCGCGACATTCGGGTCGAGGCCGGTAATCAGCGGCATCAACACCAATGCGCCAAACGCCACGAACAGCATCTGCGCACCAGACAGCACCGTGCGCCAGAGCGGGTCGTTGAACTCATCCCGCATGCTCACGCGTCCTTCTGCTTGGTGCCGAAGATCTTGTCGCCGGCATCGCCCAGACCCGGAATGATGTAGCCGTGTTCGTTCAGTTTTTGATCGATGGACGCGGTGTAGATGGTCACGTCCGGGTGAGCCTTTTCTACCGCGGCGATGCCTTCAGGAGCGGCCACCAGGACCATCGCGCGGATGTCCTTGCAACCGGCCTTTTTCAGCAGGTCGATGGTGGCGACCATCGAACCGCCGGTGGCGAGCATCGGGTCGATGATCATTGCCAGGCGTTCGTCGATTTCCGGAACCAGTTTTTCCAGATAGGTGTGCGCTTCGAGGGTTTCCTCGTTGCGGGCCACGCCCACGGCGCTGACTTTGGCGCCCGGGATCAGGCTGAGCACGCCTTCCAGCATGCCGATGCCGGCGCGCAGGATCGGCACGACGGTAATTTTCTTGCCGGCGATCTTCTCGACCGAAACGGTGCCGCACCAGCCTTCGATATCGTAGGTTTCAAGGGGCAGGTCTTTGGTCGCCTCGTAGGTCAGCAAGGCACCGACTTCCTGAGCGAGCTCGCGGAAATTCTTCGTGCTAATGTCGGCGCGGCGCATAAGGCCAAGTTTGTGTCGGATCAGCGGATGGCGGATCTCACGGATGGGCATGGGGAAAGGCTCCGGCGGCGGGCAAAAAAACCGGCCTAGATTAATCTATCCGAGGGTGTTGTCCTATAGACATACAGTACGTTAGTCCAGAAACGCTTGATCTGACCCGGCTGGATGCGTACCTTTGCTCGCTTTTCCGAATCCGCCACCCCCTTGGAGAGCACCATGTCCGCTGATCTCGAGCATATCCGTCAAATCATGCGAGAGGCTGACTGCCTGTACACCGAAGCTGAAGTCGAGGCGGCCATCGCCCGCGTGGGTGCACAAATCAACGATCAGCTGGCTGATAGCAACCCGGTGGTCTTCTGCGTGATGAACGGCGGCCTGATTTTCTCCGGCAAACTGCTGACCCATCTGAATTTCCCGCTGGAAGCGTCCTACCTGCACGCTACCCGCTATCGCAACGAAACCAGCGGCGGCGACCTGTTCTGGAAGGCCAAGCCAGAAGTTTCATTCATCGACCGTGACGTGCTGATCATCGACGACATCCTCGACGAAGGTCATACCCTGGGCGCGATCATCGACTTCTGCAAACATGCTGGCGCCCGCGCCGTGCACACTGCCGTACTGATCGATAAAGACCACAACCGCAAGGCCCGCCCGGACCTGAAAGCCGATTTCGTCGGTCTGCCGTGCATCGACCGCTACATCTTCGGTTACGGCATGGACTACAAAGGCTACTGGCGCAACGCCGCCGGGATCTACGCCGTCAAAGGAATGTAAGACATGGCCGCGCCGAGCTTTCTTGATCAAGCACTGTTTACCGAGCTGGCCGAGAAAGCTGCGGCCAATCCTCGTGGCCGGCAGCATCACAACTTCCATCAGATGGAGGAGCCGTGCCACCGTATGGCGATTGGTTTGCAGCCGTCGACCTACATTCCGCCTCATCGGCATCTGGGCGGCGACAAGGCTGAAACCTTGTTGATCCTTAGGGGCAGTCTGGGTGTGCTGGTTTTCGACGACGCGGGCCAGGTGATTGCCAAGCGAGTCCTGGAGTGCGGTGGCGATTCGGTGGGGGTAGATCTGCCAACGGGGGCTTACCACGGTCTGGTGGTTCTGGAAGCAGACAGCGTGATATTCGAATGCAAGGCAGGTCCTTATCGCCCGGTGGGCGAGGGTGAACACGCGCATTGGGCACCCCGCGAAGGCGAGCCCGGCGTTGCCGACTATCTCGCCTGGATGCGCGCGCAGTTCGACTGACGAAAAGCGCCGACCTGTGGCGAGGGAGCTTGCTCCCGCCGGCCGGTCCGCGCTCGGACGTAGCAGTCGTAAAACCGGCTGATGCGTTCTATCTGATAAAACGCAATCGCCTATTTGGGACCGCTTCGCGGTCCAGCGGGAGCAAGCTCCCTCGCCACAGGATTTGTGTCCACTTCAGAGGCCTCTGAACGACTGGTATCGAGGCAGATCAAGTCTATTCGTCACCCCACTCCTCGCGGGTATACGCCCCGTCGACCAGTCGCAAAATCCCCAGCGGATTGGCGTTCTTCAGGGCGTCCGGCAGTAACTTGTCCGGACAGTTCTGATAGCACACCGGTCGCAGGAACCGCTCGATTGCCAGGCTGCCGACCGAGGTGCCGCGAGCGTCCGACGTCGCCGGATACGGTCCGCCGTGGACCATTGCATCGCACACTTCGACACCGGTCGGATAACCGTTGAGCAGCAGGCGTCCGGCTTTCTGTTCGAGGATCGGTATCAGCTGCGCGCACAGCGCCAAGTCTTGCGGATCAGCGATCAGCGTAGCGGTCAATTGCCCGTGCAAGGCCAGCAGCGCCAACCTGAGTTCTCCCTCGTCGGCCACCTCCAGCACGATGCTGGCCGGGCCGAAAACCTCCTCTTGCAGCACTTCGTCCCCTTCAAGCAGCAGGCTGACGTCAGCCTTGAACAACTGCGGCTGCACCTGATTGCCTGACGCACTGGCGCCGCTCAAACGCGTCACCCGTGGATGTTCGAGCAAGCGCTGCACGCCGCCTTCGTAGCTACGCCGGATACCGCTGTTGAGCAGGGTTTGTGGCGGTTTTTCGTTGATCTGTGCGGTGAGTTGTTCAATGAAGGCGCTGAACGCCGGCGAGCGCAGGCCGATGATCAACCCCGGATTGGTACAGAACTGGCCGCCCCCCAGCACGATCGAAGCGCTCAACTCACTGGCGATGCTTGCGCTGCGAGCCGCGAGTGCGGCGGGTAGCAGCAGCACCGGGTTGATGCTCGACATCTCGGCAAACACCGGTATCGGTTGCGGCCGTGCAGCGGCCATGTCGCACAGCGCCCGGCCACCTTTGAGCGAGCCGGTGAACCCCACCGCCTGGATCGCCGGGTGTTTGACCAGAGCCTCACCGACGCCCGCGCCATAAATCATGTTGAACACGCCCTCGGGCATACCACTGCGCTGCGCCGCGCGAATGATCGCTGCCGCCACCAGTTCGGCGGTTGCCATATGCCCGCTGTGGGCCTTGAACACCACCGGGCAGCCGGCGGCCAGGGCGGCGGCGGTGTCGCCACCGGCGGTGGAAAACGCCAGCGGAAAGTTGCTCGCACCGAACACCGCCACCGGACCGAGGCCGATGCGCCATTGGCGCAGATCGGGCCGCGGCAAGGGTTGGCGCTCAGGCAGGGCACGGTCGATACGCGCACCGAGGAAGTCGCCTTGACGCAGCACTCGGGCGAACAGCCGCAACTGGCCGCTGGTTCGCGCCCGTTCGCCCTGAATCCGCGCAGCGGGCAGGGCCGTCTCGCGGCAGACGATGGCGATGAAGTCATCGCCCAGGGCGTCAATTTCTTCGGCGATGGTCTCGAGAAAACCGGCGCGCACCGTGGCAGGCAGGTTGCGATAAATCGGGTAGGCCCTGGCGGCGAAGTGTGCGGCGTTGTCGACTTCCTCGATGCTGGCCTGGCTGAAGCCATAGGGCAGCGGTTCACCGCTGTGGGCGTCGACGCTGTGCAGGACCTGATCACCTGCGGCGCTACGGCCGAAGCCGATAAAGTTGTGGCCGATAATGGCGGACATAAAAAATGCTCGGCATGGCCGCGCTCGATACCGAGCGCGGCAGTGGGGAGGGGCGGTTACAGACCGACGTCCGGCAAGCTCGGACGGTTGGCGAGCGCGGCCTTGACCAGCGCCTCGACCTCGCTGCGCTCGTGGTCAAGCAGACCCAGGCGAGGCGGACGGGTCAGCGCCGTGCCGCGGCCCATCAGTTCCTCACAGAGCTTGATGCACTGCACCAGGTCCGGGCGGGCATCGAGGTGCAGCAGTGGCATGAACCATTCGTAGATCGGCATGGCCTCTTTGAAGCGGCCGTCGCGGGCCAGGCGGAACAGCGTCTCGCCTTCTTTCGGGAAGGCGTTGGACATCCCGGAAACCCAGCCCACCGCACCGACGGCGATGCTTTCGAGCACCACGTCATCGAGCCCGGCGAACAGCACAAAGCGGTCGCCGACTTCATTGCGCACATCGATGAAGCGCCGGGTATCGCCCGAGGAATCCTTGAAGCAGACGACGTTGTCGCAGTCGGCCAGGGAGATCAGGATGTCCGGGGTGACGTCGTTTTTGTAGATCGGCGGGTTGTTGTAGACCATCACCGGCAGGTCGATGCTGGCGGCGACGCTGCGAAAGTGCGCGGCAGTCTCGAAGGGCTTCGAGGAGTAGACCAGCGCCGGCATCAGCATGATGCCGTCGGCGCCCACGCGCTGGACTTCCTTGGCGACCTTGCTGGCGTTGGCGCTGGTGAATTCGGCGACACCGGAGATCACCGGCACCCGACCTGCGGCGGCGTCCCTGGCGACTTCCACCAGGCTGATTTTTTCTTCGGTGCTCAGCGAGGTGTTCTCGCCGACGGTGCCGCAGATCACCAGCCCCGACACGCCGTCACGCACCAGCCCGCTGATGACCTTGTGCGTGCCTTCATAGTCGATGGAAAAGTCCGGGTTGAACTGGGTAGTGACCGCAGGGAAAACGCCGCTCCAGTTAACGTGCTTGCTCATGTTGCCTCCGATGATGACTTTTTAGTATTTCGTATACGTTTAAATTGAGCACTGAATGTGCCATGGGGTTCAAAGGGTTTTGCCAGGTACGATGTTTCAAATAGCCAGGTTGACGGGCCAGGTGTCGGACAGTCGATAACCGCCCGGCCAAGGATCGCTTGGGTCGAGCAGATGCTGGTGGGTGCCGGTGATCCAGGCGCGCCCGGACAGGCAGGGGATAATGGCCGCACGGCCGGCGATTTCGCTGGTGCTGTCGATCCGGCAATGAAACTCCGAACCGATGATCGAGCGCCCGATGAACACTTCACCCACTGCCAGTTGGCCTTTGGCGTGCAGCACCGCCATACGCGCCGAGCAACCGGTGCCGCAGGGCGAGCGATCGATCTTGCCGGGGCGGATCACCACCGCATTGGCGGCACTGGCCACGCCGTTGGTGCGGTCGAGCGGTGCGGCGATCTGGCAGAAGGAAATGTGCTCCCAGTCCGGGTTCAGCGGGTGCACGAAACCCAATTGTTCATTGGCTGCCTGAGTGATCTTCAGGCCGCTGGCGACCAGGTCCGCGGCTTCATCGGCGGTCAGCGAGAAACCCAGGCGCTGGGCATCGACGATCACGAAGCTGTCGCCGCCATAGGCAGTATCGACCTGCAGCGAACCGAGGCCTTCGACTTCGATCCAGGCATCGAGCTTGTCGGCAAACGACACCACGTTTCGCACCTCGACCCGCTCGGCCTTGCCGTTGCGACACTGGGCAGTCACTTCGATCAAGCCGCCGGGGGCTTCGAGCACCAGCCGGGTCAGCGGTTCGGTCATCGGTAAAATGCCGCTGTCGAGCAGTACCGTCGCCACGCACAGCGAGTTGGAGCCGGACATCGGCGGTGTGTCCGCCGGTTCCATGATGATCCACGCCATGTCGGCCCGCGGGTCCTTGGCCGGCACCAACAGATTGACGTGACGAAAGACTCCGCCGCGCGGCTCGTTCAGCACGAAGTTGCGCAGCGTCTGGTCCTCGGCAATCCAGCGCGACTGCTCCCACAGGGTCGCGCCGGGTGGTGGTGCGACGCCGCCGACGATAACGTCACCGACTTCACCTTCGGCATGGCAACTCACCACATGAATGATCTTGCTCGAACGCATGACTGTCTCCTGAGGCCTGACTGTGGGTTACAACACCGACTTCAGGAAGTCGGCGGTTTCCGCGCGTTGCGGTTGGCCGATCACCTGGTCCGGTGAACCGATTTCGTGGATCTTGCCGTCGCGAAAGAACGCCACCCGATCCGACACATCCCGGGCGAAGCGGATTTCGTGAGTCACCAGGACCATGGTCATGCCTTCCTCGGCGAGCAGGCGCATGGTGTCCAGCACTTCACCCACCAGTTGCGGGTCGAGGGCTGAAGTGGCTTCATCGAACAGCATGTAGTCCGGCGACATGGCCAGCGCCCGGGCAATCGCCATGCGCTGTTGCTGACCGCCGGAGAGCTTGCTCGGAAACACCTTGAGCTTGTCGCCGAGGCCCACATGGGTGAGCTGGCGCACGGCGATTTCTTCAGCCTCCTGACGGCTTTTGCCGAGCACCTTGCGCGGGGCGAGCATCACGTTTTCCATCACCGTGAGGTGCGGGAAGGCGTTCCATTGCTGGAAGACGATGCCGATTTTCTGCCGCAACTTGTTCAGGTCGGTGCCGCTGGCATGCACCGGTGTGCCGTCGACGCGGATCTGCCCACCCTGAATGGCTTCCAGGCCGTTGATGCACATCAGCAAGGTCGATTTGCCCGAGCCCGAGCCACCGATGATCGACAGCACTTCGCCTTTGTTCACGGTCAGGTCGACACCCTTGACGACTTCCAGGTTGCCGAAGGATTTACGAACGTTCTCGATCTCAATCATTTTCCTGCCACCTCTGTTCGAGCCGCGCACCCAGACGAGCGATCACCAGGCTCATGACGTAGTAGATAAGGCCGGCCAGGGCCAGGACGAACAACGGTTCCTGGAGCCGGGTGACGATGGTTTGCGAAGCGCGCAGCAATTCGACGATGCCGATCCAGAGCACCAGCGAGGTGTCTTTCATGACCGCCAGTGTCAGGTTGATCCAGCCCGGAAACGCCACCCGCGTGGCCATCGGCAAGACAATGTGCAGCAAGTCCTGGCGGTGGCTGAGGCCCAGCGAACGAGCGGCCCGCCGTGTGCTCAACGGCACCGAGAGCACGCCGCCGCGGACGATTTCTGCGCAGTAGGCGGTGGAGTAGGCGCCGAGAATCACGCAGGCCACGGTGAACGCGCTCCAGTTCAGGCCGACGATCGACTTGAACGAGTTGAGCAGCACAAACTGAATCAGCAACGGCACGCTGCGAAACACGTCCAGCACCCAGGCCAGCGGCAGGCTCACACGCGGCAGCAAGGCCCGAACCAGGCCACAGGCGACACCCAGCAACGTGCCGATCAACATCGCCCAGAACGTCAGCAACAGCGTGGTGCCGGCGCCTTGCAACAGGTAGAGGAAGTCGCCCGAGGTAAAACTTGAGGTGTACATGAGGCCTCCTAGTACCGGAACAAACGCCAGGCCAGCAGGCGGGCGATCAACACCACCAATTTGGCCAGGACGAAGTAGAGAACGGCGGCGATGGCGAAGAACTCGAAGGTGCGAAAGGTCTTCACATTCAGCGCCTGGGTCACGCCGGTGAGGTCGCTGGTCAGGCCGACCACCACGCCCAGTGACGTCATCAGCAAGGCCCAGACCATTTGATTGGTCAGCGGGTAAAACACCACGCGCAGCAATTGCGGCAGGACCACCAGCCGATAAGCCTTCGGCGCGCTCATGCCCAGCGAGCGGGCGGCGCGCAATTGGGTTTCCGGCACGGCGTTGAGGCCACCGCGAAAAGTCTCCGCCAGGTAGCCGGCGTTGTTGAAGGTGATGCCGATCAGCAACGCCAGCCATGAGCCCATGTGAATGCCAAAGGCGCCGAGGCCGAAGTACAGGATGTACACCTGAAACAGGGCTGGCGTGTTGCGTGCAATCGACACCCAACTGGCGGCCATCGCCCGCAACAGGCGCTTGTCGGACAGTTGGCCGAGGGCCAGGAACATGGCGATCAGCGTGCCGGCCAACATCGACAGCACCGCGATTTCCAGAGTGATCCGCGCGCCGTCGAGCATTTCCGGCAACGCCTGGAAGGCGGCGCGCCAATGGAAGGTGTAGTCGAACATCAAAGGAGTTCCTTGGTTTTCAACTGGTTTGGGGGCCGGGTTTATCCTGAATACCTGTCAGCTAAACGCAGAACCTGTGGCGAGGGAGCTTGCTCCCGCTGGGGCGCGGAGCGGCCCTGAAAATGGGACTGCTACGCAGTCCAGCGGGAGCAAGCTCCCTCGCCACAGGTTCTGCACTTGACTGACATTCAGGGCCAGCCTGTCCCCTCGACTATGCAGTCCTTAGCGATACACGCCGCTGGCCGTCAGCTGTGGCGCGGTGCCGCCGACCCATTGCGCGAACAGCTCCTGATACCGCCCGGAGCGCACCTGGTGGTTGACGAACAGGTTGAGGTAGTTGATCAGGCCGAACTCATTGCGCTTGGCGCCCAGCGACACGTAGTCGATGTCATATGGCGCGGTGCCGGCGACGCTGAGGTTTTTGTACTTGCCGGACTTGATCAGCGACGAGGCGACCGTCGAGGTCACGGTCGTCGCGTCGATCTGCCCCTGGCTCAGCGCAAGCACCGCGTCGGCCAGCGACTGGTAGGCATGGAAAGCGCCCTTGGCGTTGGCCCATTTCTTAACGTCGTTTTCCAGTGCGATGGCTTCAAACGTGCCGGCCGGTCCGCCCACCGAATGACCCTTGAGGTCATCGTAGGATTTGATCCCGGCGTCGCTTCGGGTCAGCACCACCATCTGGAAGGCGAAGTAGGGAATGGTCATGCCCACAGTCTTGGCCCGCTCCAGGGTGTCGGAGGTGGAGGCGACGATCACGTCGGCGCGGCCGGAAACCAGTGCCGGGATTCGGTCCGGGAACGGCGTCTCGACAATCTCGGCTTTGACCCCGAGGGTTTTTGCCAGGTCGTTGCAGTAGTCGACATCGAAGCCGGCCGGGGTGTTCTTCTCATCGCGAAAACCCATCGGCGGGAAGTCCAGGGTGACCGCGCAACGCAAGCTGCCGGACTCGATGATGTCGTCGAGTTTGTCGGCCTGGGCCTGGGCAATGAATGTGCTGCTCAGCAGGGCGGTAATGAAGACGGCGGGTGCAGGATTTTTCATAAGGGGCCTCGTTGTCGGATGGTGTCGAGCGTTGGGCGGTTCTTATCAAATGTGTATTTAGAATTTCGTATACGATATTTGATATGCACTGGATGTGCCAAAAAACCGCGAGCCACATCGGGTTGAACCTTCGACGGCCTGCAAGGCCCGAAACAGACGCCAGCCGCCAGCGACGCAGATTCCGACCAGGGACATACGCGGCAAAGACGAACGCCTCGACGACGGGGGGCGTGTCACAAAAGGGAGCAGGGTTTGGCGGGGTGCGCAGTAACGGGTAACAGTCAGCGATGGTTATCGCGGTACTGCGAAGGGGACACGCCGGTGAGCGCCTTGAACTGGCGGCTGAAGGCGCTGTGGTCGGTGTAGCCGCAACGCAGGGCGATCTCGGTGATCGGCAGCTCGCCCGACAGCAGCTGCGTGGCCGCGCCCAGGCGTGCCTTGTGAATCATCTGCCGGGGTGTCAGCTGGAAGATCCGTTTGCACAGGCGCTCCAGTTGCGCCACGGAAAACCCGCTGAGGGCGGTGAGCTCACCGAGGGCGATGTGTTGTGCGTAATGCTCGCGGATATGCCCGTCGACCGCCGCGAGTTTTTCGTAAGCCGGATGACTGGATTGGGGCGCGAGCAGATCGTAGGAAATCCCCGCCATGCCGATGATGCGGCCCTGTGTATCGCGTAGCGCCAGTTTGTGGGTCAGGCACCAGCCAGGTTCGCGTCCGGGATAAAGGTGCAATTCCAGCTGATCGCTCAACGGGCTGCCGTCACTCAGTACCCGCCGGTCCTGCTCGGTGTAATGCGGGCCGAAGTGCGCGGGAAATACCTGCTCAGCCGTCTTGCCGAGAAGCGTGTTGGGGTCTTTGGCGCCACAGCGCTGGGCCAGGGTCTGATTGATCAGCACGTAGCGGGCGGCGGTGTCCTTGATGAAGAACACCACGCCGGGCATGGCATCGAGCAGCGGCGTGATCAGTTGCAAACTGCCCAATAGCTCGGGCAGGTTGCGGGGGCAGGGCAGTGGCAAGGGGAACGTCATCTGGTGGCGGCCCGCAGGGATGAGGGCCTTACTCTACGGTGACGGACGCGCCATTGGGAAGCTCGGCCAGTTGCAACAGCGTGTCGATGCGCGTTGGGGAAAACGGCGGGCGTGGCGCCGGTTGTGGCCAGTCGAACAGGTGACGGGTCGCCGCACCGCAGATCCGCCCCTGACAGGCGCCCATGCCGCAACGGGTGTGCAGTTTGGCCTGGTTCCAGCCGGTGCAAGTCTTGAGCGCCGACAGCGCCACGTCTTCACAACGGCAGATCAGCGTGTCGGGCGTTGCCAGCTGTTTGAGTTCGTCGCGTAGGGCAAAGCTGCGCCGTAACTGATCGGCGAACGCTTGCCAGCGCTGCCGTTGCGGCCAGAGTGCGCGGGCCTGCTGCACTTCGCCGACGGCCATCAGCCCGGCGATGGCGCCTTCGACCAGCGCCAGCTCACTACCGCCGAAACCTGTGCATTCGCCCGCGGCATAGTGCCCGTTCAGGCTACTGAGCTGGCTGGTGTCGACGGCGATCGCCTCGTCCTTCAATTCGCAGCCCAGCGCTTGGGCCAGTTGAGTATTGGGAATCAGGCCGAAGCCGCAGGCCAGTCGCTCGCAGGGGATGTCGACGATCCGCCCCTGGCGGTTCAGGCGAACACCTTGCAGGTGACTGTCGCCATAGGCTTCGAGGACATGACTGTCGCAGCGGTAGTGACGATCAAACAGTTGAACTGCTTGCAGGCCTTTGGCCGGCCATTTGCGCAGTTGTAAAGCGAACCCGGCGACCGCACGCAGTGGCGCTTGTTCGGCAATCTGCAGAACCTGAGCGCCCGCCTTTTTCGCGGTAGCGGCGCTGGCCAGCAGCAGCGGGCCACTGCCGGCAATCACCAGCCGCTCGCCGGCCACCGGCATGCCACCCTTGATCAGCGCTTGCAAGCCGCCTGCGCCGGTAACTCCGGGCAAGGTCCAGCCGGGAAACGGCAGCAACAGTTCGCGGGCACCGGTGCACAGAATCAGTTGCTCGTACTCAATGATCCAGCCGTGTTCAGGGTCTTCCAGCAACAGTTTTTTCGGGCCGGCCAAGGCGACCACGCGTGTCGAGTTGAACACCTGCACGTTACTCGCCGCTGCCAGTTTCTGGCGATGAGCCTGGGCGCTGGCCGGCAAGTGTGCGTTAACGCCATCCCGCCAGATTTGCCCGCCGGGTGCGGGGTTGTCATCGATGATGGCGATGCGTGCGCCGCTCGGTGCAGCGGCCAACGCTGCCGCCATGCCTGCCGGTCCCGCGCCGATAATCAGTAGCTCGACGTTCATGGCCGGGTCTCCACGCGCATGCCTGTGCGGCAGGTGGTCTGGCAGGCGAGGCGGCGCTGCCCGTCGATGTTCACCCGGCACTCCTGGCAAACCCCCATCCCGCAAAAAGGTGCCCGGTGCTGACCGCTGACCGAGGTTCGAGTGCAGCCGTCGCCTGCCAGATAGAGCAGCGCCGCAACCGTAGTGCCGGCATCGACCGCTACTGTGCGGCCATCGAGACTCACTTCAATCATGCGCGTAACCCTTGTGCAGTGGACAGGAAACGCCCCGGCAGATAAGGCGTCGGGTCGATGGCCGGAGTGGAATTACACAGCTGCGCGGCCAACAACTGTGCGCTGCCGGGGGCCGTAGTCACGCCCAACCCTTCATGTCCGGCCGCCAGCCACAAACCCGCTTGCTGTGGGTGTTCGCCGAGCAGCGGCAAGCCATCGGGCGTGGCCGCGCGCAGTCCGGTCCAGCTGCGGATAGCGTTCATCCCGGCCAGTTCCGGCAAATAGTCGATCGCCCGGCGCAGCATGCGCGCCAACACGGCCGGTTCGACGCTCAAGTCGGTGGTGTCGAACTGACGCGATGAGCCGAGAAAGAGCTGCCCGGTCGGGCGCGGCTGGGCATTGAAGGCTACCGAGGTGCCTTCGCTGGCGTGAGCACTGGTGACATAGCCCAGCTCGACCAACTGATGATGGATCTTGCCGGGGTAGCGGTCGGTGATCAGCAGATGACCCTTCTTCGGGCGAATCGGCAGGTCGGGGCACAGTTCGGTGGCGTGAATGCCGTTGGCCAGCACCACCGCTTCGGCACGTAACTGCTCGCCGGTGCTCAAGCGCAACTGATTGCCGTCGACCAGCGTAACTTCCACCGTGCGCCGAGTGATCCGCCCAGCGCTCTGGTTGAGCAGCCAGTGTGCTGCGTTTGGCGCATAGAGAATGCCGTCGCCGCTGACCTTCAGCGCACCGCTCAGGCCGGGACGGAGCATTGGCTCGGCCTTGTAGAGCGCACGCGGGTCGAGCATTTCGCAGGTGATGCCGCGAGCCTTGAGCGTCTGACGTTTGTGCTCGGCGCCGGCCATTTCCTCGTCATTGGCGGCCAGCCACAGCGTGCCGCAATTGCGGTAGGCGCAATCGGGGTCCAGACGTGGCGCCCATTGCCGCCAGAGCTCGATGGAGTATTGGCTCAGCGCCAGTTCCGCCGGGTTGTCATCCATCGCCACCAAGTGGCCCATACCGACTGCCGTGGCTCCGCCGCGCTGGCTGTCGAGCACCAGCACGTCGAGCCCGCGTTGCGCCAGCTCAAAGGCACAAGCACTGCCGACAATGCCCGCGCCGATGACGATAACGTCGGCATTCATGAATCGATGCCCCACACGAACGGGTCGTCTTCCTCCAGCAACAAGTGGTTCTCGCCACTCATGTGGGCGCGACCGCGAATCGTCGGAATGATGCGTTGCTCGTCGAGCCGTTCGTAGCTGGCTTCGAACTGGCTGCCGATCACACTGGCCTGGCGCCAGACTTCACCGGGCTGCAATTTGCCGTCGGCTGCCAGGCACGCCAGCTTGGCGCTGGTGCCAGTGCCGCAAGGCGAGCGGTCGTAGGCTTTACCGGGACAGAGGACAAAGTTGCGGCTGTCGGCCACCGGGTCGTCGGCAAACAGCTCGATGTGATCGATTTCGCCGCCATCCTCGCCGCGAATGCCCTGGTTCTCCAGCGCTTCGCGGACTGCCCAGGTGTAGGCGGTCAGGGCTTCGAGGTTGTCGCTGGCGATGCGTTGGCCGTGGTCGGCAATCAGGAAAAACCAGTTGCCGCCCCAGGCGATGTCACCGCTGACGGTGCCGTAACCCGGCAGGGTCAGTTGCACGGCCTTGCGATAGCGATAGGCCGGGACGTTGCGCACGCTGACCGAGCGATCCTCATGCAAGGTCGCCTCGACCGTGCCGACCGGGGTTTCGATCCGGTGCACGCCGGGCTCGATGCGTTTGAGATACGCCAGCGAGGCCACCAGGCCAATGGTGCCGTGACCGCACATGCCGAGGTAGCCGCTGTTGTTGAAGAAAATCACCCCGGCGCAGGCGCCGGGATCCTGCGGCTCGCAGAGCAGGGCGCCGACCAGCACATCGCTGCCGCGCGGTTCAAGTACCGTGGCGGTGCGCCAGTGGTCGTGTTCTTCGGCGAGGCGGCGCTTGCGATCGGCCATGGAGCCGCTGCCCAGTTCCGGGAAACCGGCGATGGCCAGGCGTGTCGGTTCACCGCCAGTGTGAGAGTCGAGGACGTGGATACGTTTCATGAAGGGCGCCACCTTGCACAGGAAATGTCTGTGCAAGACTGGCGTTTGAGGCGCGGGATGGCTTGAGGGTTTTAGCCGTTACCGATGACGAAATCGGCACACCCGATCAGATCCGTGCGGGTGCATTGGGCAGGTGTTCATAGAGCGTGCGGCACACGCCAATGATGTGCTGTTCGATCAGTTCGGCGGCTTTGTCGGTGTCACCGGCCCGGCACGCGGCGATAATGTCGCGGTGCTCGTGGTCTGCACGGTCCTTGCCTTCGGAAAAACTCATCTGCATGCGCAGGTAGCGTTCGACCTTGTCGTGAATCGAGCGAATCAGGTTGAGCAGGAACGGCCGCTGCGCCGGCTCGTAGAGGCAGGCGTGCAGCGCCCAGTTCAACTCGGCCCAGCGCCCGATGTTGTTTTCGTCGAGGAACTCGGCACAGATGCTTTCGGCGCGGGCGAACGTGGCTTCGGTCATGTTCGGCACGGCCAGGCGAATCGCCTGGACCTCCAGCAGCACCCGGACTTCAAAGATCTGCGCCAGCTCGGGCTCGGAAATCTTCGTCACCACCGCGCCCTTGTTGCGCTGAAACTGCACCAGGCCTTCCGCCTCAAGGCGTTTGAGCGCCTCGCGCACGGGGATCTTGCTGACATTGAACAAGCGGGCGATGTCGTCCTGACGGATCGGTTCGTCTTCGGCAAAGTGACCGCCGATGATGGCCTCGCGCAGATGCTTGACGATGACTTCCGACGCTGAAGGCACAATCCCCAGATTGGGGGCATTGAAGCTGGGTAGAGGCACGTGAATGAATCCCGGCAGGCGTGATGGCGAATATTGTATATGAGCGCGTCGGCGCACCAAGTGCTTTTCCGTCAGGCGCATTGTCCGGGCGCGCGCATTGAGTACTGGTCGTTGAGGCTTGGGCCGAGGCGGGGGTAAACTGCCCGCCCCGTGAGATGTCTGCGAGCTGGAGTCGGCAATGCGTAAAGATAAGAAACAGGTGATTGGTGACGAGATCGGCGATGCGCAGATCAAATTGTTCCTCGATTTTGAACCGGTCGACGCAACTTCACCGTCTCTGCACAAACTGATCAAGGCCTACCGTGGCCTGCGTATCGACGATTTCGAGCGTTTCCTGGCGTTCTTCGTCGAGGCCGGTTACGACCTGGATGGCAAGGACGAGCACGGCAAGGACTTCGTTGCCCTGATCCAGGATCAGCGTAATGCCGCCGACTACATCGAGTTGATCCAGAAAGCTCGCGGCTAAGATCTTTGAAAAGCCATAAAAAAACGCCCCGCTCTCAACGAGAACGGGGCGTTTTTTTATGCGGGGGCCTCAAGCGAAGCTTGGGGTCTCGCTGCTTTCTTCAACCAGTTCCAGCGCGACGTTGTTCTGCGCGTTGATCTTGCGATACAGCGCAGCGTCGGTTTCCAGGACTTTTTCCCGGGCCGGGAAGATTTCGGCCAGCTTGGCCGCCCACTCACCCTTGGCTTTGTTCGGGAAGCATTTTTCGATCAGCTCAAGCATGATCGACACGGTGACCGACGCGCCAGGCGAGGCACCGAGCAGCGCGGCAAGCGATCCGTCCTTGGCCGCAACCAGTTCGGTACCGAACTGCAGGATGCCGCCTTTTTTCGGGTCTTTCTTGATGATCTGCACGCGCTGGCCAGCGACTTCCAGACGCCAGTCTTCGGCCTTGGCTTGAGGGTAGAAGCGGCGCAGCGATTCCAGGCGTTGTTCCATCGATTGCATCACTTCGCTGACCAGGTACTTGGTCAGGTCCATGTTGTTTTTCGCAACGGCCAGCATCGGGCCGATGTTGCCGAGGCGAACCGACATCGGCAGGTCCATGAACGAACCGTGCTTGAGGAACTTGGTGGTGAAGCCGGCGTAAGGTCCGAACAGCAGGGACTTCTGGCCATCGACGACACGGGTGTCCAGGTGCGGTACGGACATTGGTGGCGAACCCACCGCTGCCTGGCTGTAGACCTTGGCCTGGTGGTGCTTGACCACTTCCGGGTTGTCGCAACGCAGCCATTGGCCGCTGATCGGGAAACCGCCGAAACCTTTGCTTTCTTCGATGCCCGAAGCCTGCAACAACGGCAAGGCTGCGCCGCCAGCACCGAGGAACACGAACTTGGCATCGACTTCGCGGGTGTTGCCGCTGTTGACGTCCTTGATGCTGACGGTCCAGCCGCTGCCATTACGCTTGAGACCGGTCACGCGCTTGCAGTACTTGACCTGGGCGTCGGGTGCGCTGGTCAGGTGCTTGAGCAGTTGATTGGTCAGGGCGCCGAAGTTGACGTCGGTGCCGTTGATCACGCGGGTTGCGGCGATGACTTCGTCAGCCGGACGACCAGGCATCATCAATGGCATCCATTCGGCCATTTTTGCCTTGTCTTCGGTGTACTCCATCTCGCTGAAGGCGTGGTGCTTGCTCAGCACCTTGAAACGTTCCTTGAGGAACGAAACGCCAGCCTCACCTTGCACGAAGCTCAGGTGCGGAACCGGGCTGATGAAGGATTTCGACGAGCCGAAGGTGCCTTTTCGGGTCAGGTAGGACCAGAACTGCTTCGACACCTCGAACTGGGTGTTGATGTGCACGGCTTTCTTGATGTCGACGCTGCCGTCAGCGGCCTGTGGCGTGTAGTTCAGCTCACATAGCCCGGCGTGCCCGGTACCGGCGTTGTTCCACGGGTTGGAACTCTCCGCGGCACCGGAATCCATCAGCTCGACGACTTCCAGCTTGATCGCGGGGTCGAGCTCTTTGAGCAATACAGCAAGGGTGGCACTCATGATGCCGGCCCCAACCAGTACTACGTCGACTGCTTCGTTATGCGCCATTTAACGCGTCTCCAAAATCTGCAGCACCAAATTGTCGGCATAGCTGCCAGGCGTGACGGGGCATGCTTTGTAGAGCCCCGGGTCACCCATGGCCAGGATCGCCATGTCCGAATCTTCGCAATTTTTTGCAACTTCGACAGACGCTACCTACCGGGCTCAGGGTTCCTATGAACTCACTTCAGCGCGCGGGAGGCAATTCGACTTATGGTCGATACGTCCGTTTGTGCAACCAAATCCGTAGTGGACAGGCTTCAGGCTCCAGTTCTTGAGGAGTACTCGGTCCTGTGTCGTTGGGCTGTTGTAGACGCTAATGGTGCATGTTCTGACGCAAAACTATTCATTTGCTCGCCACACTCTTGTGAAGTTGTGAAAACCCGTTTTTTTCACGCTCTTTTGAAGACGTGAACCTCAAAAAAGGGCTGTCCCAGCCTGGCACCGTGTCCGCATGGATTGCCGCCATGGGATACAGGGCAGGCAAAACGGGCAAACAGCTCAGTGACCGAGCGTAACGACAGCTCTGGCAGATTCGCGAAAAGTGGTGGTTTGCAGGATAAACAGCAAGCTCGCCAGCTTCACTCGATCTGTGTGGGCGGCTCTCTGTGGGCGGTGCGGGGGTTGTCAATACAAGCGCATTGACGATGCTGCGAGGCCCGATCAGGAGACGTCCTTATAATCGGGGGGAGATTGTAGCGAAGAAACGCAGGGAAATGGTCGTGTTTAATGACTTTTATTAGCCGTTCGGTCAGGTGGGCTAAACGGCATGCAACCGTACCGGAGCAATGCGTGGGCTCACACGGGCGCTGGCCGGAAGCGGCTGATGCAACCAGTTGAGACGAATTTCTTCGATTTCCACCCAACCATCGCCCTTCTGCGGCTCTTGGCAGTGCTTGAATGCCAGGCAGCATTGATTGCTGTCGAACTGGGCAAAGAAGCGATATTTGCGGCGTGGAGCAGACAGCGACCAAAGAAATTGCTTGGCAATGCCCTCGAGGTGAGACGGCCTTGAAGTTAGCGGTGTGGCATGACACTGGCGTTACAGAGCACCCGATACACGTGACATTGCCTATCTCTTCAGCAAGTGTTCAGGGTTGCTGGTTCGAAGAGGATGCCGACCGCTATACTGCGGGTCTGTCTGTATTTGTATCTGGAGAGTAGCGCATGTTGCAACGCCTGTTGTTCGGTTTGATCACTGTGACCAGCTTGACCCTGGTTGGCTGCGCCAACAGCCCGCAACAACTAGCCCCGGAGCCGAAACTGACGACTCAGTTGGCGCCGGTGGGGCATGGTCAGCCGGTGGTGGTGAGGGTGGTCGATGGCCGTCCGTCGCCAACGTTGGGCACCCGTGGTGGCCTGTACCCTGAAACCAGTGCGATCACGGTGCAGGGTGCGCAAATCCTGCCGAAGTTGCAGGCCCAGGCCGAAGCGGCTGTGCGTTTGCTGGGTTTCACGCCAACGCCTAATGCCTACAACGCGCCGCAGTTGACGGTGACGCTGGCGGAGCTGACGTATCAGTCGCCCAAAGAAGGCATGTATGTGACTGAGGCGACGATTGGCGCGGCTTTCCGCTCTGATGTGCAGAATGCCAACCATCGTTACAGCGGCCGTTATGCGGCGTCGCTGAATCAGCGTTTTGGCATGGCGCCGAATCAGGAAACCAACACCAAGCTGGTGAGTGATGTGTTGAGCGATGCGTTGACCCGGTTGTTCAAGGATCCGACGGTGGGTCAGATGCTCGCCCAATAACGGTTGGTTATCTTCAAAAAACCCGGTGTCAGTGATGGCTCCGGGTTTTTTTGTGTCTGCTGGTTTTTGGTGGCTTCTGTGGTAGCGAGCCTGCTTGCGAAGTCGCCCCGACAGCCGACCAGTCTCTTGCGGATGTACCCCAATCAAATCTGTGGGAGCTGGCTTGCCTGCGATGACGGCCTGATAGCCGACCAACCTCTTACAGATGTACCCCAATCAAACCTGTGGGAGCTGGCTTGCCTGCGATGGCGGCCTGATAGCCGACCAGTCTCTTGCGGATGTACCCCAATCAAACCTGTGGGAGCTGGCTTGCCTGCGAAGGCGGCCTGACAGCCGGCCTATCTTTTGCAGATGTACCCCAATCAAAACTGTGGGAGCGAGCCTGCTCGCGATGGCGGCCTAAAAGCCGACCAATCTCCTGCAGGTGTACATATCCATTTCTGCGGTAACGGCCACTTAGGGTTTCGCCCTGACGGCGACTCACTTTTCCAGACGCCGAAAAGTAAGCAAAAGGCTTCGCCCCAAGCGTACGGCACCTCGCCTAGGCTCGGCGTCCCCTCACTCCGGTGTCCATCAGGGGGCATCGCCTACGGTCTGCTTCGCGACGACCTCCTCTCGATGTGTCCGGCTGCGCCGTACGGCGCTACGCGCCCACCCCCCGATGAACACCTCCATTCGGCCTTCCGAAGGGGCGGGTGGATCAAGATCAAGATCAACAGCAACAGCAACAGCAACAGCACGGCGGCCTGCCGGCCGGCCTGAGTGGTGGGGGGAGGGGCGCGGCTTTTAGGCAGCTTCTACATAAAAATCCAGCATGCTCACGCCGGTCAGCAGGTCGGTTTCCGGCAGGTCGGCGTGTGGGTGGCCGCCCAGGGCGCAGTAGACGAGCCAGTGGCGGTCCTGGACGTTGAAGGCGAGGCTGCCGACGAGGTTTTGTTGTTCGTCGCTGGGGGTGATGAGGTAGAGGCGATCCTGGATTTCTGCGTGCAGCATGACAGGCTCCTTGTCGGTTACGAGGGGCGACAGACTGGCTTGTTAAGGTGACGTTCAGGTGACAGTGCGCATTAATCAGTAAATTACCGGTCACTGGAGTGCAAAGCGCAGGGCGTAAAAAACGTCTGGCCACTTGCCGCTGTTTTCAGGCCACAAGTGCTGTTTTTTACGTGAGGGGCATGATGTCGCTGTATATGAGCTGGTCTGCTGTCAGCGCCCATCCCGGCGGACTGATGAATCTTTTTGCGTTGTTGATCGCCTTGCCCGGTGCCTGGCTGTTGCACGTGACCCGTCGTCGCGAACGGTTGGCGCTGAAGAACCTGGCGGCACAAAGCGCGGTACGGGCGATCGATGAGCCGCTGCTGTTTCTCGACATCGCGACGCTGCGCCTGAACCGGTTTTGCTACCGTTTCGGCTTTGCCTGCCTGGCCTTGGCGCTACTGCTGTCGTGGGCCAGCCGGCATTTTTGAGTTCGCATCGCACATGAAAACGGCGCCCCAAGGCGCCGTTTTTGTATTCAGCCAAAACCTTACAGCGGCAAACCCGCTTTGACCCGGTACTGATTGCGCACCGGTGTTGCGTATTGCAGCACCAGGTACGGCCGATGCTCCTCGGGGCAGGCATCGAGGCGGCTTTGCCATTCTTGCTGGGCCTTGGCCAGTTCCTCGGCCGGGAACAGTGTGGCTGCGCTCGGCACCTGCAGTTGCGGGTCGGCATTGCTCCATTGGGCGTACGCCAGGTAGTGCACCGGGAACAACCGGTAACCGCCGAGAATCTGCCGGTCCATCTCGATTGCCAGTTGCTTGGTGTCTTCGAACAGTTCGCTGATCGGTGCCGCGAAGTTCACGTGGACCCGGCCTTTGTAGCCGGTGATGCCTTTGGCGATGCTCACATCGTCCTCGCCGGGCGCCTTGGTGTAGCTGCCGGTGGTGGCGCGGATGTACAGCTCGCGGGCCTTGGCCTGATCGCACGGGTCGTACTCGTAGCTGATCGACACTGGCGTCAGGTTCAGCGACTTGATGACCTCGCCAAACGGCTCGTCCTTGCGGCTCATGTGGAACATCTTGAGGATCGCCGACTCGGTACGGTCGTCACCGTCCTTGGCGCGGCCTTCGGCCTGGGCGATCCAGATCGACTGGCAGTCGTTGAGGATCGAGTGATTGATATAGGCCGAGAGCAACTGATACGCCGCCATCTTCTCGCGCCGACCGCTGATGGAGCGGTGCACGATAAAGCTCTTGTTCAGGCGCATCAGATCGCTGACGAAGGGCTTTTGCAGCAGGTTGTCGCCAATCGCGATGCGCGGCGTCGGCAGGCCGGCGTGGTAGATCGCGTAGTTGACGAAGGCCGGGTCCATCACGATGTCACGGTGGTTGGCCAGAAACAGATAAGCGCGGCCGGACTTGAATTGTTCGACCCCGGTATAGGTCACGCCGTCGGTGGCCCGCTCGATGGTGTGGTCGACATAAAACTCGACCTTGTCCTGCAAGGTTGCAACCGAACGGACGCCGGCAAACTCACGGCGCAGCCGATAAGCTATAAGTGGTTTGAGCATCCAGCCGAAAGCACCGGCAAAACGCGGGAAGCGGAAGTGGGTGAGGATATCTAGAAACGCCTTGTCGCCCAGCAACCGTGCCAGCACCGCTGGGACTTCGCTGTCGTCGTAAGGTCGGATGGCATCGAATTCGCCCATCATGCTCTCTTGTTAGAAACGGCTAGGGTAAGTAATGGATTGGATCGATTACGGCAGGTGTACAGTCTGAAAAATACGTTCAAACAAAAATGGCCCTGCAAATAGACCGGCGATTATACGCACAAGTCACTTGGGAGACCGCGATGGTGGAAACCGAGCGCTACGAATGTCCTTATTGTGGTGAAGAGTCAGAGGCAGTTCTGGATTTGTCTGGAGGGGATCAGACCTATATCGAGGATTGTCCGGTCTGTTGTCGGCCAATTGTCTTCACGCTGCAAACCGATGGTCAGGAATGGATGCTCGACGTTCGCACCGAAAACGAGTGAAAGGGTGGCTTCTATGCAGCGCATCTACGATCCGGAAAACCTGATGGAAGGTGAGTTGTTGCAGGGCATGTTGGCCAGCGAAGGGGTCGAGGCGCATCTGGTGGGGCGCGATCTGCTGGGCGGCGCGGGCGAGTTGCCGGTGTTCGGGCTGCTGGGCCTGGCGGTGGATAACGATCAGGCGCAATACGCACGCGAGTTGATCGCTGCGTACAATGCCGCGCTGCCGATGCCCGGCGACGAACCGGATAGCTTCCCCGACGTCCTGGTCTGTTAGGCTGGCGTCCGTTTTCGTTCAGAGTCGTGTTGCCCCATGTGTGGACGTTTTGCCCTGTTTCGTTGGAACCCCGCGTTTGCGGCCTTGCCCGGCTTCCCGGCCGATCAGCAGGCGCAGTGGAATATTTCGCCCAATGATTCGGTGCTGATCCTGCGCGCCGAGGCGGGGCAGCGCACGCTGGCCCGCGCGCGTTGGGGGCTGACGCCACCGTGGCTGACCGACCTGTCGAAGACCCCGGCCCATGCGCGGGCAGAGACCGTCGCCGAGCAACCGATGTTTCGCGAGGCTTTCCGTCTGCGCCGGTGTCTGTTGCCGGCCAACGGCTTTTACGAATGGCGCGGCACTACCCGCAAGCGCCCGTACTGGCTGACGCCGGGCGAAGGTTCGGCGCTGTTTTTTGCGGCGATCTGGGAAGCGTATCCGGTGCAGGAACAGGTGTGGCTGAGCACCGCAGTGGTGACTCAGGCCGCCTCGAATCAGCGTCGTCCGTTGATTCTCGATGCCGCTGGCCAAGAAGCCTGGCTCAACCCCGAAACCCCGTTGCACACCTTGCAGGCGCTGCTCGCCAGCGAACCTGCGGCCTTGCGCGAACGGGTGCTGGCGAACCTGGTGAATGATCCGAAACTCAATGCGCCGGAGTGTTTGACCCCGGGTTGATGGGGGGGCTGTTCGGACGCCATCGCGAGCAGGCTCGCTCCCACACTGGATCTCCATTGTTCGCGGATTTTGTATCCACTGGAGATCAAATGTGGGAGCGAGCCTGCTCGCGATGGGGCCTTGGGATCAAACCTTGAACTGATTGATCAACCGCCGCTGCTGCTCGGCCAGTTTGGTCAGGTCGGCACTGGCCGCGCTCGATTCATCCGCGCCGCCCGCGACTTCATTGGCCACCTGGCCGATATTGATCACGTTGCGGTTGATGTCATCGGCAACCGCGCTTTGCTCTTCGGCGGCACTGGCGATCTGGGTGTTCATGTCATTGATCACCGACACTGCCTGAGTGATGGTCTCCAGCGCCTGCGCCGCCTTGGCCGCGTGCTGCACGCTTTCGTCGGTCTTGTTCTGGCTGTCTTCCATCACCCGCACCACGTCGCGCGTGCCTTGCTGCAACTGCTGAATCATCGACTGGATTTCTTCAGTTGCCTGCTGGGTTTTCTGCGCCAGGTTGCGCACTTCATCGGCTACCACCGCAAAACCCCGACCTTGCTCACCCGCCCGTGCGGCCTCGATGGCTGCGTTCAACGCCAACAAGTTGGTCTGTTCGGCAATCCCGCGAATGGCAATCAGGATCGCGTTGATGTTCTCGCTGTCCTTGGCCAGGGTTTGCACCACGCCGACCGCCTTACCGATTTCCACCGCGAGCACGCCAATCGAGGTCGAGGTATCGCGCACGATCTGCATGCCCTGGGCGGCGGCCTGATCGGCATGGCTGGCGGCTTGTGCCGCCTGGGTCGCGTTGCGCGCCACGTCCTGGGCGGTGGCGGTCATTTCCTGCACCGCGGTGGCCACCTGATCGATCTCGGCCATTTGCTTGTGTACGCCGAGGTTGGTGCGAATGGCGATGTCGGCGGTGTGTTCGGACGAATCGCTGACGCTCTGCACCGAGGTCACCACTTGGGTGATCATCGCCTGCAACTTGGCGAGGAAGGTATTGAAGCCCTTGGCGATCGAGCCGAGTTCGTCGGCGCGGTCGCTGCTCAGGCGGCGCGTCAGGTCACCTTCGCCCTGGGCGATGTCATCGAGCATCGCGACCATCTGCTTCAGCGGGCGGGCGATGCCGTGGCCCACCAGCCAGATCACCAGCAAGCCCAGGCCGGCAATCACCAGGCCGACCATCGCCATGCCAAAGGTGTCGGCCTTGCGCTGGGTGTTCAGGTCGCCTTGCAGTTGTTGCAGGTCGGCCATGACTGCGTTCAGCGGCAATTGCAGCAGCAGGGTCCAGCGGGCATCGGTCTGACCGATGCCGAATGGCAGGTACAGCTCGATCTTGCCGTTGGCCTTGTCGACGTTATAGGTCACTTCGCCGCGATTGAGCTTGCCGAGGTTGGCGACCTGAGTGGCATCGAGGATGTCGCTGACTTTTTCGCCGAACTTGCTCGGGTCCTTGGTATAGGCGACCAGACGCTGGTTGCCGCCAATCAGGGCCATTTCGCCGGCACCGTTATAAAGCTTCTGGTTGGCGGCCAGGAGCATTTCCTGAATGAAGTTCACCGACAAGTCCGCGCCGACGATGCCCTGGAAGGTGCCGTTGAGCATGATCGGTTCAATAAAGGAGGCGAGCATGACGATCTTGTCGCCGACCTTGTAAGGCGCCGGGTCGATCACGCAGGATTTTTTGCTTTCCTGGGAGCACAGGTAGTACTCACTGGAGCGCACACCCGTGGACAACACAGTGCGGTCGTTGACGTCCGCCAGCTTGTCGACGCCCAGCGTGCCATTGTCGTTGCGGAACCACCACGGCAGGAAGCGCCCGGTGCTGGCGTCGATGCCGACGACTTTGCTGCCGATGTAGGCCGCGTCATTGTGATCCAGTGCGTTCGGTTCCCAGCCGATGTACGTGCCGAGAATCTTCGGATTCTTCGCGACGTTTTCCTTGATCAGGCTGATCAACTGTTCGCGGCTGAGGGTCAGCGCCGGTTTGCCGTCGGCATCCTGGGAGCCAATCAAGGCGTTGACCCGAACCAGCCCGCCGGCGATCAGCAGGGGCGCTTCGAGTTCGCGCTGGATCTGGCTGACCTGGGTTTGCGCCAGTCCACGCAGGCGTTGTTCGATGACTTGCTCGAATTGCGCCTGGGTCCGCTGCTGGACCATTTCCTGGGTCCGTGCGCCGGAAAACAGTGCATACAGCACCAGCGCAGCCACCACGCTGAGCACGATGGCGCCGGCAAGCGCGGCGACGGAAAACTGGATCGACTTGAATTTCATAAGGGCTCCGGACGCAGGAATGACGTCTGCCGGGTTGTATCGGCGCACGTGTGGCGGTCCATGAGCGGTTTTTTTGCCGATGACTGTTTTTGATCAGTGCAGGTCGCATAGAGACAGGTGTCAGGCCCGTGTGCTTTCGAGGCAGCGGTGTTTTATGAATTTATGGCGACGCTGAAAGGGAATGTATCGATAAATGCCGCGCTATACGTCTGTTGTATCTGGCGTCGATACAATGCACCGCCTAGGATACGCGGCATGTTTTCAGGGAGTGTTTTCATGAGCAAGAGAGTGGTTTTGTGTGTGCTGGGTGCAAGTCTGCTGCTCAGTGGTTGCCAGTCGGTCAACACCACCAACGGCGGGGCGGTGGGTGTGGAGCGCAAGCAGTACATGTTCAGCATGCTGTCGAGCGATGAGGTCAACCAGATGTATGCCCAGTCCTACCAAAAGACGGTGGGTGAGGCGAGCAACAAGGGTGTGCTGGACAAGAACAGCAGCGAGGCCAAGCGGGTTCAGGCGATTGCCAATCGGCTGATTGCTCAGGCACCGGTCTTCCGGCCGGATTCGGCGCAGTGGCAGTGGGAAGTCAACTTGATCAAGAGTGACGAGCTCAACGCCAACTGTGGTCCTGGCGGCAAGATCATTTTCTACACCGGGTTGATCGACAGCCTGAAACTCACCGATGATGAAATCGCTGCGGTCATGGGCCATGAAATCGCTCACGCCCTGCGCGAGCATGGTCGTGAAGCGATGTCCAAGGCCTATGGCATCGAAATGGCCAAGCAGGGCGCGGGTGCCTTGCTCGGGTTGGGACAGGACACCCTGGCATTGGCCGACACCGTGGCCAACTACGGCATGACCTTGCCCAACAGCCGCGCCAATGAAAACGAAGCTGACCTGATCGGCCTGGAACTGGCCGCCCGCGCCGGCTACAACCCGAACGCGGCGATCACCCTGTGGGACAAGATGAACAAGGCTTCCGAAGGTTCGCCGCCAGAGTTCATGAGCACTCACCCGTCCTCCAGCAGTCGGGTTGAGTCGCTAAAGGCAGCGATTCCGAAAGTCATGCCGCTTTACCTGCAGGCCAAGAAGTCCTGATGGTTTTATATCGTCAGTAATGGCCTCATCGCGAGCAGGCTCGCTCCCACATTTGATCTCTGGTGTACACGGGACCAATGTGGGAGCGAGCCCGCTCGCGATAAACGATGACGCGGTCTACCGACCTACCACGTCAAACCCACCCGCTGCTCTGCATCGCCTTGTACACCGCGACGATGGCCAGGATGAAGAACGCCGACGCTGCCAGCCGGCGGATCAGCGTCAGGGGCAGTTTGTCTGCGGCAAAATTACCCGCCAGCACCACCGGCACGTTGGCTATCAGCATGCCGAGCGTGGTGCCGATGATCACCAGCCACAGCTCTGGGTACTGAGCGGCGAGCATCACGGTAGCAATCTGGGTCTTGTCGCCGATTTCCGCGAGGAAGAACGCAATCAGCGTGGTCAGGAACGGCCCGAATTTGCGCGCTGTGCTGGCTTCGTCCTCATCCATCTTGTCTGGCACCAGGGTCCACAGCGCGGTCGCGGTAAAGCTTGCGGCGAGGATCCAGTGCAGCGTCGCATCCGAGAAGAAACTCCCGAACCAGGCACCGACGGCACCTGCAGCCGCGTGGTTGGCCAGGGTTGCAGCGACGATACCGGCGATGATCGGCCAGGGTTTGCGAAAGCGCGCGGCGAGAATGAGTGCGAGCAGTTGCGTCTTGTCGCCGATTTCGGCCAAGGCAACGACAGCGGTGGGAACGAGCAGAGAATCCAGCATCAGGGTTTTCCTAAGGGGCGGGTCGACACGGCTATGACACGTACAGCCTCCCCGCCCCGGGTAAGGTGTGCGTGTCATAGGTCTTGTCAAACCCTGCGATCCGTCTGTGCGGTCGCTTGGGTCGCATACGCCATGGTCTGAGGACCAAGTATGTTGACGTATGCCGGACGAGCATGGCGCTCGTGGGAGACTACTCCCCTAGGACGGAGCGGATTCTGCCTAGGCAAAATCCATTCGGCAAGCGCTAATTTCTAGCCGCGCTTGGCCCGGTAGATCCGGAAACCTTGCCCTTCGGCCTTGATCGCACACACACCGAGATGCTCCTCGATCAGCGGCTGATATTTCAGGAAGCTGTTGGCCACCAGGCGCAGTTCGCCGCCGTTTTTCAGATGTTTGGCGGCTTTTCGCAGCAGATTCTCCGTGGCGTGATAATCGGTATGAACCCCGACATGGAACGGCGGGTTGCTCAGGATTGCGCTCAAACCCATCGGCGCCGCGTCGATGCCATCGCCAGTCAGCACCTCGGCCTCCAGACCGTTGGCGGCTAAAGTCAGGCGACTGCTGGCCGCGGCGAACGCATCAACGTCGAGCAGGGTGACGGTGTTGTGTGGATAGCGCCGCTTCACCGCCGCGCCCAACACGCCGGCACCACAGCCGAAGTCGAGCAAGTGACCGCTCGGCAGTTTGTCCAGGTGTTCGAGCAGCAGCGCGCTGCCGCGATCCAGTCGACCGTGACTGAATACGCCCGGCAGGCTGATGACTTTCAGTGGGCCTTCAGCCAGCGGCAGTTCGTATTCCTGCGCCAGGCTTTCCAGCGATTTGGCCTCGGGCACATTGGCCACGGTGACCTGCCAGAGCTGACAGTGGCGTGCGCTGTCGAGCTTGCGCGGTTTGCCGAAGGGGTTCAGCTGTTTGGCCGCACCTTCGATGCCGCTGCGTTTTTCACCCACCAGGTACAGCTCACGGCCGGCCAGGCGCGAGGCGAGGGCGTTGAGGATGTAGTCGGTCAGGTCCTTGGATTTGGGCAGGAACACCACCGCGGTTTCAAACTCGCGGCTCGGGGCATTCACGCCAAAGTGGCTGCGCTCGGCAAAGCGTGCGTCCAGCGCCGCCTGGTCGCCTGCGTGCCAGCACCAGCCGTGAGCGTTGGGCAATTTGCCGAGCAAGTCATCGGCGGGCAAACCGGCCAACAGCAAATCGCCTTGAAACAATTCGGCCTGACGAAGCAGTACTTCACTGCGCGGATCCATACTCTGCTCCTTGAAAAAAAGTGCGGCAGTTTATCAACTGACGACCCGCCGCGCTGTACCGCTGAAGAAGCCTTGGGCGTTTTCGGCCAGTTGACCGACGATCCGTTGCCGCGCCTCGCGGCTGCCCCAGGCGTTGTGCGGGGTGACGATCAAGCGCGGGATGTCGGCAGCCAACAGCGGATTGCCGGCGGTAGGGGGCTCGACACTCAGGACGTCGGTCGCCGCGCCGCCCAGATGCCCGTTGCGCAACGCATCGGCCAAGGCTTGTTCGTCGATCAGCCCACCGCGTGCGGTGTTGACCACAAAGGCGCCGGGTTTGAGCAGCGCCAGTTCGCGGGCACCGATGAAATTACGGGTATGTTCGTTGAGTGGGCAGTGCAGGGTCAGCGCGTCGATTTGCGGCAGCAGTTCATCCAGCGGCAAACGGTCGGCACGGGCCGGGCGTCCAGGCAGTTGGCCGAGCAACACGCGCATGCCAAAGGCTTCGGCCAGCCGCGCGACGGCGCCACCCAATTCACCATGGCCGAGCAGGCCAAGGGTTTTGCCTTCGAGTTCGACGATCGGGAAATCCAGCAGGCAGAACTGTTTGGCCTGCTGCCAGCGACCTTCAGCGACGGCTTTCTGATAGTCGCTCAGGCGGGTGGCGAGGTTCAGCAACAGCATGATCGTGTGCTGCGCCACCGATGGCGTGCCGTAACCCTGGCAGTTGCTCACGGTAATCCCTTGGGCGCGGGCGGCGGCCAGGTCGATATTGTTGGTGCCCGTGGCGGCGATCAGGATCAGCTTCAGTTCGGGGCAGGCCTTGAGGGTTTCGGCGTTCAGCAGGACTTTATTGCTGATCGCCACGCTGGCGCCTTGCAGCCGTTCGACGATGTTGTCGGGCGTGGTCAGCGAGCGCAGTTGCAAGTCATCGAAGCACTGCTGCAACCCACTGAGGTCCAGGTCGCCGAGGTCCAGGGAACTGTGGTCGAGGAATACGGCGCGGCGATTGTTCGTCATTAACTGTACCTTTTGCGCATGAGTCTGAAGGCGTACTCTGCCGAGCCTACCAGATGAAACAAATGGTTATGCACTGAGCTAAAACAGACACCGAAACTGTGGCGAGGGGGCTTGCCCCCGCTCGAGTGCGCAGCAGTCGCAAAGCCACCAGCTCGGTACCCCTGACGAAACGCGGTTGCGGGGTTCAGGGCTGCTTCGCAACCCAGCGGGAGCAAGCTCCCTCGCCACAGGCGTGAAGATTGTTTCGGATATTTATATTTAATCGGCCTACCCCGGAGGAGCCCCCCCATGTACTGGACAGAGTTTTTGACCGTCGCCCTGATTCACCTGCTTGCCGTCGCAAGCCCGGGTCCGGACTTTGCCGTGGTGGTGCGTGAGGCCGTGACCCACGGTCGTCGCGCCGGGACCTGGACGGCGCTGGGTGTCGGCTCGGCGATTTTCCTGCACGTGGGCTACTCGCTGCTCGGTATCGGCCTGATCGTCTCGCAGTCGATCATGCTGTTCAACGCGCTGAAATGGCTGGCGGCCGCCTACCTGCTGTACATTGGCTTCAAGGCGCTGCGCGCGCAACCGGCGAAACCTGCCACTGAAAACCTGCACAAGGAAGCCGGCGAGCGCACCGCCCGCGGCGCATTTACCTCAGGTTTCGTGACCAACGGCCTGAACCCGAAAGCCACGCTGTTTTTCCTGTCGCTGTTCACCGTGGTGATCAACCCGCACACACCGCTGGCGATTCAGGCCGGTTACGGTGTTTACCTGGCGGTGGCCACCGCCATCTGGTTCTGCCTGGTGGCGATGCTGTTCAGCCAACAGCGCGTACGGGCCGGTTTTGCCCGCATGGGCCACTGGTTCGACCGCACGATGGGCGTGGTGCTGATCGCCATCGGCGTGAAGCTGGCCCTGACCGAGATGCATTGATCCACTCTCGGAAACAAATGCTGGCGCAAAGCTAGCATTTGTACGGCTCTGCAAATCATCCCTTTGGCTGATTTAGCTGGCGCTCCGGCTGACTAAAGTGCTTATCTTTTCAGTCACGACCGTGTAGTCAGATAAAGGGATGCTTATGTTGGAGACGCGCGTTATTCCGCCAGCCGAAGGCGCTTATCAATACCCGCTGTTGATCAAGCGGCTACTGATGTCCGGCAGTCGTTACGAGAAAACCCGCGAGATTGTCTACCGCGACCAGTTGCGCTACAGCTACCCGACCCTCATCGAGCGTGTCGCGCGACTGGCCAACGTGCTCACGGCGGCCGGGGTCAAGGCCGGGGATACCGTGGCCGTGATGGACTGGGACAGCCATCGCTACCTCGAATGCATGTTTGCCATCCCGATGATCGGTGCGGTGATCCACACCATCAACGTGCGCCTGTCGCCCGAGCAGATTCTGTACACCATGAATCACGCCGAGGACCGCTTCGTGCTGGTCAACAGCGAATTCGTCGGGCTGTACCAGGCGCTTGCCGGGCACCTGACCACGGTCGAGAAAACCCTGCTGCTCACCGATCTGCCGGAAAAAACTGCCGACCTGCCCAACCTGATCGGCGAGTACGAGCAACTGCTGGCTGCCGCGAGCACCCAGTACACCTTCGAAGATTTCGACGAAAACTCGGTGGCGACCACCTTCTACACCACCGGCACCACCGGCAATCCCAAGGGCGTGTATTTCACCCATCGGCAACTGGTGCTGCACACCATGGGCGTGTCGACGATCATGGGCAGCATCGACAGCGTTCGCCTGCTGGGCACCAACGACGTTTACATGCCGATCACCCCGATGTTCCACGTGCATGCCTGGGGCTTGCCCTACGTGGCGACCATGCTTGGGCTCAAGCAGGTTTACCCCGGTCGCTACGACCCGGAATACCTGGTGGAGTTGTGGCGCAAGGAAAAGGTCAGTTTCTCCCATTGCGTGCCGACCATCCTGCAAATGGTCCTCAACGCCAAGGCCGCGCAAGGCACGGATTTCGGCGGCTGGAAAATCGTCATCGGTGGCAGCGCCCTGAACCGCGCGCTGTATGAAGCGGCCAAGGCCAAGGGCATTCAGTTGACCGCCGCGTATGGCATGTCGGAAACCGGGCCGCTGGTGTCCTGCGCTCACCTCAACGAAGAGCTGATGGCCGGTACCGAAGACGAACGCACCACGTATCGCATCAAGGCCGGCGTGCCGGGTCCCCTGGTGGAAGCGGCGATCATCGACGCTGACGGCAACTTCCTGCCGGCCGACGGCGAGTCCCAGGGCGAACTGGTGCTGCGTGCGCCGTGGCTCACCGAAGGTTATTTCAACGAACCCGAGAAGGGCAAAGAGCTCTGGGCCGGGGGCTGGCTGCACACTGGCGACGTGGCGACCCTGGACAGCATGGGGGTGATCGACATCCGTGACCGGATCAAGGACGTGATCAAGACCGGTGGCGAGTGGATTTCCTCCCTGGACCTCGAAGACCTGATCAGCCGCCATCCGGGGGTACGCGAAGTAGCAGTGGTCGGTATCCCTGACCCGCAATGGGGCGAGCGCCCGTTTGCCTTGCTGGTACTCCGTGAAGGCCATGCGATAGGCGCCAGGGAACTCAAGGAACACCTCAAGCCTTTCGTCGAACTGGGGCACTTGAGCAAGTGGGCCATCCCGAGCCAGATCGCCCTTGTTACTGAAATTCCCAAGACCAGTGTCGGCAAGCTCGACAAGAAGCGTATCCGCGTCGACATCGCACAATGGCAGGCCAGCAACAGCACCTTCCTTTCGACGCTTTAAGCGTCCTTTGCCGTGCCCGAAAGGGCACGGCAAGCCCACCAAGCAAGCGCTTGGCTTGTTTATTCAGAATTTTCAGCCATCCTTGCCGGGCCGACATCTGTCGGATTGGCAACAGGACTGTTCCAGAGTGGTGGGGGCTGCAAATCACACTTTAGAGGGATCAAGCAGTACTACCTGCTGGCTATAGTCCGCTCAAGGATTTTTAAGAACGGGGCAAACGCACAAAACGGGGCGATGCAACTTTGAATGACTTCGGGACGACATGGGCTCCCCGTTATTCAGAGCGTTTTTAGAAGTGCTCAATGCCATAACAATAAAAGCACATGGAGTAGCGTCGATGACATCAATAAACCAGTTCTGGCGCCGGGCGAAACTGCCTCTGGCGGTCAGTCTCGCCTCTACGCTCGCCGGGCCTGCATTCGGCGTCAGTTTCAACGTCGGTGAAATCGAAGGTCAGTTCGACTCGTCCCTCTCCCTGGGCATGAGTGTGTCCACCCAACAGCCGAACAAGAACCTGATTGGTGTCAACAATGGTGGCAAGGGCCTGTCCCAGACCTCCGATGACGGCCACTTGAACTTCAAGAGCGGGCAAGCCTTTTCGAAAATCTTCAAGGGCATCCATGACCTTGAACTGAAATACGGCGATACCGGCGTCTTCGTGCGCGGTAAATACTGGTACGACTTCGCGCTGCAAAACCAGGACCTGGAATTCAAGAACGTCAGCAATGACGGACGCAAGGAAGGCGCCAGGTCGTCGGGTGGGGAAATCCTCGACGCCTTCGTCTATCACAACTATTCCATTGCCGATGAGCCGGGTTCCGTGCGCTTGGGCAAACAGGTGGTCAACTGGGGTGAAAGTACCTTCATCGGTGGCGGCATCAACTCGATCAACCCGATCGACGTGTCTGCATTCCGTCGCCCCGGTGCCGAGATCAAGGAAGGCCTGATCCCGGTCAACATGTTCTACATCTCGCAAAGCCTGACCGAGAACCTGTCGGCTCAAGCGTTCTACCAGATCGGCTGGGACCAGACCGTTGTCGACAACTGCGGTACCTTCTTCTCCCAGCCAGACATCATTGCCAACGGTTGCACCGACAATCTGCGCGTACTGAACAAGCGTTCGACCATCCCGGCCGTCGCCTTGGGGCCATTGGCCGCGAATGGTGTCGACGTCAACGAAGAGGGTGTACTGGTGCGTCGTGGTCGGGACCGCGAGGCGAGCAACGGCGGCCAGTGGGGCGCGGCCTTCAAGTACATGTTCGATCCGCTGGACACCGAGTTCGGTGCCTACTTCATGAACTACCATAGCCGCGCGCCGATCTTCAGCGCCACCGGTGCTCCGCAGTCGGTCTACAACGGCGTCAAGGCCTTGCCAGCAGCGTTCCAGGCATTGGGACCACTGGTGGTCGCCGGCAACTCGCAGTATTTCGTCGAGTACCCGGAAGACATCCGCCTTTACGGTCTGAGCTTCTCCACCACCCTGCCTACCGGTACGGCGTGGAGCGGTGAGATCAGCTACCGGCCGAATGCGCCGGTGCAGTTGAACTCCACCGATATCCTGTTCGCCGGGGTTCGTCCGCTGGGTGGCGCGCTGACCAACGCTTCGTTGCTCCAGGGTGTTCCAGGGGAAGACCTGCACGGCTATCGCCGCAAGGAAATCACCCAGATCCAGACCACCTTCACGCACTTCTTCGATCAGGTCATGGGCGCCCAGCGTCTGACCCTGGTGGGTGAAGTCGGACTGACTCACGTCGGTGGCCTGGAAAGCACGTCCGATGTCCGCTATGGCCGCGATCCGGTCTTCGGCCCAGGCGAACTGCCCGCCACGGGTGGTCTGGACACCTGCTCGCAGATCCTCAACACCTCCACCATCAACGGTGCCGGGCCAGGTGCTGCGACCAACAACCGCAGCACCAACTGCAACAACGACGGCTTCACCACCGCCAACTCCTGGGGCTACCGCGCCCGCGCCATCTGGGAATACCCGGACGTCTTCGCCGGCGTGAACCTGAAGCCGAACGTGGCCTGGTCCCATGACGTCAGCGGTTACTCGCCAGGCCCTGGCGGCAACTTCGAGGAAGGTCGCAAAGCGGTCAGCCTGGGGCTCGATGCCGAGTACCAGAACACCTACACCGCAAGCCTTGCGTACACCAACTTCTTTGGCGGCAAGTACAGCACCGTGGATGATCGCGACTTCGTTGCGCTCAGCGTCGGCGTGAACTTCTAAGCACTGCATCTTCAGGACGAACAAGAATATGAAAGTAACCAAAAGTCTGTTGCAAGCGGGTGTCCTTGGGCTTTCGCTGCTGGCGACCGCGGTCATGGCAGCGGTTCCGGCTGCTGAAGCGGACAAGTTGGGCAAGAGCCTGACGCCGATGGGCGCGGAAATGGCGGGCAATGCCGATGGCTCGATCCCGGCCTGGAAACCCATGCCGAAAAACGCCGGCACCGTCGACAGCAAGGGCTTCCTGTCCAACCCGTATGCCAGTGAGCAACCGCTGTTCACCATCACCGCGCAAAACGTCGACCAGTACAAAGACAAGCTGGCGCCGGGCCAATACGCGATGTTCAAGCGTTACCCGGACACCTTCAAAATGCCGGTTTACCCGTCTCATCGCGGCGCGACCGTGCCGGATGACGTGTTCGCCGCCATCAAGGAGAACGCCACCAATACCAATCTGGTGTCCGGTGGCAACGGTCTGGAGAACTTCAAGACCGCCGTGCCGTTCCCGATTCCGAAAAGCGGCGTCGAAGTCATCTGGAACCACATCACCCGCTATCGTGGCGGCAGCGTGACCCGTCTGGTGACCCAGGCCACGCCGCAGCCGAACGGCTCGTACAGCATGGTGTACTTCCAGGACCAGTTCGTGTTCCGCGACAAAATGAAGGATTACGACCCGAAAAACCCGGGCAACATCCTGTTCTACTTCAAGCAGAAAGTGACCGCGCCGGCGCGTCTGGCTGGCGGTGTGCTGCTGGTTCACGAAACCCTCGACCAGGTGAAGGAACCGCGTTCGGCGTGGGTCTACAACGCCGGTCAGCGTCGTGTGCGTCGTGCCCCGCAAGTGTCCTATGACGGGCCGGGTACCGCTGCCGATGGCCTGCGTACTTCCGATAACCTGGACATGTACAACGGTGCACCGGATCGTTACGACTGGAAGCTCGAAGGCAAGAAAGAGATGTACATCGCCTCCGACAGCTACAAGCTCGACTCGCCAACGCTCAAGTACGACGAAATCATCAAGGCCGGTCATATCAACCAGGACCTGACGCGTTACGAACTGCGTCGCGTCTGGCATGTGGTTGCCACCCTGAAGGAAGGTCAGCGTCACATTTATGCCAAGCGTGACTTCTACATTGACGAGGACACCTGGCAAGCCGCAGTCATCGATCACTACGACGGTCGTGGTCAACTGTGGCGTGTGGCCGAGGCGCATTCCGAGAACTACTACGACAAGCAAGTGCCGTGGTATGCCCTGGAAGCTCTCTACGACCTGCAATCCGGCCGCTACCTGGCACTGGGTATGAAGAACGAAGAGAAACGTGCGTATGACTTCGGCTTCACCGCGAGCACCAGTGATTTCACCCCGGCTGCACTGGCTCAGGACGGTGTTCGCTAACGTGTCGTAACACAGAGGCCGCATCCTCGAAAAACGCCCCGACTGGTTCGGGGCGTTTTTTTTGTCTCAAAAAAAGATCGGTGCATCACCAGCCCCGCAACTTTTGTTCGTAGTCTTTTTGTAGCCATTTGTAGCAGGAACCTTCAATCCGCTCCGGTTTACCGCTAGTCTGCGGACATCTGCAATGCCGACAACAGCACCTAAACAAGAGTTGGCTATGACTGACCTGTTGCGAATCCAAAGGCCATCCGGCGCGGCAATGCCTGTGCTGGAAGGGCGTTTTTACCGACCCCCCTTGCCCGACAGCTATGTGCTGCGGCCTCGTCTGTGCGAGCGGCTGAGTGCCGGGCTGCAAGGGCGATTGCTGTTGGTCAGTGCGCCGGCGGGGTTCGGTAAAAGCTCATTGGCGGTGGAGTTCTGTCAGAGCCTGCCGGCGCATTGGCAAAGTCTCTGGCTGGGCTTGAGCCCGCGCGACAATGACCCCGGGCGCTTCCTCGAACGGCTGCTTGAAGGCCTGCAAAACTATTTTCCACAGCTGGGCAGCCAGGCCCTTGGCCTGCTGAAAATGCGTCAACGCCACCAGCCGTTCGCCTTCGAAGAATGGCTGGACGGGCTGCTCGACGAGCTGGCCATTCACCTGTCATCGAGTACGCCGCTGCTGCTGGTTCTGGATGACTACCATCTGGCCCAGGGCCCGGTGCTCGATCGCTGCCTGCAATTTTTCCTCAATCATTTACCCGATGGCCTGCTGGTGCTGGTGACCAGTCGCCAGCGTCCCGACTGGCACCTGGCGCGTTTACGCCTGTCGCGGCAATTGCTTGAGCTGAGCGAACAGGACCTGCGCCTGACCCACGATGAATCCCTGGCACTGCTTGATCGACACAGCAGTTCATTGCGCGGCGAGGCGCTGGAGAGTCTGATCCAGCGCAGCGAAGGCTGGGTTGCGGGGCTGCGTTTCTGGTTGCTGGCCGCCTCCGAAGCGCGCAATGGCGGCGCGTTGCCGCAGCCGTTGCACGGTGGCGAAGGCTTGATACGCGACTACCTGCTTGAAGAAGTCATCGACTGCCTGCCCGCCGAAGTGCAGTCGTTTCTGTACGACACCGCGCCACAAGAACGCTTTTGCAGCGAGCTCTGCGACGCCGTGCGCGAAGCCCATGACAGCGCCGAGATCCTGCGCTTTCTGCTGTCCCATCAAGTGTTCCTGGTGCCGCTCGACGAGCACGGTCATTGGTACCGTTATCACCATCTGTTTTCCGATCTGTTGCGCAGCCGGCCGACTGCCAATGCCATGGTGCCCACCGCCAGCCTGCACCTGCGCGCCTGTCGCTGGTTCAATGCCCAGGGGTTGCTCGATGAAGCGGTGGAACAGGCATTGCGTGCCGGGCACCTGGATGTAGCGGCGAACCTGGTGCAGAACCTTTCCGAAGAACAGCTGCTGGCCGAACAGAACGTCGGCATGCTGCTGCGCTGGAAAATGGACTTGCCCGACAGCCTGCTGATCAGCACCCCGCGACTGATCGTGCTGTACAGCTGGGCGCTGGGTCTGGCCTGCCAGCTTGATGCGGCTGAAGAGTTGGCCAATCACTTGAGTCGCTTCCTGCCGGCACCGTCGGCCACCGCGCAGAAATCCATGCTGGCGCAGTGGCTGGCGCTCAGCGGGATCATCGCGCGTGGTCGCGGCCAGCGCGAACTGACGCTGCTGTATTGCACCGAAGCGCTGGAGAGCCTGCCGCACAAACGCTACGGGCAGCGCTTGATGTGCCTGTCGACCTTGTCCAACCTGGCCATCGCCGACGCGGACCTGTGGCGCGCCCGGGGTTTGAACCGTGAGTCGCTGGAGCTGGCGCAACGGGTCGGTAATCCGCTGTTCGAGGCGCTGGCCCATTACGACCGCGCACGGGTGCTGCAAGCGCGCGGGGAGATTCTTCGCTCGCTGGATGAAGTGCATCAGGGCCAGCAACGTTTGCAGGGTCTATCGTCGCAGCGGCTGTATGCGATTCGCGCACGCCTGACCTTGTACGAAGGTTTTCTGCTGACCCTGCGCCTGCAACCCGAAGCCGGGCTGGCGCGTTTGCGGACGGGGTTGAACGAAGCGCGGGCCTGTCGCGATATCAGCGTGCTGATCGGTCATTGTGTGATCGCCAAGCTGGAAGGCTGCAACGGCGAGTTCGCCCGGGCGTTTGCCGAACTGGCTGAGGCCGAACGGCTGATGCACATCTGGGACGTGCCGCCGATTTACTACCTGGCGATGATCACGCTGGTGAAATGCGAGCTGTGGCTGGCTCAGGGTCGCACCGATCTGGCCGAAGCCTGGCTGGCGCGACTGGGCCAGACCTACAACGGCGAGCAAGCCGCGGCGCCACCGGAGTTCCATCCGCAAATGCCGCTGCACATCGAATTGCAACAAGCGCTGCTGGAGTCCATCCAGGGGCAGCCGATGCTGGCGGAAGGGCGGCTGAACGCACTGCTGGAACATGGGCAGAAGACCGGAAGGCAGATGCTCAGCGTGATGGCGTTGAGTCAGAAGGTGGCGCTGCTGCTGAATAATGGCCGTGAACCTGAGGCGCGCGAGGCCTTGGGGCAGGCCTTCGAGGCGGCGGCCGGTGGCGTGCTGCAACCTTTTGGCGAGTTACTGCGCGAACGCCCGGACTGGTTGCGCGAGCAACTGGCGCAGTGTCCCGCCGGTGCCCTGCGTGAGAGCCTGCTCGAGCGCTTGCCGCAAATCGCTGTCCGCGAGACGGTTGAGCCGCAGCACCCCGGTGAAGCGCTCAGCGCCCGCGAACAGGCAGTCCTGCAATTGATCGCCCAAGGCTGCTCGAACCAGGAAATCAGCGATCAGCTGTTCATCTCGCTGCATACCGTCAAAACCCACGCCAGCCACATCAACAGCAAGCTTGGTGTCGAACGGCGTACCCAAGCCGTGGCCCGGGCCAAGGAGTTGGGGTTGTTGGCGTAACGCCTGACGATCAGGGGCGGGCCTTGGCGGTCAATTGCTCGCGGCAATAATCGGCAAACAACTGCGCCGGTTTGGTCAGTTGCCCGCGTTTGAGCCAGGCCGCCACCAACCCCGAACCGGTGACGTCTTCGACAATGTCCACGCACACCACTTTCTGCCCGTCGTAGGTGCATTCCGAATGCGGCCGGGTGACCAGAATCGAAAAGCCGAAACCCTGGCCAACCATCCCGCGCACCATCTCGATCGACGGCGAGCTGAAGGCAATTCTGGGCGTCAGTCCAAGTTCTTCAAACAAACTGACGAAGTAGGTTCGACTCGGCTGCACGTCCAGCAGAATCATCGGTTCCAGGCACAGGTCACGCAGGGACACTTGCGCTTGCTGGGCAAAACGATGATCGGCTGGCAGCAGCGCGTAGGGCCGTTGCGCCGGCATCAGTGGTTCGGTTTCGATGGTGGCGTCCAGGTCGTGCTCGTAAAGGATCGCCAGATCGAAAGCGCCCGACGTTAAATTCTGTACCAGCTCTTGCTGCTCGCCGTCGCGGATACGGATTTCCACTCCCGGATACAACGCCGAGAACCCGGCAATCAATTGCGGCAGGTACAACGGCGCGACGGTTTCGAAGCAGCCGATATCGATCTGCCCGGACACCACGTCGTTGTCGGCCAGGGCGTTCTGTTCGAACTCCTTGGCCATGCGCAGCAGTTCCTGAGCCTTGCGGTAGAAACGTGCGCCACTGGGTGTCAGGGAAACGCCCTGGGCGTGGTGACGAATCAGCAGTTGCACGCCAAAGCTGTTTTCCAGTCCCTTGATCGCCGTGGAAATCGACGGCTGGGCGATGTACAGCTTACGCGACGCCTCGGCGACGCTGCCGCATTCGACGGTGGTAATGAAGTACTTCAATTGACGCAGATTGTAGGCAGCCACAGCAAACCTCGGGGTGGATGGATTCGACGCCAGTCTCGACAGTCGAACCCAAGCAATTTGCGCACCGCCCTTATCCACTGGGGCGACGGTTTTGTTGTGCTTGAACAATAACCACATGGCGCGCACGCAGGGAGTTTAGCTACCCAGTTTTTTCATCGCCTGCGACCACATATTTACTATTTTTCCCCTGCTGCAGCCTGAGCCACCATCGATTGCACAATAAAAAGTCCAAGGAGCATCCGAACGTGTTCGAGCTTGAATATTGGCAAGGCCAGGCCGCCGCGCTGCAGTTTCGCACGCAGGCGTTGATTGAGGGCAAGCAACGGCCGGCGCAGTCCGGGCAAACCTTTGCTGCTATCAATCCGGCCACCGGCGCCGTGTTAGCCGAGGTGGCGGCGTGCGGTAATGAAGACGTCGATGCAGCGGTGATCAGCGCGCGACAGGCGTTTGAGTCGGGCGTGTGGTCGGCGCGTTCGCCCGGCGAGCGTAAACAGGTGCTGCTACGGTTGGCCGAGTTGATCATGGCCAATCGTGAAGAACTGGCATTGCTCGATTCGCTGAACATGGGCAAACCGGTGATGGATGCCTACACCATCGATGTGCCAGGCGCCGCCGGGGTGTTTCGCTGGTACGCCGAAAGCCTCGACAAACTCTACGACCAGATCGCCCCGAGTGCGCAGAACGTGCTGGCGACCATCACCCGCGAAGCCCTTGGCGTGGTGGCCGCGGTGGTGCCGTGGAATTTTCCGCTGGACATGGCCGCCTGGAAACTTGCACCGGCGCTGGCCGCTGGCAATTCGGTGATCCTCAAACCGGCCGAGCAATCGCCATTCTCCGCCTTGCGTCTGGGCGAGCTGGCGCTGGAAGCGGGTGTGCCGGCAGGCGTGCTGAACGTACTGCCGGGCCTCGGTGAACAGGCCGGCAAGGCCTTGGGTCTGCACCCGGATATCGATTGCCTGGTGTTCACCGGATCGACTGAAGTCGGCAAATATTTCATGCAGTACTCGGCGCAGTCGAACCTCAAACAGGTGTGGCTGGAGTGCGGCGGCAAGAGCGCCAATTTGGTGTTCGCCGATTGTCAGGACCTTGATCTGGCGGCGCAGAAAGCCGCGTTCGGGATCTTCTTCAATCAGGGCGAAGTCTGCTCGGCCAACTCGCGGCTGCTGGTGGAACGCTCGATCCATGACGAGTTTGTCGAGCGTCTCAAGGTCCAGGTCGAGCGCTGGCAGCCGGGCGATCCGCTGGACCCGTCTAGCACGGCCGGGGCGATAGTCGACAGCCGGCAAACGGCGCGCATCATGAAATTCATCCAGCAGGCTGAACGTCAGGGAGCGAAGCGTGTGTGCGGTGGTCAGCAGTCGATTTTCAACGGCTCGGACAACTTCATTCAGCCGACGATTTTTACCGGCGTGACAGCAGACATGCCGCTGTTTCACGACGAAGTGTTCGGCCCGGTATTGGCCGTCACGGCGTTCGATGACGAAACCCATGCACTGCAACTGGCCAACGACAGCGTCTATGGTTTAGCCGCGTCACTGTGGACCGACGACCTCAACCGCGCCCACCGCGTGGCGCGTCAATTGCGTGCCGGGACGGTCTCGGTCAACAGCGTCGATGCGCTCGATGTGACGGTGCCTTTTGGCGGCGGCAAGCAGTCCGGTTTTGGTCGCGACCTGTCGCTGCACTCATTCGATAAATACACCCAGTTGAAGACCACCTGGTTTCAACTTCGCTGACAATAAAAACGGAGAACTGGCGATGACCACCCCACGTGAAACCCGCGACTACCAGGCCGCCGATGCTGCGCATCACATCCACGCGTTCGTCGATCAGAAAGCCCTCAACGACGAAGGGCCACGGGTGATGGTCCGTGGCGACCGCCTGCACCTGTGGGACAACGACGGCCGGCGTTATCTGGATGGCATGTCCGGGCTGTGGTGCACCAACCTCGGTTACGGGCGCAAGGACCTGGCGGCGGCAGCGAGCCAGCAACTGGAGCAGTTGCCGTACTACAACATGTTTTTCCACACCACCCACCCGCAGGTGATCGAACTCTCCGAGTTGCTGTTCAGCCTGCTGCCGGGGCACTACAGCCACGCGATCTACACCAACTCCGGTTCCGAGGCCAACGAGGTGCTGATCCGCACGGTACGGCGGTATTGGACAATCCTCGGCAAGCCCGAGAAGAAAGTCATGATCGGCCGCTGGAACGGTTACCACGGCTCGACCCTGGCCGCGACGGCGCTGGGCGGGATGAAGTTCATGCATGAAATGGGCGGCATGATTCCGGACATCGCGCACATCGACGAACCGTACTTTTTCGCCCACGAAGGCAACCTCACGCCGGCCGAATTTGGTCTGCGGGCGGCGCAGCAACTCGAAGAGAAGATTCTTGAACTGGGCGCCGACAAGGTTGCCGGGTTCATCGCCGAACCATTCCAGGGCGCTGGCGGGATGATCTTTCCGCCAGAGAGTTACTGGCCGGAGATTCAGCGGATCTGCCGCAAGTACGACGTGCTGCTGTGCGCCGATGAAGTGATCGGCGGCTTCGGGCGCACCGGTGAATGGTTCGCCCACGAGCACTTCGGTTTCGAGCCCGACACCCTGTCCATCGCCAAGGGCCTGACCTCGGGCTACATCCCCATGGGCGGGCTGGTTCTGTCGAAAAAAATGGCCCAGGTGTTGGTGGAGCAGGGCGGGGTATTCGCCCACGGCCTGACCTATTCCGGGCACCCGGTGGCGGCGGCAGTGGCGATTGCCAACCTCAAGGCCTTGCGCGATGAAGGCGTGGTCACGCGGGTCAAGGACGACATCGGCCCGTACCTGCAAAAGTGCCTGCGCGAAGTGTTCGGCAATCACCCGTTGGTCGGTGATATCCAGGGCGTGGGCATGGTCGCGGCCTTGCAGTTGGCCGAGGACAAAACCAGCCGCAAACGCTTCGCCAACGAGAACGACATCGCCTGGCGCTGCCGCACGATTGGCTTCGAAGAAGGGGTGATCATTCGCTCCACACTCGGCCGGATGATCATGGCTCCGGCACTGATTGCCACGCGTGAAGAAGTGGATGAACTGGTCGGCAAAACCTTGCGCGCGGTAGATCGTACGGCGCGGGAATACGGCCGGCTCTGAGATTGCTGGAAGGTCCTGCGGACCTTATCGCGAGCAAGCTCGCTCCCACATTGGAACTGCGTTGACTTCGGTAATGAGGTCGACATAGAACCCCTGTGGGAGCGAGCCTGCTCGCGATTGCTTTCGCCCATTCAACACACTCCTCACCGCCTGCACCCACCCCGCGCACCCCCGCCCACGGCGCCCTTTTGCAGTGCCCACTACCGAGGTTTTCCTTCATTCTTGCCACGCGTGAAGAAGTGGATGAACGGGTCGGCAAAACCTTGCGCGCGGTAGATCGTACGGCGCGGGAATTCGGCAGGATCTGAGATTGCTGGAAGGTCCTGCGGACCTTATCGCGAGCAAGCTCGCTCCCACATTGGAACTGCGTTGACTTCGGTAATGAGGTCGACATAGAACCCCTGTGGGAGCGAGCCTGCTCGCGATTGCTTTCGCCCATTCAACACACTCCTCACCGCCTGCACCCACCCCGCGCACCCCCGCCCACGGCGCCCTTTTGCAGTGCCCACTACCGAGGTTTTCCTTCATTCTTGCCACGCGTGAAGAAGTGGATGAACGGGTCGGCAAAACCTTGCGCGCGGTAGATCGTACGGCGCGGGAATTCGGCAGGATCTGAGATTGCTGGAAGGTCCTGCGGACCTTATCGCGAGCAGGCTCGCTCCCACATTGGAACTGCGTTGACTTCGGTAATGAGGTCGACATAGAACCCCTGTGGGAGCGAGCCTGCTCGCGATTGCTTTCGCCCATTCAACACACTCCTCACCGCCTGCACCCACCCCGCGCACCCCCGCCCACGGCGCCCTTTTGCAGTGCCCACTACCGAGGTTTTCCTTCATTCTTGCCACGCGTGAAGAAGTGGATGAACGGGTCGGCAAAACCTTGCGCGCGGTAGATCGTACGGCGCGGGAATTCGGCAGGATCTGAGATTGCTGGAAGGTCCTGCGGACCTTATCGCGAGCAGGCTCGCTCCCACATTGGAACTGCGTTGACTTCGGTAATGAGGTCGACATAGAACCCCTGTGGGAGCGAGCCTGCTCGCGATTGCTTTCGCCCATTCAACACACTCCTCACCGCCTGCACCCACCCCGCGCACCCCCGCCCACGGCGCCCTTTTGCAGTGCCCACTACCGAGGTTTTCCTTCATTCTTGCCACGCGTGAAGAAGTGGATGAACGGGTCGGCAAAACCTTGCGCGCGGTAGATCGTACGGCGCGGGAATTCGGCAGGATCTGAGATTGCTGGAAGGTCCTGCGGACCTTATCGCGAGCAGGCTCGCTCCCACATTGGAACTGCGTTGACTTCGGTAATGAGGTCGACATAGAACCCCTGTGGGAGCGAGCCTGCTCGCGATTGCTTTCGCCCATTCAACACATTCCTCACCGCCTGCACCCACCCCGCGCACCCCCACCCACGGCGCCCTTTTGCAGTGCGCGCTACCGAGGTTTTTCTTCATTCGCGGCGACATATTTCCTCGTTTTCCTATGGTCGCCCTTGGGCCAACATCAATCTCGCCAGTCAGCCGAACGCTGACCACCTCAAGGTCCATTCAGAGACCGCAGGTAGCACCTGTTCCAAGGCCGCTGGCCGTACTGCCCAGGACAAAACTAAATCAACAGCTGTGGGAGTGCTCCATGATCAAGTCCTTGCTAACCCGTATCGCTCAACCACTCGCGATCACCGCCATCGCAGCCGGGGTCGCCACCAGCGCCCAGGCCGGCACCCTGTCCATCGGCCACACCACGTGGGTCGGTTACGGCACCCTCTACCTCGCCCAGGACCTGGGCTATTTCAAGGAAAACGGCCTGAGCGTCGAACTGCCGGTGGTGGAAGAAGCCTCGATGTACATGGCCGCCCAGGCCTCGGGTCAGTTGTCCGGTTCGGCCTCGACCATCGATGAAGTGCTCAAGTATCGCCCGCAATTCTGCTTCAAAGCGGTCGCGGCTCTGGATGACAGCCATGGTGGCGACGGTGTGTTGGTGGGCAAGGACGTCATGAGCCTGCAAGAGCTCAAAGGCAAAGCCGTGGCGGTAAACGAGGGCTCGACCTCGCAGTTCTGGCTCTCCTACCTGTTGAAAAAGAACGGCATGAAAATGAGCGACATCACCGTGCAGAACATGACCGCTGACGATGCCGCCACCGCGTTCATCGCCGGTCGGGTACCGGCCGCCGTGACCTGGGAACCCCATCTGTCGATGGTCCGCGACAAGAAGCAAGGCAAAGTGCTGATCGACAGCAGCACCACTCCCGGCGTGATCGTCGACGTGGTCGCGCTCAACTGCAACGTCATCGAAAAACAGCCAGAAGACGTCAAAGCCCTGGTCGCCGGTTTGTACAAAGCGGTGAAATACACCCAGGAACATCCGGACGAGGCTTACGCAATCATGGCCAAAGGCGTCGGCGGTTACCTCGCCGATCCGAAGGAACTGGCCGCTGCGGCCAAAGGCGTGCGCTTCTACGATCAGGCCATGAGCGAAAAACTCCTCGGCTCGCCGGGCAAACCGGGTGACAGCGCGGCGCTGATCAAAATCGCCAATGAAACCGCCAGCGAACTGCAAGGCAAACCCTACAACGTCAGCCACGACGAACTGGTCGACAACCGCTTCGTCAGCCCGCTGTAGGAGGTGGCCATGTTCAAGCGAAATTCATGGTTGAGCCGCTGCATCACGCCCAAGACCGGCCTGCCGGTCAAGGTGATCTGGAGCGCCAGCGGCCTGGCCTGGGTGCTGCTGGTCGGCCTCTGGGCCGGGTTGTCTTATGGCGGCGTGGTGCCGGGCATGTTCCTGCCGACACCCGGCGCGGTACTCGATGCCGCCGTGCGCCTGGCGCGCGACGGCACACTCGGGGTCCACGTTTGGGCGAGCCTGGAAGTGGTGATGGTCGGCTTCATCGTCTCGTCGCTGGTGGCGGTGCCGTTGGGGCTGCTGATGGGCAGCTTCCGCATCGTCCAGGCATTCCTCGAACCGATGGTCAACTTCATCCGCTACCTGCCGGTGACCTCCTTTGTGCCGCTGTTCATCCTGTGGATCGGCATCGGTCTGGAGCAGCGGGTCTCGGTGATCATCTTCGGGGTGTTCTTCCAGCAACTGGTGATGATTGCCGATGTCTCCAAAGGCATTTCCAAGGACCTGATCAACGCCTCGTACACCCTCGGTTCCAACCGTCGCGACGCGGTGCTGCATGTGATCGCCCCGGCCTCGTTGCCGGGTGTGCTCGACACCTTGCGTGTCACCATGGGCTGGGCCTGGACGTACCTGGTGGTCGCCGAACTGGTGGCCGCCTCCAGTGGCCTCGGCTACCTGAGCCTCAAAGCCATGCGCGGCTTTCAGGTGGATGTGATCTTTCTGGCGATCGCGATCATCGGCCTGCTGGGCCTGGTCACCGATCAACTGTTCCGTTTCCTTCGACTGAGGATCGCCGCATGGGCTCAGTAACTGCCGCCAATCATCGCTTCACCACACCCACTGCCGCCCCGGTGCACGCTGCGCCACGGCTGCAAGTGGACAAGGTCAGCCTGCGTTACCAAAAGCCTGACGGCGGGATTTTTACGGCGCTGGAAAAGGTCTCGTTCGAAGTGCCGGACCAGCAATTCGCGGTGCTGGTCGGGCCTTCGGGCTGCGGCAAATCCAGCCTGCTGTACCTGACAGCAGGTCTCGCCGAACCCACCGAAGGCGAGATCTACGTCGGTGGCCAGCAGGTCGAAGGCCCCGGCGCGGATCGCGGCATGGTCTTCCAGAGCTACACGCTGTTCCCCTGGCTGACCGTGCGGCAAAACGTCGAGTTCGGCCTCAAGCGTCGTGGCATGCCAGCGGCCCAGCGCAAGGAAATCGTCGACTACTACGTCAACGAAGTTGGCCTGACCGGCTTCGCCGACAACTACGCCAAGCAACTCTCCGGCGGCATGATGCAGCGCGTGGCCATCGCCCGGGCTTTGGCCAACGACCCGCAAATCCTGCTGATGGACGAACCCTTCGGCGCCCTCGACAGCCAGACCCGCCTGCAAATGCAACAACTGCTGCTGCGGGTCTGGGGCAACAGCAAGAAGACCGTGCTGTTCGTCACCCACGACATCGACGAAGCGATCCTGCTCGGCGACCGGGTCTATGTGATGGGCGCGAGACCCGGGCGGATCAAACAGATTCTCGACGTGCCGATAGAACGACCACGCACGCTGGACATGGTGATGGAGCGCTCGTTCATCGAGATGAAGCGGGAGATCTTCGGCTTGCTGCATGACGAGTTGGAGGAGGCGCATTAATCGCAGTGTTGCGTCAGACACAAAACCCGTGGCGAGGGAGCTTGCTCCCGCTCGCCTGCGAAGCAGGCGCAAAACCTGCTGACGGGGTTTGCCTGGCAAAACGTTTTGGGGGGCGCTCTGCGCCCCAGCGGGAGCAAGCTCCCTCGCCACAAATCGCCACGCATTCCGCCATCAAAATCATCGAGATGAAGCGGGAGATCTTCGGCTTGCTGCATGACGAGTTGGAGGAGGCGCACTGACGAGGACTCAGGCGTCCGTTGTCTCCGGGAGCGGCTCCGGCGCCTGAACCGAAAAGTTCAGGGTGACCGTGAAGCGATTCTTTTCGGGCGCGACCTCAATGTGCCAGCCCAGTTTTGCGCAGAGCTGGTGCATCAGTTCGAGCCCGAGGCCGTAACCGAAATCGGTAGATTCCTGATGCTGCGGGGTATCGCGTATCCGGTTGACGATGCGCAGTTGCAGCTGTTCGAAGGTGATCTCGACACTGCCATCATCAGCGTATTGCAGGGCATTGCGCAGGAAGTTACCCACCACGATGCGGCAGGCCGTCAGGGGCAGCCGGCAAGGTTCGTCGCTGATACGCAGGATCAACTCGATATCGCGTTTGCCGATCAGGTAGCGATGTTCCTGGATCAGTTCATTGAGCAACTGGCGCATGTCGAGCGGTTCTTCCGGCAGCGCCTCCGGGCTCTCGCGGCTCATCCACAACAAGGTCTCGGCAATCCGCTGCATGTTCAGCACCGAGCGCTCGATCCGCTGCAAGGGTGGGGGCAATTCGCCGCCGGACTGCACGGCGAGCAATTCGACATTGGCCTTGAGCACCGCCAGCGGCGTACGCAGTTCATGACTGGTGTAGCGCAGCAGGCGCTCTTCACGCAGGCTCGCGGCTTTGACCTGGTGCACGCTGTGGGCCAGTGAATCGGCCAGCACATTGAACTCGCGAAAGATGAAATGCGGCCGGCCATTCGGCGCCGCACCGAGGCTTTCCAGGCGGGTCGACCACTGCGTCAGCCGACCCAGCGGCCGGACCACCCACCACACCAGCAGGGCGATGATGATCAGCGCGGGAATAAACACCGCCAGACCGATCATGCTGATCATTGCCAACTCGTGTTCCAGGTAGGCATCGGACAGCGGCGTCTCAACCACGCCACCTGCTTCATGGTCGTGGTCGGTGTCGTACATATACAGCGTTTTACCGTCGTACAACGGGTGGATCAGGATGGCCGTGCCGTCATCCTCGTCGTCGGATTCCATGTCGCCGAAGAACTGCACGGCGCCGAAGACCAATGTCGGCGTGGTGTCGAGCAGGTCGCGGATGTTTTTCGGCAAGGCTTCCTTGCCGATAGCGCTCTTGACGAAGTAGTTATCGGGCGGCGGAGTCGTCGGGTCCTGCCGGTAATGCCGGGCGAAGTATTGCGCCTCCTCTTCCATCATCGCGCTGGCGGTAAACAGGAACCCGCGCATGGTGTACACCGGCAGCAGCTGGTTATAGATGATCAGCACCACGGCAATGATCAACAGCAGACTGCCACTGATCACCCACTTCAGACTCAGGCCTTTGCGCATGTCGCCCCCAACTGAACGCCGATACCGGGCAATGTCTGGATCAACGCCACGTCGAAGTCTTTGTCGACCGCCTTGCGCAGACGGTGCATGTGCACCTTGAGCGTGTTGCTGTCCGGCAGTTCGTCGCCCCAGATCGCCGCTTCAAGACGCTCGCGATTGACAGCGGCGGGGCTGGCGCGCATCAAACATTCGAGCAATGTCCAGCCGGTCGGCGACAGGTGCAGTTCCTGCCCGTTGCGACTGACCTTGCGGGTTGAAAGGTCCATGATCAGGTCAGCGACTTGCAAGCGGCTGGCCTGGCCACTGCGGCGCAGGCTCAGGGCACGAATCCGCGCAACCAGTTCCGGCAGCTCGAAAGGCTTGACCAGATAATCGTCGGCCCCGACCGAGAAACTGGCGAGTTTGTCGGCCAGGGCATCCAGTGAGGTGAGCATCAGGATCGGCGTCTGATTGCCATGCTCGCGCAGCTTTTTGCACACCTGCTGGCCGTCCAGGCGCGGCAGCATGATGTCGAGCAAGATCACGTCATAGTGCTGAGCAAGTGCCAGGTTCAAACCCATTTGCCCATCACTGGCGTGGTCACAGACGATCCCGGTGATTTCCAGGTACTCGATGACAGTGTTCGCCAGGTCGATGTTGTCCTCGACCAACAACAGATGAATATGCACGCACAGACCCACGGTTTTTCACTAGTGGGGCAGAGGATAGCGGAGTTACCTTGCGTCGCGACAATGTTCACCTGACGTTAACCCGCGGCTCCTTATCGTGACGGCGTGTTTCAACAACAGGACCTCGACATGCAACCCGCAGGCTCGGAAAAGGAAAGCGACCACTACACCGCACAGTTTATTTTTTGCTTGCTGCTGGTGCTGGGCATCGCCATTGGCATGGCCATCTACATCTCCCAACTGAATACCTGGATCGACAAGAGAAGAGCCTATTCAACTCCCCACTCGTTTGAGTGCGGCAGAGGGCAGGGCGTCTTCATCATCGACCCCAGCGGCAAACGCCGTGATTGCTATTTTGTTGACGAGTCCGAGGACGCTGAAGATCAATAGCGGCAAATGCCGGTGGCATCAGCCCGCGAAATTCAATCGCAAGATACGTAGTTCTTGCGTTTGAATCCGCAATTACTCTGAATACGTCCTCTGACACAGATGAACGATCGCCTTCAACGTCCAGCGACGTCTGAAGCCCTCGTCGGATCAAGGAGTCAACCATGTCGTACGTATTCAAACTGATGAAATCCCCCGTCGGCACCCTCACCCTGGTCGCCAAAGGCAGCAAGCTCTGCGCGATCCTGTGGGAAAACGAAAAGCTCAACCGGGTTCGTCTCGGCCCTCTGCACGAAGATATCCACAGCCCGGTGTTGCTGGAGGCTGAGCGCCAACTCAATGAGTACTTTGCGGGTGAGCGTGATTGCTTTGAGCTGGAGCTTGATTTTGCCGGGACGGAGTTTCAGCAGAAGGTTTGGCAGGCGTTGCTGACGATACCGTTTGGGGAGACGCGCAGTTATAGCCAGATTGCGGTGCAGATTGGTAACCCGAAAGCGGTTCGGGCGGTGGGGGCGGCGAATGGGAAGAATCCGATTTCGATTGTTGCACCGTGCCATCGGGTGATTGGAGCTTCGGGGAGCTTGACCGGGTTTGCGGGTGGGTTGGGGGCGAAGCAGTTTTTGCTGACGTTGGAGGGGAAGGAAACGTTGCAGTTGGCGTTTTGACAGGGAGAGATACTGTTGTGGAATCCCCAGCTGGTTATCTCGGGGCGATTTGGCTAACTGAATATCTCAAAGGATGAGGAGGGTTATGAGTTTTTTTAGTCGTATCAAAACCTTTGTAAGGCAAGACCCTAAGGAACAAGTTGTCGGGTATTCCATAGCAGAACTCAAATCAGTTTTTACTGAGCCTTTGTTGCACACGACCCATGCTCAGTCTGGCCAGCTGAGAGCGGTGTCTTTGGAGGATGTGGGTGTTCCAGCTTATTACGTTTCGCTCCTGATTGACGGATGTGACATTCATACGTTTTGGGCGTTCGTGGAATCAAGCTTCAAATTTGTAAACGAGAAAACATTCAACGATCTACCCGTGGGGCGGTATGAGAGCGCTCAAAAGGGTGAGCACTTGATTTTTTCTGTATCCACTAGAGAATTCAACTCTGTCACTGTACGACTGGTGACGAATAGTACTGACCTCTTGAATGCTATTCATCGTGAGAAATTCGCCGTACCTCCACCCTGGATAGCCTTTGAGGGTTATAACCCATCATGGTGGGGTGGAAATATGCAAGGTGCTCAGGGTTACTACAATGGCAGTTACTTATTCCCGTTTTTTACAAGTTTAAGCGAGGTGGAAAGGCGAGCTTATTACGCAAGGTACAATGCTACAGATGAGTGGATAAACAGTTTTGAATCAATGTGTGGCGAGTGATGCTAGTAATTGGGTTAAGGAATTTTCCAGAGGTAGACCACGTTTTGCTTAAACTCATAATAGTGGTCTGTCCCTGTACTGCTCGCCTTCTTGTTAGTTTTGGTTGTGTAGAAGGCGAGTGAGTGAGCCTGAGGTTTAGATTTTAGCTAGATACTGTTTTGACCAAGTTATTAGCTCTAGTAGATTATATGTTGCAGATTTTATTGAGTAGTTGCTAATGTGATAGTTTTCAGCAGGGTCAGCATGTATGTATTTACCACACACCCAGTAGAGTGAGTTGGCTAGATTAAATATGGCTGTGTTCTGGTATGTTGTTTGTGTAGGTTTGAATTTTATTGGATGGCCGTTTAAATGTGTCATCAAAGCATTGAAGTCAATCATGCCGTTGTTTTTTATTAAATTGTCAGGGATCACTGTTTTGTTGTGGGTGTTAATTGTTTTATAGATGGTTTCTTGTAGTGATCTAATATCTCTGAGTATGCCTCCGAATTTTGGAAAGCTAGTTTCGTTGATATTGTTTAGTATTTCTATCAGGGTGGATTCGGCATTTTGGTTGTAGCCATGACCTCTGATTATATTAAATATTTCTGGATGTTCTAGGGTTGTTTTAATGAGGGTGGAGTTGTCGCAAAAATATTTAAGTTTGATGATCGCTTCGTTTAGCCCTGCTGGGGTTTTTTGATAAATGTTTTTCTCTTCTGCAAAACGTTTGAAGTTGTTGAATGCGTCGTCGTCACCCGTTAGAACAATTCGAGGGAAGTTTGGGAAATTTGTGTCTAGGTATTTTAAGGCTGTGCCGATAAAGTTCTCATTTTCAATTGGTTGGTCGTCCGATATGAGGCACTTAATGTCCAGTACGACTGCTGATATGGAATTGTGGTAGCGAGGCATGACCTCTTGCAATCCCTCCAGACTTTTTCTGTAAATCAATCGAAGTCCATGGTTTTGCGCTTCAATTTGTAGTGCGTCCTTAAAACCTTCGTCGTCATCTATCAATAGTATGTTGTTCATTTATTGTTCTTCCTTGTTTGGGATTTCAATTTTCATTGAAAACCCTTTGGTTTTATTTTGTTCTATTTCAATGTCGCCGTTATGCGCTTTTATTATCCTGTAAATGTAGTTTCCTCCAATGCCCGAGCCGTTGCTTGATTTGCTTTTTGTAAAAAATTGAGTGTAATCAGATTTTTTTAGAGTAAACGGCATGCCATTATTGGTGTATTCGATAATTGCAATTTTTCTTTCTTTGTCTTCCTTTACGGTGAAAACAATTTTGTCTTTGGCTGACGGGGTAGGGAAGGCATGACTTTCCGCATTGTTAATGAGTTGGTCTATCACTTGCTGAATAGAGGCTCTATGTATGACGGCTTCGGTTTCAACTCCTTTGACTTCTATTTTGTATTTGTTTGGTGGCTCACTTTTTTTGGTGTATAAATAGCTTTTCAGAAAATCTAACAGTTTAGTTTCAGTGAATTCAGACGGTTTAAGGTTTAGGTTCATTACTTCTTTGACGAGCGAAAGCGTGTCATTTAACTCTTTTGAGTCCGATGCGATTTTTTGTGATACGAAGCCGATGTCAAAATTTTCTAGTGGTTCGACTAATTCGTGAATGTTTTCGTCTGCTTCGATGTCATGTTGGTCGTACTGTGTTAGTGTTGATATATTGTGCTTTTCAATAATTCTGATTAACTTGTTGGATAGAGAGTTTATTTTTACTAGTTTTGGACGAAGTTCGTGTACTAATGTGCTTATTAGTTCGTTTTCTTTCTGAATGCTTTCCTCTTCAAATCCTATTGCTCGAAGCCTTTGATTAACTTTTTCTTTCTCTGCAGCAATTATGTTTGATTTTTGTGTGGATATGAATTCTCTTTGTGAGTCCAAAGGCATCATTGGGATTATTATGTCGGAAAGCAACCTTTTGTTAATAAAGGGCATTACTGTGCCGATGCGTCTTTGTTCTATTTGTTTTTGTACGAGTGGTGAGTAAAGTTGGTAATAAAGATATTCGATGTCTAAAGGTGGCTTTGTAAGTGGGCGGAGTGTGATTACCCCTGCGTGAGTAATGATTTCTGGGAGCGTCTTGGACGGTTTGAAAATTGTAGGCTTAAGGTTGTCACCTATGCGCGCAATAAGTATGGCTTTTTCTTTTATTAGTGATTTTGTGGTAAGTTTGGTTTTTGAGGTTTGAGAGCTTATTTTTCCTGATGAAAGGTGCATATCAAGAATGTCTTTTTCTAAATTCTCGATTTTTATGTATGGCACATCAGGGGCAAGATCTTGTGTGTCACGCGAAGATGCGCCAGAAACTATTTCAACTAGCTCGCCAAGTTTTCGAGCTTTTCCATCTTTTAATAGTTTTTCTGCTTCTTGAAGGTCGTCTGTATAGGATGATGCACTAAGGCTTTTTTGAGCTAAAACTTTCTCAATGCTAACTATTTGCGAATTGCGTGACTCTGAGCTTTTATCTTGGTATAGGTTAAGTATGCTGAGAGTGTCAATAATAGGGAGTTGCGAAGCTGGGGTTAAGTTTTCGGCTGTTATGAATTTGACTTTATTTATGAGGTAGGAAGGTTTGGCCTTGTTCAGTATTACGATTGAGGATTTGCCATTTGTAAATGGTTTTAAGCTTCCAGTTGGTAGGCTAATTATGCATTCAACTATGTCTTCCTGTAATAGATGCTCTCTATAAGCTTGGTTTCTCCCCATGGATAGTAAGAAACTGTCTGATATTGTCAGTACTGCTTTACCCCTGTTGTGCAGTTTTGATACCACAAAGTCAAGTAAAGGTATAAAGCCTTTTTCGCTCCATCGTGAGTTGTTAGCAGTAAGGCCAAGCAGTGGGAGGTCGCCAATTATATAATCGTATCGATGGCTATCATGTGTTTCGTCGAAGCAGTTTCTTTGGTTTATTTCAAGACTGTATAGGTCGTGCATATTGAGGTTCATTAGAGCAATTTGCGCGAGACTATGTAGTATTTCGTTTCCTTTAATACGGATGTTATCGTTAGAGACTCTTGCTACGTGAGCCAATAAACTACCTGTTCCACATACAGGATCATAAACTGTCCCTCCTTCAGGTTTCAGTAATTTTGCCATCAGTTCAGATATTTGGGGGGGGGTTCCTATAGCTTGGTTTTTGTATGTGGAAGGGGCGCGTGCTTCAAGGATGTAGTCGAATATCGTACTGAACTCGATAGCGCTAAATGAAAGCGTGTCTACCTGATGAATCATATGTACAGTATTTTCTAATCTCTCTGGAGGGAGCTTCTGGAGAAGATTAGATAAGTCGTAAAAAGTGTTTAAGGTGTTCTGAAATTGCTGATCTAAGTTTGGTAGTTCTCTAAGCCAGGTCTGAAGTTCGTCGTGAGATCTTGGATTGTGATCTGGAAACTTGTAAGAGTGGACTTGGTGGTGGAGGTTGCTGTTTTTATTGAGGTCTATAGTTCTTTTGTAAAAGAAAAGAGCGGCTATGATGAATTGTAGGTCGCTGTTATTGTAATTGTTTTGGAGTGTATTTAATACATACCAATATGCTCTTATGGTTTCTTTCCATTTGAAATTGGAGATTGATACTATTTTTCCATTTATTTCTTGGAGTGTTTCTTGGTTTTTTCTTGTTGTTTCAATTACTTCTATTGTAGAGGTTTTTTTACTGCGTTTGCGGTTTAGCTCTTCGGTTATTTCCGATGGGGTTAGAGGGGAGTTGCTTAGTATCTCCTCAATTTCCTTGGCTAATTGCACTGGATTCTCCATTGTTTCAGTATTAAATATGATAAATGGGTAGCTATTTTTTACTAAGTGTTAAGTTTTGAAAGGGAAGGATTATGTGTTCTATGTCCCTTCCTAGGATTCGCATTTTGCTCAAAAAAACTGTCTCCATTTTTTACTAATTTGAGCCCCTTTTCAAATCTATTAGGAGGTGGATCTATTTTCTGCTGCTTTTTGAAACATCCAATTCAGTCCTAGGAGACGACTACAAAAATCCCGACTCCGGGAGACTTTTCCGACAGCTTTTCAAGGTTGCCGGGTGGGAAGGTATGTGGATAACCTCCGGGTGTCGCTGCCCATTCAGCGACCGGGTTTAGCGATCCGAACAGGTATAGGTGATACAGCATCCAAAAACTTTGTTTAGGAGCTTCACCATGCACAACGACACTTCCAATACCACAGAAACCCCAAGCACTTCCCCTTACGCCTCCACCGACTCCAAAAAGCTTCACGACGCTGCCGAGCGGGCGCTGGATCATTACCTCAAGCCGCCGTTTGCCCAGGCTAATCTGCCGGATAAACGTCCCTCAAACATCTTCGCGGTAATCCCCGATCTGGATAACGAGACGCTGTTGGCGCATGCCTCGGAAACGTTGGCGTCGTTGAATGTGCTGGCCAGTGATTTGGCGTTTGAGCTGGAGGGCACGCGTCGGCATGTGGCGTTGGCGATTCAGCAGATGATTTCGTTGGGGGAATTGTTGGTGAATCGGGCGTTGGATAATTTTGATCAGCCGGAGGCGCCGTAGCATCGAGTTCCAAAGCCGGAGTACTTCTGTGGCGAGGGAGCTTGCTCCCGCTCGAGCGCGTAGCGGTCGCAAATCCAGCAAGCGTGGTGTGTCTGGTGCAACTCGATTGCAGGTTTTGGGGCTGCTCCGCAGCCCAGCGGGAGCAAGCTCCCTCGCCACGGGTTGGGTGTTCAGGTTTTGGGGCTGCTTCGCAGCCCAGCGGGAGCAAGCTCCCTCGCCACGGATTGGGTGTTCAGGTTTTGGGGCTGCTTCGCAGCCCAGCGGGAGCAAGCTCCCTCGCCACGGGTTGGGTGTTCACGTTTTGGGGGATGGGATTGGTAATCCCCATTCGGGGTGTCGGTTTTGTAACAGGACAGCAATCGGCGGGGCGGTCGGGGTGTGCCAGAATAGGTGATCCATTTTTTCAGGAACGCCCATGGACGCTGCCAAACCCGCTCTGATTCGCGAAACCTTTCCCGTTGGGCCGTTGCAGTGCAACTGCACGATCATCGGTGATCCGATCACCAAGAAGGCCATCGTTGTCGATCCGGGTGGCAATCATGAGTTGATTCTGGCGCGGCTCGATGCGTTGGGGTTGAAGGTGGTGAGCATCATTCATACGCACGCACACCTGGATCACTTTCTGGCGTCGGGCCAGTTGAAAGAAAAAACCGGCGCGACGTTGCACCTGCATAAAGAGGATCAGTTCCTTTGGGACAATCTGGAGATGCAGTGCCAGATGTTCAGGGTGCCGTACACGCCGGTGCCGTCGCCGGATCGTTGGTTGGCCGATGATGAAGAGCTGGCTTGCGGTTGTGGCGTGGCGTTGCACACGCCGGGGCATACGCCGGGTTCCATGAGCTTTTGGTTTTCCGAGGCTAAGCTGCTGATTGCCGGCGACACGCTGTTTCGTCGCGGGGTGGGGCGTACGGACTTGTGGGGCGGTGATCAGGCGACCATCGTGCGTTCGATCAAGCAGCGTTTGTACACCCTTGATGAAGAGGCGACAGTCATAACCGGACACGGTCCCGATACTCGTCTGGGTGATGAAATGCGTGAAAATCCTTTTGTGCGGGCCTGATTTTCCGGGCTGTGGAACGACTTGATGGAATTTTTGCCTTAGGTCGTGTTCCAACGCCGGCACGGGTCTATTGCCAACGTCCGTTGCACCACAGAATGTCAAAGTAGGAGCTCCCCATGTTCACCTCGAGTCGTTTGATTATTGTCGCTACTGCCGTGGCCATGCTGGCTGGCTGTGCGAACCAGAACCCGTATGACAACCAGGGTCAGGCCGACAGCGGCTCCACGGGCATGAGCAAAACCGCCAAATACGGTGGCCTGGGTGCGCTGGCCGGTGCGTTGGCCGGTGCTGCCATCGACCACAACAACCGTGGCAAAGGCGCGCTGATTGGCGCTGCCGTTGTCGGTGCTTCCGCGGCCGGTTACGGTTACTACGCCGACCAGCAGGAAAAGAAACTGCGCGCCAGTATGGCCAACACCGGGGTTGAAGTGCAGCGTCAGGGCGATCAGATCAAGCTGATCATGCCGGGCAACATCACCTTCGGTACCGACTCGGCGAACATTGCTCCAAGCTTCTACCAGCCACTGAACAACCTGGCCGGTTCGCTTAAAGAGTTCAATCAGAACCAGATTGAAATCGTCGGCTACACTGACAGCACCGGCAGCCGTCAGCACAACATGGACCTGTCCCAGCGTCGTGCTCAAAGCGTGGCAACTTACCTGACGTCGCAAGGCGTGAGCGGTGCCAACCTGTCGGCTCGTGGTGCCGGTCCGGATAACCCGATTGCCAGCAATGGCGATGTGAATGGTCGGGCGCAGAACCGTCGTGTAGAGGTTAACCTCAAGGCGATTCCGGGTCAGCAGTATGGCCAACCTGCCCAGCAGCAAGGTCAGCAGTACCAGTAACAAAAAACCTGACTGAACCCCAGGTGTAGAAAGCCCGCCCGATTCTCAGCAGATCGGGTGGGCTTTTTTTTGTCTGTTAGGGCCTCATCGCGAGCAAGCTCGCTCCCACATTTGAATTTCAGTGACCACACGTTCTGCGACTAATGGAGATCCCCTGTGGGAGCGAGCTTGCTCGCGATGAGGCCCGCACAGGCGCAGGAGTTATCAAGCCCCCAGCAACAAAAAAGCCCTCGGACATCACCTGTCCGAGGGCTTTTTCATGTCGCGTGAAACCGGGTTATTTCTTCAAGCCGTAATGCTCGTCGAGCATGCCTGGAGAGTTTGGCATTTTCGGCGCGTAATCGCGTGGTGGCTCCTGATTGCGTGGCGGCGTCAGGCGTTCCCGTGGCGCTTGCACGGCGGCATCGGAGTGCAGGGCGGCCAGCAGGCGTTGGCGAGTCTGTTCGTCCAGGGCCAGGCGGTTGGCACCCTCGGCGAGGTGGTCTTGCACTTCCTGATAGCTCTGAGTGAGCTTCTTGACCAGCGTTGCGGTGCTGTTGAAGTGGGTGACCACTTCATTCTGATAGTTGTCAAAACGTTCCTGAATGTCATCCAGCTGACGTTGCGTGCTGCTAGGCGCGGCATTCGGCAGAAGGCGGGCAATCAGGAAACCAATGGCGACACCGGCAACCAGGGCAAGAGTCGGCAACAACCAAACTAAGAGCGAGTGTTCCACGAGTCCTTCCTCTATAAACGGCTTTGCTTTACGTTAACGGCTCGGACCTGCGCTGTATACCGCGACGAGATCGCAATCATGCCAGGCACAGACTTTTAGCTAGACGAGTCGACCCTTCGAGAGGTCACGGAGTTCCTTCCTTGCTTATGCGTGAAACCCCTGTATTGATTGATGGCCCGGTGGGCCAACTGGAAGCCTTGTACCTGGACTCCCCCGAGCCACGTGGCCTGGCGCTGATCTGTCACCCCAACCCGGTGCAGGGCGGCACCATGCTCAATAAAGTCGTTTCGACCTTGCAGCGCACGGCCCGCGACGCCGGTTTGATCACATTAAGATTTAATTACCGTGGCGTTGGCGCCAGTGCCGGCACGCATGACATGGGCACCGGCGAAGTCGATGACGCTCAAGCCGTGGCTGAATGGTTTCGCGCCAAACACCCTGGTTTGCCAATGACCCTGTTCGGTTTCTCGTTCGGTGGTTTCGTCGCGGCCAGCCTCGGCGGACGCCTGGAAGCCAAGGGCGAGCAGCTCAAGCACGTGTTCATGGTCGCGCCGGCGGTGATGCGTCTGGGTGATCAGGATCAGCTGCCGCAGCACGGCGAACTGACGCTGATCCAGCCAGAATCCGACGAAGTCATCGATCCGCAACTGGTTTACGATTGGTCTGACGCCCTCGATCGCCCCCATGAGCTGCTGAAAGTGGCAGAATGCGGACACTTTTTTCACGGCAAGCTGACCGATCTCAAGGATCTGATCCTGCCGCGCCTTTCGAATTGATTGCAGTCTGATAAGCGATTACCCATGACTACTCGTACGCGTATCCTCACCGGCATCACCACCACCGGCACCCCGCACCTGGGCAACTACGCCGGCGCGATCCGGCCGGCGATCCTCGCCAGCCGCGACAGCAATGCCGATTCGTTCTACTTCCTGGCCGACTACCACGCCCTGATCAAGTGCGATGACCCGCTGCGCATCCAGCGCTCGCGTCTGGAAATCGCCGCGACCTGGCTGGCCGGTGGCCTGGATGTGGATCGGGTAACGTTTTATCGCCAGTCCGACATCCCGGAAATCCCTGAGTTGACCTGGCTGCTGACCTGCGTCGCCGCCAAGGGCCTGCTCAACCGTGCGCACGCCTATAAGGCCTCGGTGGACAAGAACGTCGAAGCCGGTGAAGACCCGGATGCCGGCATCACCATGGGCTTGTACAGCTACCCGGTGCTGATGGCGGCGGACATTCTGATGTTCAACGCGCACAAGGTTCCGGTCGGTCGCGATCAGATCCAGCACGTGGAAATGGCCCGCGACATCGGCCAGCGCTTCAACCACCTGTTTGGCCAGGGCAAGGAATTCTTCACCATGCCGGAGGCGCTGATCGAAGAAAGCGTCGCCACGCTGCCGGGCCTCGATGGCCGGAAGATGTCGAAAAGCTACGACAACACCATTCCGTTGTTCTCCAGCGCCAAAGAGATGAAGGACGCGATTTCGCGGATCGTCACCGACTCCCGTGCGCCGGGCGAAGCCAAAGATCCGGACAACTCGCACCTGTTCACGCTGTTCCAGGCTTTCGCCACTCCGGCGCAGGCCGACGAGTTCCGCAGCGAACTGTTGCAGGGCCTGGGTTGGGGCGAGGCGAAGAATCGTCTGTTCCAACTGCTCGACAACGAACTGGGCGAGTCCCGCGAGCGTTACTACCAACTGATCGAGCGCCCGGCAGACCTCGAAGACATTCTGCAGCACGGTGCCGCCAAGGCTCGCGCCGTGGCCACGCCGTTCCTCAACGAGCTGCGTGAAGCGGTCGGCCTGCGCTCTTTCGTCAAGCAGACGCAAGTGGCGGCCACCACCAAGAAGAAAGCCGCGAAAGCCGCGCGTTTCGTCAGCTTCCGTGAAGACGACGGCAGCTTCCGTTTCCGCCTGCTGGCCGCTGATGGCGAACAATTGCTGCTGTCGCGCAACTTCGCGGACGGCAAAACCGCCGGCCAGGTGACCAAGCAACTGCAATCCGGCCAGGCGCTGGACGTTCGCAGCGAAGACCTGAGCTTCAGCGTCTGGCTCGAAGGCGAGTGCGTCGCCGACAGCCCAGCGTTCGCTGACAGCACTGCGCGGGATGTCGCCATCGACGCCTTGCGGGTTGCGCTGACGCCTGTTCAGGAATAATCATCGGTTCGGCCCGACCAAGGGCTGATTGCCATTCTCAAGGGTCGTCGCTACAGTGTCGGCCCGTTTTTGTTGCCTTGCTAACGAATTATGACGCCCCTAGAACGATATCAAGCTGATCTGAAACGCCCGGAATTCTTCCATGACGCCGCCCAGGAAACTGCCGTGCGCCATTTGCAGCGCCTGTACGACGATCTGGTCGCGGCCTCGCAGAACAAACCGGGCCTGCTCGGCAAGCTGTTTGGCAAGAAAGACCAGGCGCCGGTCAAGGGCCTGTACTTCTGGGGCGGCGTAGGCCGCGGCAAGACTTACCTGGTCGACACCTTCTTTGAAGCGCTGCCGTTCAAGGAAAAGGTCCGCACTCACTTCCACCGCTTCATGAAGCGCGTGCACGAAGAGATGAAGACTCTCGGCGGCGAGAAAAACCCGCTGACCATCATCGCCAAGCGTTTCTCCGACGAAGCGCGGGTGATCTGTTTCGATGAGTTCTTCGTGTCCGACATCACCGACGCGATGATCCTCGGCACTTTGATGGAAGAGCTGTTCAAGAACGGCGTGACCCTGGTCGCGACCTCGAACATCGTACCGGACGGTCTGTACAAGGACGGTCTGCAACGTGCGCGCTTCCTGCCAGCCATCGCGCTGATCAAGCAGAACACCGACATCGTCAACGTCGACAGCGGCGTCGACTACCGACTGCGTCACCTTGAGCAAGCCGAACTGTTTCACTCCCCGCTCGACGAAGCGTCCCACGAGAGCCTGCGCAAAAGCTTCCGCGCACTCACGCCGGAATGCACTCAGGCCATCGAAAACGATGTGCTGATCATCGAGAATCGTGAGATTCGTGCCGTGCGTACGTGCGACGACGTGGCCTGGTTCGACTTCCGCGAACTGTGCGACGGCCCGCGTAGCCAGAACGACTACATCGAACTCGGCAAGATCTTCCACGCCGTGTTGCTCAGCGGTGTAGAGCAGATGAGCGTCACCACCGACGACATCGCCCGACGTTTTATCAACATGGTCGACGAATTCTACGACCGTAACGTCAAGCTGATCATATCTGCTGAAGTCGAGCTCAAAGACCTCTACACCGGCGGTCGCCTGAACTTCGAGTTCCAGCGCACCCTCAGCCGTCTGCTGGAAATGCAGTCCCATGAGTTCCTGGCGCGGGCGCACAAGCCGTAACGGTCCACATAAGGCATGGTTGACCCTTTCCTTGGGTCAACCGCGCCTTCATTGCACCGCCGGGGCCGGGAATTCCAGCAGATCCCCGTCGTTCGGGATCAGCAGGCGCGACTCGATGCCGGCCTGTCGGGCGGCGCTGGCCAGTGACTGGCGCGTCACGGGGCAGTGGCTGAGCGCTTCAAGGTGATTGGCGACCACTGTGCCTGAAGACTGCCGAGTGAATGCCAGCACCTCATCAATCCCCATGATGATGTCCCCACCCAAATCGAATCGCGCACCGCCTGCCGGTACCACCGAAACGTCTGGCCGATGCCGTGCAACGAATGCCTGAACGGCAGGCGTGAGCAGCGTATCGCCCGTCAGGTAGAGGCTGGGCTCGCCAGGCATTTCAATCAAATAGCCCACGCCATGCTCCATCATCTTGCCTACCAGCCCCCGCCCATGGGTGCAGCGAATCGTGCGGATCTGGCCGCCGAGGAACGCGCTCGGTTGCTCGTGATCGGCCGGTAAGGGCTGCACATTCAAGTCGTGCTCGGCCAGATGGGCGGCGTCGTGCGGTGTGCAGAAGACCGGAGTTCGAGTCTCGCGCAGCCACTTTTTCGCGGCGCGATCCAGATGGTCGAAGTGTCCTTTCTGGCAATGGGTGATCAGGCAATGAGTGACGGACTCCAGTGCGGCCATGGCCGAGTCGGGTAGCTCGACCAGTGGGTTGCGGTCTCGTGCGCTGAAAATGCGCAAGGGCGGAAGTGCGTGTTTTCGCGCCAGCATCGGGTCGACCAAGATGCGATGAGGGCCGAGCTCGACAATAATTGTCGCGTTGCGTAGCTGATGAATCTTCATGGCGATTCCTCTGGGAAGAAGCGCCATTGTGTCCAGTCGCGTTGCACCACAGAATGGCAGGCCCGGACATAATTAATTCGATTTCAGCCATGACGCCACCTCTTCGAATCGGCTTGCTGCTTTTCCCTCGTTGCATGCCAGCGGGCTTGTTGGCATTTGCCGATTTGCTGCACGCCGCCAATCGTCGCGCTTCGCGGGTGTTCTTTGAAACTCGCTTCGTTGCAATGCAGGCCGGTACGGTTGAATGCGCTCAAGGCTTGTCATTACAGGTGGGCAGCGCGTTGGCAGAGGCTGACATTGACGCGCTATTGATCCCCGGTTTTTGGGCCGAGTCGGCACAGCAGGTGGGTGATACGTTGGCCGCCAACGCCTCTTTGGTCGCGGCTTTGTCGGCACGCTCGAAGAAACAGCAGTTGTGGAGTTATTGCACGGGTGTCTGTTTGCTGGCTGCAAGCGGGAGACTGGACGGTCAGCCGGCGACGGTGACGTGGTGGCTGGCAGACGTCATGGTGCAGCGGCATAGAGCCGTGAAGTGGCAAAGCGAACGTCACAGCATCATTAACGAACGGACGGCTACCGCGTCCGGTGTGAATGGGTACTTGCCCATCGCTCAGGCCTTGATCGAGCGGTATGTCAGCGCGGAAGTGTTTCGCGATCTCACCAAGCTGATGGTGCTTGCGCGCCCGGCCCAGGCGCATAGCGCCTTTGCGGCCATGAGTTTGATTGAGCAGTCGAGCAAGCTGTTGCGCCAGTTGCATGCACTGGTTGAGCAGTTGCCGGCCGAACAGATAACCGTGCAGCGATTGGCGGAGCAGCTCGGCATGTCCGAACGCACCCTGTCGCGTAAGGTGAGCAGTGAAACCGGTGTTGCCGTCGCAACCTATGCTCGCTGCATCAAGCTGAACCAGGTCAGCGAACGCCTCATCCTCACGTCCGCGCCGGTCAATACGATCAGTGCCGAGTTGGGTTTCAGCAGCGATTCCAACCTGCGGCGCATGTTCAAGGAACTAACAGCGTTGACTCCGCTGGAGTACCGGCAGCAGTTCGGGCGGTATTGAAAAGTCGGGTTCGCCTTGCGCCCGATCGTCCCACGCAGAGCGTGGGAGCGATCGGCTGTGTGATTACGCCGCTTGCTGGAACTGCTGCCGATACTGGTTCGGTGACAGCTCGGTGTGCTGGCGGAACAGCCGGGCGAAGAAGCTCGCGTCGTCGTAGCCGACTTCATAGCTGATGGTCTTGATGCTTTTACGGCTGGCGGACAGCAAGCCCTTGGCGGTTTCGATGCGCAACCGTTGCAGGTAATGCAGCGGCTTGTCGCCAGTGGCGGTCTGGAAGCGCCGCATGAAGTTGCGGATGCTCATGCCATGTTCGCGGGCGACGTCTTCGAAGCGAAACTTGTCGGCAAAATGCTCTTCGAGCCAATGCTGGATCTGCAGGATGATCACATCCTGATGCAGCTTCTGCCCGCCGAAACCGATACGCCCGGGTGAATAACTGCGCTGTACTTCATACAGAATGTCGCGGGCCACGGCCTGGGCCACGTTGGCCCCGCAGAAGCGCTCGATCAAGTAGATGTAGAGGTCGCAGGCCGAGGTGGTGCCGCCGGCGCAGTACAGGTTATCGGCGTCGGTCAGGTGCTTGTCCTGATTGAGCTGGACGTTGGGGAAGCGCTCTTCGAAGGTGTTGAAGAAGCGCCAGTAGGTGGTCGCTTCCTTGCCATCGAGCAGGCCGGCCTCGGCGAGCCAGAACACCCCGGTGGCTTCACCGCAGAGCACCGCGCCGCGTGCGTGTTGCTCGCGCAGCCACGGCAGCACCTGTGGATAATGTTTGCAGAGGGTGTCGAAATCGTCCCAGAACGCCGGGAGGATGATGATATCGGCGTTTTCCAGGCCGCCATCCACCGGCATGATCACATCGCTGAAGCTGTTGACCGGTTTGCCGTCGGGGCTGACCAGGCGGGTTTCGAACACCGGGGTCAGGCCGTGGCCCAGTTGTTTGCCGTAACGCAGGCTCGCCAGATGGAAGAAATCCTTGGCTTGCATGAGGGTGGATGCAAAAACCCGGTCGATAGCCAGAATGCTGACGCGCCGCAAGGGCGTGGAGAGTTGGATAGACATATTCATTTATTCTTATAGGGGAAAGTGGTCACCAAGCGGCTGGATCGTCTTATTTTTTGTCTGATGTGTCCAGTGTCCTGTTATCAATGGGGGGCTTAGGCTCTGTGAATCATTAGCGATCAACCATAACCACAGGTGCCCCGATGATCCCCAGAACCTTGTTCAGTTCCGAGCACGAATTGTTTCGCGACAGCGTACGAACCTTCCTCGAAAAAGAGGCCGTGCCGTTTCATGCGCAGTGGGAAAAACAGGGGCATATCGACCGCGCGCTGTGGAACAAGGCCGGGGAGGCGGGGATGCTTTGCTCCCATCTGCCGGAAGCGTACGGCGGGTTCGATGCGGACTTCCTCTACAGCGCCGTGGTGATTGAGGAGGTCGGTCGGCTGGGGTTGACCGGTATCGGTTTCTCTCTGCATTCGGACATTGTGGCGCCGTACATCCTGCATTACGGCAGCGAAGTGCTGAAGCACAAATACCTGCCGAAACTGGTTTCGGGTGAAATGGTTACTGCGATTGCCATGACCGAGCCGGGCGCCGGATCCGACCTGCAAGGGGTGAAAACCACTGCAGTGCTGGACGGCGACGAGTACGTGATCAACGGTTCGAAAACCTTCATTACCAACGGCTTTCTCGCGGACCTGGTGATTGTCGTGGCCAAGACCGATCCCAAGGCCGGGGCCAAGGGCACCAGTCTGTTTCTGGTGGAGGCGAACACCCCGGGCTTCGAAAAGGGCAAGCGCCTGGAGAAGGTCGGGATGAAGGCGCAGGACACCTCGGAGCTGTTTTTCCAGGACGTCCGTGTGCCCAAGGAAAACCTCTTGGGGCAGGCCGGGATGGGGTTCGCCTATCTGATGCAGGAATTGCCGCAGGAGCGTCTGACGGTCGCCATCGGCGGTTTGGCCTCAGCCGAGGCGGCGTTGCAGTGGACCCTGGATTACACCCGCGAGCGCAAGGCGTTCGGCAAGGCGATTGCAGACTTTCAGAACACCCGCTTCAAACTGGCGGAGATGGCCACGGAGATTCAGATCGGTCGGGTCTTCGTCGACCGCTGCCTGGAGCTGCACCTGCAGGGCAAGCTCGATGTGCCAACGGCGGCGATGGCCAAATACTGGGGCACCGACCTGCAATGCAAGGTGCTCGACGAGTGCGTGCAACTGCATGGCGGTTACGGTTTCATGTGGGAATACCCGATCGCCCGGGCCTGGGCGGATGCGCGGGTGCAGCGGATTTATGCCGGGACCAATGAAATCATGAAGGAGATCATCGCTCGTTCGCTTTGAATTCTGGGTGAATGGAAGACCGCTATCGCGAGCAGGCTCGCTCCCACAGGTACAGCGTAATCCTTGTGGGAACGAGCCTGCTTGCGATTGGGTTTATGAGTCGATCAAGGCGCCGGGTTCGGGTGATCCTTGTGAATCGCCTCGATCCCCGCCAGCACTTCATCCGACAGTTTCAGATCGAAACTGGCAATGTTGCTGTCCAGCTGTTCCAGCGTGGTCGCGCCAATGATGTTGCTGGTGACGAACGATTGCCGGGTCACGAATGCCAGGGCCATTTGTGCCGGGTCCAGGCCGTGTTCCCGGGCCAGCGCCACATAACGGCTGCACGCGGCTTCCGACTGCGCGTTGAAATAACGGCTGAAGCGGCTGTAAAGGCTCAGGCGAGCTTTTGCCGGGCGCGCGCCGCCTTCGTACTTGCCGGACAGAAAACCAAACGCCAGCGGCGAATAGGCGAGCAATCCGCATTGTTCGCGGATGGCGATTTCCGACAGGCCGATTTCAAAGCTGCGATTGAGCAGGTTGTAGGGGTTCTGGATCGATACCGCACGCGACCAGCCACGGGCTTCGGCCAGTGCGAGGAACTTCATGGTGCCCCACGGCGTTTCGTTGGACAGGCCGATGTGGCGGATCTTGCCAGCCTTGACCTGTTCGTCGAGTGCTTCGAGGGTGTCCTCCAGCGGAGTCAGGTTGACTTCGCTCTTGTGCGTGTAGCCCAACTGACCGAAGAAATTGGTGCTGCGTTCCGGCCAGTGCAACTGATAGAGGTCGATGTAGTCGGTCTGCAAGCGCTTGAGACTGGCATCCAGCGCCTGGACGATGTGTTCGCGGTTGTGTTTGAGGTGGCCGCCGCGAATGTAGTCGATGGTGTTGCCGGGGCCGGCGATCTTGCTCGCCAGAATCCAGTCGGCGCGATCGCCACGGCTCTTGAAGTAGTTGCCGATGTAGCGCTCGGTGGTGGCGTAGGTTTCAGCCTTGGGTGGTACCGGGTACATCTCGGCGGTGTCGATGAAATTGATCCCGGCGCTCTTGGCCCGTTCAATCTGTGCGAAGGCCTCTGCCTCGCTGTTTTGCTCACCCCAGGTCATGGTCCCGAGGCAGATTGCACTCACGTTCAGATCGGTACGGCCCAGCTTTCGATAGTCCATCGGGTAGTCCTTGGAGGAAAACAATCATAAAAGCAGGTTGAATTTTTTTTCGCAATCTGCATAATTGCGCACCTCTTTCTGCAGTGGAAGTGATGCGCCGCCGCCGAAGAATCTTGCCGTTGAACGGACGCGCCGACCCGAGCCCCCGAAAGCGTCTGTATCCGGCTGCCTTTGACTTGTCAAAGTACGCACTATTCAGTAAGATCCGCCGTCTAATTTACAGGGCGGCCCCTGAGGCTATAAAGAATGAAAACTTTTACTGCTAAACCGGAAACAGTAAAGCGCGACTGGTTTGTCGTCGACGCTGCTGGTCAGACCCTGGGTCGTCTGGCCACCGAGATCGCGAGCCGTCTGCGTGGCAAGCACAAGCCTGAGTACACTCCTCACGTTGACACCGGCGACTACATCGTCGTTATCAATGCCGAGCAGATTCGTGTAACCGGTGCTAAAACCACCGACAAAATGTACTACTCCCACTCCGGTTTCCCGGGCGGCATCAAGTCGATCAACTTCGAAAAGCTGATCGCTAAAGCCCCTGAGCGCGTGATCGAGACCGCGGTCAAAGGCATGCTGCCTAAGAACCCGCTGGGTCGCGACATGTATCGTAAGCTGAAAGTCTATGCGGGCGCTGCACACCCTCATACTGCTCAGCAGCCCCAAGAACTGAAGTTTTAACGGAATAGTTCATTATGTCGGCGACTCAAAATTACGGCACTGGCCGTCGCAAGACCGCAACCGCACGCGTTTTCCTGCGTCCGGGCACTGGTAACATCTCCATCAACAACCGCTCCCTGGATAATTTCTTCGGTCGCGAAACTGCCCGCATGGTAGTTCGTCAGCCGCTGGAATTGACTGAGACTGTCGAGAAGTTCGACATCTACGTCACCGTGATCGGTGGTGGTGTAAGTGGTCAAGCTGGCGCAATCCGCCACGGTATCACTCGCGCTCTGATGCAGTACGATGAAACTCTGCGCAGCGCTCTGCGCAAAGCGGGCTTCGTTACTCGCGATGCACGTGAAGTTGAACGTAAGAAAGTTGGTCTGCGTAAAGCGCGTAAGCGTCCGCAGTACTCGAAGCGTTAATTCGCTTTTGCGTTCAAAAGCGCCCAGTCTCCTCACGGAGCTGGGCGTTTTTTTTGCTTGAAGATTTATGATGTGACAACTTGCCACATCCGTAGAGCCCCTATACTACAAGGCTTGGCGCTGACCCCCGGATGGTAATTACCTTGTCAGAACTGGGGCTTTTCATTACCATTCTGCAAAATTTTTATAAGTTCAGATTTTTACTTAGTAGATGCCTGATTTAACAGGCCACAAAGCTGATGGGAGAGGACTGAATGAGCAATGACGGCGTGAATGCAGGCCGGCGTCGCTTCTTGGTAGCAGCCACATCCGTGGTGGGTGCTGCAGGAGCGGTGGGGGCTGCGGTCCCGTTCGTGGGGTCATGGTTTCCCAGTGCCAAGGCGAAAGCCGCAGGTGCACCGGTGAAAGTGAATGTCAGCAAAATCGAACCAGGTCAGCAAATGATTGCTGAATGGCGCGGTCAGCCGGTATTCATCGTCCGCCGTACGCAGGAGATTTTGGGGAATCTTGCAAAGATCGAGGGTGATCTCTCTGATCCAGACTCCAAGAATTCGGTACAGCCAACTTACGTAGACCCCAAGACGCGTTCGATCAGGCCGGAAGTTCTGCTGCTGATCGGTATTTGCACGCACCTGGGTTGCTCTCCGACCTTCCGCCCAGAAGTAGCGCCAGCCGATCTTGGCCCAAAATGGGTAGGTGGTTATTTCTGCCCTTGCCACGGTTCCCACTACGATCTGGCTGGCCGCGTCTTCAAGTCGCAACCTGCGCCTTTGAATCTGCCAGTTCCCCCGCATTCCTATGAGTCGAACGACATCATTGTCATCGGCGTCGATACGGAGAAAGCGTGATGAGCAAGTTCATGGATTGGGTTGATGCGCGCTTTCCCGCCACTAAAATGTGGGAAGACCATCTCAGCAAGTACTACGCCCCGAAGAACTTCAACTTCTTCTATTTCTTTGGTTCCCTGGCGCTGTTGGTTCTGGTTAACCAGATCGTAACCGGCGTCTGGCTGACCATGAGCTACACCCCGTCGGCGGAAGAGGCGTTCGCCTCCGTCGAATACATCATGCGCGACGTCGAGTACGGCTCGATCCTGCGTCTGCTGCACTCCACCGGCGCCTCGGCGTTCTTCATCGTGGTTTACCTGCATATGTTCCGTGGCCTGCTCTACGGTTCGTACCAGAAGCCGCGTGAGCTGGTGTGGGTCTTCGGCATGCTGATCTACCTGGCGCTGATGGCTGAAGCCTTCATGGGCTACCTGCTACCGTGGGGCCAGATGTCCTACTGGGGCGCCCAGGTGATCATCTCGCTGTTCGGTGCGATCCCGGTCATCGGTAACGACCTGACCCAGTGGATCCGTGGTGACTACCTGATTTCGGGTATCACCCTGAACCGCTTCTTCGCCCTGCACGTCGTGGCCTTGCCGATCGTGATTCTCGGTCTGGTGGTGCTGCACGTTCTGGCGCTGCACGAAGTCGGCTCGAACAACCCGGACGGCGTGGACATCAAGAAACACAAGGACGAAAACGGCGTACCGCTGGACGGCATTGCCTTCCACCCGTACTACACCGTGAAAGATATCGTCGGCGTGGTGGTGTTCCTGTTCATCTTCTGCGCGATCGTGTTCTTCTTCCCGGAAATGGGTGGTTACTTCCTCGAAAAGCCGAACTTCGAAGTGGCGAACGCCTTCAAGACCCCGGAACACATTGCCCCGGTCTGGTACTTCACGCCGTTCTACGCGATTCTGCGTGCAGTTCCGGACAAGCTCCTGGGTGTTGTGGCCATGGGTGCTTCGATTGCCTTGCTGTTCGTCCTGCCGTGGCTTGACCGTAGTCCGGTCAAGTCCATGCGCTACAAGGGCTGGCTGAGCAGGATCTGGCTCTGGGTGTTCTGCATCTCCTTCGTGATTCTTGGCTGGCTGGGCGTCATGGCGCCTACCCCGGAACGTACGTTGCTGTCGCAGGTTTGTACCTTCCTGTACTTCGCCTACTTCATTCTGATGCCGTTCTACACCAGGCTCGAGAAGACCAAACCGGTTCCGGAAAGGGTGACTGGCTGATGAAAAAGCTATTTGCTGTACTGATTCTTGCTGCGTTGCCTGTCTTGTCCTTCGCGGCCGAGCATGGCGGTCCAGAGCTCGAAAAAGTCGATATCGACGTCTCCGATAAAGCGGCAATGCAAGATGGCGCACGTACGTTCGCCAACTACTGCATGGGTTGCCACAGTGCCAAGTTCCAGCGCTATGAGCGCGTTGCCGACGATCTGGGGATTCCTCATGATCTGATGCTGAAGAACCTGGTGTTCACGGGCGCCAAGATCGGTGACCACATGAGCATCGGCATGCAGCCGGCAGACGCCAAGTCGTGGTTCGGCGCTGCGCCGCCCGACCTGACGCTGGTGGCTCGCGTTCGTGGTACTGACTGGCTCTACGGCTACCTGCGGTCGTTCTATGAAGATCCGAGTCGTCCTTGGGGCGTGAACAACAAGGTGTTCCCGAACGTCGGTATGCCTAACGTTCTGGCCGGCCTGCAGGGTCGCCAGGTGATAGGCTGCAAACAAGTTCAAATCGTCGAAGACGGCAAGAAGCAGTATGATCCGCTGACCGGCACGAAGCTGACTCATGAAGCGTGCGATCAGCTGACCATCGTGCCGAAAACCGGTGCACTGAACGAAGAGCAGTTCGACGAGAAGGTCAAGAATCTGGTGACCTTCCTGGCCTATTCGGCCAACCCGGTGAAGCTGCAGCATCAGCGCATCGGTACCTATGTGTTGCTGTACCTGGCGTTCTTCTTCGTATTCGCTTACTTGCTCAAGCGTGAATACTGGAAAGACGTGCATTGATAAAGCTTTAAGCAATTGCTGTTAATCGCGCGCGCCCAAGGGCGTCTCTGAACGTGTAACGAGTCTGGTCATCCAGACGTTACGGGAGACGCCCTCTGGGCGCGCTCGTTTTTCCGCTCCCGATAATTTCTACAAGCGAGGAGGACCGCCATGGGCGTGACCAATCGGTTGGCCTGTTACTCCGACCCCGCCGACCACTATTCCCACCGAGTGCGTATCGTACTGGCAGAGAAGGGTGTCAGCGCCGAGATCATCAGCGTGGAGGCGGGCCGTCAGCCGCCAAAACTGATCGAAGTGAACCCTTACGGCAGCTTGCCCACCCTGGTCGATCGTGACCTGGCGTTGTGGGAGTCGACCGTGGTGATGGAATATCTGGATGAGCGTTACCCGCATCCGCCGTTGCTGCCGGTTTATCCGGTGGCGCGTGCCAACAGTCGTCTGCTGATTCACCGTATTCAGCGTGACTGGTGTGTTCTGGTGGATCTGATTCTGGATTCGCGGACCAAGGAGCCGGCGCGTGTGCAGGCTCGCAAGGAATTGCGTGAGAGCCTGACCGGCGTTTCGCCGCTGTTCGCCGACAAGCCGTTTTTCTTGAGTGAGGAACAAAGTCTGGTGGATTGTTGCCTACTGCCAATACTCTGGCGTTTACCGATTCTGGGTATTGAACTGCCGCGGCCTGCCAAGCCGCTGCTTGATTACATGGAGCGTCAGTTTGCGCGTGAGGCTTTCCAGGCGAGTCTGTCTGGTGTCGAACGCGATATGCGCTAAGGCTTAAGGAGCCGCTATGAACTCCAGTCGACCTTATATGGTCCGCGCGCTCTACGAGTGGATTGTGGACAACGATTGCACCCCGCACCTGCTGGTCAATTCCGAGTACCCGTCGGTGCAGGTGCCGCAAGGCTTTGCCAGCGATGGACAGATTGTCCTGAACGTATCGCCTGCGGCGGTGCGTCATCTGCACATGGACAACGATGCGGTCAGCTTTGAAGGGCGCTTCGGCGGCGTGCCGCATACGCTGTACGTGCCTATCGCTGCGATCCTCGGCATTTACGCCCGGGAGAACGGTCAGGGCATGGTGTTCGATCTGGAATCGCCTATGGAAGACGAGGAAGAGATCGAGCCGGATGATGACCTTCCACCACCTGACAGCGAGCCACCGCGTCCCAGCGGCCGGCCAAGCTTGAAGGTTGTGAAGTAATAAAAAAGGCGATCCTTGCGGATCGCCTTTTTTATTACGCAGCAGCTGTCGATCAGTCGATGTACTCGAACAGCTTCACAATCTTCTGTACGCCAGAAACGCCCTGCACCAGGTTGGTAGCCTGTTCGGCTTCCTGTTTGGTCAGCAGACCCAGCAAGTAGACGATGCCGTTCTCGGTCACAACCTTGATGCGCGAGCCCGGGATGCTAGCGTCGGCGAGCATCTGGGTTTTGATCTTGGTGGTCAGCCAGGCATCGTTATTGCGGGCCAGTATCGACGAAGGCTGCATTACTTGCAGCTCGTTGTGCACGGTTTTTACCCGCTGAACCGCAGCGGCGGCTTGACCGGCCAGTTCCTTGAGGTCGGGGCGTGGCGTTTGTCCGGCGAGCAGCACCACACCGTTGAAGCTGGTGACGATGATGCGCGAGCCTTTATCCAGGTCCGGGCTGGCCTTGGCCACGTTCACGCCGACCTTGGTTTCGATCAGGGAGTCGTCGATCTTGCTGCCGAAGGTGCGAGTGCCGCGATCGTCTTCAATGGGGGCGTCGCGGGTCGCGGTGAGTACCGAGGTGCAGCCGCTGATGCCCAGGCTTAGAGTCAAGGCCAGAAGGCCAAGGCGATTAAGGGTCATTCTTCACTCCCGAACAATTGGCTGTCGATCAAGTCGCAAAGACAATGGATCGCCAGCAGGTGGACTTCCTGAATACGTGCTGTGACATTGGCCGGGACGCGAATTTCGACGTCTTCGGGCAACAACAGTGAAGCCATGCCGCCGCCATCACGTCCAGTCAATGCTACGACAATCATTTCGCGATCATGTGCGGCCTGGATCGCTTGAATAATGTTCGCCGAGTTGCCGCTGGTGGAAATTGCCAGCAGCACGTCGCCGGGTTGGCCGAGCGCGCGGATCTGTTTGGAGAAGATTTCGTTGTAACTGTAGTCGTTGGCGATCGAGGTGATCGTCGAACTGTCGGTCGTCAGTGCAATCGCCGGCAGGCTCGGGCGTTCGCGCTCGAAGCGGTTGAGCAGTTCGGAGGAGAAGTGTTGTGCGTCACCGGCTGAACCGCCGTTGCCGCACGAGAGCATTTTGCCTTCGTTGAGCAGGGCGTTGACCATCACCTGGCTGGCTTGCTCGATGTGCGGTGCAAGTACGTCCATCGCCTGTTGCTTGGTATCGATACTGGCCTGAAAAAGCTGGCGAATTCGCGATTGCATGTCCATCTGTGTGACCTTAAGTAGCGCGGCTTGGTGGCACAGCAATGTGCGGCCCGCAAAGCAAAGAGCAAAAGTGTTGAGTGAAGATCGGCCTTGCCTTTGAGCAGTCAGCTGTCAAAGGCGTTCCTTAGCCAGTTCAAATGAGCCGCGCTGCCGTCTATGGCAACTACGTCGAAACGGCAGGGGGAGTTGGCCCAGCGCGACTCGCGCTGCAGAAAATACTGCGCGGCGAGTATCAATTTCTGACGCTTGCGCGCATCGATGCTGCCGAGCGCGCCACCCCATTGGGTGTTTTGTCTGTAGCGGACTTCGACGAATACTACTGTATCGCCGTCAAGCATGACCAGATCAAGCTCGCCGCGTTTACACAACCAGTTCTGCGCCAGGAGGCGCAGACCTTGTTGCTGGAGATGCTTGAGCGCCTGGCTTTCAGCATCTCGACCGCTTTGTTGGCGTGACCTGTCGGGCATCAGCGTGGCGTGTCAGGCAGGCGTTGAACCTGGCCGTTGATGAACTGTGCCCACGGCAGCTGACGTTGAATGCGTTGCGACGAGGTCATGCTCAGGGTGCCTGACTGACCTTCGATGGTGCTGTCTGGCAGTGCCTTGAGTTGCCCCAGGCGCGGTGCCAGGCGATAGGCGTCGACGCCCATTGCGTAGAGGCGGCCAAGGCTGCCCGCAGCTTGTGGCCATTGAGCGGTCACTTGCCTGCGCAGCGGGTCGTTGGCGTCCAGCAGCCATGGGGTTTCGCAGAAGCGAACGCCGTTCATGTCGTTGTACTGGTTCTGGTCGCCGCTGGCGCTGAATACGTGGGAGGTGGCGTAAACCGGTACGTCGCCTGCGTATTGGAAGTTCAGCGTTGGTTTGATCTGTTGGGCTTGCTGCGGCGTCGAGGCGAGGAAAATGAACTCGATGTCCTGACGGCGCGAAGGCTGTGCAGCCACTTGCGAGCCTACGGTGCTTTGCAGGCTCTTGGCGCGACCTTCGCTCTGACGCAGCTGGAACAGGTCGGCGATTTGCTGAGCCAGGGCCACCGGTTGATCAACGCGTTCGATACCAACGACGGTACCGCCGTTGGCTTCCCAATCCTGGCGGAAGGCTTTAAGCACGCGATCGCCCCATTCGCCTTTCGGCACCAGGGCAGCGGCGCGGTGCAGGCCGTCGGCGCGTGCCCGGCGGGAAACTTCGCGGGCTTCGTCTTCGGCAGCCAGGCCGAACTGGAACAGTTGGGCCGGGCCTTGTTCGCCTTCGCTGTAGTTCAGCGCCAGCGTGGTGATCGGCAGTTGCGGGCGAGTGCTGAGTTGTTTGACCAGCGGTTTTTCCAGCGGGCCGATGACCAGCTGCACGCCGTCGGCTTGTGCCTTGCGATAGAAGTCGTCCAGCGAGGTCAGGTGCGAGCTGTCATAGAACTCGATGGCAGGCGGCTTCTGCCCGGCTTGCTGGGCCTGGTAGTGAGCGGCCAGGAACCCTTCGCGCAGTGCTTTGGCAACCGATGCCAGCGGACCGTCTTGTGGCAGCAGCAGGCCAATCTTGCTGACCGGTTGGCTGGCCAGTTCCTTGAGCTTGGTCAAAGGCAATGGCAGCACCAGTGCGGCCGGGTGTTTAGGGTGCTGTGCGCGCCAGTTGTCGATAGCGGCCTGCTGCTGTTCCAGCGTAGCGGCGTTTTTCACCGCCACTGCCAGGCTCATCCAGCCGCCGAGGTCGTCGGTGGTGATGGGTTGCAGTTGATCGGTCGGCAGGGACGAAATGAGTGCCCAGATGGCTTCGTGGTTTTTGCTGGCCGCGTCATCCTTGAGCAGAGGCGCGATAAAGATGCGCTCGCGGGCGGCGGCCAGGGTCTGGCCGTCAGCTTCAAGGGCGCGGGCATGGACGGTGCCGGTGCGCACTTGCTGCTCGACCGGCATCTCGCTCAGGTGTTGCAGGCTCGGATGGCTCAAGGCGGTCAGTGCTGCCTTGGGCTGGTTGCGAGTCAGCGCCAGTTCGGCGGCCAGGGTGCTGGCATACACCTGTTGGCCGGGTTTCAACTGGTCCATCGGGACCTGCTGAAGGATTTGTGCAGACTGGCCGGCATTTCCCTGGCGGTAGGCCAGGTCTGCTGCGCTCAGGCGAAACAGGGCGGCCTTCTCCGGCGTTTTGCTGGTGGCAGCCTGTTCGAGCAGTTGCTCGATACTGGCATCCGCAGTCCGTGGAAGTTCGCCAAGGCTGGAGGAGGGCGAGCTGGCGCAAGCCGCCAACAGGGCAGCGAGGCAGAGGGCAGAGAACAGCCGCAGGCAAGCGATCATGTAATGTTCCTGATACTCGATCAAATTAGCGTGGAATTGTACCCAAGCGCTGGCCGGGGCGCGATGTTACTGGCATGAAACCTTCAAATTAGGTCGTGTAAATGTTACGACGATCAACAAAAGGGCGTGGAGCAAGATGATCGCTGTGCGCATTTGAGGCGCTTCTACGCGCTACAATGCCGGTTTTACCGATCATGAGGTGTGCGCTTTGACTGCTCCAGGTGCTTTGAATTCCGTTGCTGGCTCGCTTTATGTGGTGGCGACGCCCATCGGCAACCTGGATGACATCAGTGCGCGGGCGCTGAAGATCTTGCGTGAAGTGGCGTTGATCGCGGCTGAAGACACTCGTCACTCCTTGCGGTTGCTGCAACATTTCGGGATCGCCACACCGCTGGCGGCGTGTCATGAGCACAATGAGCGCGATGAAGGCAGTCGCTTCATCACGCGCTTGCTGGCTGGTGACAATGTCGCGCTGATCTCCGATGCGGGAACGCCGCTGATCTCTGATCCGGGTTATCACCTGGTGCGGCAGGCGCGGGCGGCAGGTATCAATGTAGTGCCGGTTCCCGGTGCGTGCGCGTTGATCGCGGCGTTGTCTGCGGCAGGGTTGCCATCCGACCGGTTCATTTTCGAAGGCTTTTTGCCGGCGAAGGCGGTGGGGCGACGTGCGCGTCTGGAGTCCATAAAGGAAGAACCGCGTACGTTGATCTTTTACGAAGCGCCACACCGGATCCTCGAGTGCTTGCAGGACATGGAGCTGGTATTCGGTCCGGAGCGTCCGGCGCTGCTCGCTCGCGAACTGACCAAAACCTTCGAAACCCTCAAGGGGCTGCCGTTGGCCGAGTTGCGGGCATTCGTCGAGAACGATAGCAATCAGCAGCGCGGCGAGTGTGTGGTGTTGGTGGCCGGCTGGTCGGCACCGGAGAGCGAGGAGGCGGTGAGTAGCGAGGCGATGCGTATTCTCAATCTGCTGCTCGAAGAAATGCCACTCAAGCGTGCGGCGGCGTTGGCGGCGCAAATTACCGGTGAGCGTAAGAATGTTCTCTATCAGGTAGCCCTGGATAAACAGAAAAGCGAGTAAAAACGCGGGTTGCAGGGCGGCCAAAGGCTTTTATCGCTTGTTCTTCGGGCGCTCTGCCGTTAACCTTTGCGGCGGAGAGTCGATTGGACAGTCGCTGCCCTCTATGAAAATTAGGGGGGGGAGGAAAGTCCGGGCTCCATAGGGCGAAGTGCCAGGTAATGCCTGGGAGGCGTGAGCCTACGGAAAGTGCCACAGAAAATAACCGCCTAAGCACTTCGGTGCCGGTAAGGGTGAAAAGGTGCGGTAAGAGCGCACCGCACGACTGGCAACAGTTCGTGGCTAGGTAAACCCCACTTGGAGCAAGACCAAATAGGGTCCCAAGGCGTGGCCCGCGCTGGGACCGGGTAGGTTGCTAAAGATGTCCAGTGATGGCCATCGTAGACGAATGACTGTTCAAGACAGAACCCGGCTTATAGATCGACTCTCCACCTTTTTGTTCCTTCGGCTTGAATCTTTAGCGGAAGGACGTGGTAATACTGGTTGGCCATCTGCTGAACCCCAAGCAGAGGCATTGATGTAGTGGCGATTACCCTCCCTGCTTGAATCAATAGCAGAAGCGCTTTTGTAATACCGAAAAAATCTTACTCTTAACAAATCACTTTAACTTCTGAGCGTAGCCTTCAGTGCTGCTTCAAGTTATTGAGCAAAATCATCCGCCAAATACTCGTAACCCCTTCTTTTACAGCGCTAAATCTCCGATCTGTAAGGGTTTTCCTTTAATCCGCGCCTTGACGGTGTGGTGGGCGCATTCCTATAGTGTGCGCAAGTGGCGGAAAGTGGCATGAAGTGGGTTTTTTAAGCGTAAAACGCTAAAATTTGGAGAAACGCTGACGTGTTTCGCGGAGCTAACGCTATCAGTCTCGATGCAAAAGGCCGTCTCGCCATGCCGAGCCGGTATCGTGACGAGCTCGTTTCGCGAAGTTCCGGGCAATTAATTGTCACAATTGATGCCGTTGATCCCTGTTTGTGTGTTTACCCGCTCGATGAGTGGGAGCTGATAGAAACCAAACTGCGCGCACTGCCTTCGCTTCGCGAAGAGAACCGCCGCTTGCAACGTTTGCTGATTGGTAATGCCGTCGACCTCGAGCTCGATGGCAGTGGTCGTTTTCTGGTTCCGCCGCGTCTGCGCGAATACGCCAAATTGGATAAGCGCGCGATGCTGGTAGGCCAACTGAACAAGTTCCAATTGTGGGACGAGGATGCCTGGGATGCGGTTTCTGCTGCTGACCTGGCTGCTATTCAACAACCGGGCGCCATGCCTGATGAACTGCGTGATTTGATCCTGTGACTATTGATAGCGGCTTTAACCACATCACCGTACTGCTTGACGAAGCCGTTGAGGCTCTCGCCGTACGCCCTGATGGCTGCTATCTGGATGGCACGTTCGGGCGTGGCGGGCATAGCCGCCTGATTCTCAGCCAGCTCGGTCCCGATGGTCGGTTGCTGGGATTCGACAAAGATCCTCAGGCGATTGCCACCGGGCAAACGCTAGCGGCCGAAGACGGCCGCTTTGTCGTTGTACAGCGCAGCTTTGCCGAGCTCGGTTCGGAAGTTGCCGAACGCGGTCTGGCCGGCAAGGTCAGCGGCGTTTTGCTTGACCTGGGCGTGTCTTCGCCACAGCTCGACGACCCGGAGCGTGGCTTCAGCTTTCTCAATGACGGTCCGCTGGACATGCGCATGGACCCGTCTCGCGGGATCAGTGCGGCAGAGTTCGTCAACACCGCGCCCGTCGAAGAAATTGCCCGCGTGTTCAAGGAATACGGCGAAGAGCGTTTCTCCGGTCGTATGGCCCGTGCCGTGGTCGAGCGTCGCGATATCAAGCCCTTCGAGCGCACTGGCGATCTGGCTGAAGTCCTGAAAGTCGCCAACCCGGCCTGGGAAAAGGGCAAGAACCCGGCGACCCGCGCGTTCCAGGGCCTGCGAATTCACGTCAACAACGAGTTGGGCGATCTTGAGACCGGCCTCGAAGCCGCGCTTGAAGCCCTCGAAGTGGGTGGTCGCCTGGTGGTGATCAGCTTCCACTCGCTGGAAGACCGCATCGTCAAACAGTTCATGCGCAAACTGGTCAAGGGTGAAACCGATAACCTGCCGCGCAACTTGCCGGTACGTTTCGAAGCCTTCGTACCGAAAATCAAGATTCATGGCAAACCGCAGTTCGCCGGCGAAGCCGAACTCAAAGCCAACCCTCGTTCCCGTAGTGCCGTCATGCGTGTCGCGGAGAAACTTCGGTGAGCAAGCTCTTCGCCAAGCCACTTCCAGGCGGAAGCTTTTTCATGCTGCTGCTATTTATTGCCGTATTGGTCTCCGCGATCGGAGTTTCCTATAGCGCTCACTGGAACCGCCAGTTGCTGAACTCGCTGTACAACGAGTTGAGTGTGCGCGACAAGGCGCAGGCAGAGTGGGGCCGGTTGATTCTCGAACAGAGCACCTGGACCGCCCACAGCCGTATCGAAGTATTGGCCACCGAACAACTGAAGATGCGCATTCCCGGCGCCGCGGATGTACGGATGGTGGCGCCATGATGAAACTCGAAGGGGCACTCTTTCCTTGGCGGTTTCGTGTGGTGCTCGGCTTGCTGGGCGTCATGGTTGTCGCCATCGCGTGGCGCATTGTCGACCTGCAGGTGATCGACCGTGACTTCCTGATTGGTCAGGGCGATGCGCGCAGTGTTCGACACATCCCGATTCCGGCTCACCGTGGTTTGATCACCGACCGTAACGGCGAGCCGTTGGCCGTGAGTACTCCGGTCACCACCCTGTGGGCCAACCCCAAGGAAATGCAACTGGCCAAGGAAAAGTGGCCGGCACTGGCAACTGTGCTGGGGCAGGACCCTAAAGTCCTGGCCGAGCGACTCGAAGCTCAGGCGAATAAAGAATTCATCTATCTGGTGCGCGGGCTGACCCCCGAGCAGGGCCAGGTCGCGCTCGATCTGAAAGTACCGGGCGTTTACGGCATCGAAGAGTTCCGGCGTTTCTACCCGGCCGGCGAAGTCACCGCGCACATGGTCGGCTTTACCGACATCGATGACCACGGGCGTGAAGGCGTGGAGTTGGCGTACGACGAATGGCTGGCCGGTGTCGCTGGCAAGCGTCAGGTCATCAAGGACCGGCGCGGCAGACTGATCAAAGACGTTCAGGTGACCAAAAACGCCAAGGCCGGCAAGCCCTTGGCGTTGTCGATTGACCTGCGTCTGCAATACCTGGCGAACCGCGAGCTGCGCAACGCGATCATCGAGAACGGCGCCAAGGCTGGCAGCCTGGTGATCATGGACGTCAAGACCGGCGAGATCCTCGCCATGGTCAACCAGCCGACCTACAACCCGAACAACCGTCGCAACCTGCAACCGGCGATGATGCGTAACCGCGCGATGATCGACGTGTTCGAACCGGGTTCGACCATGAAAGCGATCTCCATGAGCGCCGCGATCGAAACCGGGCGCTGGAAGCCGAGCGACACCGTCGAGGTGTACCCGGGCAGTTTGCAGATCGGTAAGTACACCATCAAGGACGTATCCAAGACCGAAGGCCCGGTGCTCGACCTGACCGGCATTCTGATCAACTCCAGTAACGTTGGCATGAGTAAGGTCGCCTTCGATATCGGCGGCGAAACGATTTTCCGCCTGGCGCAGAAAGTCGGCCTCGGCCAGGACACCGGCCTGGGTTTCCCGGGCGAGCGTGTCGGCAACCTGCCGAACTACCGCGAATGGCGCAAGGCCGAGACGGCCACGCTGTCGTACGGCTACGGCATTTCGGTGACCGCCATTCAGCTGGTCCACGCCTTCTCGGCGCTGGCCAACAACGGCCGTATCGCACCGCTGACCCTGATCAAGACCGACAAGGCCGCGCAAACTACTCAAGTGATTCCAGAAGCCGTGGCGAAAACCATGCAGGGCATGTTGCAGCAGGTGATCGAAGCGCCGCGCGGTGTATTCCGTGCGCAAGTGCCGGCCTATCACGTCGCTGGCAAGTCCGGTACTGCACGTAAGACATCGGTGGGCACCAAAGGCTACGCCGAGAACTCCTACCGCTCGCTATTCGCAGGTTTTGGTCCCATGAGCGACCCGCGCTACGCGATCGTCGTGGTGATCGATGAACCGAGCAAGGCCGGCTACTTCGGTGGTCTGGTTTCGGCGCCGGTGTTCAGCAAAGTGATGTCCGGAACCCTGCGTCTGATGAACGTTACCCCGGACAACCTGCCGCCCACCCAGCAAGCCAATGCGGCGCCGGTTACCCCTGTTAAAGCTAATGGAGGGCGTGGCTGATGTCGCTTAGCCTGAACAAGATTTTCGCCCACGCCGGCCGTGATCTGTTGATTCGCGAACTGACCCTGGACAGCCGTAATGTCCGGGCTGGCGACCTGTTTCTGGCCGTCCCAGGTGGCAAGTTCGATGGTCGTGCACACATTGCCGACGCCTTGCAGCGTGGTGCCGCAGCTGTCGCCTACGAAGTCGAGGGCGCGACCGTCCTGCCGATCACCGAAGTACCGCTGATTCCGGTCAAAGGCCTGGCTACGCAGCTGTCGGACATTGCCGGGCGTTTTTATGGCGACCCGAGCCGTAACCTGAACCTGATTGGCGTGACCGGCACCAACGGTAAAACCAGCGTGACCCAACTGGTCGCACAAGCCCTGGACCTGCTGGGGCAGCACTGCGGCATTGTGGGCACCCTGGGCACCGGTTTCTACGGCGCACTGGAAAGCGGTCTGCACACCACGCCGAACCCGATTGCAGTACAGGCAACCCTGGCCGACCTGAAAAAGGCCGGTGCCAAAGCCGTGGCCATGGAAGTGTCCTCCCACGGTCTGGATCAAGGGCGCGTGACGGCTCTGGCGTTCGATGTGGCAGTGATGACCAACCTGTCGCGCGATCACCTGGATTATCACGGGACCATGCAAGCCTATGGCGAGGCCAAGGCCAAGCTGTTTGCCTGGAACGATCTGAAGTGCCGGGTGATCAACCTCGACGACGCGTTCGGTCGGCAACTCGCGGCTGAAGAAGCTGAGTCGCGCCTGATCACTTACAGTCTCGAAGACGCCAGCGCCTACCTCTATTGCCGTGAAGCGCAGTTCGACGATGAGGGCGTGCGTGCCACGCTGGTGACGCCGCAGGGCGAACACCATTTGCGTAGCACCTTGCTCGGCCGCTTCAACCTGAGCAACGTACTGGCCGCTGTCGGTGCCTTGCTCGGTCTGGATTACGCGCTGGATGAAATCCTCCACGTACTGCCACAACTCGAAGGCCCGGCCGGTCGCATGCAGCGCCTGGGCGGCGGTACTCAGCCGCTGGTGGTGGTCGATTACGCCCACACCCCGGATGCGCTGGAAAAAGTCCTGATGGCCCTGCGTCCGCATGCCAAGGGCAAATTGCTCTGCCTGTTCGGTTGCGGCGGTGATCGCGACCGTGGCAAGCGCCCGTTGATGGCCGAAGTGGTCGAGCGTCTGGCTGACGGCGTGCTGGTCACCGATGACAACCCGCGCACCGAAGACCCTGCACAGATTTTCGACGACATCCGCGCCGGTTTCACGGCGGTGGATAACGTTCGTTTTGTCGCCGGCCGTGGCCAGGCGATTGCCCAGTTGATCGCCAGCGCCAGCGCGGATGACGTGATTGTGCTGGCCGGTAAAGGTCACGAGGACTACCAGGAAATCAACGGCGAACGCCATGATTTCTCCGATCTGGTGGAAGCCGACCGTGCCTTGACCGCGTGGGAGGTGGCCCATGCTTAAAGCCTTGAAATTGAGCGAAGTCGCGGGCCCATTGGCCGGCCGTCTGTTGACTGCCGATAGCAGCTTCGATGGCGTCAGCATCGACAGCCGGGCGATCAAGCCAGGCCAGTTGTTTGTCGCCCTGACCGGGCCGCGTTTCGATGGCCATGACTACTTGAACGACGTGGCTGCCAAAGGCGCGGTCGCGGCCCTGGTCGAGCGTGAAGTGACGAACTCCACGTTGCCTCAGCTACTGGTCACCGATACTCGTCAGGCCCTTGGCGAACTCGGCGCGCTGAACCGTGCTGCGTATTCGAACCCGGTCGCGGCGATTACCGGTTCCAGCGGCAAGACCACGGTCAAGGAAATGCTCGCGAGCATCCTGCGCACGCGCGGTCCGGTACTGGCGACCCGTGGCAACCTGAACAATGACCTCGGCGTTCCGCTGACCTTGCTCGAACTGGCCGCGGAACACACCGCGGCCGTCATCGAACTGGGTGCTTCGCGGATCGGCGAGATTGCCTACACCGTCGGCATGACCAAGCCACATGTGGCTGTGATCAACAACGCCGGGACCGCCCACGTCGGCGAGTTCGGCGGGCCGGAAAAAATCGTTGAAGCCAAGGGCGAGATTCTCGAAGGGCTGGACGCCGATGGCGTCGCCGTTCTGAACCTCGACGACAAGGCGTTTGATATCTGGAAGACGCGTGCCGCCGGTCGTCAGGTGCTGAGCTTTGCCCTGAACGACAGCCGTGCCGATTTCCATGCCAGCGATCTGGCTCGTGACGCTCGCGGTTGCCCGTCCTTCACGCTGCACAGCCCGCAAGGCGTCGAGCAGGTTCAACTGAACCTGCTTGGCAACCACAACGTTGCCAATGCCCTGGCCGCCGCGGCTGCCGCCCATGCGCTGGGTGTGTCGCTGTTCGGTATCGCCACGGGGCTGAATGCGGTGCAACCGGTCAAGGGCCGTGCCGTGGCGCAACTGGCGACCAATGGCATGCGCGTCATTGATGATTCTTACAACGCGAACCCCACCTCAATGTGCGCCGCCGTTGATATACTCGCCGGCTTTTCCGGTCGCACCATTCTGGTGCTCGGAGATATTGGCGAGTTGGGCGAGTGGGCGGAGCAGGGGCACCGTGACGTTGGCGCGTATGCCAGCGGCAAGGTTTCCGCGCTTTATGCCGTTGGCCCGATGATGGCGCATGCTGTCGCCGCCTTCGGTGAGCAGGCTCGTCACTTTGCCAATCAGGCTGATCTGATCGCGGCGCTGGGCGCCGAACACGATACAAACACCACTATTTTGATCAAGGGCTCGCGAAGCGCTGCGATGGAAAACGTCGTTGCGGCTTTGTGCGGTTCGAGCGGGGAGAACCATTAATGCTGCTGTTGTTAGCGGAGTATCTGCAACAGTTCTACAAAGGCTTCGCGGTCTTTCAGTACCTGACCCTGCGCGGGATTCTCGGTGTGCTGACCGCGTTGTCGTTGTCGCTGTGCCTGGGTCCATGGATGATCCGCACGTTGCAGAACCGCCAGATCGGCCAGTCTGTCCGTAATGACGGCCCGCAATCGCACTTGTCCAAGTCGGGCACTCCGACCATGGGCGGCGCACTGATTCTGACCGCCATCGGCATCAGCACCTTGCTTTGGGCTGACCTGCACAACCGCTATGTGTGGGTCGTGTTGCTGGTCACGCTGCTGTTTGGTGCCGTGGGCTGGGTCGACGATTACCGCAAAGTCATCGAGAAGAACTCCCGTGGCTTGCCGAGCCGCTGGAAATACTTCTGGCAGTCGGTGTTCGGCCTGGGCGCGGCGATCTTCCTTTATATGACTGCGCCAAGCGCGGTTGAAACGACCTTGATCGTGCCGATGTTCAAAGATGCCAGCATCGCGCTCGGTATTGGCTTCGTGGTCCTGACCTACTTCGTGATCGTCGGCTCCAGCAACGCGGTCAACCTGACTGACGGCCTCGACGGCCTGGCGATCATGCCAACCGTGATGGTCGGCGGCGCGCTGGGGATCTTCTGCTACCTGTCGGGTAACGTGAAATTCGCCGAATACCTGCTGATCCCTTACGTACCGGGCGCAGGTGAGCTGATCGTATTCTGCGGCGCGCTGATCGGTGCCGGCCTGGGTTTCCTCTGGTTCAACACCTACCCGGCTCAAGTCTTCATGGGCGACGTCGGCGCACTGGCGCTGGGTGCGGCTTTGGGCACCATCGCAGTGATCGTTCGTCAGGAAATCGTCCTGTTCATCATGGGCGGTGTGTTCGTGATGGAAACCCTGTCGGTGGTCATTCAGGTTGCCTCTTTCAAGCTGACCGGTCGCCGCGTGTTCCGCATGGCACCGATTCACCACCACTTTGAACTCAAGGGCTGGCCCGAGCCACGCGTGATCGTCCGTTTCTGGATCATCACTGTGATTCTCGTACTGGTCGGCCTTGCAACCCTGAAGCTGAGGTAGAACGAGTGTCTCTGATCGCTTCTGACCACTTCCGCATCGTTGTCGGCCTCGGCAAGAGCGGCATGTCCCTGGTTCGCTTCCTGGCGAACCGGGGTGTGTCGTTCGCTGTCGCCGATACGCGGGAAAATCCACCGGAGCTGGCCACGCTGCGCCGTGACTACCCGCAGGTGGAAGTGCGTTGTGGCGAGCTGGATGTCGAATTCCTCTGCCGTGCCGACGAGCTCTACGTGAGCCCGGGCCTGGCCTTGGCGACTCCGGCCCTGCAAGCAGCGGCGGCCCGTGGCGTGAAGCTGTCGGGTGATATCGAGCTGTTCGCCCGTAACGCGAAGGCGCCGATTGTCGCCATTACCGGCTCCAACGCAAAAAGCACCGTGACCACGCTGGTCGGCGAAATGGCGGCAGCGGCGGGCAAGCGCGTGGCGGTGGGCGGTAACCTCGGTACCCCGGCACTCGATCTGCTGAGCGACGATGTCGAGCTGTACGTGATGGAACTCTCGAGCTTCCAGCTGGAGACCACCGATCAACTGGGCGCCGAAGTGGCTACCGTGCTGAACATCAGCGAAGACCATATGGACCGTTACAGCGGCCTGCCGGCCTATCACCTGGCCAAGCACCGGATCTTCCGCGGTGCGAAGCAAGTGGTGGTCAATCGTCAGGATGCGCTGAGCCGTCCGTTGATGAGCGAAGGCCTGCCGTGCTGGACCTTCGGTCTGAACAAGCCGGATTTCAAGGCCTTTGGTCTGCGCGAGGAAAATGGCGAGAAGTATCTGGCCTTCGAATTCCAGAACCTGATGCCGGTACGCGAGCTGAAAATTCGTGGCGCGCATAACCAGTCCAACGCCCTCGCGGCCTTGGCCCTGGGGCACGCCGTGGGCCTGCCGTTCGACGCCATGCTCTCGAGCCTGCGCACCTTCGCCGGGCTTGAGCATCGCTGCCAGTGGGTCCGCGACCTGAATGGCGTGAGCTACTACAACGATTCCAAAGCCACCAACGTTGGCGCCGCCTTGGCCGCTATCGAAGGCCTGGGGGCAGACATCCAGGGCAAGCTGGTGTTGATCGCCGGTGGCGACGGCAAAGGTGCCGAGTTCAAGGATCTGCGTGATCCGGTCGCGGCCAACTGCCGCGCCGTGGTGTTGATGGGGCGTGATGCCGAGCTGATTGGCCAGGCCATCGGCGACGCCGTGCCACTGATTCGCGTCAATTCGTTGATCGAAGCGGTCGAGCAATGCCGCGCCATCGCCCAGCCAGGCGATGCGGTGCTGCTGTCGCCGGCGTGCGCCAGTTTCGACATGTTCAAGAACTACGAAGAGCGTGGGCACCTGTTCGCCCAATCCGTGAAAGATCTGGCCGCGGAGGACTTGGCATGAGCTTGAGAAATATCATCAAGCCGTACCCGTCGCCGATCATCACCGGGCGTGGTATCGACCTCGACTTCCCGATGCTCGCCGGTTGCCTGGCATTGATCGGCCTGGGGTTGGTCATGATCGCCTCTGCCTCGACCGAAGTGGCGGCGGTACAGTCGGGCAGCGCCCTGTATTACATGATTCGCCACCTTGTCTACATCGTGCTCGGCTTCGGTGCCTGCATCGTCACCATGATGATTCCGATCGCTACCTGGCAACGCATGGGTTGGTTGATGCTGATCGGTGCATTCGGTTTGCTGGTGATGGTGATCGTCCCGGGGATCGGCCGTGAGGTGAACGGTTCGATGCGCTGGATCGGTTTCAGCTTCTTCAACGTCCAGCCTTCCGAGATCGCCAAGGTGTTTGTGGTGATCTACCTCGCCGGTTATCTGGTGCGTCGGCAGAAAGAAGTGCGCGAAAGCTGGATGGGCTTCTTCAAGCCGTTCATCGTGCTGCTGCCAATGGCCGGCCTGCTGCTGATGGAGCCGGACTTCGGTGCCACCGTCGTGATGATGGGGGCCGCAGCGGCGATGCTGTTTTTGGGCGGCGTCGGGCTGTTCCGCTTCACCCTGATGGTGATACTGGCAGTGGTGGCGGTGGTGCTGCTGATCAAGATGCAGCCTTATCGAATGGCCCGTCTGACCACCTTCACCGACCCTTGGGCCGACCAGTTCGGTTCCGGCTACCAGTTGACCCAGGCGCTGATCGCCTTTGGTCGTGGTGAGTGGCTGGGCGTTGGCCTGGGCAATAGCGTACAGAAACAATTCTACCTGCCGGAAGCGCACACCGACTTCGTGTTCTCGGTCCTGGCCGAAGAGCTGGGCGTGGTCGGTTCTCTGGCCACCGTCGCGCTGTTCGTCTTCGTGTGCATACGCGGCATGTACATCGGTTTGTGGGCAGAGAAGGCCAAGCAATTCTTTGCCGCCTATGTCGCCTACGGCTTGTCGTTCCTGTGGATTGGTCAGTTCCTGATCAACATCGGGGTGAACGTCGGCTTGCTGCCGACCAAGGGCCTGACCCTGCCGTTCCTCAGTTACGGAGGCAGTTCGTTGGTGATCTGCTGCGCCTGTCTTGGCTTGTTGTTGCGCATCGAATGGGAGAGTCGAACCCACTTGGGCAGCGAAGAGATGGAGTTCAGTGAGAGCGACTTCGCCGAGGAGCCGACCCATGGGCGCTAACGTGCTGATCATGGCGGGCGGCACCGGTGGCCACGTGTTCCCGGCGCTGGCCTGCGCTCGCGAGTTTCAGGCGCGCGGTTACACCGTGCACTGGCTCGGGACGCCACGCGGTATTGAAAACGAACTGGTTCCGAATGCCGGCCTGCCGTTGCATTTGATCAATGTCAGCGGCCTTCGCGGCAAGGGCAAGCTGTCGCTGCTCAAGGCGCCTTTCGTATTGCTCAAGGCGATCTGGCAGGCCCGTGCGGTCATTCGTCAGCTGAAACCGGTCTGCGTCCTGGGCTTTGGCGGATATGTCACCGGCCCTGGTGGCGTAGCCGCCAGATTGGCCGGTGTTCCGGTCATCGTTCATGAGCAGAACGCCGTCGCCGGTACCGCCAATCGGTTGCTGGTGCCGTTGGCCGCGCGAGTCTGCGAAGCTTTCCCGGACACCTTTGCTGCCAGTGGCAGTCGGCGCACTACCGGTAACCCGGTGCGCACCGAGTTGTTCCTCGATACAGCGCGTCCAGCCCTGGCCGGACGCAAAGCGCGTTTGCTGATCCTGGGCGGAAGCCTGGGCGCAGAACCGTTGAACAAATTGCTGCCTGAAGCCCTGTCGCAGGTGTCTGTTGAGCTGCGTCCGGAAGTGTTTCATCAGGCCGGTAAAAACCACGATGAAGTGACTGCCGAGCGCTATCGCACGGCCGGTGTCGAGGCGCAAGTGCAGCCTTTCATCAAAGACATGGCCCAAGCCTATGCCTGGGCTGACCTGGTGGTCTGTCGCGCTGGCGCGCTGACTGTCAGTGAGCTGGCTGCTGCCGGTCTGCCCTCGATGCTGGTGCCTTTGCCCCACGCAATCGACGATCACCAGACCCGCAATGCCGAATATTTGGCTCGTGAAGGCGCTGCCTTCCTGATGCCACAAAGAACGACTGGCGCAGCGGATCTCGCTGCACGCCTGACAGAGGTCTTGATGCAACCGCAACGACTCAACGACATGGCTGGCGCCGCTCGTCGCCTGGCCAAACCTGATGCAACCCGCAACGTGGTCGATATCTGCCTGGAGGTGGTTCATGGTTGAGAATCAGAAAGCCATGCCGCAGCCGGAAATGCGCCGCATCCGTCGCATCCACTTCGTCGGAGTCGGCGGTGTGGGCATGTGCGGAATCGCCGAAGTGTTGCTGAACCTGGGCTACCAAGTGTCCGGTTCCGACCTGAAAGCTTCGCCGGTGACCGAGCGTCTCGAATCGTTCGGCGCCCAGATTTTCATCGGCCACCGCGCCGAGAATGCCGCGACCGCCGATGTCCTGGTGGTATCGAGTGCCGTGAACCCTTCCAACCCGGAAGTCGCGACGGCCCTTGAACGTCGTATCCCCGTGGTGCCGCGTGCCGAAATGCTCGCCGAGCTGATGCGCTACCGCCACGGCATCGCCGTCGCCGGTACTCACGGCAAAACCACCACCACCAGCCTGATCGCTTCGGTGTTCGCGGCCGGTGGCCTGGACCCGACCTTCGTGATCGGTGGCCGTCTGAATGCCGCGGGCACCAATGCCCAGCTGGGCACCAGCCGTTACCTGATCGCCGAAGCCGACGAAAGCGACGCCAGTTTCCTGCACTTGCAGCCGTTGGTGGCTGTGGTCACCAACATCGACGCCGACCACATGGCGACCTACGACGGTGACTTCAACAAACTGAAGAAAACCTTCGTCGAGTTCCTCCACAACCTGCCGTTCTACGGTCTGGCGGTGATGTGCCTGGACGACCCGGTGGTGCGTGAAATCCTGCCGCTGGTCAAGCGTCCGACCATGACCTACGGCTTCAGCGAAGACGCCGACGTACGCGCCATCAATGTTCGCCAGCAAGGCATGCAGACCTTCTTCACCGTGCTGCGTCCCGATCGCGAACCGCTGGATGTTTCGGTGAACATGCCGGGCAACCACAACGTATTGAACTCGCTGGCGACCATCTGCATCGCGACCGACGAGTGCGTCAGCGATGAAGCCATCGTTCAGGGGCTGTCGGGTTTCCAGGGTGTTGGTCGACGCTTCCAGGTCTACGGCGAACTGCCAGTCGAAGGCGGCAACGTGATGCTGGTGGACGACTACGGTCACCACCCGACCGAAGTCGCAGCGGTGATCAAAGCCGTACGCGGTGGCTGGCCAGAACGCCGCCTGGTGATGGTTTACCAGCCGCACCGCTACAGCCGCACCCGCGACCTGTACGACGATTTCGTCAATGTACTGGCCGACGCCAACGTGCTGCTGCTGATGGAAGTCTATCCGGCCGGCGAAGAGCCGATTCCGGGGGCTGACAGCCGCAAGCTGTGCAACAGCATCCGCCAGCGCGGTCAGCTCGACCCGATCTACATCGAGCGCGGTGTCGACCTTGCGCCGCTGGTCAAGCCGCTGCTGCGTGCCGGCGACATCCTGCTGTGCCAGGGCGCCGGTGATATCGGCGGTCTTGCACCGAAACTGTTGAATAGTCCGTTGTTCGCGGGTGCCGTTGTCGCTCCTAACGAAGGAAAGTTGAAATGACTGCTGCCTACGCCAACCTGTTCTCGACAATCGCCCCGAAAGACTTCGGCCGTGTGGCCGTGCTGTTCGGTGGCAAAAGCGCCGAGCGTGAGGTTTCGCTGAAATCCGGTAACGCGGTGCTTGAAGCGCTGCAGTCCGCTGGCGTGGATGCGTTCGGCATCGACGTCGGCGACGATTTCCTGCAACGCCTGCTGAACGAAAAAATCGACCGCGCCTTCATCATTCTCCACGGTCGTGGCGGTGAAGACGGCAGCATGCAGGGCCTGCTGGAATGCGCAGGGATTCCGTACACCGGCAGCGGCATCCTTGCTTCGGCACTGGCAATGGACAAGCTGCGGACCAAACAGGTCTGGCACAGCCTCGGCATTCCGACGCCACGTCACGCGGTACTGAGCAGCGAAGCCGACTGTATTTTGGCGGCGAAGGAACTGGGCTTCCCTTTGATCGTCAAACCGGCGCATGAAGGTTCAAGTATCGGTATGGCCAAAGTGACTTCGGTAGATGAATTGATCGAAGCCTGGAAAGCAGCCAGTACCTACGATTCGCAAGTGTTGGTCGAGCAATGGATTCAAGGTCCGGAGTTCACCATTGCGACCCTGCGTGATCAGGTGTTGCCACCGATCGCTCTGGGCACGCCACACACTTTCTATGACTACGACGCCAAGTACCTGGCTTCCGATACCCAGTACCGGATCCCGTGCGGCCTCGATAGCGCCAAGGAACAAGAGCTCATGGACCTCACGGCAAAAGCCTGTGAGGCGCTGGGTATCGCCGGTTGGGGACGGGCTGACGTGATGCAGGACGCTGATGGGCAGTTCTGGTTCCTGGAAGTCAATACCGCACCGGGCATGACCGATCACAGTCTGGTCCCAATGGCCGCACGCGCCGCCGGTCTGGATTTCCAGCAGTTGGTGCTGGCGATCCTGGCGGCCAGTGTTGCCAGTCACGTAGAGCCGCGAGGTTAAGACCATGCAAGGCGCCCAGCTACGTCATCAGCCATCCGCACCCGGCCGCAAGCCGGTGCCGCGGGGTGCCAGCCGAATGGTGGCCAAAGAGCCGATGTCGGTGCGCCTGCCGAAAGCCAATTTTGGTTTTCTCAAAGCCTTGTTCTGGCCCGTGCTGCTGGTCGCGTTGGGGTTCGGTACTTACGAAGGTGCACAGCGTTTGCTGCCGTACGCCGACCGGCCGATCACCAAGATCAACGTGCAGGGCGATTTGAGTTACATCAGCCAGCAAGCGGTGCAGCAGCGGATCGCCCCGTACGTGGCGGCGAGTTTCTTCACCATTGACCTGGCGAGCATGCGTACCGAGCTGGAACAGATGCCATGGATTGCCCACGCCGAAGTGCGTCGCGTCTGGCCTGACCAGGTGGTGATTCGCCTGGAAGAGCAACTGCCCGTGGCCCGTTGGGGTGACGAAGCACTGCTGAACAACCAGGGGCAGGCGTTTACGCCGCGTGAATTGGCCAACTACGAACATTTGCCACAGCTGTTCGGCCCACAACGGGCCCAGCAGCAAGTGATGCAGCAGTATCAGGTGTTGAGCCAGATGTTACGGCCATTGGGCTTCTCGGTTGCCCGGCTGGAATTGCGTGAACGCGGCAGCTGGTTTCTGACCACTGGCGCAGGTAGCGCGGGCCCTGGGATCGAGCTGTTGCTGGGACGCGATCACCTGGTGGAAAAGATGCGCCGCTTCATTGCCATCTACGACAAGACGCTTAAAGAACAGATTACGAACATTGCGCGCATCGACCTGCGTTATGCCAACGGCCTGGCCGTTGGCTGGCGGGAACCTGTAGCGCCCACGACGGCCCAACGCGCCGTCGCGAAGAATTGAGAAGAGGCAGGACCATGGCAAACGTGCAAAGCGGCAAAATGATCGTCGGTCTGGATATCGGTACCTCCAAGGTGGTGGCGCTGGTAGGCGAGGTCGCGGCCGATGGCCAACTGGAAATCGTCGGGATCGGTACGCACCCCTCCCGCGGCCTGAAGAAGGGCGTGGTGGTGAATATCGAATCCACCGTGCAGTCCATCCAGCGCGCGATCGAAGAAGCGCAACTGATGGCCGGTTGCCGGATTCACTCGGCGTTCGTCGGTGTGGCCGGCAATCACATTCGCAGCCTGAACTCCCACGGCATCGTGGCGATTCGTGATCGCGAAGTCAGCTCGGCCGACCTCGAGCGCGTGCTCGATGCCGCCCAGGCCGTGGCGATTCCGGCGGACCAGCGCGTTCTGCACACGCTGCCGCAGGATTACGTGATCGATAACCAGGAAGGCGTTCGCGAGCCTTTGGGCATGTCCGGCGTACGTCTGGAAGCCAAGGTTCACGTGGTCACCTGCGCGGTGAACGCCGCACAGAACATTGAAAAGTGCGTGCGTCGTTGCGGCCTGGAAATCGACGACATCATTCTCGAGCAACTGGCTTCGGCGTACTCGGTGCTGACCGATGACGAGAAAGAGCTGGGCGTGTGCCTGGTGGACATCGGTGGCGGTACCACCGACATCGCAATCTTCACCGAAGGCGCGATCCGTCACACCGCGGTGATCCCGATTGCCGGTGATCAGGTGACCAACGACATCGCCATGGCGTTGCGCACTCCGACCCAGTACGCCGAAGAAATCAAGATCCGCTACGCCTGCGCCCTGGCCAAACTGGCCGGCGCCGGTGAAACCATCAAGGTCCCAAGCGTCGGTGATCGTCCGCCGCGCGAGCTGTCCCGTCAGGCCCTGGCCGAAGTGGTCGAGCCGCGTTACGACGAGCTGTTCACGCTGATCCAGGCCGAGCTGCGTCGCAGCGGCTACGAAGACCTGATCCCGGCCGGCATCGTGCTGACCGGCGGTACTTCGAAGATGGAAGGTGCCACTGAACTGGCCGAAGAGATTTTCCACATGCCGGTTCGCCTGGGCGTACCGCATGGCGTCAGAGGCCTGGACGACGTAGTGCGCAACCCGATTTATTCCACCGGTGTTGGTTTGCTGATGTATGGCCTGCAAAAGCAGTCCGATGGCATTTCCTTCTCCGGGATCAGCAGCAGTCGCGATAGCTACAACAACGATGAGGCCAAGAGCCCGTTGATCGATCGCATCAAAAGCTGGGTCCAGGGCAATTTCTGAAGATTTACCGCAACACCGTGATACCGCAGCACCGTTGTACGCAGTAGGCGCAGTAGGCGAAAAAAACTAGAGAATGTAAGGAGAGGGAAAATGTTCGAACTCGTAGACAACATCCCCGCAAGCCCGGTTATTAAAGTTATCGGTGTTGGCGGTGGCGGCGGCAACGCTGTGAATCACATGGTCAAGAGCAACATTGAAGGCGTTGAGTTCATCTGCGCCAACACTGATGCCCAGGCGCTGAAAAACATCGGCGCGCGGACCATCCTGCAATTGGGCACCGGCGTGACCAAGGGTCTGGGTGCTGGCGCGAACCCTGAGGTCGGTCGTCAGGCCGCTCTGGAAGATCGCGAGCGCATCGCCGAAGTGCTGCAAGGCACGAACATGGTGTTCATCACCACCGGCATGGGCGGCGGTACCGGTACCGGTGCTGCGCCGATCATTGCCGAAGTGGCCAAGGAAATGGGGATCCTCACCGTTGCGGTGGTGACTCGTCCGTTCCCGTTCGAAGGCCGCAAGCGTATGCAGATTGCCGATGAAGGCATCCGCGCGCTGAGCGAAAGCGTCGACTCGTTGATCACCATCCCCAACGAGAAGCTGCTGACCATCCTGGGTAAAGACGCAAGCCTGCTGTCGGCTTTCGCCAAGGCTGACGATGTACTGGCCGGTGCCGTTCGCGGTATCTCCGACATCATCAAGCGTCCAGGCATGATCAACGTCGACTTCGCCGACGTCCGTACCGTCATGAGCGAAATGGGCATGGCAATGATGGGCACTGGCTGCGCCAGCGGTCCGAACCGTGCACGTGAAGCGACTGAAGCAGCAATCCGTAACCCGCTGCTCGAAGACGTCAACCTGCAAGGTGCACGCGGCATCCTGGTGAACATCACCGCCGGTCCTGACCTGTCCCTGGGTGAGTACTCCGACGTGGGTAGCATCATCGAAGCCTTCGCTTCCGAGCACGCCATGGTCAAGGTCGGTACCGTTATCGATCCAGACATGCGCGACGAATTGCACGTGACTGTGGTTGCCACAGGTCTGGGCGCGAAAATCGAGAAACCTGTGAAGGTCATCGACAATACCGTTCAAACCTCCATGGCTGCTGCCGCACCTGCTGCCGCGCGTCAGGAAATGCCGTCGGTCAACTACCGCGACCTGGACCGTCCAACCGTGATGCGCAACCAGGCTCAGGCCGGCGCAGCGGCGGCGGCTAAACTCAATCCGCAAGACGATTTGGACTACCTGGACATCCCGGCATTCCTGCGTCGTCAGGCCGATTGATGGAATGTATCAGGGCTATGAAGGTGATTGGTGTTCAGCAAAGGTCTGGTCTGCTATTATCGCCAGCCTTTGTTGATACCAGTTCGCAATTTGCGCTGAAGCGGCCCAAGCCATGATTAAACAACGCACCCTGAAAAATATTATCCGTGCCACAGGTGTAGGCCTGCACTCCGGGGAGAAGGTATACCTGACCCTCAAGCCAGCACCTGTAGATACCGGCATCGTGTTTTGTCGTGCCGACCTGGACCCTGTGGTGCAGATTCCTGCTCGCGCGGAAAACGTTGGTGAAACCACTATGTCGACGACACTGGTCAACGGTGACGTCAAAGTGGACACGGTGGAGCATTTGCTCTCGGCCATGGCTGGCCTGGGCATCGATAACGCCTACGTCGAGCTCTCCGCGTCCGAAGTCCCGATCATGGATGGTAGCGCTGGACCCTTCGTATTCCTGATTCAATCGGCTGGCCTGGAAGAACAGGACGCAGCCAAGAAGTTCATCCGGATCCTGCGTGAAGTGACAGTGGAAGACGGCGACAAGCGCGCCACTTTCGTCCCTTTCGAAGGCTTCAAAGTGAGCTTCGAGATCGATTTCGATCACCCGGTGTTTCGTGACCGCACTCAAAGTGCCAGCGTGGATTTTTCCAGCACTTCGTTCGTAAAAGAAGTCAGCCGCGCCCGGACCTTTGGTTTCATGAGTGATATCGAGTACCTGCGCAAGCACAACCTCGCACTCGGCGGTAGCGTTGAAAACGCCATCGTGGTCGACGCGGATGGTGTACTGAACGAAGACGGCCTTCGCTACGAAGACGAATTCGTGAAGCACAAGATCCTCGATGCAATTGGTGACCTCTACCTGCTGGGCAATAGCCTGATTGGTGAGTTCAAAGGTTTCAAATCGGGCCACGCACTGAACAACCAGCTTCTGCGCAAATTGATTGAGCAGAAAGATGCCTGGGAAGTCGTGACGTTTGAAGACGCCAGTACTGCACCGATCTCTTACATGCGTCCAGTTGCGGCCGTGTAAGCAAAAACCTCTCTAGTTTTTAAAGGCTGCCTTCGGGTGGCCTTTTTTTATGGTGCGTAAGGCATGCATGGCGCGTTGCGCGCAAACGCAACCAGCTTGGCTGTGGCGGCGATGGTGACTTGGAGGTGGACGTCTTCTACACCCGACAAAAGGGAAGTGTTAGCCAAAGGCAATGATGCTGTGGACGGCCGTGCGTTATTTTTCGGTAGTATGCCAAGTGGCGCATCAGAAGATTTTCAGGGTTAACAGATTCAGGTCAAAATGGCTTTGCAGCAGCATCACCAGCAAGATCAGTGAGGTGCATGTCGCCTGACCTACAACCCCCGGATGGATCTGCTGAGCAGCCGGCAGTCATTGCTCGGAGCCCGTGCTAACGGCCTGCAAGGTACTGCGCACCTGGCCTGGGCTACTACCGGTGACGCGCCGAAACCAGTGACCAAACGAATCGCCAGAGGCAAATCCCAGGTGCTGCGCCAGGGTCTCGTTGGTGTTCTCGACCGCCAGGCCACGGTATGCCTCTACGAGCAGCAGACGGTTGTGCCAGTCCGTGTAACGTAAACCGGTATTCTTGCGAAACAGGCGCGCCAGAGTCCGCTCGGTGGCGCCTACCTCGCGACCCCATTCGGTCAGGTTCCTACGCATCCCAGGCCTGGCAATCAGTTGCTCGGTGACACGCTTGAGCCGTGCGTCACGCGGTAAAGGCAGGACCATATTGCTGGGCGCCAGTTCTTCGATGTCCTCGAACAACAATTGCAACATGCTGCCGCGCCGTTGTTTGGAAAGCGGCCGAGTGCTTTCCTCGGCCAATCGGTCGCACAGGGCGATGATCAGCAGGGAGGCATCGATCAGCTTGATGCTCGGAGAGAGGCGTTCGCACAGTTCAGGGCCAAGGTACAAGACCGTGAGGTCTACCTGTGTGTAAGCCTCACCAGAGTGCAAGGTCTGTGGCGGAATCCAGACCGCCATTCCCGGTTTGAGTAACCAGCGTTGCTCGATGGCATTGCCATGGAGCACGCCCTTTTTCACTAACACGAATTGCCCGAGATGGTGTCGATGAGGCTCGCTCTCCTCATCGGCCATCCTGCTCAACTGCCTTTCAATAACTAATGCTGTGTGATCCATGTCAGCGAAACGCATTACTACTCCGTCTACCTTTTTTGCGGTCCGCCGCGCGAAGGCAGTCCAAAGGCAAAGAGTAAACCGACCGTCATCAAAAGGCCTAGCAGCAGGAAAGTGACCTGGTAGGCCCGGTTGGGCGGCAGGTACAGCGCAATAGCCACCATCGCATTGACGCCGAACGCCGCGCCAAGGTTACGCAGAAATTGCACCGTGGACGTGTAGGCTCCCAACTGATCATGCGGGGCGCTGTTCTGCGCGAGCACCAGGGTCGTAGTGGCCGTCAAGCCCATCCCCAGTCCGACCAGTACCTGGCCTGCACCAATGGCCAACCACTGCGACCATTGCAGTCCCGCAGCCACCCCTATGCAACCGAGCATCAGCATCGACATCCCAGCTATTGCCATGGACCTGAAGCCGACGCTCGACAGACGCTTGCCACAGACGGTCGCGCCTACCACCCAGCCCAAGGCGGCCAGCATGATCAGCAACCCTGTCGACAATGCGCTGCCCGACGTACGGCTGAGAGCGATGGGCAACAAGCTGACCGTGGCGTACAAGCCGATGCTCGAGATAACCACCAAAGCCATGACCGCTCCCAGCGCTGGCCGATCAAAGAAACCCAACGGCACCGGACTGCCGGCGGGTGCCGCGCGAACTCGAGCTACCAGTGCCACAAGGCTGATGAGCATCACAATCGCCAGCGTCGATATCGGGTGCGGGATCATGTCAAGGTGCTGACTGCTTAACATGAACAGTCCTGCACAAGCGGCGATGGCCAAAAAAACCTGCGCTATGGGATCCACAGTCCTGGCTGATCGGCCTCGGCCGATCACGGGGGTGAAAAGCAGCACCATCAATGCCAAAAAGCCCAGTGGCAGATTGAGCCAAAAAGCTGCACGCCAGCTCAAGGTGCTGCCCAGTACCGTACCCGCTACAGGGCCCAATACTGCAGCCAGGCCCCAGACACTGCTGAGCATTCCCTGCATGCTGGCACGCTTTGGCCCTTCGAAGAGTGATGCCAGCATCGAGTAGGAAAGAACGATGATGCCACCCGCCCCGATACCTTGCAGGGCTCTGCCTGCAATCAGCATGACTATGCTTTGGCTACTGGCAACCACTGCTGATGCGGCGATGAAGATCAGCAGGCTGCCTTTCATCATCGAAGAAATTCCGAACCGATCAGCCAGTGCGCCGGCCAGCGGCGCAATCAGTGCCAGAGGCAGCAAGAAGCCCGAGACAACCCAGGGATAGAGCGTTGTGTCCTGCATTTGCGCATTGATCTGCGGCAGTATGGTGCTGACTGCAGTGCTGTCCATGGCAGCGAGAAACAGAGCGACGAGCACGGCCAGGACACTCAAGGAATGCTTCTCCTGGCTGATCGAGTCAATGGGTGCAAGCGTTTGCGGCTTCATGCCGGCGTCCTCAGAGGAAGTATTGGGTGTGAATCGTGTTGGCCCTGGAAAACTCCCACACGATGGCCGCAGTATCGAAATCCATGTGCTCATCGACATTGCGAATCAGGTCGTGCGACTGGAAGATCTCTTTGAAGCGCAGGCGGTTAGCGTTCCGCTCGTGAGGTCGCGACGGGAAATCAGCTTACGTAACTGCCTGGGTTACGAAAATGCTCAATCAGGACAACTGATCGAATGAAACGGACGATGGCCATCGGTCGTGCTTCAGCACTCTCGACGTCCTGACAGTGACTCAATCAACTGTCTTTTTTGAGAACCTGCATCCCGTTGAGGCTGCTCAAAAGAAAAAGGCCAACGCTCGGCGTTGGCCTTTCATGGTTCTTTTAAAAGATCGCAGCCTGCGGCAGCTCCGACGACTGGCTGCGATCTTTCAATTGGCGACCACTTGGTTGCGCCCTCCGTACTTGGCCTGATACAGCGCTTTGTCGGCTGCATGCATCAGGTTTTCCAGGCTCTCGCCCGGTTGCCCTGTCGAGGTGCTGAGGCCGATGCTGACGGTGATGGGGGACTCGTCGCCTTCGAACGGTGGCAGTTGCTCGACTGCCGCGCGGATATTTTCGGCAATCCGCAGGGCTCCGGCGCTGTCAGTCTCGGCCAGCACCACGGAAAACTCCTCACCGCCATAGCGCGCAGCGAGATCGGAGGGGCGACGGATGTTTTCGCTGATCACTCGGGCGAGTACGCGCAACGCATCGTCGCCGCCCTGATGGCCGTGACGGTCGTTGAACGACTTGAAGTGATCGGCGTCGATCATCAGCACTGACAGCGGCTTGCCCGAGCGCTGGGCACGGGACCATTCGCGGTTCAGGGCCTGGTCGAGGGTCCGCCGGTTAGCCACGCCGGTGAGGGCATCGACGGCGGCCTGTTGCGCCAGTTCCTGCTCGGCGTGATGGCGCAGGCGTAATTCGCGGCACAGCAGCAAGGTCAGCCACATCAAGCCGATACACAACACACCGGTAGCGCCACTGATCACGTACGCGGTGCGTCTCCAGCTGGCGAAGATTTCGTCCATGGAGAGCGCGACGCTGACCGTCAACGGCAGGTTACCGACGCGCGAGAAGGTGTACAGGCGTTCCTGGTGGTCCATGCTCGACAGGCTGCTGAAACTGCCACTGCCTTCACGCATGATGCGTATGACGTTGGGTCGATTGCCGAAACTCTTGCCGATGCTGGCATCGGTCAGCATCGGCTTTTGCGCCAGCAGTATGCCGTCCTTGTCGAGCACGTTGAGGGTACTGTTAGAGCCGATGTCCAGGCTGCTGAACAGCTCGTCAAAGTACTCCAGTTGCATGGACGCGACGGCAACGCCAAGAAACTCCCCGGTGGGCGAAGAGATGCGCCGGCTGAAGCTGATCCGCCACTGATCGTTCTCAGGGCAGTCGCAACGGGGTTTGAACGGGCGACTGATAAACATCCCGCTATCGCTGTTGCTGACGTGGGCCTGGAAGTAGTCACGGTCAGCAAAATTGCCCGATTTGGGCTGAATCGACGACGAGTTGGCGATCACATCGCCGTGCTTGTCGAGCAGCAGCACATCGCCCTTGTAACGTGCGGTACTTGCGCGGTCGAACAGCACCAGATGGCGGATCTGCGCCGACACCTTCTGCAGGTCGTCACGTTGGGCGGCAGCGATCAATCCTTGCAGTGACAGGTCATAGAGCTCGACGTTGCGCAGCACATCGGCATCGATCAGTTGCACGATGTTGGTCGCACCCCGCGTGGCCGCCTGCATGGCATTGGCGTGTTCGCGGATCAGCAGGAAGGTGACGATGGCGATGATCGCGACGACGGTCAGTGAACTGCCGAGAACCAGCAGGAGTTCCGGTCGGCGGGCAGAGCCTGTTATGGCGTGGTGTGTGCGGTTTGCACTCATGGTTCTGATTTCTGCACAGGGACATCATCAGCGTAGTTCCCGGACACACCGGGCGGCATTGCAGATATCAGTTCGTTTATCTCAGTGCATGTATAGATCCCGGATACAAAAAAGGCCAGCACCGGTGCTGGCCTTTTTGTGAATTTTCTCAGAAAACGTTCAGTGGGTAGTCGACGATCACCCGGTATTCATCGGTGTCGGTATCCAGTGCACCATAGCCGTTGCCGCCACGGTTGGTGGCCCATTGCAGGCGCAGCGCCAGATCCTTGGCCGTGCCGCCCTGGACCACGTACTTGAGATCGACATCACGCTCCCAGTGTTTGGCATTTTTACCGGCTTCGTTATAGAAGCTGGCATAACCGCGACTGTTCGGGTCGACCTTGGTCAGGTCCAGCGTGCCACGCGAATACGACACGGCCGAGGTCAGGCCCGGCACGCCGACACCGGCGAAGTCATAGGCATACTTGAGCTTCCACGAACGCTCGTTCGGGCCGTTGAAGTCCGAATACTGCTGTGAGTTGTCGAGGAAAATGCTGTCGCCCTGGGCGATGTAGTCGAACGGCGTGTTGCCGTTCACGCGCTGGTAAGCGGCGGTGACGCTGTGACTACCGACGCCCACGGTGAAGTGCAGGCTGTAGGTGTTGTTGTCGATTTTGCCGAGCAGTGCGTCGCCAGTGTCCTGAGTGTGATAGTAGTGCAGGCCCGGGTTGAGGCTGACCAGTTCGTTGACCGCGTAGGTGTAGTCCAGGTCGTAGTAGTACTGGTTCCAGATGTCCTTGAGCTCGGACGCATAGAGACTGCTGGTCAGGCCCGGCAGGCCGCTCCAGGCTACGCCGGCCCAGTTCAGGTGCTGGCTTTTGTCGCCGTCGGCCAGTTTGCCGTAGGACGTCCCGATACGCTGGTGCCCGCTCTGGTTGTAAGGCTTGGTGAAGCTTGCCTGGCCGCCCTCGATCAGCCAGCCGTCGAAGCTGTGGTTGGTCAGGCTGACACCGCGAAAGGTCTGCGGCAGCATGCGGCTCATGCCACCGGCGATTACCGGGTTGTTCAGGAACAGGTCGCCGGCTTTCAGCTCGGTGTCGAGGGCGCGCATTTTCAGGGCGCCGCCAGCGCTTGAAAACGAGCCCGGTGCTTTGCCGTTGTCATCGCTGATCGGCAGGATGCTCGAGCCACCGGTGCCGCCGCCACCGTCGAGTTTGAGCCCGAGCATGGCGTTGGCATCCACGCCAAAACCGACCGGGCCCTGGGTGTAGCCCGATTCGAAGAGACCGAGGAAACCCTGGCCCCATTCGATGTTGTCGTTAGTCTGCTGCTGACGGTTGCGGTTCAGGTAGTAGTTGCGGGCATTGAGTTTAAGGCTTGCACCTTCAACGAAACCTTCGCGGCTGGAATCGTCGGCGGCCTGGACGTTTGCGGCCATCGTTGCGGCCATTGCAATGAATAGCGGACTGAGTTTGAGGGTGATGCTCACGCGGGATACAGCTCCTTGGGTCAATAACAAGCGTTGTTATAGTTAATAATCCGGGTGTTTCTTATTGGGTAATAACGAAGGAATGCCTGACAAATACACAACGAAAAAAAGCCGCTGATAGCAGCGGCTTGAAGACAACTTCTCAAGGGAAAGAGCCCTGAGAAGTGTCGAGGGAAACTGAGTGGTGTTGCCGATCAGCTGTCTTTTTCAACCTGTGGTTGAGCCTGAGTGGCCGATGTTTGCCGGGTTTGCTCAGACTTCTGTGCTTTTGCGGTCAGTTCAGCCTGGGCCTTGTCGAAGGCTGCGGCACGCGCAGCATTATGCGCAACAAATGCCGGCGACTCTTCAGCCATGGCAAAGGGAGACAACAACAAGGACGACAAAACGAAAGCGCTGGCAATACCCATACTGTTGGACATCTTGAAAACCTTCTTGCTTGGCAAGTGCTGTTTGGTGTGGCCAAGGTAAAGGTCTTGGGGGGTGGGAAAAAGAGCGGATTGCATAAAGGACTGTTGCATCAAGAGCAACAGTCGCACCGACCTGTGGCGAACGAGCTTGCTCGCGCTCGGCTGCGTAGCAGTCGTAATTCGGGGCAGGAGGTATATCTGATTAAACACGGTTGATTGTATTGGGGCCGCTTCGCAGCCCAGCGCGAGCAAGCTCACTCGCCACAGGAATCAAATCGGCAAATAGATCCCGAAGGTATTCACGCCGTTATCGCTGTGCACAAACACATTGCCGCCATGCATCAGCGCGATCGCCTTGACGATGGCCAGCCCCAGTCCATGGTTGGCGCCGCTGTTGCTGCGCGAGGCGTCGACCCGGTAGAAGCGCTCGAACAAGCGCGACAGATGTTCACTGGCGATGGGCTCACCGGGGTTGGTGACGCCGATACTGACCTGATGCTCCTGAACATCGATCTGCACCCGAATGACCTGGCCGGGAGCGGTGTGTTGCACGGCGTTGTTCAGCAGGTTGATCAGCGCCCGGCGCAGGTGGGCGATTTCGATCTGCACCCGGGCATCGCCGCTGACCTGAACCTTGACCTGCGCGTCTTCGAGGATGAAATCCAGGTAGTCCAGGGTGGTGGCGACTTCGTCCGCAAGCGAGGTGGTGGTCAGTTTGGTGGCCTTGCTGCCTTGGTCGGCGCTGGCCAGAAACAGCATGTCGTTGATGATCGAGCGCAACCGTTCGAGTTCTTCGAGGTTCGATTGCAGCACTTCGAAGTAGTGCTCTGCCGAGCGCCCACGGGTCAGGGCAACCTGGGTCTGACCGATCAGGTTGGTCAGCGGCGAGCGCAGTTCGTGGGCGACATCGGCGTTGAACGATTCAAGTCGCGTATAGGCTTGTTCGACCCGTTCCAGTGTCTCGTTGAACGAGCTGACGAACTGATTGAGTTCCGGCGGCAGCGGCGACAGTTGCAGCCGTGAGGACAGCAAGGGCGGTGCCAGTCGTTGAGCTTCCTGCGACAACTTGATCAACGGTTTGAGGCCGATTCGCGCCACCCAGTAACCCAGCGCCGAGGCCAGCAGTACGCCGATGATCGCCAGGCTGATCAAGGCGATCAGCAAGTGATGTTGGGTCTCATAGAAGGTTTGCGTGTCGATGCCGATCATGAAGCGCAACGGTGGACGCTGGTCCTTGGCCGGAAACTGGCTGACCAGCACTTTCATCGGATAGGACTGCTCCGGCAGTTGGACGTCGCGCTTGCCGGTTGGCCCTTGCGCCAAGGCACGGATCTGCGGAGTGATGTTGCCGTATTCGTAGTTGGCATCGCCGCTGATGATCCAGAAACTGATGCGCTTGTCCTCTTCACTCAGCAGGTTGAGTTTGTTGTTGATCTTCACCCAGTGCTCTGGCGTACCGAAGCGCCCGACCGTGGACTCAAGCACGCTGTAACGCGCATCCAGTTCGGCTGCCGGCAACAGCGCCAGACCCTTTTCGACCTGTTGATACAGCGCCCAGCCGATCAACAGAAACACCAGCGCCGCCACCAGCGTGAACATGCCGCTCAGGCGCAGGGCGATTGAATTACGAGGCACTGCGGCTCTCCAGCACATAGCCCATGCCGCGAATGGTGTGCAGCAGTTTCTCTTCGAACGGCCCGTCGATCTTCGCCCGCAGACGCTTGATCGCAACTTCGACGACGTTGGCGTCGCTGTCGAAATTGATGTCCCAGACCATCTCGGCAATCGCGGTTTTCGAGAGAATTTCACCCTGACGCCGGGCCAGCACGCTGAGCAGCGAGAACTCCTTGGCGGTCAGGTCCAGCCGCGTACCGGCACGGGTGGCCTTGCGGCTGATCAAGTCGACCCACAGGTCGGCGATGGTCACTTGCACCGGCTCATGGCCACCGCTGCGGCGGGTCAAGGCTTGCAGGCGGGCGACCAGTTCGAGGAACGAGAAAGGTTTGCCCAGGTAATCGTCGGCACCGTCGCGCAGGCCTTTGATCCGGTCTTCGACACGCTCACGGGCGGTCAGCATGATCACCGGGGTCTGTTTGCGGGCACGCAGGGCGCGCAGCACGCCGTAGCCATCGAGACCCGGCAGCATCACGTCGAGGATGATCACCGCGTAATCGTTTTCGAGCGCCAGGTGCAAACCTTCGACGCCGTCCGGGGCACGGTCCACGGTGTAACCCTGTTCGGTCAGGCCGCGGTACAGATAATCCGCGGTTTTCTCTTCGTCTTCGATAATCAGAACGCGCATGACCCGCCTCAGTGTGTAGTCGCCAGCGCAGGCGCTGGTGTGGAGCGATGGAACACCCGCTCAAGCCATAAGTATATGACTGGCGTGGTAAACAGCGTCAGCGCCTGGCTGACCAGCAAACCGCCGACCACCGCGATCCCCAGCGGTTGGCGCAGTTCGGCACCGGTGCCGTAGCCGAGCATCAGCGGCAGGGCGCCGAGCAGGGCGGCGAGGGTGGTCATCATGATCGGCCGGAACCGCGTAAGGCATGCCTCGAAAATCGCTTCTTGCGGAGACAGCCCGCGATTGCGCTGGGCGTCGAGGGCGAAGTCGATCATCAGGATGCCGTTCTTCTTGACGATACCGATCAGCAGCACCAGGCCGATCAGCGCCATGATCGAGAAGTCCTGACCGAGGATCCACAGCAATATCAAGGCGCCGAGACCGGCCGAAGGCAAGGTCGAGATGATCGTCAGCGGGTGCACGAAGCTCTCATACAGCACGCCAAGAATGATGTACACCGCCACCAGCGCCGCCAGAATCAGCCACGGCTGGCTGGCCAGCGAACTCTGGAATGCCTGGGCCGCGCCCTGGAAGTTGCCGTTGACCGAGGCCGGCATGCCGATGTCGTTCTTCGCCTGGTTGAGCAAAATCACCGCATCACCCAACGCCACACCAGGCGCGAGGTTGAACGACAGGTTGGCGGCCGGGAACATGCCGTCGTGGGCGATGGACAACGGGCCGATGGTCGGCGCATCAAAACGGGCCAGCGCCGACAACGGCACCATCTCGCCACTCAGCGGCGAACGCAGGTAGAAATAGGCGAGGCTTTCGGCCTTGCCGCGCTGGCGGGTGTCGAGTTCGAGAATGACGTTGTACTGGTTGATTTCGGTCTGGAACTCGTTGACCTGCCGCTGGCCGAAGGCGTCATAAAGCGCTTCGTCGACATCGCTGGCAGTCAGCCCGAAACGCGCCGCCGCGGCACGGTCGATGTGGATGTGGGTGATGCTGCCGCCCAGTTGCAGGTCGTTGGAAATGTCGCGGAACGCCGGGATGCTGCGCAGTTTTTCGGTCAGGCGCTGGGTCCAGAGGTTCAGTGTCGGGCCGTCGTTGCTCTTGAGCACGTATTGATACTGGGCGCGGCTGGGGCCGGAGCTGAGGTTGATGTCTTGCCCGGCGCGCAGGTACAGCACAATGCCCGGGACCTTCAACAGTTGCGGACGAATCCGGTCGATGAACGCGCTGGCGGACACATCGCGGTCTCCGCGTTTTTTCAAGGAGATCCAGAAGCGCCCGTTGGCGATGGTCTGGTTGCTGCCGGAAACACCCACCGAATGCGAAAAGGTCTGCACTGCCGGGTCGGCGGCGACGATGTCGGCCAGGGCCTGGTGCTTTTTCACCATCTCCGGAAACGACACGTCGGCGGCGGCTTCGGTGGTGCCGAGGATAAAACCGGTGTCCTGTATCGGGAAGAAACCTTTGGGGATAAACACGTAGCCGGCAACCGCCATGCACAGCGTCAGGCTGAAGATCCCCAGCATCAGTTTCTGATGTGCCAGGGCCCGGCGCAGTGCACGTTCATACAGCGCGAGCAGGCGTTCACCGAAACCGGGTTTGGCGTGGGCATCGTGTACCGGCGCGCGCATGAACAGGGCGGCCATGGTCGGTGCCAGGGTCAACGACACCACCACCGAAATCATGATGGTCGAAGTGGCGGTGAGGGCGAACTCCTTGAACAACCGGCCGACCACGCCGCCCATGAACAGCAGCGGAATAAACGCCGCGACCAGCGAGAAGCTGATCGAGACCACGGTAAAACCGATCTCGCCAGCGCCCTTGATTGCGGCCTCGCGCATGCCGTCGCCGGCCTCCAGGTGGCGGTGGATGTTCTCCACCACCACAATCGCATCGTCGACCACAAACCCTACAGAAATGACGATCGCCACCAGCGTCAGGTTGTTCAGGCTGAAGCCCATGATGTACATCAGCGCGATACTGGCGATCAGCGAGACCCCGAGCACGCTGGAAACGATCAGCGTCGCCGACCACTGGCGCAGGAACAGCGCCATCACCGCGACCACCAGCAGGACCGCGATCAGCAGGGTGACTTCCACTTCGTGCAGCGAAGCGCGGATAGTCTGGGTCCGGTCGATCAGCACGTTGACCTGAATCGACGCCGGAAGCATCGCTTGCAGGCCCGGCAACGCGGCTTGAATCCGGTCCACGGTGTCGACGATGTTCGCACCCGGTTGCCGCAGGATCACCAGGTTGACCCCCGGCCGATCGCCGGACCAGGCCTGGACGTAGGCGTCTTCCGAGCCACTGACCACGGTGGCGATGTCCCGAAGCTGGACGGGTGCACCGTTCTTGTAGGAGACGATGAGCTGACCGTATTCGTCGGGATGGAACAGTTGATCGTTGGTCGATAGCGTGGAAATGCTCGACTCACCGTACAGCGCGCCCTTGGCCAGGTTGAGGCTGGTTTTCTGAATGGCCAGGCGCACATCGGCCAGGGTCAGGCCGATGGCGGCGAGTTTGTCGGCCGAGGCCTGGACCCGGATCGCCGGACGTTGCTGGCCGGTGATGTAGATCTGGCCGACGCCGTCGATCTGGCTCAGTTGCCGCGCCAGCAGGGTTTCGGCGTAGTCGCTGAGCTCGGTGCCGGGCATTTGCGTCGAACTGACGCTGAGGATCAGTACCGGGCTGTCGGACGGGTTGACCTTGCGCCAGGTCGGCAGCGTCGGCATGTCCTTGGGCAGTTTGCCGGCGGCGGTGTTGATCGCGGCCTGAACTTCCTGCGCGGCAGTGTCGATGCTTTTGTTGAGGGTGAATTGCAGGGTCAGGTTGGTCGAACCCAAGGCGCTGCTGGAGGTCATCTGGGTCATGCCGGGGATGGCGCTGAATTGCACCTCCAACGGTGTCGCCACCGACGAAGCCATGGTGTCGGGGCTGGCGCCGGGCAATTGCGCGGCGACCTGAATGGTCGGGAACTCGGCTTCCGGCAACGGGGCGACGGGCAGGCGCGGGAAGGCGATCAGGCCCAGCAGCACCAGGGCGAAGGTCAGCAGAGCCGTGGCGACCGGGTGGTCGATGCACCAGGCCGAAATGCCGCCATGGACTTTCATGGCTGTTGCTCCGCCGCAGTGCTTTGTGTGAGCGCTGGCGGCTCGCCGAGAATCTGCACGCTGGCCCCTGGCTTGAGCCGCGACTGACCATCGCTGACCAGCACATCACCGGCCTTAACCCCTGTGATGATGTTCAGCCCGCTGTCCTGATAGACCATTTGCACCGGAACCGATTCGACCTTGTCGCCGTTGACCCGGTAAACGAAATGCTGATCCAGCCCGCGCTGGACCACGGACGGCGGCACCACCAGCGCATGCTTGTCGACGGCGGTCTGGATCTTCACGGTCACCAGTTGCCCGGGCCAGAGTTTTTGCCCGGGGTTGCTGAATTCGGCCTTGGCGCGAATGGTCCCGGTGTTGGCATTGATCTGGTTGTCGATGAGTGTCAGGTGGCCTTCGCCGAGCAGGTCGCCGGTCTGGCCATTGGTGTCGGCACCGAGGTAGGCATTCACGTCTGCAGGCGGGGTTGCGCTGATCAGCCGTTGCAGCGTCGGCAACATTTGCTGCGGCAGGGCGAACTCGACGGCAATCGGGTCGATCTGGGTGACCGAAAACAACCCTTGGGTATCGCTCATGCGCAGGAAGTTGCCTTCATCCACGGTGCGAATACCGACGCGACCCGTCACCGGCGAGCGAATCTGTGTGTAGGAGAGCTGCACCTGCGCCGCATCGATGGCCGCCTGATTGCCCTGCGCGGTGGCTTTCAACTGATTGACCAGGGCTTGTTGCTGGTCGTAAGTCTGCTTGGAAACCCCGTCATCGACGCTGAGTAATTTGTAGCGTTTGAGGTTGACCTCGGCGACCTGCAGCTGCGCCTGGTTTTCGCCCAATTGCGCACGGGCCTGATCGAGGCTGGCGCGGATCGAGCGATCGTCGATAGTTGCCAGCAGGTCACCGGCCTTCACCAGCTGACCCTCCTTGACCAGCAGCCGGGTGAGGATGCCGTCGATCTGCGGACGAATAACCACACTGTGCAACGACAGCACCGAGCCAATCGCGCTGACATGGCGCGGCACGTCGCGTTCGACGACGCTGACCACCCGCACCGGAATCGCGGTGGGGGCCGAGAGTTTGCTCGTTGCCGGTTTGAGCGCAACGCCAATGGCCACGGCAGTGACCGTCACCAGCAGTGCGGCGATCAGCAGTTTTTTTCCTGGAATGGGCATGAGCATCGAACGCCGGGGCAAAAAGACGGGAAATAATGGCCTAGGGGGCATTCTCAATTAGTTTCCCCACCGCGTTGTCGCCTTAAAGCGGGCCAGGCAAGGCGCAGGCCGCTGGGAATGGTTGTTCCCTTTCCAAGGCCTGCAACGCAGCCTGGCCCGCTTTAAGGCACAACCCGAAGGGCCGGGCCTGCTGTTGTGCAGGGCTGCGTTGCTCGAAGCTTATTTGGAATGACCAAACCACGCTTCTCGCGCCTTGCCCTGCACAACAGCAGACCCGGCGCGGCGGGGAAACTAATTGAGAACGCCCCCTAGTTATAGTCCTTCGTTGCGGTCAGCAGGGTGACGGCTAACTGACAGGGCTGTCAGCAAAGGTGACCATTCATGCGCCGGGAGGTTAAAGATCACGGGCGCGCAGGTATACTGCCGGCCTTTCGCGGCCCACCCATCGGGCCCGACTCACTGTAACACCCGGAGCATTCATGACTTCCCCGATACAAGCGCCTGCTGCTGACGAACAGGCTGACCTGCCAGACAGCGTCGACTCCAGCGCCGACAGCGAAACCAAAGCGGTGATTCCGGCCTTCAAGTTCCCGTTCAAGCCGGGCGAGTTGGCCTCCGCCAAAAACGCCAGTCAGCCGTGGTACAAGAACGGCGCCAAGAACGGCCACACCAAGGTCCCGGGCGCAGCGCCTCCTGGCACCCGTCGTTCGATGGGCAAGCGCTGAGTCGTCCCCCTCTGCGTTATAAATCTCAGGCCGCGCGCAACGAGATAAATGCATAGTTCAGCGGCTCGGCCGTGACCACGTTCGCGCCAGCGGCCTGCACTTGCTCAGCAATGTCGTTGCCCGACACATGGAACAGCCATTCACCGGCCGAACCCGGCAACGGCGCTGCCTGAACCTGATCAATTGCCGAGGCAAACGTCGCCATGTCCGGCAGGTAGGCGGTAAACCCGTCACCCTTGAGCGCCGTGGTGCGAATCCCCAGCCGTTGGCAAATCGCTTCCTTGGCCTGAACATCGTCGCGGTCTGCCTGACGTGAGCGCTGGATCAGGTCGGCCAATGCCTGATCAACCAACTGACCGCCGACGATCAACGCAGGACCTTGTTCCCACGATTCGGGTGGGCAGTCCTTGGCGGTCGGTGTCAGGGGGATGTGCGGATTGATTTCCATCGGGTAGATGCGGCACACCAGCGGCCGGCGCTCGTAGATGCGGCAGAGGTTGTCTTCGTCAAGATTCCGGCAGCGACCGGCGTTGTACGCGGCGAAGGTGATCGCTACATGGGCCTGGCTCGCGCCGCTGGGCACCACCACGGAACGGCGTTCGGCGTGCTCGCGTTGCAAGGCCGGAAGGCCCAGGCCATTGCCGAGAAAACCTTCCACCAGCACGATCACGGCACCGCCGTCAGCCGCCCACATCCGGGCCTCGGCGAGGGTCAGGGGTACATGGTGGTCGGTGCAGCACTTGCCGCAACCTACGCAGGAAAACGTCGTATTCATTAGGCGACCGGTCACATTCCAGAGGCGTCAGCGATGACGGAAAACCACCGCGAGGGAGGGTGCCAAAGCAAGTTGTGCGCCAGTCATTGGCCTTGGGCGTTGTTGGTCAAGGGCTGGGTATGCATGATGGTTTGATGTTGCCAGTACGGGCCTCATCGCGAGCAAGCTCGCTCCCACATTTGACCTCATGGAACGCTAACTCTGTGTACAACGAAAACCATTGTGGGAGCGAGCTTGCTCGCGATAGCGGTATCAGTCTGGAACCAGCTCGCGGCGAACCACGCGCATTCCAGCGCTTTCATAGAGGCGCTGAGCCCGGTGGTTATCTTCCAGGACCTTGAGGTCAACAAACCCTTCGCGGCGCTGTTGAAACACACTGAAGGCATGCAACAACAACGCTCGTCCCAAACCTTGCCCCTGAGCCCGTGGATGCACCACCAGGTTCTTGATGTAGGCGCTGGTCCAGCACTGGGCCACGCCGACAATGCCGTGGGCATCCGAGGCGATGAAACACAGCGCCGGGTCATATTCGGCATCGCTTTCAAAGCGCTCGCGCCACACCTCCAGCGCCGGTACTCGACCGCCGCCGTGTTGATAACCCTGTTCCATCAACCCGTGAACCGCTTCGGCCAGTTCGGGGCGGTATTGCTTCAGCACTATGCCTGGAGGCCAGGCAATGACGGGCAATACCCCGGCGAGGTCGCACCGCAGCAGCAGGCAATACTCCTCAGCCAAGGCTCAATGACCTTGTTCTTGTTGCGCGACGGCTTTGGCAGCCGTGATCAGGCATTTGGTCAGCTCTGGCGAAGAGAACTTGGTCAGCACCCCGTTCGCCCCGGCCAGACGGGCTTTTTCGCTGTTCATCGCACTGTCCAGCGAAGTGTGCAGCAGGATGTAGAGGTGGGAAAAGTCCGGGGTTTCACGCAGGGTCCGGGTGAACGCGTAACCGTCCATCTCGGACATCTCGATGTCCGAGACAATCAGGTTGATCTGCTGCGCAGTGCCTTGCAGGTCCAACAGGCAGTCGATGGCTTCCCTGGCGCTGCGTGCGGTGTGGCATTGCAGGCCGAGGTTGCGCAGGGTGTGTACCGATTGTTGCAGCGCCACCTGGCTGTCATCGACCACCAGAATGCGTGCGTTGCCCAGCACTTCGGCGTCCTCCATGCTCAGCTCGGTCGGGGCCATTTCGATCTGCGCCGGGGCGATGCCGTGGATGACTTTTTCGATGTCGAGCACTTGCACCAGCGTACCGTCGACCGAGGTCACGCCGGTGATGTACGAACGCACGCCGCCGGAGCCGTAGGGCGGCGGGCGGATGTCGGTGGTCAGGCAGTGGACGATCTTGCTCACCGCTTGTACGTGCAGGCCCTGTTTGGAGCGGCTGATGTCGGTGACGATCAGGCAGCCGCCGTCCGGGTCCACCAGTGGCCGCTCGCCGATCGCCCGGCTCAGGTCGATGACCGACAGCGAAGCACCGCGCAGGGTGGCGATGCCTTTGACGTGCGGGTGCGACTCCGGCAGCCTGGTCAGCGGCGGGCAGGGGATGATTTCACTGACTTTCAGCAGGTTGATCGCCATCAGCTTGCCACTGCGCAAGGTAAAGAGCAGAAGCGAAAGTGAATCTGCGCGGGCTTTGTTGGAGGACATAAAAACCTTCTGTGGAAAAGGTGACGGGCGATTGTGGGATCGCCAGCAACTATTGATATCGGGTTATCGACTTGATGGGGGCAGGCTTTAGAAATTCGGGTGAACGGTATGACGTCTTCGCGAGCAGGCTCGCTCCCACAGTGGATATTCGTCGTACACAGTATGTGTGTCTCATGAAGATCAAATGTGGGAGCGAGCCTGCTCGCGAAGGGGCCTTCACTTCATGCCCAACCGCTTGGCCATCCGCCCAAGGTTCGCCCGGTCCAAGCCTAGCTCACGGGCGGCGCTGGCCCAGTTGTTTTGATGGCGCTCAAGACAAGCGGTGATCAACTGGCGTTGATAGTTCTCGGTGGCCTGGCGCAGGTCGCCGAACACTTCTGCGGTGGGCAGCGGTTCAATGCTCACTGGCGCCGGGGGCGTTTCGAAGGGCGTGTGGGGCAAGTCCAGATCCGCCGCGCTCAAGCTGAGAATTTTCGGCCGTTCCCGTGAGTTGCCCAGCGCTTTCAAGGCACTGCGACCAATCAAGTGCTCCAGTTCGCGGACGTTGCCCGGCCAGTTGTAGGCCAGCAATGCCGCCTGCGCGTCGCTACTCAGGCGCAGGCTGTTGAGGCCCATCCGCGAGCGGTTCTGTTCAAGAAAGTAACCGCTGAGCAACAACACATCCCGACCGCGATCACGCAGCGCCGGCACCAGCAGCGGGTAGACGCTGAGGCGATGGTAGAAGTCGGCGCGGTAGCGGCCGCTGCGCACTTCTTCGGCCAGGTCACGGTTGGTCGCGGCGATCAGGCGCACGTCGACCTGATGCTCCTTGTCCGAACCCAAGCGCTGTAACTGACCGCTTTGCAGCACACGGAGCAGTTTGGCCTGCACCGCCAGCGACAACTCGCCCACTTCATCGAGAAACAGCGTGCCGCCATTGGCCAGTTCGAATTTGCCACGCCGGTCGTTCAGCGCCCCGGTGAAGGCGCCGCGCACGTGGCCGAACAACTCGCTTTCCACCAGCGTGTCAGGCAGCGCGGCGCAGTTGAGGCTGATGATCGGTTTGTCGGCACGCGGTGAAGCGGCGTGGATCGCCTGGGCCACCAACTCTTTACCGACCCCGGTTTCTCCGGTGATCAGCACCGTCAGGTCGCTACCGCCGACGAGGTTGATTTCTTCCACCAAGCGCTTGTGCGCTTTGCTCTGGCCGATCATTTCGCGGTTCTGCTGACCGCTGGCCTGACGATAGACCTCGGCGCGCTGGTGTTCGTCTTCGGCGCGATTGGCCAGCCGCTCGATGCGTTCGGCGGCGTTGACCGTGGCGGCGGCGAGGCTGGCAAAGGCTTGCAAGGCGTCCAGCTCAATCGGTTCGAAGCGCTCCGGGTCCAGCGCGTCGAGGGTCAGCAAGCCCCATGGACGCTCATCGATAAACAGCGGGCAGCCCATGCAGTCGTGGACTTCCAGGTGATCGCCATGACCGTCGACCAAACCGTCATAAGGATCGGGCAAGGTGCTGTCGCTGGGGAAGCGCGTCGGCTCCGGGCTGCTGAGCAGCGCTTCAAAGCGCGGGTGTTCGCTGACCTTGAAGCGCCGCCCCAGAGTGTCGGTGCTCAGGCCATCCACCGCCAACGGCACCAGCCAATCGCCGTCGAGCCGCAGCAGGGCGGCGGCATCGCAGGGGAGCAGGGTGCGCATGGCTTCGAGCAGGCGCCGGTAACGCTCGCCTTCGGGCAGTTCGCGGGAAAGGTCGGAGACCAGCGGCAGCAACGCGGTGAGCAAGGGTTTTGCAGTCATATTGACTCCATGTAGTCGAGGTGACTATAAATCCGCTTGTGTCGTTATGACTACATGTTTATTAACTTATTGATTTATATGGTTTTAATTGTTGGCACAGAAACTGATACGTCATGGGTAGAAAACTATAAACCCAGTCGTTCAGGAGTACCCCCTTAATGCTTAGCGCTCAAGACCGTGCCATCGTCAAATCCACCGTACCGCTGCTGGAAAGCGGCGGCGAAGCCCTGATCACTCACTTCTACCGCATGATGCTCTCCGAGTACCCAGAGGTTCGTCCGCTGTTCAACCAGGCGCACCAGGCCAGCGGCGACCAGCCACGGGCCTTGGCGCGCGGGGTGCTGATGTACGCGCGGCACATCGATCAGCTCGACCAGTTGGGCGACCTGGTGGCCAAGATCATCAACAAGCACGTTGCCCTGCAAATCCTCCCGGAGCATTACCCGATTGTCGGCACCTGCCTGCTGCGGGCGATTTCCGAAGTACTGGGTGACGAGATCGCCACGCCCGAAGTGATGAGCGCCTGGGGCGCCGCCTACAACCAACTGGCCGACATTTTGATCGGCGCCGAAACCGCGATCTACGACCAGAAGGCCGCAGCGGTCGGCGGCTGGCGCGGGGCGCGGGAATTCAAGTTGGCCAAGCGCGTGGAAGAGAGCGCGGAAATCACCTCGTTCTACTTTGAACCGGCGGACAAGGGGCCGATCCTCGCGGCAGAACCGGGTCAGTACATCGGCATGAAACTGATCCTCGACGGCGAAGAAATTCGTCGCAACTACTCGCTGTCGTCCTTGGGCGACAACGGTCAGTACCGCATCAGCGTCAAGCGCGAAGAGGGCGGTCGTGCCTCCAATTACCTGCACGACCAGCTCCATGTCGGCGCGAGCATCCTGCTGTTCCCGCCTGCGGGCGAGTTCACCCTGACCGCCAGCGACAAACCGCTGGTGCTGATCAGCGGCGGCGTCGGCATCACGCCAACCCTGCCGATGCTGGAAGCGGCGCTGGCCACCGAGCGTCCGGTGCACTTTATCCACTGTGCGCGTAACGGTGGCGTGCATGCCTTCCGCGACTGGATCGACGGCCTGGCCGAGCGTCACCCGCAACTCAAGCGCTTCTACTGCTACGCCGAAGATGACGGCGTCAGCCCGGCGGCGGATAAGGTCGGGCTGTTGAGCCAGGAGCAGTTGGCGGACTGGTTGCCGCAAGAGCGCGACCTGGATGCTTACTTCCTCGGCCCGAAAGGCTTCATGGCCGCGATCAAGCGCCATCTCAAGGCCTTGGGTGTTCCAGAGAAGCAGAGCCGCTACGAGTTCTTCGGCCCGGCTGCTGCGTTGGAATAACGGTTGCGGCGACTCGGGAAGACCGAGTCGCCTTCATCGCGAGCAAGCTCGCTCCCACATTAGATTTCGATGGGACACAAAATGTGTGTTCACATCGGCCCAGTGTGGGAGCGAGCCTGCTCGCGATGGCCACACCACGGTCCCGAATCTTGCAAAACACTCAAAAGTTAATCCCTTCTTAACCCGCTTATCGTCTATTCCCCTCATCCACTGGCATGCGCCGGCTCTCAAAGGTCAGGGCCAGCGTGTAGACTTGCGGGCAATAGATAGTCAGAAGGGAAACGCGATGAATGAGGAAATGATGCGGTTGGGCCGTGAGCGGCGCTTCCTGGTGTTGCTGGGCATCATCTGCCTGGCGCTGATCGGCGGCGCGCTCTACATGCAAGTGGTGCTGGGCGAGGCGCCATGCCCGCTGTGCATCCTGCAACGCTATGCGCTGTTGCTGATCGCGATCAGTGCCTTTATCGGTGCCGCCATGCGCACCCGTCGCAGCATCACCGTGTTTGAAACGCTGGTGGTGATCTTCGCCCTCGCGGGCGCTGCAGCGGCCGGGCATCACGTCTACACGCAGTTTTACCCGGCGGTCAGCTGCGGCATCGATGTGCTGCAACCGATTGTCGACGGCTTGCCGCTGGCGAAAATCTTCCCGCTGGGTTTCCAGGTCGACGGCTTCTGCGAAACACCGTACCCGCCGATCCTCGGCCTGTCGCTGGCACAGTGGGCGCTGGTGGCCTTCGTGTTGACCGTCGTGCTGGTGCCGCTGCTCATTTCGCGTAACCGCAAACACCTGAACTGAGGCTTCTCGCCGCAGCCACAGGCCTTGAATAAAGCGCCCCGGACCTCGAAAAGAGGCCGGGGCGCTTTGCGTTTCAGCGGGTCTGTCAAAGGATCGTGACGCGCGGCAAAGAAGGGTGTGACACGTGTGCGACATGTTGTCACAGCCAAGGTGTCGCAACTCATTTCAAAGACGATTGTCGTCGCTGAAACTGACAGGGAATTTACCTTGCTGACGAGCCTCTCCGGAAGCCGGCAAATGCGTTGCAGCAGGCAGTTTTAACAGGCTCGGACGAATGGCTAAAGGCCTTGTGACAAGGGGGCTTGCGCGAGGTCGGCGATGCTTCGAAAGGGGCTGAAACTGTCTGAACTGCGGACAGTAGCGCTGGTTTTTTCGGGGTTGTTGTTGAGAATCTATCTCGATATTGTGGATAATCTTTGCAGATTTCGTTAATGATTGTTGCGGTATCCGATAAAAATTATTTCGAGTTGAGACATGGTTTATACAACGGTACATATCTACAATCGCCCGCACTGAAATTCCGGGGCGGCACTCTCCTTGGCACAAGGGGTGGTCGTGGGGCTGTAACGGGCTTCATTCGACGCCAGGTGTCGGCGCCTTTCAACTATCCGCACCAAATGGAATTGGTCTGTAACAAGGCCTTTGACCACGAATTCGAATAAGAACTCACTGCTAGCCCAGGATGTGTCGACCAGCGTTTAACGCGCGACGGGCAAGCCCTTATTCAATCCAAGAAAAATGCCAACCCTTGGCAGGGTGAAGTGTTGGCGATCAAAACCCAACTGCATTGCGCAAGCTGCTTTAGAGGTCGTGAGATGAGTAAAAACAGGTACCCCAGACTACTAGGCTTATTGCCGCTGCTCGGCACGCTGTTGCTGGGAGGCTGCAACATGACCCTGCTCGATCCCAAGGGCCAGGTCGGCCTGGACGAGCGCAACCTGATCATCACCGCAACGCTGCTGATGCTGTTGGTCGTGGTTCCGGTCATCGTCATGACCTTCCTGTTCGCCTGGAAATACCGCGCTTCCAACAAGGACGCCGTCTACACCCCGAAATGGTCGCACTCCACCAAGATTGAAATCGCGGTGTGGGCTGTTCCAGTGCTGATCATCATTGCCCTGGGTTACGTCACCTACAAGTCGACCCACGCGCTGGACCCTTACCGTCCGCTGGAATCCGACGTCAAGCCGATCACCATTCAAGTGGTCGCGATGGACTGGAAGTGGCTGTTCATCTACCCGGAACAAGGCATCGCCACCGTCAACAAGATGGTGTTCCCGGCCAACACGCCAGTTAACTTCAAGATCACCTCCGACACCGTGATGAACTCGTTCTTCATTCCGGGCCTGGGCGGTCAGATCTACGCGATGGCGGGCATGGAAACCAAGTTGCACCTGATCGCCAATCAGAATGCCGAGTTTGACGGTATCTCCGCCAACTACAGCGGTGCTGGCTTCACTGGCATGAAATTCAAAGCAATCGCCACCTCTCAGGCAGATTTCGACGCCTGGGTCAGTGATGTCAAGAAGGCACCTAAACAGCTTGAAAAAGCTGAATACGAAGCCCTTTCCAAACCAAGCCAGAACAACCCGGTTGAACTCTACTCCTCGTACGCGCCGAACCTGTTCCAGACCATCATCGACAAGTATGAAGGCATGAAACCGGGCAAGCCGATGCACCACGAGAAGGAAGGGAAGGAAGTGGCCGGTATGGAAGGGATGGACATGAGTTCGCATTCAGCTGCCGGGGCAGAGGAGTAAACGATGTTTGGTAAATTAAGTTGGGAAGCGATCCCGTTCCACGAGCCGATCGTGATGGTGACCATCGCCATGATCGCGCTCGGCGGTCTGGCGGTATTTGCTGCAATCACCTACTTCAAGAAGTGGACCTATTTGTGGACCGAGTGGCTGACGTCGGTCGACCACAAGAAAATCGGCGTGATGTACATCATCGTTGCCATGATCATGCTGCTGCGTGGTTTTGCCGACGCCGTGATGATGCGCTCCCAGCTGGCCCTGGCCACTGAGGGTTCGCCTGGCTACCTGCCACCTGAACACTATGACCAGATCTTCACCGCTCACGGTGTGATCATGATCATCTTCATGGCGATGCCATTCTTCACCGGCCTGATGAACCTTGCAGTGCCGCTGCAGATCGGCGCGCGTGACGTTGCCTACCCGTTCCTGAACTCCCTGAGCTTCTGGCTGCTGGTTTCCGGCGTGGTACTGGTGAACGTGTCCCTGGGTGTCGGCGAATTCGCCCGTACCGGTTGGGTTGCGTATCCACCGCTGTCGGAACTGGGCTACAGCCCGGGCGTGGGTGTGGACTACTACATCTGGGCGCTACAGCTATCGGGTCTCGGGACGACGCTAACGGGGGTCAACTTCCTGGCCACCGTGCTGAAAATGCGTACCCCGGGCATGAAAATGATGGACATGCCGATCTTCACCTGGACCTGCACCTGGGCCAACGTACTGATCGTCGCTTCCTTCCCGATCCTGACCGCTACCCTGGCACTGCTGACGCTTGACCGTTACATGGATTTCCACATTTTCACCAATGAACTTGGTGGCAATCCAATGATGTACGTCAACCTGTTCTGGGCCTGGGGTCACCCCGAGGTTTACATCCTGATTCTGCCGGCGTTCGGGATCTTCTCCGAAGTCATCTCGACCTTCTCCGGCAAGAAACTGTTCGGCCACCACTCGATGATCTACGCCAGCGGCGCGATCTCGATCCTTGGCTTCATGGTTTGGCTGCACCACTTTTTCACCATGGGTTCGGGTGCCAACGTCAACGCCTTCTTCGGTCTGGCGACGATGCTGATTTCGATCCCGACCGGGGTGAAGCTGTTCAACTGGCTGTTCACCATTTACCAGGGCCGTCTGCGTTTCACCAGCCAGGTAATGTGGACCCTGGGCTTCATGGTGACCTTCGCCATCGGCGGCATGACCGGCGTACTGCTGGCCATCCCGGGTGCTGACTTCGTACTGCACAACAGCCTGTTCGTGATCGCGCACTTCCACAACGTGATCATCGGCGGCGCCGTGTTCGGCTACATCGCTGGTTTCGGCTTCTACTTCCCTAAAGCGTTCGGCTTCAAGCTGCACGAAGGTTGGGGCAAGGCAGCGTTCTGGTTCTGGATCTCGGGCTTCTTCGTCGCGTTCATGCCGCTCTATGTACTGGGCTTCATGGGCATGACCCGTCGTCTGAACGCCACCACCAACCCTGAGTGGACGCCATACCTGCACGTTGCAATGGTCGGTGCGGTACTGATTGCCTTCGGTATTGCCTGCCAGTTGATCCAGCTCTACGTGAGTATCCGTGATCGCAAGCTGCCACAGAACATGTGCGAAGCCGGCGACCCGTGGAATGCCCACACGCTGGAATGGTCGACCTCGTCGCCACCACCGTTCTACAACTTCGCTGTACTGCCGAAAGCCGACGGTATCGACCCGTTCACCGAAGCCAAGGAAAACGGCACTGCGTACAAGGCTCCGGCCAAGTACGAGCCGATCCACATGCCAAACAACACTGCGACCGGCCTGGTCATGGGTGCTCTGTTGACCGTGTTCGGTTTCGCGATGATCTGGCACATCTGGTGGATGGCCATCTTTGGCCTGGCTGGCACCGTGATCTATTTCGTGATCCACGCTGCCCGTGATGATCAAGGCTACATGGTGCCGGTCGATGTGATCGAGCGCATTGAAGCCGAGCAGCACAAGCGTCTGGTTGCGGCCAAAGCGATTCCGGCCACCGCCACCCGTGTTGAAACCTCGTTGGAACAGGCTTAAACCATGTCGAACTTAGTGACCAATGTTGGACACGCCCATGGTCATGACCATGGGCACGATGACCATCACCACGACTCGGGCGAGATGACCGTATTCGGTTTCTGGCTCTACCTGATGACCGACTGCATTCTATTTGCGTCGATCTTCGCGGTGTACGCGGTACTGGTAAACAACGTAGCCGGTGGCCCGTCGGGCCACGACATCTTCGAACTGCCGTACGTGCTGGGCGAAACCGCCTGCCTGTTGCTCAGCTCGATCACCTACGGCTTCGCCATGCTGGCGTTGTTCAAAGGCAAGAAGACTCAGGTGCTGGGCTGGTTGGCCATCACCTTCCTGTTCGGCCTGGGCTTCATCGGCATGGAGATCAACGAGTTCCATACGCTGATCTCCGAAGGCTTCGGTCCGAACCGTAGCGGCTTCCTGTCCGGGTTCTTCACCCTGGTCGGCACCCACGGTCTGCACGTGACCAGCGGTCTGATCTGGATGGCGATCATGATGTATCAGGTCCAGAAAAATGGCCTGACGGCGACCAACAAGACCCGTCTGAGCTGCCTGAGCCTGTTCTGGCACTTCCTGGACGTAGTGTGGATCTGCGTATTCACCGTTGTTTACCTGATGGGGACTCTGTAAATGGCTAACGCAGCTCACTCACACGATAGTCACGACGACAGCCACGGCAGCGTCAAGTCCTACGCTATCGGCTTCATCCTGTCGGTGATCCTGACCATCATTCCTTTCGGCCTGGTGATGTACCCATCCCTGCCGAAAGCCATGACCCTGTGGATCGTACTGGCCTTCGCAGTGATCCAGGTGCTGGTGCACCTGGTCTACTTCCTGCACCTGGACCGCTCCGCCGCCCAGCGTAACAACGTGATTGCGTTTGTCTTCGCGGCGCTGGTTATCGTCCTGTTGGTCGGTCTGTCGCTGTGGATCATGTTCAGCATCCATTCCGTCATGATGGCGCACTGAGGAAAGTCCGGATGTCCTTAAAGCACTTTATCCAAATCACCAAACCGGGGATCATTTTCGGTAACGTGCTTTCTGTGGCAGGCGGGTTTTTCCTGGCCTCGAAAGGGCATGTCGATCTGGCCATTTTCCTGGCTGCGATGATCGGCACGTCCCTGGTGGTCGCGTCGGGTTGCGTGTTCAACAACTGCATCGACCGTGACATCGACCTGAAGATGGAACGCACCAAGAACCGTGTGCTGGTGCAGGGCCTGATCTCCCTGAAACTGGCACTGGTTTACGCGACCGTCCTGGGTGTCGCCGGCGTGGCCTTGCTGTATCGCGTGGCCAACCCGCTGGCGGCGTTGTTCGCGGTGATCGGTTTTGTCATCTACGTCGGCTTCTACAGCCTGTACCTCAAGCGCAAGTCGGTTCACGGCACGCTGGTGGGCAGTCTGTCGGGGGCGATGCCGCCGGTGATCGGTTATGTCGCGGTGAGCAATAGCTTCGACATGGCGGCGCTGACGCTGCTGGTGATGTTCAGTTTGTGGCAGATGCCGCATTCCTACGCGATCGCGATCTTTCGCTTCAATGATTACCTGGCGGCATCGATTCCGGTGTTGCCGGTGAAGCGCGGGATTCAGGTGGCGAAGAAGCACATCCTGCTGTACATCCTGGCGTTCCTGGTGGCGACCTTGATGCTGACGTTCAGCGGTTACGCTGGCATGAGTTATCTCGCGGTTGCGGCGGCCATGGGCATGTACTGGTTGTACATGGCCTGGACGGGCTACAAGGCGGTGGATGACACGGTTTGGGCACGTAAGCTGTTCGTGTTTTCGATTTTCACCATCACGGCGTTGAGCGTGATGATGTCGCTGGACTTCAAGGTGCCGACCGAGTTGTTGCTGACTTACGCGCCTTAAGGTTTGCGGTTGTACAAAAAGCCCCGCCTTCGAGAGAAGCGCGGGGCTTTTTATTGCCCCCGGATTTACCTGTGGGAGCTGGCTTGCCAGCGATGGCGGCCTGAAAGCCGGCCTATCCCTTGCGAATGTACACAGTTCACCTGTGGGGCGGGCTTGCTCGCGAAGGCGGCCTGACAGCCGGCCTATCCCTTGCAGATGTACATCAATCCATTGTGGGAGCCGGGCTTGCCCGCGATGGCGGCCTGACAGCCGGCCAATCTCCCGCAGATGTACCCCAATCAAAAGTGTGGGAGCTGGCTTGCCTGCGATGACGGCCTAACAGCCGGCCTATCTCTTGCAGATGTACCCCAATCAAACCTGTGGGAGCTGGCTTGCCTGAGAAGGCGGCCTGACAGCCGACCTATCTCTTGCGGATGTACACAGTTCACCTGTGGGAGCGAGCCTGCTCGCGATGGCGGCCTGACAGCCGACCAATCTCTGGCAGGTGTACATATCCATTCCTGCGGTAACGGCCGCTGGCGGTTTCGCCCTTACGGCGAGTCCCTTTTTCAAACGCCAAAAAGGAACCAAAAGGCTTCGCCCCAAGCGTACGGCACCTCGCCTAGGCTCGGCGTCCCCTCACTCCGGTGTCCATCAGGGGGCATCGCCTACGGTCTGCTTCGCGACGACCTCCTCTCGATGTGTCCGGCTGCGCCGTACGGCGCTACGCGCCCACCCCCTGATGAACACCTCCACTCGGCCTCCCGAAGGGGCGGGTGGATCAAGATCAACAGCGGCAGGCGAGCTAACGCTCGGCCTGTTGAGTGGTGGGGTTGGTGCGCTGTTGTATTTTGCTCTTTCCAGGAGATCCTGCCCCTGGCAGTGAAGGATCTGGTCATTTCGGAAGGCGGAGTATGGTATTTGGGAAGCGTCCTAACGCCAGAGCTTGCTTTGCTCGGTACGGTCCATTTCGGCCAGCTACGAGGGAATGATCATCATTGAAGTAGACGGCATCGGTAGTGTATTCGTCTATGGTGACATTAGCGGGGCAGCATGAAAAAGCGTGACCTTTTTGAAGCGTTGATACAGGGCGTGGATGAGATGGCGGCTCAACGTGAAGGCAGGGTCACGTTGCGCGAGAATGCAGTCGAGGGCACGTCAATCAAGGATGTGGATACGCAAAAAAAATGTAGCGTTGCTGGCGATGTTGCTTACGTTTCAAATATTAAAACATCGCGCTGTGGGGAAAAGGACTAAGAGGGCAAGGACGTGCAGGACTTTCAGCGATCTCTAGTGTTTTCAGTTGTGTTGTCGATCACCTTCGGGCCGATTGCCTTGATTATATTGAGGCAGTCCATCTTGCATGGACGATTAAGTGCAATTCCGAGCGCGTTCGGTGCAGCCCTGGCGGATGCGGTGTACGCAGCCGTGGCGTTGACGGGGGTGGCGCTGGTCAAAACATTTGTCTTGGGGTACATGGAGCTACTGACAATCGCTTCGATCGCCTACCTCTTCTACTTGGGGGTGAAGATCGCTGCATACTCCGATTCGGCTGTGAGCGTCACACGTCAATCGGGTTTTTTCTCTGTGTTTGCTTTAACACTGACCAATCCATTGACGATTGTGGCAATCACCTCTTATGTCATCGCTAATCACTCAGACGAAGCGACGGTTAGCGTACCTCTTTCACTGGCCGGTTTTTTCATCGGTAGCCTTGCCTGCCAGATGGTGTATGTATTGGGGGGCGATGTTATTGGAAGGGCATTGTCAGGAAGAAAAAGCATTCGACTATTGAATTGGTTTAGCGGTCTTTGTCTGATTGGCTTCGCTTTGTGGAAGCTACAAGGCTACATAGGAAGTTATGAACAGCTGTAGCTGGAAACAAGTAGCCAGACGTTCTTCTTCAGCCTCAACGGCTGCATTGAAATCGCCCCGTCTTCAAGAAAAGCCCGGGGCTTTTTCCATTCAATCGCGGTTATTGCCCGGCGCACCCAGCACCTTCACCACATCATCGATCACCGCCTTACTCATCTCCTGCAAATAATGTGACGCCCAGGCATAGCGGTCCTTGCCGCGTTCCATCGCCGCATCTTCGGCCAGCAGTTTGGAGAGGTGGAGCAAGTCGGACACGTGGGACAAGGCTTCGTGGATCGAGACGCCGCTGTTGACGCGGAACAGGGCTTGGTCGGAGTGGATGGAAAAGGGCGTGAGGCCGGCGGTTGTCAGGTCTTGGAGGTTAGTCATTGGCAAAGCTCCCGTGTCAAAGTTGGAGCTACCACGTTCGTTCTCAGGCGAATGGGTGGCAGCTATGCGCAGGCTGAGAAACCGGGGATACAGGAACCCGGCAGACCCGAAGGTCTCCCGCGCACAGCCGCCATTGCACAGATTACGGGCATAAAAAACGCCAGTAATTGTGAGGTGGGACGTTGGTGCGCCAGTATCTTACCCAGGTTCTCAGGCCCGGTCGCTGAATGGGCAGCGACGGTTTGACGTTAGCGTGCAGAGATCGGCGGGCACAATCGTAGCAATGTGCTGGCTCTGTATGGTTTTCTAGCGCCTGGGAGGCCGCTAATCGCTACGGGGCACGTTCCTGCTGGCGCGCCCCCAGAAATCCATCCGATGCCCAAAAACCAAATTCAGAACGGTCCTACATTTACCCAAAGCACCCCAACGTGCCTCATATCACCCCGCTACCATCTCACTCCATGCCGCTGGCCTTTTTTCTGCATGCAGAACAACCGTCACGTCGAACCCGCATCATCGGTCGAGCCGACCTAAGGAAGAACTACCGTGAATATCAATTGGGCTGAAAAGCTTCGCCAGAACGTCCATGAGCTGGCCGGATCGCTGGGTAACCTGTTCGTTGAGACGTTCCATTACCTGGCGCTGTTCGCCATCGGAGCAGTCACTGCCTGGGCGGCGGTGGCGGAGTTTTTGCTGATGATCAAGGAGGGTGACATCAAGATCGATGACATCCTGCTGCTGTTCATCTACCTCGAGCTGGGCGCGATGGTCGGGATTTACTTCAAGACCAACCACATGCCGGTGCGCTTTCTGATCTACGTGGCGATCACCGCGTTGACGCGCCTGCTGATCTCCAACGTGTCGCACCACAACCCGCCGGACATCGGGATCATCTACCTGTGCGGCGGCATTCTGCTGCTGGCGTTTTCGATTCTGGTGGTGCGCTATGCCTCGTCGCAATTCCCGTCGGTGAAGATCGCACACCCGCAGCGCAAGACCGGGGCGGGCTCCGGTGAGCATCCGGAAGTCGAGAAGGGCGAGCTTTAAAACCTTGCCGGCCGAGGGGGTGGAGTCTTGGGTGAGGGCGGCGGCAACTTGAAGTTGTCGCCGTTGGTCATCGCTTCAAGAATCGCCACGGCGCTATGGCCCTGTTCAATGGCGATGCCGAACTGAATGCTTTGCACCAGCCGTTTCAGGCGTTGCGGGTCATTGCGTTGTTCGGCGCTGATCATCCGTTTGGCGACGATTCGACCGGCGTTGGAGAGGGTCAGCATGATGCTGCCGTCGAGCCCTTGAATGCTCAGGTTGACCTGATAATCCGGCGCAAAAGCGTCGGTGATCAGTTGAAAAGGGTTATCCATAATGCGTCACCGCTTGATGGGATCGTGCAGTCATTGACCGGACGGGGTCAGGATTGGTTCGCTTTTCCAGACCATCGGCAGGCCGTTCGCTGAGGTTTCAACAACATCCGTGTGCCTCCATTCTGACGAAGCAAGGGCCATGCCGGTCCTGCTTCGGGTCAATAAACCGGCAATAAAAAGGCGAGCCCAATGGCTCGCCTTGTTCATTCACGGTCCGTTTCAGGGCATGACGGAGTAGATGATCGCTGACAGTACGATCAGGCCGATCAACACCACGAACACGTTCGAGGCTTGCCCCGAATACTGGCGCAGCGACGGCACGCGGCGGATTGCGTACATCGGCATCAGGAACAACAGGCAGGCGATCACCGGTCCGCCGAGGGTTTCGATCATGCCGAGGATGCTCGGGTTGAAGGTCGCCACGGCCCAGCAGCTGAGGATCATGAACAGCGCGGTCACGCGGTTCAGCCAGCTGGCTGGCATCACCCGGCCACGGCCGCGCAGGCTTTTCACGATCAGGCCCTGGAAGCCTTCGCTGGCGCCGATGTAGTGGCCGAGGAAGGATTTGGTGATTGCCACCAGCGCGATCAACGGCGCGGCGTAGGCGATGACCGGGGTCTGGAAGTGGTTGGCCAGGTACGACAGGATCGAGATGTTCTGCGCCTTTGCGGCTGCCAGGTCGGCCGGCGACAGGGCCAGCACGCAGCTGAAGCAGAAGAACATCACGGTCAGCACCATCATGCTGTGGGCGACGGCGAGGATGCCGCTGCTTTTCGGTTCGGCCTGGGCGCCGTAGCGCTGTTTCTGGTCGACGGCGAAGGCTGAGATGATCGGCGAGTGGTTGAACGAGAACACCATCACCGGGATCGCCAGCCACAGGGTTTTGAAGAACAGCGGCAGCGGCATGCCTTCATTGGCCGAAGCGAAGAACGCGCCGTTCCAGTTGGGGATCAGGCTCACACCGAGCAACAGCAACGCGGCGACAAACGGGTAAACCAGCACGCTCATGCATTTGACGATCACGCCCTGACCGCAACGGACAATCGCCATCAAGCTCAGAATCAGCGCCAGCGACAACACCGCACGCGGTGGCGGCGCGATGTGCAACTGATGCTCCATGAAACTGCCGAGGGTGTTGGTCAGCGCCACGCTGTACACCAGCAAAATCGGGAAGATCGCAAAGAAATACAGCAGGGTGATCAGCTTGCCGGCACCGATGCCGAAGTGCTCTTCCACTACTTCAGTGATGTCCCCGGAACGCCCGGACAGCACGAAGCGGGTCAGGCCTCGGTGGGCGAAGAAGGTCATCGGGAAGGCCAGCAGCGCCAGCACCAGCAACGGCCAGAAACCGCCGACGCCAGCGTTGATCGGCAGGAACAGCGTGCCTGCACCAATTGCCGTGCCGTAAAGGCCGAGCATCCAGGTGGTGTCGTGTTTGCTCCAGCCTTTACTGGTTGTTGCGGTACTACGGGGCAGTTCTACAGCAGGATTATCGGCAGCAGGTGTACGTACATCGGTCATCGTTATTGCCTCGTTATTATTCTTGCTCGGGCTCACGTAATGCAGGCGGTCAGGGAATGCTCGTCAACATTCCACCCAGCTCACGGCCAGGCCGCCCCGTGAAGTCTCTTTGTATTTGTCGTGCATATCGGCGCCGGTATCGCGCATGGTGCGGATAACCCGGTCCAGGGAAATGAAGTGTTTGCCGTCGCCACGCAGGGCCATTTGGGTGGCGTTGATTGCCTTCACGGCGGCAATCGCGTTGCGCTCGATGCACGGCACCTGAACCAGCCCGCCGACCGGGTCGCAGGTCAGGCCGAGGTTGTGTTCCAGGCCGATTTCGGCGGCGTTTTCCAGTTGTTCGGGTGTCGCACCCAATACCTCGGCGAGGCCGGCAGCGGCCATGGCGCAGGCGGAACCGACTTCACCCTGGCAGCCGACTTCGGCACCGGAGATCGAGGCGTTCTTTTTGCAGAGGATGCCCACCGATGCGGCGGCGAGGAAAAACGCCACGACATCGTCGTCCGAAGCGTCGGGGTTGAACTTCATGTAGTAATGCAGCACCGCCGGGATGATCCCCGCCGCGCCGTTGGTCGGTGCGGTGACCATGCGGCCGCCAGCGGCGTTTTCTTCGTTCACGGCGAGGGCGAACAGGTTGACCCATTCCATCGCCGAGAGGGTCGAACTGATCACGTTCGGTTTGCCGATTTCCAACAGGCTGCGGTGCAATTTCGCGGCGCGGCGCGGCACATCCAGACCACCCGGCAGCACGCCTTCGTGGCGCAGGCCTTGCTCGACACATTCACGCATCACCGACCAGATGTGCAGCAGGCCGCCGCGAATTTCCGCATCGCTGCGCCAGGCCCGTTCGTTGGCCATCATCAGCTCGGAAACCCGCAAGCCGTGCTGGTTGCACAGCGACAGCAATTCCACGGCGCTGGAAAATTCGTACGGCAACACCACGTCGCTGGCGGCTGGTACGCCCGACTCGGCTTCAGCCGCTTCAACGATGAAACCGCCGCCAACCGAGTAGTAGGTTTGTTCCCACAGCTGGCCGTTTTCGCCAAAGGCTGTCAGCGACATGGCGTTGGGGTGGTAGGGCAGGCTTTCGTCGAGCAGCAGCAAATCGCGTTGCCAATCGAAGGCAATGCTCCGGCGACCGGCCAGCAGCAGTTCGCCGCTTTCACGCAACTGCTGGATACGCGGGCCGATGCAGGTCGGGTCGATGCTGTCGGGCCATTCGCCCATCAGGCCCATAACGCAGGCGCGATCGGTGGCGTGGCCGACGCCGGTGGCGGACAGCGAGCCGTAGAGACGGACTTCCACACGCCGGATTTGCTCCAGCAAACCCTGGTCAAACAGCGCCTGGGCGAAGGTCGCGGCGGCGCGCATCGGGCCGACGGTATGGGAGCTGGACGGACCGATGCCAACTTTGAAGAGATCAAAAACACTGATAGCCATGCTAAAGCCTTACAAGCAATGGAGTAGGAATCGCCGCCATTTTTTGTAGGCCAAGCGCAATGTCGGCGATACTGCCTACCTCGGTCAGTGCTGACCAACGAAACTTCCTAAGACAGGCTTTAGTAGGGCTAAACGATGAGTCGTCAATTTCATGCCCAGACCTACGTCTGGCTGCATGTGTTTTCCTGTGCGGCACGCCACTTGTCGTTCACCCGCTGCGCGGAAGAACTGCACATCACCCCCGGTGCCGTCAGCCAGCAGATCCGCCAGTTGGAAGAGCGTCTGGGGTTTCGCCTGTTCCACCGCCGCGCCCGGGGTGTTGAATTGAGTGCCGAAGGCCAGCGCCTGGCGATCACGGTTAACGAAGCCTACGGCAACATCGACGCCGAACTACGCCGGCTGGATGCGGGAATGATCAGCGGCATCCTGCGTTTGCGTTCGATTCCTTCATTTCTCGGTAAATGGCTGACGCCGCGTCTGCCGCGTTTGCAGCAGCGGTTTCCGGATATCCAGCTGCGGCTGGTGGCCGAGGACAGCAGCGTGGCGCTGCACGAGGGTGACTTCGACCTGGCCATCGACTTGAACGATGGCAGTTACCCGGGGTTGTTATCCACAGCCTTGCTCGATGAGCAGATTTTCCCGGTCTGCGCGCCAAGCCTGCTGCGCGGTCGACCGCCGCTGCACGGGCCGGCGGATCTGGTGCATTTTCCGTTGTTGCACGACATCACCGCCTGGCGCGGCAGTTATGAATACGCGGAGTGGGAGTTTTACCTGAACGCCATCGGCTTCGACGGCGCCGACGTGCGGCGCGGGCATACCTTCAACCGCAACCACCTGACCATCGAGGCGGCGATTGCCGGGATGGGCGTGGCCATCGCCCGCCGGACCTTGCTTAACGATGAGCTGGAGCGGGGCACGCTGATCGTGCCGTTTGGCGTCGCAGTGCCCAACTACAAACGCTATGTGTTGCTGTATTCACCGGGGGCGCTGAGCCATCCGGGCGTGCGTGCGGTGCATGACTGGCTGGTGGAGGAAGCGGAGATTTTTCGCGGGTTGCACCCCTTGGGTGAGGGGCAATTGTGAGGATTTGTTGCGGCGTTGCAGGTCGAGTCGACTCCCGACATTAACAGCGCTTTTGCCCGTTGTCCGGCTTTTTTTGCGTATGAATATTTATCTTTTTTTAGGGGTTGAATTGTTTCTCCGTCTGCCCAACTCTGTAACCAAGAGGTCACGGCCAACCAGGTTTCAAACACTGCACCGGACCTCTCGCGAGCTAGCTGAAATAAGGGATGAACTATGCAAATCCAAGTCAATAGCGATAACCATATTCAAAGCAGCATCCGACTGGAGGAGTGGGTACGTACTACCATTGAGAGCACGCTCGAACGATACGAAGAAGACCTGACACGGGTCGAAGTCCACCTGCGGGACGAGAACGGCGATAAACCCGGTCCACACGACATGCGCTGCCAACTTGAAGCGCGGCCAAAAGGCCATCAACCGGTTTCCGTTACTCATAAAGCCGACACACTGGAACTGGCCATCGAAGGGGCGGCCACCAAGCTTGAACATGCGCTGGAACACCTGTTCGGCAAATTGCGCGGTAAACGCGCCACCGTCACGCCGATCAACTCGGGTGCCCATGCCGACGCGCTACTTGAAGAAGAATTTCTCGAGAACGAACAGGCCGCTTTCAATAGCTGATGCCTGAAACACCCTTACCACCCCACTGAAAACGGGCCTGCAGATGCAGGCCCGTTTCGTTTCACGCCTTGAACACTGTCGTCAGAGGCGTCGCCGTATCTGGCGGCCATCATCCCGCAGCCTTATCGCACACCATTCAGCCTCGGCCCTGTTGATTGTGACTACCGGCGCCGTGCCTGACACTCGGGCTCACTGTCCCTGGCCTGCTGGAGTTTGGTAATGAAAGAGTCTGTGCGCTTTGAAGATAAAGTGGTGATCGTCACCGGTGCAGGCGGCGGTCTCGGACGGGCTCATGCGTTGTTATTCGCCAGGCAGGGCGCCAAGGTACTGGTCAATGATCTGGGTGGTTCGGCTCAAGGCGAAGGTGCCAATGCGTCGGCAGCCGACCGCGTGGTGGCAGAGATTCGCGAGGCCGGTGGCACTGCCGTGGCCAACCACGATTCGGTGACTGACGGCGACAAGCTCGTGCAGCACGCCCTCGACGCCTTTGGCCGCATCGACGTGGTGGTCAACAACGCCGGGATTCTGCGCGACAAGACCTTCCACAAAATGGAAGACGGCGATTGGGACCTGGTTTACCGCGTGCATGTCGAAGGTGCTTATAAAGTCACCCGTGCCGCGTGGCCGCACATGCGTGAGCAAAACTACGGTCGAGTGATCTTCACCGCCTCGACCTCCGGCATCTATGGCAATTTCGGTCAGTCCAACTACGGCATGGCCAAACTCGGTCTCTACGGCCTGACCCGCACCCTGGCCATCGAAGGCCGCAAGAACAACATTCTGGTCAACGCCATCGCCCCGACCGGTGGTACGCGCATGACCGAAGGCCTGATCCCGCCACAAGTCTTCGAACAGCTGAAGCCGGAACTGGTCAGCCCGCTGGTGGTGTACCTGGCCAGCGAGAACTGCCAGGAAACATCCGGACTGTTCGAAGTCGGCGGTGGCTGGATGGGCAAAGTGCGCTGGGAACGCAGCCTCGGCGCCGGGTTCGATCCTCGGGTCGGGTTCTCTCCGGAAGATGTTGCCGCTCACTGGGAGCAGATTTGCGACTTTGAAGGTGCGGCGCATCCAAAGGACAACATTGAAGCGTTGAGGGAAATGATGGCGAATTTGCAGAAGTATTCGCTTTAAGAAATCTGGGCCACCAAGTCGCATCTGTGCGGCTTGGTGGCTTCTGCGGCTTGTTTGGCTAGCCGTATCGATTTTCTGTTACGAAGCTGGGGGCTTTCCAATTAGGACCTTTAGTCGCCAGCCCTTTTTCTCCCTTTGCCAATACCCCTATTTCAAAGAGTTGTGCATAGGCGCGTTGAAGTTCTCCGTGTCGGGTAGCTTCAGGTTTGTATCTCCCTATCATCATGTCCAAATGGGGCGTTGCCTTTACCAGTGCGAAGACCGTAACGATATCTTCCAGAGATTCATTTTTCACAATTTGCTCAATTGTATTCATTACCACATCTCCTTCAGAAATCTTTGATAGTCGCGTTTATCTTGTTCTTCTGCGGCGGCTAGCGCATTTGGCGTATAGAGCAGCGAGGGATCATCTTTCAGTTTGAAATCTTCCAACGTGGCAGTATGAACATTGTTCCATACCGGGGAGTCTGCATCTGGCATCTCAGTGTCTCCATAGCCCAGAGCTCTAAATCTTTCGAGCTCTCTAATTTCATGAGTGTAGAAGCGTTTATCGGTGTCAGTTATCTCAAGCTCTCCTTTGAGAATTCTCTCCAGCCGATCGATCATCACTTTATTGGCATCAGACGGAAGAAACCGAGACGTATGCAAATTGACCATATTGACTCCTTCTTGGGAGGCGGTTGCAGACCGCCACTCCATTTCTAAAACTGGCCCACCTGTCTGTTCAGGATTGAAATCACGTCCGCTGTGTTCTCCCTCGACAATTGCCCCCTCATATGGACTGTTAAACACAACATAGAGCGGCGGAATACCCGACTCAGCCGGAAATACAGTGATGAAGCCACCAAAGCTGTATTGATCCAGCTGTGGGAATGCATCAATTCGTCCTTCGACAGGAGTGACAGTCGCGCCTTCATAAACTGGCGGATCGACTTCAACCGCCGGAAACTCGGTCGATTGTGGAGGCGACTGCACAACAGGCGTCCAGGTCGTGGTGACGGATTGGGGGCCTGTGCTGGTGGAAACGTAGACGTTCTTTTGTGGGTCAAACTGTGCGAGTCGGACCGGTACAGTGGAAGGCACCGATACGCCGTCTGTGGTGGCGACTACGATTTGCGTCTGGTTGCCAATCGTCCGTGAACCCAGGGTCACCCTCAGGTTGACCTCTCCCTGAACCGCTGCGAGTCCGTACAGGTCTTCGCTCAGGTCAGGTGCGAGTTCCGACAGCGGAACACTTACAGAATAGAGGTCGCCGTTACCCAGTCTTGATGGCGCAAGCAGTGCGGCGAACCCCACGATGATTGGCGTTGCCGCGGTGGCGAGTGCTCCGAACGCGGCGGACACTGCCGCGCGCAGCACGTTCCTGAGCGCTAATGATGTGGCGGGATTAGTACTGATGCTCCCGGTCGCTCCGGCAAAAACCGGACCGATGGCCGCCATTGATCCACTGTTGGCGAAAGTAGGGGGCTTCTGACGGGCGTGCTCTTGTGCTTGTTTCTGCGCTTGCTGCCTTTCAAGGTGCAGTAACTCAGCTTGTCGTTGAACTTCAGCCTGAGCCTCAAGACGAGCCTGTTCGGCAGCGACGTGCCGTGCGGCTGCTTCTGCTGCAACCCGAGCCTGCTCGTTGGCCAATAGCTGAGCTTGTGCCAATGCTGCAAGCCGCGCCTGCTCTCGAGCCTGGGCCTCTGCTTGCGCGTTGATGCGTGCCAATTCAGCCGCGACCCTCTGGGCTTGCTGTTCCGCCGCCATTCGGGCCTGATCATTTGCCTGCACAGCCCGGAGAAAGTTCTGCACATTCACGGATTGCTGGTTGAGCAGCTGGATGGTTTGGAACAACAGGCGTGCGCCGTGGGCCGCCCTGTACGACGCGATCCAGGCCTGCATCGCACTATCGACCGACGTTCCCATGGTCGAGGCTCTTGGGTGGAACTCATGCACAGACCTGCCAATGGGGTCGACGCCATAAAAACTATTGGCAATCGCCGTTTTGCTATGAAACTCGGCGGTCTTTCGAAGCAACAACGTGTGACGCACGCCCAGCTCGCGAATGATCGCGTCGGCGGGTGGAAGCGGGGCGGTTGAACCTTCCAGTCTTGTCGCGGCCAGTTCATGCTCAATGGTCTGCGGTAGTTGACTTATTCGGATTGCATACTCCTGCTCCGAAGCCAGGGTGACAGCCCGCAAGGTGCTAAAAGTTGTATCGACTATCGAGTGGACGCCGTAGTGATCGCTGTAAAGAATGGTTGTAGAACCGTTGCTGAAACCTCCACCGATGAGATCTGTACCGGGTAGTGGCTGAGCGCCAATGTAGAGTGCTGGAAGTTCCAAGGGAGGTTTTTGCATATTCATTTCCTTTTGAATGTGCGTTCATGGTTTTTAAATATTTTGTTGTTCTGTTCTTTTGGGTGTTTGTGTCGAAGTGTTGCGTGTTTTTTTATGGGTTGAGGGTTGTGAATGGAAGAGGTGACGCTATTTACGGTATATGAGAAGTAGCAGGAGCGAATCCGATAAGACCGTAAGGCGCTCCTCTGATAATTGCGTGAAATATCGGATGCAACGTAAGTGTTGTAAGAGTTTCTATTCTGTAAAAGGAAGTTTCTTACAGTGCTCTAGGCTCTGTACGAATTCAGCTGAAACTCATTTGAATCCCGTATGCGTCGGGATTCAGTAGAGTCCGCGTCCATCAAAGGCAGGAGCCCACGATGGCCAAACGGTATGAACTCCCCGAGGCAGCCCGGGAATTGGTTGCAGACCTCTTGATCGAAGCCCGGCGCGGTGGCCGCCCAAGGGCAGATGATCGCTTGATGCTGAATGGCATCCTATGGGTGCTCTGCTCAGGCGCCGCTTGGCGAGACATGTCGGAGCGCTTCGGGCCTTGGTCGACGGTCTATCAACGCTTTCGTGATTGGCGCAACCGAGGCGTCTTCTATCAATTGCTCAAACGTCTCCATATCAGGCTCAACGAGCAAGGCTTGATCGACCTGGGCACCTGGATGATCGATTCCACTGCTGTGCGTGTAACCTGAGCCTTCTCAGGCGCCGGGAAAAAAGGGGCCTGAAGAACCGCAAGACCATACGCTCGGACGCAGCCGGGGCGGATGAGCACAACATGAAAACACCCCCCCATAAAAAAGGCCGCTGCAAACGCAGCGGCCAAGGTAAGACGTTGGATCAAGGAGCTACAAATCAACGTCGGTGAACACGGGGCGATGAGCTGAAACGGATTCAAATCATCTGGATTCTGTTGCTGATGAGGCGGGAAAGTCACACCTCGGTACCTCGGGCTTTCGGCGGCATTGCCCTGAAAACCAGGCAAGGATAAGTCCTTATCCCCAAAGGAAAAATAGCGATTCGGGACAATGACTGTTACAGCCTCGGCAACAGTCGCTGCCACACCCACGCACCGTCGCGCCCGCGTTGATCATGGTGTTCCGATGCATGTCAGCTGCCGCCAGCGATGCAGGAGTTGATCCCGGTCTAGCCCCGCCAGAGGTGGGAACTTTTGTACAAAACCAGTTGAGTCACCGTGAAATCAAAGTGCTCAAGTAGGTCGCTCAAGGTAACGCGAACTAACACATTACCGACCTGTTGTTTATGTCGTTACATACAGTAAAGCCCAGGCGCGACGGATCAATGGAACGTTGGGCGCGGGGCGATGAACTCAGGCGGTGGTCAAAGTAACAGGGCGCGGGACAGTAGTTGAAGTGTGGGTTGAATACGGTCTTGTTGTGGTTGTTTACGAATGCATACATGTTCTGGGGTGTACTTTGCTGGCTTGAATCTTTATAAGGTGTTCTTCGGTCCGGTTAATGTGAATTTATCTATTGTGTATGGGCTGATCACGTATTTATTAAAAGGATTTCAGATATGTCGAATATGGATTTGTTGAAAGAAATCAGTGCGATGCTGGATAAGGATTTTAAACAGTTGAAGTATGGTATCAAAGCCGATGAGACTTACCTGAGCTCGACAGTGGTCAATGATCTTGGGCAGCGGGTAGTCGATTATTCGCAAACCCTGAGCTGGGCGATCATGGAGAAGGTCCAGGATGACGAGTTTCCAGAGTTTAGCGACGAGTATGCGGGTGTGTTTACCCAGCAATGGACGTTTGATCCGCTTTACCGCGTGGATAACAATATCTTCAATATTGAAAAGCTGAATTTGTTTGGTCGCGGTATCGTCGAGCATTATCGAGGGCAATAAGCAGCTTCTTGTAAGCCTGTGCAGTGACCGATGAATGGAGTGAGTCGGTAGAATGCCCCGCGCGATCAATGTGCGGGGTGTTAAAGCGTTTTATTGAATGTAACTTATTTTAATTTTGTACTTGGTAGTGTTGTTGAATGCCAAAGGGAAGTGTGCATGAATGTTAATATTTTAACGGCCGTGGCGGGGGGCGACGCTTCGAAAGAGTTGTTGCGTCCTTCGAAACGAGCAATGGCCGAACAACCTCACCTGATACCGGATTGGCTACAGCGTGCCAGTGAAGAAGATCGCCAGTATTATGTCGATACGGAACAGTCCCTGGCAGAAAAAGAGCAAGCGCTTGATGAACGGCTGAAAGAAACCAGGTCCCTCAAGGTATTCGCACACTCTTATGCCCAGGAGTTCGTCCGAATTCTCTCCGGCGAACTCATCGACCCGGAGCAGATTTTCGTCAACGCTCGTCATACGTTTTATGTGGGTCAGCAAAAGGTTGTTCAATGCAATCGCCTGACGCTTCCCGAGTTCATGCTCAATGGTTTGTATGATCCGTCCTCTGCTCCATTGGCGTTCACCCTTGAAGGCGAGGCGCTGCCGTCAGGCTTGACCGAAGAAGACCTCAAGGCAGTGATGGGCAGCGAGAGCATGCGCTCGCTGTATGCCGAGAAATTTGAAGAAAAGTACACCAGTGAAGCGGTGCTGCAAGCCCTGCAAGCCGTGCTGGATGGTCGCACGGACCTGAGTTCGTTCAGTGCAAGGTTGCAAGGGCATATCAGTGACGACAGCCTCAAGATCGTTGAGCGGGCCAGTCAGAACGCCGAAAACTATTCGGCGGGAGATCTTTTACTCGATAGCTGGAAAATCCCCTTTCAAGGGATGATTGTCTATTGCGGACCGGAAGGTGAGGGCGGTACGTGCGTTCTCTATGCGCCTGACGCGCCGGGGGGCAGGGTCTGGTTCGAGTTTCCGAGCTTCAAACAACTGAACTTCCATATGTTCAACTGGACGAGGTTGCCAGAAGGACGCAGTTACCTGAGTCGGCAGTCTCACGCCAGTGAGCGAGAGCGCACCCATTCGTACATGCGGCATTTACAGGCAGAGCTACCGGTTCAATGGGGCATCAAGCGCAACGTCTGGCCATCGGTCGGTGCCGGTGCATTGCGCCAGGGCGTCTTGCTCAATGTCGGTTGGCTGCGGGGCGAAGTGGAGGCGGTCATTCCAGTCGGTTATCGTTCGGCCACCGCCTACCATCGACAGTATTTCGCCCGTTTGAACACCGAGCTTAAAGCGTTGACCCGGCTCGCCAGCCACGAGGCGGCGCTGATCAGTTACGAGAAGTTTGCGTACAACCTCATCAAGCAAAGGGTTGAAGATGTTCTGGCGGAACACGGTGAAACAGTCGTCGTGAACCCCGATCTGATAAAGGTGGTGCTGGACGAGTCGCAAGAAATGACCTTGTCTCAGCTCATCATCAAGGAACAACACATCACGGAAGACAGCGGGCCGATACATAACCCGGGAATCTACCCAGCACTGCGTTTGTTGGCCGGCCATCCCCCCATTTCCGACACGTTGATGGCCAACGTGCTGATGAAATATATCGTGGGCTGGTCGAAGACATTGCGTCCGGGCGAAAAATACATCGACATGTTGTCCACCGACTACCTGGACCCCAATGCCCCTGGTTACGCGCTCAAACGCGATGTCTATGTCAACCTGCAACTGCATGAAATGCAGCGAGCCGCATTGGCGGAACTGTTCAGCGGTGTGCTTTCGCGGGAACACTATGAACGTATCGAACAGGCTATTGATCGGTTGCGAGTACCGGAAGCCACCGATCCAATAGCCAATGATGACCCCGAATCTCCCCAGCGCAACGGCGTGTACAGGTTTTATCTGCAAAACCGCAAGGTCCAGGGCGTTTATGTTTTTCGCTTGATGAGCGATGGCGTGGCCACGGATCTGTTGTATACCCCGAATGCACCTGACGGCCGCTGGTTTCGACCACGGGCCGAGTTCGCCAGGTCGGTGAAAGTGGGTGGTTTAGGCAGTTATTACTGCGCGCGAGTCAAATACACCGATCAGCGAGTGATCAACGCCTACATCGAAGAGATGAAACAACGTAGTGCCGACGACGAGCCGCCGGCACTGCATGTTCATAGCCGCGTATACGACTTTTCCGGTTGTTACAGCGAGATGATCAGGCAGATCATCGACGGGGTCGATGCACAAACCACAAGTCTCATCGAGATTGTCGCCAAGCTGACCTACGACGCTGCGGTAGCGGCAGTCACCGTCGTAGGCTGTGTCTTCCCACCGATCGGTCTTGGGTTAAGCGCTGTCGTGATGACAAAAGGGGTGTTCGAGGGGGCAAAGGCTTATCACGAAGGAGATCATTCGGGGGTATTCGCAAGCTACCTCGATTGCATGCTGGAACTGGCCACGATGCGTATCGGCAAATTGGGTTTCTCGCAGGTGCAGAAGGCGATTGCCAAGCGCCTGGGCGATGCGAATACCTGTTTGAGCGTTGTCTCTGCGTGCAGTGGAACAACAGTGGATCTGGCGGTGATGACTGAATTGATGAAAGAGGCGCTCGAAGAGCCCGATTCCAGCGAGCAGACGCTACTGGGTTAAACACAGGCGTTCAGCGCGAACGATTTAACCGACGACGGCGCTGGGCTCATACCCCATCCGCCAACTCACGGCCCGGGTCGCCGCCAGCAATCGCTGCGCCGCCGGGCCGTTTTCGTCGGCATGGAACAACGACGTCGGGCCAACGATGGTCAGCACGGCCGCCACCTGGCCGACCGCATTGAACACCGGCGCCGAGAGCGCATCGACGCCCGGCATCAGCAAACCATGTACATGATGCAGACCGCGTTCGCGGATTTGTTCACACAAGGTCGCGTAGAGCTGGTCATCGGCCAACGGGTGGGCAGCCGTTGCCTGCACTTCCCGTTCGCGCAGCTCGACAGTTTCGCGGTTCGGCAAAAAAGCACTGAACACCAATCCGGTGGACGAACTCAGCAGCGGCAGCACCGAACCCAGTTGCGTCACCACCGTCACTGCACGCACCGCCGGCTCGATATGCACCACGGTTGCGCCCTGGTTGCCCCACACCGCGAGGAAGCAGGTTTCGTTCAGGTCATCGCGCAACTCGGCCAGCGGCAGGGCGGCGACTTTCAGCACGTCCATACTGTTTAAAGCGGCCAGGCCAACGCGCAAGGCTTCGCGCCCGAGGCCGTAATGGTTGGTGGCGGCGTTTTGTTCCGCAAAGCCGCTGGCGATCAACGCCTGCAAATAGCGGTGAACCTTGCTCGCCGGCATTTGCACGTGTTCGGCCAAGCGCGACAACGACGTCGATGGCGACAACTCGGCCAGGGCCTTGAGGATGTCGGTGCCGACTTCGGCCGAGCGGACTTTCTGTTTGCCGTTGTCGGCGGTGCTGCTGCGCGGCTTTTCCATGGAGGCGGTGTGATCCCGGGACGAATGGGCGTCTTTATAGCTTGACGGTCAATACCAATCAAATTACGTTATGCGTAATCGAATTACGATAAAAATAACCTGGGCGTGCCGAGACTTCTGAAAAGGAGCCCTAGGCCACGGCCTACTCCCTGTTCAGGAGGCTCCATGAACCTTGATTCAACGGCGCCAGCGCTGGTTTACCAGTCAGGTTTCGGCAACGAATTCAGCAGCGAAGCGTTGCCCGGCGCACTGCCCGTCGGCCAGAATTCCCCGCAAAAAGCCCCGTACGGTCTCTACACCGAACTGTTCTCCGGTACTGCGTTCACCATGGCGCGCAGTGAAGCGCGGCGCACCTGGATGTACCGTATTCAGCCATCGGCCAATCACCCGGCGTTCGTCAAGCTTGATCGACAGATTGCCGGTGGACCGCTGGGCGACGTGACGCCCAATCGCCTGCGCTGGAACCCGTTGGACATCCCTGCCGAACCGACCGATTTCATCGACGGCCTGGTGTGCATGGCGGCCAACTCGGGTTCGGAGAAACCGGCCGGGATCAGTATTTATCACTACCGCGCCAATCGCTCGATGGAGCGGGTGTTTTTCAACGCCGATGGCGAGTGGTTGCTGGTGCCGGAGCAGGGGCGGTTGCGCATCGCCACCGAACTCGGGGTGCTGGAACTGGAACCGCTGGAAATTGCCGTGTTGCCGCGCGGTTTGAAATTCCGCATCGAACTGCTCGACCCGCAAGCCCGTGGCTACCTGGCCGAGAACCACGGCGCGCCGCTGCGCCTGCCGGACCTTGGGCCGATTGGCAGTAACGGTCTGGCCAACCCACGGGACTTCCTGACCCCGGTTGCGCACTACGAAGACCTCAAGCAACCGACCACCCTGGTACAGAAATTCCTCGGTGAGTTGTGGGGTTGCGAGCTCGACCATTCGCCGCTGAACGTGGTCGCCTGGCACGGTAATAATGTGCCGTATAAATATGACCTGCGCCGCTTCAACACTATTGGCACGGTCAGCTTCGATCACCCGGACCCGTCGATCTTCACCGTGCTGACGTCGCCGACCAGCGTCCACGGTCTGGCCAACCTCGATTTCGTGATCTTCCCGCCACGCTGGATGGTGGCCGAAAACACCTTCCGTCCACCGTGGTTCCATCGCAACCTGATGAATGAATTCATGGGCCTGATCCAGGGCACCTACGACGCCAAGGCCGAAGGTTTCCTGCCGGGTGGCGCGTCGTTGCACAGTTGCATGAGCGCTCACGGGCCGGACGGTGAAACCTGCACCAAGGCGATCAATGCCGAGCTGGCGCCGAGCAAAATCGACAACACCATGGCCTTCATGTTCGAGACCAGCCAGGTGTTGCGCCCAAGCCGCTTTGCCCTCGATTGCCCGCAGCTGCAAAACAACTACGATGCATGCTGGGCCTCGCTGCCTGCCACTTTCAACCCGAATCGGAGATAACCCATGACTCAGACCACCCCCACTCGTAGCTGGGTTGCCTCCGCCAACGGTCACACCGACTTCCCGCTGCAAAACCTGCCGCTGGGCGTGTTCAGCACCCAGGGTTCGGCACCGCGCAGCGGTGTGGCGATCGGCGAGCATATTTTCGACCTGGAAGCGGCACTCGAAGCCGGTTTGTTCGACGGTGCGGCGCGTGCGGCCGTCGAAGCCACCCGTGGCGGTCAGCTGAACGCATTCTTCGACCTCGGACGTGGCGCCCGCGTGGCCCTGCGTGAGCGTCTGCTGGAACTGTTCACCGAAGGCAGCACCCTGCGCGGCAAGATCGAAGCCCAAGGCGCAAAACTGTTGCCATTGGCCGCCGATTGCCAGATGCACCTGCCTGCGAAGATCAATGACTACACCGACTTCTACGTCGGCATCGAGCACGCGCAGAACGTCGGCAAACTGTTCCGCCCGGACAACCCGCTGCTGCCGAACTACAAGTACGTGCCAATCGGCTACCACGGCCGTGCATCGACCATTCGCCCGTCCGGCACCGACGTGCGTCGTCCGAAAGGCCAGACCTTGCCAGCCGGTCAGACCGAACCAACGTTTGGCCCGTGTGCGCGCCTGGACTATGAACTGGAGCTCGGCATCTGGATCGGCCAGGGCAATGAGATGGGCGACTCGATTGCCATCGGCGACGCGGCCGAGCACATCGCCGGTTTCTGCTTGCTCAACGACTGGTCGGCACGCGACATCCAGGCCTGGGAATACCAGCCACTGGGGCCGTTCCTGTCGAAAAGCTTTATCACCAGCATCTCGCCATGGGTTGTCACCGCTGAAGCGCTGGAACCGTTCCGCCGTGCCCAACCGGCGCGTCCCGAGGGCGATCCGCAGCCGCTGCCGTACCTGTTCGACAAACGCGATCAGGCTGCGGGCGCCTTCGATATCGAACTGGAAGTGCTGCTGCTGACCGAAGCCATGCGCGAACAAAACCTGCCAGCCCATCGCCTGACGCTGAGCAACACTCAATACATGTACTGGACTGTGGCGCAAATGGTCGCGCACCACAGCGTCAACGGGTGCCAGTTGCAGGCCGGTGACCTGTTCGGTTCGGGCACCTTGTCGGGGCCGGAAAACGGTCAGTTCGGCAGCCTGCTGGAAATCACCGAAGGCGGTAAAAAGCCGATCGAACTGGCTTCGGGCGAGGTGCGCAAGTTCCTTGAGGACGGCGACGAAATCATCCTGCGTGCACGCTGCAGCCGTGACGGTTTCGCCTCCATTGGTTTCGGCGAATGCCGCGGCAAAATCCTGCCGGCACGTTAAGAGGTTCAGGCCATGGAACTCTTTACCTACTACCGTTCGACATCGTCCTTTCGGGTGCGCATTGCCCTGGCACTCAAAGGGCTGGAGTACCAGGCGCTGCCGATCAACTTGATCGCGCCGCAAGGTGGCGAACACCAGCAACCGGCTTATTTGCACATCAACCCGCAAGGCCGGGTGCCAGCCTTGCGCACCGATGAAGGCGAGTTGCTGATCCAGTCCCCGGCGATCATCGAGTACCTGGAAGAGCGTTATCCACAGGTGCCGCTGTTGTCCAAAGACCTGGCCAGGCGCGCGCATGAGCGTGGGGTGGCGGCGTTGATCGGTTGCGACATTCATCCGCTGCACAACGTCAGCGTGCTCAATCAGCTGCGCCAACTCGGTCATGATGAGGTTCAGGTGGTGCACTGGATTGGCCACTGGATCACTCAGGGGCTGGCGGCGGTCGAGCACTTGATTGGCGATGAGGGTTACTGTTTCGGCAACGCGCCGGGGCTGGCGGATGTTTACCTGATCCCGCAGCTGTACGCGGCCGAGCGGTTCAACATTTCTCTTGAGGCGTATCCGCGGATTCGCCGGGTCGCGGCGCTGGCCGCGCAGCATCCGGCGTTCATCAAGGCCCACCCGGCCAATCAGCCCGATACCCCATAGCTGAACGGACACTAATTGTTCTTGTGGCGAGGGAGCTTGCTCCCGCTGGGGCGCGCAGCGGCCCTAAATCGGGGGCTGGTGATTTATCAGATATAACGAACCAACTGGGTTAACGACTGCTGCGCAGCCGAACGGGAGCAAGCTCCCTCGCCACAGGATCGCGGTGGTTAATGGTTTAGTGCACCACGCTGTTAGGCGGCAAATGCCCCAGCCGTTCAGTCAGGCGGATGCGCTGGATCGGGTCGTCGGTGAGCAGCAAGGCATGCTCCAGGTCGAAACGCTCGGCGTTGGGGCAGTCCAGCCGTTGATAGAGGCTGGCGCGGGCCAGGTAGTCGCTGACGCAAGCATTACCAAGCTCCAGCACGCGCTCGGCATCGATCAGCGCGCCGATGTTGTCGTCGTTGGCTAAATGCAACTGACGCAAGTTGCGCGACAGCCGCTGCAGCATCTGGACCGGATCGCTCGTCACCAGATGCTCGGCGTTGAGCTGCATGTTCGGGCCGTACTGGCGCTGCAGCAATTCGCGGCAGTCGTTGGGGTACAAGCGCCGACCGCCACACGGGTCGAGCACATGATCGGCCCCCGACACCCGCAACAGAAAGTGCCCGGGAAAATTCACCCCGACCATTGGGATCTCCAGCCGCCGGGCCAACTCCAGCGCGATCAAACCGAGGGCCAGGGGTTGCCCGCGTCGGCGTTCCAGCACCTTGTTGAGCAGCGCCGCTTGCGGGCGCAGCGGGATGGATTCGTCCTGTTGATAACCCATGTCATTGAGTCGCCGCAACAACGGTTGGGCCAACTCGCTGACCGGCAACATCGGCAGACCGGCACTGACCCGTTGTTGCAGATCCTTGAATTGCTCCAGCAGCACCTCGGGCTTCACCAGCGGATCGTGTTCGGCAGCGATCCACAGCGCCGCTTCGAAGAGCGCCGGTGGCGAGCGTTGTAGACAGGCGAAAAAAGCGTGGCGCGGGTTCATCAAAATCTCCGTCGAATGCCTCGTTTTAGCCCCGTCTCAGGCATTCGTCCAGTGCTCTACACATGCCGTTGCAGGTTATGTCTCAAAGGCTTTAAAAGCCCTGCTGCTTATTCCGGTGCGCTTCAGCAATTTTCAGCCGCAGGCCTATACTGGCGACTACAAGAAGTGATTCGGGAGCCCTACGATGTTCGCTCTCATGCAAAGCACTCGCCTTGAATCGCTGCACCTGAGCGTTGACCCGGTGACCGGGTTGAAGGCGGTGATCGCCATTCATTGCAGCCGTTTGGGTCCTGCCCTTGGTGGCTGCCGTTACCTTGCCTATCCCGACGATGAAAGCGCCGTGGTGGATGCTGCGCGCCTGGCGCAAGGCATGAGTTATAAAGCCGCGCTGGCCGGCCTGGCGCAGGGTGGCGGGGTGGCGGTGATCGTTCGCCCGCCCCACGTCGAAAGCCGCGCAGCCTTGTTCGAGGCCTTCGGCCGCGTTGTCGAACAGCTCGACGGTCGCTACATCACGGCCATCGACAGCGGTACTTCGGTCGCCGACATGGATTGCATTGCGCAGACAACCCAGCATGTCACCAGCACCACCGCCGCCGGCGATCCGGCGCCGCATGCCGCCATGGGGGTGTTCGCCGGTATTCGCGCCACGGCCATGGCCCGCTTGGGCAGTGACAACCTCGAAGGCCTGCGGGTGGCGGTCCAGGGCTTGGGCAATGTCGGTTTTGCCCTCGCCGAGCAACTGCATGCCGCCGGGGCTGAATTGCTGGTCAGCGACATCGACGCCGGCAAGGTGCAACTGGCCATCGAGCAGTTGGGCGCCCGTCCGATTGCCAACGAATCGCTGCTCAGCACCCCGTGCGACATCCTCGCGCCTTGCGGGCTGGGCGGCGTGCTCAACAGCCACAGCGTTGCGCAATTGCGCTGCGCCGCAGTGGCCGGTTCGGCCAACAACCAATTGACCAACCTGCTGGTCGCCGACCAGTTGGAAAACCGCGGCATTCTGTATGCGCCGGACTACGTGATCAATTCCGGCGGGTTGATTTATGTATCGCTCAAACACCGTGGCGAGGCGTTGTCGAACATCACCGCGCACCTCTCGAAAATCAGCTCGCGGCTGACCGAAGTCTTCGCCCATGCCCAGGCTGAAAAACGCTCGCCGGCCCGGGTGGCGGATGAGCTGGCAGAGAAAGTGCTGTACCGATGACGGAGTGAGGGCCTTACCCGGTCGACTTGCTCCCTGAGCCTGGCGCCACAAGCATCAGGCCCGACAACGGCACGCTGACCCGGCGTGCAAGGAGCTGTGCCATGCCCTATAACAAGGTCGACGTTCCCTACACCCGCTATTTATCCCCCGACGGCCAGGCATTGAGCGAACTTCCCGCCTGGGCCGACGACTTCAACCTGCTGACCCGCCTCTACCGGCAAATGGTCCTGACCCGTCTCTTCGATCAAAAAGCCGTCGCCCTGCAACGCACCGGGCGCATCGGCACTTACGCGCCGACCCTCGGCCAGGAAGCGATCGGCGTGGCCGTTGGCAGCCTGATGCATCCCGAGGACGTGCTGATCCCGTATTACCGCGACACTGGTGTGCAATTGATGCGCGGGGTGCGCATGGAAGAGATTTTGCTGTACTGGGGCGGCGATGAGCGCGGCAGCGATTTTGCCGAACCGGCGGCGGTCGAGGACTTTCCGATCTGCGTGCCGATCGCCACCCAGGCGCTGCACGCGTGCGGAGTCGCCAGTGCATTCAAGATTCGTGGCGAACACCGGGTGGCGGTGACCACCTGCGGCGATGGTGCCACCAGCAAGGGCGACTTTCTTGAGGCCTTGAACGTCGCAGGCGCCTGGCAGTTGCCGGTGGTGTTCGTGATCAACAACAACCAGTGGGCGATCTCGGTGCCACGGCGGATTCAATGCGCGGCGCCGACCCTGGCGCAGAAGGCGATCGGCGCCGGTTTCCACGGCGAGCAAGTCGATGGCAACGACATAATCGCAGTCTACGACCGGGTGCAAATCGCCCTCGAACGCGCGCGTCACGGTAAAGGCCCGGTGTTGCTGGAGTGCGTGAGTTACCGCCTCGGCGATCACACCACCGCAGACGATGCGACGCGTTATCGCCCGGCCGAAGAGGTCAAACAGGCCTGGCTTGAAGAACCGGTCAAGCGCTTGCAACGTTATCTGGCCGGGCAGGGCGTGTGGGACGAAGGGCGCGAACAGGCGCTGATTGCCGAGTGTCAGGCGCTGGTGCAGGGCGCTGTGGATAACTTCGATGCGGCTGGCCAACAGTCAGCTGAATCGGTGATCGATCACGTTTATGCCCAGTGGCCGGCGGCTTTGGCCGAGCAGCGCGAGTGGTTGCTCGAACGCGCGGCGCGCCGAGCAGGAGGGGCCGCTCATGAGTAACGGCAAAGTCACGCTGCTGGAGGCGGTCAACCTGGCGTTGCATCGGGCCATGCGCGAGGACGAAAACGTGATTGTGCTCGGTGAGGACGTCGGCGTGAACGGCGGTGTGTTTCGCGCCACGCTAGGGTTGCGCGACAGCTTTGGCTTCAAGCGGGTGATCGATACGCCGCTGGCCGAAACCATGCTCGGCGGGCTGGTGATCGGCATGGCGGCCCAAGGTTTGAAACCGGTGCTGGAAATCCAGTTCATGGGCTTCATCTACGCGGCCATGGAGCATCTGGTGTCGCACGCCAGCCGCATGCGCAACCGCACGCGCGGGCGGATCACTTGCCCGATGGTGCTGCGCACGCCGATGGGCGCCGGCATTCGTGCGCCGGAACATCACAGTGAAAGCACCGAGGCGCTGTTTGCGCATATCCCAGGGTTACGTGTGGTGATTCCTTCGTCACCGGCGCGGGCTTATGGGCTGCTGCTGGCGGCCATCGATGACCCGGACCCGGTGGTCTTTCTCGAACCGACGCGGCTCTACCGAATGAACCCGCAACCGTTGATCGACGATGGCAAACGCTTGCCGCTCGATACCTGTTTCACCTTGCGTGAAGGCAGCGATATCACCCTGATCAGTTGGGGTGCCAGCGTCATGGAAACCTTGCAGGCCGCCGATGCGCTGGCGGAACAAGGGATTTCGGTCGAGGTGATCGATGTCGCGAGCATCAAGCCGCTGGACCTCGACACGCTGGAGGCGTCGGTGCGCAAGACCGGCCGTTGCGTGATCGTCCATGAAGCGCCACGAACCTGTGGCGTCGGCGCGGAAATCGCCGCCAGCCTCTATGAACGTGCATTGCTGGATTTGCAGGCGCCGATCCTGCGGGTCACCGCTCCAGACATTCCGCCACCGCTGTATCGGCAAGAGTTGCTGTACATGCCCAACGTCGAAGACATCCTTCACGCCTGTGACAGCGTGCTGCATCACTTCTAAAGAGGCGCCTGAGGCCCGGGAGGCTGCAATGAAATATTTCAAACTGCCTGACTTGGGCGAAGGGCTGCAAGAGGCAGAAATCGTCGAATGGCACGTCAAGGTCGGCGATACGGTGAAGGCCGATCAACTGTTGGTTTCGGTGGAAACCGCCAAGGCCCTGGTGGATATTCCCGCACCTTACGACGGTGTGGTGGCGAAAACCTTCGGCGGCGAAGGTGACATCCTGCACGTCGGCGAACCCTTGCTGGGGTATGAAGGCGAGGCGGATGCCGGCACGGTGGTAGGCCGGCTTGAAGGTGGCGGCAGCCATCAGGACGATCAGTTTTTCATTGGCGCAGCGCCCTCGACCCGTGAACACATGGGGCCTCGCGCGACCCCGGCGGTACGGCAATTGGCCCGGCAACTGGGCGTCGAGTTGACTGGGCTGAGCGGGTCCGGCCCCGATGGGCTGATCACCCGCAGCGACGTGGAAAGTGCCTCGCAAACCGAGCGCGATAAATTTGGTGGGGAGAAGCTGCGCGGGGTGCGCCGCAGCATGGCGCAAAACATGGCCAGGTCCCACGCCGAGGTGGTGCCGGTGACCATCTATGCCGATGCCGACCTGCATCGCTGGGGCCGTGCCCGCGATCCGTTGATCCGTTTGGCCAAGGCCATGGCGGCAGCCTGCGCCGTGGAGCCGATGCTCAACAGTGGCTTTGATGGCAAGTCCTTGTCGATCAAGCACCACGACACCCTGAATCTGGGCATTGCCGTCGACACCCCCGACGGTTTGTTCGTGCCAGTGTTGCGCGATGTCGGCAATCGCTCGTCAGATGATTTGAAAGAAGGCATCACCCGCTTGCGCGCCGACGTGCAGGCGCGCTCGATCCCGGCCAGGGAAATGATGGGCGCGACCCTGACCTTGTCGAACTTCGGCACGATGTTCGGGCGCTATGCCAACCCGGTTGTCGTACCGCCGCAAGTGGCGATCCTCGCAGCCGGTGCCATTCGTGACGAACCAGTGGCGATGGCGGGCAAGGTTGTGGTGCACCCGATATTGCCGCTGTCGCTGACCTTCGATCACCGGGTGGTGACGGGAGGGGAAGCAGCGCGGTTCTTCAAGGTGTTGGTCGAGGCACTGGAACAACCGGACAGTTGAAACGCAGGCATGAAAAAGGCCCTGAGTCAGTGACTCAGGGCCTATTCAATTCGGGCGTTGCTTACTTCGCGGGCTTAGCCGATTTTGCGGGTTTGGCAGGCTCCGCTGGCTCGGCTGGTTCCGTTGGCTCTGCAGGTGCAGCGGCTACAACCGGCACGTTGAGCAATTCGGACAGGGCGTCCGGCTGGCTCTTGAACGCCTTGGCGAACACATCGCGATTTTTCGCCATGTAGATCCCGGCTTCTTCCACCTGTTGCTCGGTCAGCGACGGAACCGCTTTTTGCAACACTTCAGCCAGCAATTCGGCCAGTTCGAGCATTTTGTCATGACGGTCAGCTTCGGCTTTATCCATGAACAAGCGCTCCAGATCTCGGCTGCTGCGGTATACCACTTCGACGGCCATTCACCACCTCACATGCCTTCACGATAGTTGTCTTTTGCGACTACTGTATTTATATACAGCCAAAAGGGTAAACGAATCCCTGCGCTTTGGGTAGTGGCTTTTTAATGTAGACCGGATTCAGGATTTGTCAGGCGGGGCGAGTGGCCCAATAGCTTGTTCCAGCTGCCGTACCCGCGAGGCTACGTCTAGCTCTCGTAGCAGCTGTCGAGCCCGCGAGGCTGCGTCCGGCCGCAAAGCGGTCGTAAAATCAGGCAATGCGTTCTTTCAGGCGAACCGCGTACGGAGGATTTGCGAGGACTGCGTCCTCGGACGCAGCCTCGCGGGCTCGACAGCTGCTACGAGCCGTTGTGCAGGAATCGCGGATGGTTACTGTGCCGCGATGCTGTAGCCGTCGAACGCGGTCTGCTGTTGCAGGGCGGTGACGATGGCCTTGCGGGTGGCCGGTTGTTCGGTACCGGCATTGTCGATGAAGGTCTCGCTGGCAAGCTCCGCCTCGTCGCCTTCACCCACAAAGGTGAAACCGAGGAATTCGAAGGCTTCACGGTCGACGTACGGTTTGGAGCGCGGATTGCGCAGCGGCAGGCTGACGCTGACGCCGTCCTTGCTGATGCTGAACACTTCGATTTCTTTTTTGGCGCGGGCGGCCTTGCTCTTGCCTGCGCTTGGGTTGCTGATGGCCTGATGGGTCTGGTTCAGCACTTTCAGCGCCAGGCCATAGACCAGCTCCTGAAAGTCTGGGTCATCCTTGAAGCTCGACAGAATCCGGCTGATCGGGAACTTGCTGCTCAGGTCTTCCAGGGCGGCGATATCGGCGGCCTCGGCGTCCTTGAGTTGTTTGAGTTCGCCCATCAGTTCGTAGGCTTTGTCGTCGTCGAAGCGGTCGTGAGCCTGGCGGATAGCCGCGCGCAACTCGCGAATCTGGTCGCTTTCTTTCGAGGTGTGGAAGGCGTCCAGGACCATCTCGCTGATGGTTTTGGCCTGCGGCACGTGTTGTGAAAGATTGATGGAGTTTTCGTATTCCGCTTTGGACGACAAGGTGATTACGGATTCAGCGGTATTGGAATCTGGCATTGAAATTTCACTACTTCTTTAAACAGAATTTGAGACGAGAACGGCATCGGCGTTTTCGGGTCGCTTAATCTATTGGACCGCTGCGATGTTGTCACGGACCAACGGACGATCAGGGCAACACAGCGTCCGATGTGACCGCAACAGCGGCCAATCGTTGCGCAAAAAAAGCCCCGAGTTCGATTCGAAGGCGGGGCTAAAGGCAGCCCGGCGGGCATTGGGTATTCAGTTCATTTCGGCGACCAGCACTTCAACCATGGCCTTGGCGATAAAGCGTGGGTTGTTTTTTAACCAGCGGGAGCGCTTTTGAGTGCCCGCAGCGCCATCAACTCGCGGTACAGCGTGATTGCCCGACCGCAAAAGAGCCCTAGCGTAAATCCCGAGGCGATGCCGGTGAGTGCCAGCATCTGCACACTGGCCGAGCGCTCCGGGTGAACGGCGGATTGATAGCCGATGAAGTACTTCACCGCAAAGAACAGCAGAGAGATGTAGAGAATTTTCCAGGTGCCGGGAACGATCAGGTCTTTACCGTCGCTGTCCAGCGTCAGGCCATGGCGCGAGAACAACGCAATCGCCGCCAGACTGCCCAGCGCGATACCGGCGAGCCAGCTGCCCAGCGCCAACTCGGGTTGTTCGTGGTAGTTCAGTGAAAAGAATGACCAGAGCGTCAGGATGCCCGGTGTAATGAGCAGGGAAAGTTTGCTTTCCCGGCTGGCCGTCCTGGCCCTGAGCCCGTAATAACAGATCAACAGGAAAACCCCGTAGACCCACAGCGGCGTACCTTGCAGGATATCGAGCATCAGCGGATTCCTGAGCGGGGTTGAGGCGAGGTGGTTTGGTAAAACATGGTCAGCGTCCTTGCTTGAGTCAATGTCAGGGAGATTAGCGGATTATCGCTGGGGCGAATTCAGATTCATCGAACGAACCGCCAACGCGCTCGCCGTTTCTTCATCCACTGGCAGCGAAAAGCGGAAGGTCGCGCCTTGTCCCGGCACGTCCATCAGGTGAATCTCGCGGCCATGCAGCTGCAGAATCCGGTGCACGATGCGCAGTCCCAAACCGCCGTCACGGCGTGCGCCACCAATGTTGAAGGGCCGCAGGAACAAGCCTTCGCGCAGTTCCGCGGCGATGCCTGGGCCGCTGTCGCTGACGGTGATCTCGACGAACTTGCCTTGCGGGGCAAGGCTGATGTCGATTTCCCCGCCATCGGGTGTGTGGCGCAAGGCGTTGTCGAACAGGTTGGTCAGCACGCGCTCGATCAGCCCAAGGTCGGCGCAGACCGCCGAGACGTTCGGTGCGAAGCTCGCCTTGAGCCGCACGTGTCGGGCTTCGGCGGTCAGTTCGAATTTCTGAAAGATGTCCTGCACCAGATCGGTCAGGGAAAAACGCTCCAGCACCGGTTGGACGAAGCCGTGCTCCAGGCGCACCAGTTCCAGCAACGACTGCGCCAGACCGCCGACCTTGCGGCTCTGGTCGAGGGCGATGCCCAGGTAGCGGCGGCGTTCGGCCGGGGTCAGGCTGGCGTCTTTCAACGACAGGGTTTCGAGGTAGCCATGCAGCGAGGCCAGCGGTGTGCGCAGGTCATGGGAGATATTGGCGACCAGCTCGCGGCGTTCCTGATCCTGGCGGGTGAGGGAGCGCCATTGTTCGCCCAGGCGTTTTTGCATCTGCCGGAAGGCGGCATCGAGCACGGCGATTTCGTCCTGAGTGGCGAGGTTCTCCGTTGGACCTGAGGGCGCCGGCGAGGGCAGGGTGGCCGGTACGCCGTCGATGTCGAAATGTGCGACCGTGTCGGTCAGGCGGCGTAGCGGCCGGGTGATCAGGGTAAACGCCGTGAGACCGGCGATCAGGCACAGCAACGCGACCATCCCGATCGACCACAACGCGGTATTCAGCGCCGCGCTGGTGGCGCCGCGTTCGGCGTAGCGGTCGTGTTCTTCGCTGAGCAGCACCACATAGAGATAGCCAACCTGCTGACCGTTGACCTTGAGCGGTGCGGCGCTGAACACCTTGCGCCCGTCGATGCTGCGCGGGTCGTCGCCGAGAATCGGCAGGGCTTCGCCGTTGAGCAGGCGCCGCACGGGCGCCAGATCGACCTGCTCGCGACGCAGGTGGCCTTCGGGCGCCGCATTGCCGACCACCCGGCCGCTGCTGTCGAGCAGGTACACCTCGACGCTCGGGTTCACCAGCATCAACTGGCTGAACAATTCGCGCAGCGCATCGGGTTTCAAGCCATTGGCGTCCATCAACTGGGTGTCGTGGGCGATGTGCTGCGCCAGGTCCCGGGACAAGCCTTGCACCACTTCCAGCTCATGCATGTGGTTGGAGCGCACCTGCATCCACACCGACGTGCCGCTGCACACCAACAGCAGCAGGGCGAACACCGCCGACAGGCGCTGGGTGAGTGTCAGTCTCATGGCTGCTCCTGCGCCGGGGCGAATTTATAGCCACGGCCCCACACCGTGAGAATCCGCACTGGTTGCGCCGGGTCGGTTTCAATCTTGGAGCGCAGACGATTGATGTGAGTGTTGACGGTGTGCTCGTAGCCTTCGTGGCTGTAACCCCAGACGGCGTTCAGCAGGTCCATGCGCGAGAAGACCTTGCCCGGTTGCCGGGCGAAAAAGTACAGCAGGTCGAACTCGCGTGGGGTGAGGTCCAGGCGCTTGCCGTCGAGCGACACATCGCGGGTGATCGGGTCGATGAACAGCCCGTCGCAGGTCAGGCTGCCAGCGTCCATTTTCAGGTTGCGGGCCATGGCGTCGACCCGTCGCAGCAGGGCCTTGACCCGCGCCACCAGCTCAAGCATCGAGAAGGGTTTGGCCAGGTAATCGTCGGCGCCCAGCTCCAGGCCGAGAATGCGGTGCACTTCGCTCGACCGGGCGCTGGTGATGATGATCGGGGTGTAACGGGCCATGGCGCGGGCGCGGCGGCAGATTTCCAGGCCGTCGACACCCGGCAGCATCAGGTCGAGGATCAGCGCATCCCAGCTGCCTTGCTCGAGCAGGCGCAAGCCTTCGTTGCCATCGGCGCTGTGCACGACCTCGAAATGTTCGTCGCGCAGGTGCAGGCAGATCAGGTCGGCGATGTGTTTGTCGTCCTCGACTACCAGGACTCGTTTGGGTTGATCCATTGGGACTTAATCCTGTTGCGCAGTGCACGTATTGTGCGGGGTTTTCCCTCGGCGAGTTATCACGAATTGTTTAACTCCACGTGAGGATTTGGCGATCACCTCAAGCCTAGGCTGTGTTCCATGTCATCCACGGCGGATTTAGGGAGAGGGCCATGTTTTCACGGCGACAGATTCTTCTAACGGGCGGCGGGCTGGGCCTTGCAGCACTGGTTGCCGGTGTATCGCCAAAAATGACCGGAGGCTCGCTGCTGATCAGCGAGGCGAGCGCCGCCGAGACCTTCGAGGTCAGCCATAGCGATGCCGAGTGGCACAAGCTGCTCAGCGCCGAGCAGTATGAAATCCTGCGCGAAGAGGGCACCGAACGGGCCTATTCCAGCGCTCTGAACAACGAACACCGCGACGGTACTTTCGCCTGCGCAGGGTGCGATCTGGCGCTGTTTTCATCGAAAACCAAATTCGACAGCCATACCGGTTGGCCGAGTTTCTGGGCGCCCCTGGAACATGCCGTCGCGACCCGCGAAGACCGCTCGTTCGGCGTGCTGCGCGAGGAAGTTCACTGTCGGCGCTGCGGCGGGCATTTGGGCCATGTGTTCAACGACGGACCAAAACCGACCGGTCTGCGCTACTGCATGAACGGTCTGGCGATGACCTTCAAGCCGCAAGCGGCCTGACACCATGGGCAGGCTTTTTCCTTCACTTCATACAGGTCCTTGTTATGTGGCTTCTGGTCCTCGCTTATCTCGGTGGTGTGCTGACGATTCTCAGCCCGTGCATTCTGCCGGTCCTGCCGTTTGTCTTCGCTCGCACCGGGCAGCCGTTTATCAAGAGTGGCTTGCCGCTGTTGGCGGGGATGGCGCTGACCTTCGCGCTCGTCGCCTCGTTGGCGGCGGTGGGCGGCGGTTGGGTGGTGCAACTCAATCAGTACGGTCGCTGGCTCGCGTTGCTGTTCGTAGCACTGTTCGGGCTGACGTTGCTGCTGCCACAACTCGCCGAACGGCTGACGCGTCCACTGGTGGCCGCCGGCAGTCGACTGTCGGAAGCGGCGGGCGCCGACGCCCGGCCGCGTCCCGCTGCTTCGTTGCTGATCGGCGTCGCCACGGGCCTGCTTTGGGCACCGTGCGCCGGGCCGATCCTCGGGCTGGTGCTGACCGGCGCGGCGCTGCAAGGGGCAAGCATCGGCACCACCTTGCTGTTGCTGGCCTACGCGTTGGGCGCCGCCACTTCCCTCGCGGTCGCGTTGTTGCTGGGCGGTAAAGTCTTCGCGGCGATGAAGCGTTCGATCGGCGCCGGTGAGTGGCTGCGCCGTGGCCTTGGTGCGGCGATGCTGGCGGGTGTGGCCGCTATTGCCCTGGGCCTGGACACCGGGATTCTGGCGCGGGTGTCGACCGCATCCACCGGTGGACTTGAACAGGCGCTGGTCGGTCGACTGGCGGGTAAGTCCGGGGCAATGATGGCGCAGATTCCGACGTCCGCCGACGATCAATCAGGCCCAGCCATGATGGCCGCCGGTGGTGCGATGAAAGTGGCCGCCAACGCTCCCGCGCCGCTGCCCGTCGAAGGTAACCTGCCGCCGCTGGATGGCGCCGTGCAGTGGCTCAACTCGCCGCCGCTCAACGCTCAAGCCTTGAAAGGCAAAGTAGTGTTGGTGGATTTCTGGACTTACTCCTGCATCAACTGCCTGCGCACCTTGCCGTACGTCAAAGCCTGGGCCGAGAAGTATCGTGATCAGGGCCTGGTGGTGATCGGCGTGCATGCGCCGGAGTTTGCCTTCGAACGGGATGTGGGCAACGTGACCAAAGCCATGAAGAACCTGGGTATCACCTACCCGGTGGCTATCGATAACGACTACAGGATCTGGCGGGCTTTCAACAACGAATACTGGCCGGCGCACTATTTTGCCGACGCTCAGGGACGCATTCGCTACCACCATTTTGGCGAGGGCAACTACGCCGAATCGGAACAGGTGATCCAGCAGTTGTTGCGTGAAGCCGGCGCGGCGAAAGTTGCCGATGGCCTGATCGATGCCAGCGCCCAAGGCGTGCAACGGGCACCGGACATGAACGAAGTGCGCTCGCCGGAAACCTACGTCGGCTACCAGCGTTTGGAACATTTCGTACCTGAGGCGAGCCTCGCGCGTGACAAGATTGCTGCCTACAGCGCACCCGCGACGCTGGCGCTGAATGACTGGACGCTGGACGGCCACTGGAACGTCGGTTCGGAGCGCGCCACCTCGGCGGCCCCGGCCAGCCGCATCGTTTACCGCTTCCATGCCCGCGACCTGCACCTGGTGCTGGGCCCCGGCGCTGACGGCAAACCGGTGCGCTTCAAAGTCATGATCGACGGCAAGGCCCCGGGCGATGCCCACGGCACCGACGTCGCCCCGGATGGCAGCGGCAGCGTCACCGAACAACGCCTCTACCAATTGGTGCGCCAACCCGGCGACGTGGCAGATCGGACCTTCAGCATCGAGTTCCTTGACCCGGGTGTGTCGGCGTATGCGTTTACCTTTGGTTGATGAACATTCAGTTGCCCAGAGCGTGCACTGAACACTGTGGCGAGGGAGCTTGCTCCCGTTCGGCGGCGAAGCCGTCGTAATCAAGTTAATGCGGTGTATCTGATGCATCCCGGTCAATGGTTTTGGGATCGCTACGCGCTCCAGCGGGAGCAAGCTCCCTCGCCACAGGTGTTGTGCTCGCCACATCACTCAGAATTGTTTATGCAGGAGTCGTCATCATGAAAACCCGATTTACCTGGCGCCAGACCCTGCTCGGGCTGACCGTCGCTGCAGTCGCAGGCCAATGCATGGCCTTTTCATTCGGCGCTGCCGAAGACGCGGTCGCCATCGCGCCACCCGCCCTCGATGAAACGCCCAAGACCAACAGCGAAACGGCGGTGTTCGCCGGAGGCTGCTTCTGGGGTGTTCAAGGCGTGTTCCAGCATGTCAAAGGCGTCAAGAATGCGCTCTCCGGTTATGCCGGAGGTGCTGCGAACACCGCGCAATACGAGCGTGTCAGCGAGGGTGACACAGGCCATGCGGAATCCGTTCAGGTCACTTTCGATCCTGCTCAGGTGAGCTACGGCACCTTGCTGCAAATCTACTTCTCGGTCGCTCATAACCCCACCGAGCTCAATCGCCAGGGCCCGGACACCGGAACCCAATATCGCTCGGCGATCTTTGTCGAAAGTGCCGAGCAACAAAAAGTCGCCCAGGCCTACATCGCACAGCTCGATGCAGCGCACGCCTTCAACAAACCGATCGTGACCAAGCTCGAAACCTACAACGGCTTCTACCCGGCAGAGGCCTACCATCAGAACTTCCTGACGGAGCATCCGACGTATCCCTACATCGTGATCAACGACCTGCCGAAAGTGGCGCAACTCAAACAGCTGTACCCGGAGCGGTATCAGGAGAAACCGGTGTTGGTGAAGACCGGCATGTAGTTATGAATCAACCGGAAATCATGTTCTTGCCAATGATCTTCGAGCGATACAACGCCTGATCCGCCCGAGCCAGCAGGCCGGTTTGTTGCTCGTCCTCAAAGCGTTGCGCCACGCCGAAGCTCATCGTGACCTGGAAGTCGCCCACCGGTGGCAGGCTCGACAGCTCAAGGCGGATGTTTTCGGCGACGGCGCGTGCGGTGGCAGCAGTGCTGTTGGGCAGGATCACGATGAACTCGTCGCCGCCCCAACGGGCCAGCAAGTCGCCTTCGCGCACGCAGCGCTTGACGCTTTCGACCACGTGCACCAACGCCGCGTCGCCCAAGGCATGGCCGTAATGATCGTTGATATTTTTGAAGTCATCGATGTCCATGGCGATCAGCGACAGCGGCTGGCGAAAACGCTGGGAACGCTCGCACTCCAGTGGCAGGGCTTTTTCCAGGAGATAGCGGTTGGCGATCCCGGTCAGGGTGTCGCTTTCTGCCAGTTTACGGTTCTCGTCCAGTTGAGCCTGCAACTGCTGATTGAGCAGAGACAACTCGCGGGTCCGCTCCTCGACCATCGCTTCCAGGGAATGATTGCGCCGTTCGAGTTGCTCGAGCAGACGCTTCTTGTCTTCAATGCAGCGGTTCGCTCCGATCATCCGTGCCACTGAGCCATTGGCGTTACGTGCGATCACATGACCGCGATCTTCGATCCAGATGTAACTGCCATCCTGTTTGCGGCAACGGTACTCGGTTTGGTAATGGGGCGAGCGCTGATGCAGGTGGTCATCGAAATGCATCATCACCCGCTGGTAATCGTCGGGATGAATCGCGTTCTCCCAGGTCAGCACGTTGTTCTCTAGAGCATGGGGCTCGTAACCGAGCATGTCGTACCAGCCGCGATTGCGGTAGACGAACCCGGTGTTGGCATTCCAGTCCCAGATCCCGTCGCTGACCAGTTCCAGAATCGCGTGCAGCATGTCTTCATTCAGATCAGTCAGGCTGACCTTCAACGGCTCGATACTGGACAACTCAACCATCACCGCTCTCCCTGCTGCCCTGATCTTCAAGTGGCCGGCCAATCGTAAAGAATAACCCATGGCACGTTGACACTGTAGTGCCGGATATCAAGGTGTAGAAGCCTTTTTCGCAGCAATAATGGCGTGCCCAGGTCAGTTCTGTTTACCCCACGTCTGCAACGCAAACTCGACAAAACTGCGCAGTTTCGGCAAACGGTAGCGGTCCTGCGCGTAAATCAGATTCATCGGGCGACGGGGCAGTTGATAGTCCTGCATCAGTGCCACCAGTTTCCCTTCCCGAAGGTCTTGATCGACCAGTGCATCCGGCAGCATCACCACTCCCATTCCGGTGCGTGCCGCCTGGTGCAGGCCCGATGAACTGTTGATCAGCATCGGGCCGCTCACCGCTACGACGATCTCCCCGTCAGGGCCGCTCAGGCGCCACTGTTTTTCCACCGAGCGCCATTCATCGCCCGCCGGGTAGGCGAAGGCCAGGCAGTCGTGATCGGCCAGCTCCTCCGGTTTTTGCGGTGTGCCACGGCGTGCCAGATACGCCGGCGAGGCACACATGGTCAGTGTGTAGTCCTCCAGTGGCCGTGCGATCAGGTTGGACGGTTCGGTGTTACCCAAGCGAATCGCCACGTCAAAACCGTTGTCCAGCAGATCAAGACGTTGATTGGTCAACACCACATCCAGCTTGACCTGCGGGCAGCGCTGCACGAATTCACTCAAGGCCGGCGCCAGGCGTTCCGTGCCAAAGGTCAGCGGGGCGGTAATGCGCAACGTTCCGCTGGGTTCGCCCTGGGTTTGTTCGGCCAGCCGTTCGGAATCGGCCACCAGCCCCAGCACCTCAAGGCAGCGCTGATAATAGGTCGAGCCAAATTCGGTCAAGCGCTGACGTCGCGTCGTACGGTGCAGCAAGCTGACGCCCAGGCGTTGCTCCAGTGCCCGCAGGTGATTGCCGACCATGGTGGTCGACATTTCGCACTCCAGGGCGGCAGCGGTCATGCTGCCAGCCTCGACCACTTTCACGTAAACCGACATTGCCAGCAGTAAGTCCATTATCAAGCCCAGCTTTAAAATGATTGAAGTGTTACGGCGTTTATCCAGCTCAGGTGGCTAACGATACTGCAAAAACACTGACCAATGATGGAGCTTGATGTCATGACCGCCGCCTGCCTGATGACCACGTATCAACCCCTGGCCTTGAGCTTTACCAGAGGGTTGGGCACACGCCTGTGGGATCAGGCCGGTCGTGAATACCTGGATGCGGTGGCGGGCGTGGCCGTGACCAATGTCGGCCACTCACACCCGAAGGTGGTCAGCGCCATCAGCGAACAGGCTGGCCTGTTGCTGCACACCTCCAACCTGTACAGCATCGACTGGCAGCAACGGTTGGCGCACAAATTGACGCAGTTGTCGGGGCTCGACCGGGTGTTCTTCAACAACTCCGGCGCCGAGGCCAATGAAACCGCGTTGAAACTGGCCCGGCTGTACGGTTGGCACAAAGGTGTCGAGCAGCCGTTAGTGGTGGTCATGGAGAACGCCTTTCATGGCCGCACGCTTGGCACCTTGTCTGCCAGCGATGGTCCTGCGGTGCGTTTGGGGTTTCAGGAGCTACCGGGGGATTTCATCAAAGTGCCGTTCGGCGATCTCGCCGCACTGGATAAGGCGCACCAGACTCATGGCCAGCGCATCGTGGCGGTTTTGATGGAGCCGATTCAGGGCGAGAGCGGTGTGCAACTTGCGCCGCCCGGCTACCTGAAAGCCCTGCGCGCATTGTGCAATCGGCGTAACTGGCTGCTGATGCTCGACGAGATCCAGACCGGTATCGGCCGCACCGGGCAATGGTTCGCCTTTCAACACGAAGGCATCGTCCCGGACGTCATGACCCTCGCCAAAGGCCTGGGCAACGGCGTCCCGATCGGCGCCTGCCTGGCTCGCGGCAAAGCCGCCGACCTCTTCACACCGGGCAGTCACGGCAGCACCTTTGGCGGAAACCCGCTGGCGTGTCGGGTCGGCTGCACCGTGCTGGAAATCATCGAAGAACAAGGTTTGCTGGAAAACGCCAAGCGTCAGGGCGAACGCCTGCTCGCACGCTTGCACGCCGAACTCGATGGCAGCCCGCAGGTGCTGGCGATCCGTGGCCAAGGCTTGATGATCGGCATCGAACTGGCCCGGCCCATTCGCGACCTGACCCTGATAGCCGCGCGGGACCACGGGTTGCTGATCAACGTGACACGGGGCAAGACCATCCGCTTGCTGCCACCGCTGACCATCGATGAGCGGGAGGTGGAGATGATTGTGCGCGGGGTAGGGCGGGTGGTGAGAGGGGCTGGTAACTGATCGTTCCGTTTACGATGTATTTACCGCTCCCGTAGCAGCTGCCGGGCCTGCGAGGCTGCGTTAGAGGCGGACCGCGTTCGGGCGAAGTCCTCGCAAATCCTGGGTCCACGTTTTGCCTGGAAGAACGCGCTGCCCGATTCAACGACTGCTTCGCAGCCGAACGCAGCCTCGCAGGCTCGGCAGCTGCTACGGATTTTTTCCGTCGTCAGGTGCGACGGGTGTTTGGTTTACTGCTGCAATTTACGCTTGTTTCTCAGGTGCACGATCACCGCCACAACCGCAACGACCACCACAACACCCAAGGCAATCGGCAGCCGGTAAGGCCTGATGTCACCGAACAATCGCTGAAGTGCTTCGCCCGCCCAATAACCGCCGCTGACAAACAGTGTGGCCCAGACCATTGCACCGAGCATGTTCCACAGTAAAAAACGCAACGGCGACAGGCCACTGGCACCGATCACCATGGGGCCCACCAACCGCATGCCGTACAGAAAGCGTACCGAAAAAACCGACATCGACGGGTAGCGTGCGATCAATCCGCTGACTCGCTTGATCTGCGCTTGCTGGCGTTTGAGGCGAGGCAACAGTCGTGAGCCGAAATAACGGCCGCTCCAGAACAGCAGTTGATCCCCCAACATCCCACCGGCGCTGGCCCAGGCGATTACCGGCCAAAGCTTCAGCAAATGCTGATGCGCCGCCATGCCGCCCAATATCAGGATGGTTTCGCCTTCCATGACACAGCCAATAAAAACCGCCCAATAGCCGTAGGTCGCCAGGAGGTGATTGAGGTCTATGTGCTCGAACATGGGCGGTCGACGGCCTTTGGTGTGTTGTGGAGGCTGGGCAATGGTGGACCGTTATTGGCTGGGTTCGTTGCCCGTGCCCACATGAATGAAGCGATTATGTGGCTGCGACATTCGAGAGCGGGCGCTCCCCCAGATACTCAACCAACCGTAGCAGATAACCGTCCGGGTCCTGCACCAACAGCTCATGCTGGCCGACTTCCACCGCACCGGAGCGATACCACTTCTCGGCAAACGGGCGAAACAATGGCCACTCGGCAGCGGCCAAGCGTTGGAGAATCGGCTCGACGCTGCCGACCGTCATCTGAAAGTTGATGCCGCGCCCAAACGGCGCCTCCAGTGGACCGGTCACCCATTGCCCTTCAAGCGGGTCGTACTGCTCCAGCATGACTTGCACCCCGTCGAAATCGAGGTAGGCAAATCCTTCTTCGGGGCGGTCGTAGGCGACCCTGAAGCCAACCAATCCGGTCCAGAAATCCAGACTGTTCCTGATGTCGCCGACCATCAGTTCGGGGACCATTCTGTTCCTTGAAAACATACTTTTCCTTAGTCAGCGTCCAGCCCGATCAATGTGAGCTCAGGATAGCGTCTTGATCGTTTGTGCGCCCTGCCTGAGAACGATCAATCGAAGCGTCCCCACCTTGCACTAGCGTCTGCGCCTCTCCATGTTCAATCACCCAGCGCAGCAGGTCGGTCACCGGCACGCGGTGGCTGCGTTCGACCCATTGCAGGCCGTCGGGGCTGTAGTGTTCGGTGTAGCGGGTGAGGATCATCTCGCGCTGGTCGCTCGACAGGCGCAGGCTGACTTCGCGGCAGTGCAGGTTGGCGTTGGCGTGTTTTACCACGCGTTGTTGCAGGATCAGCGGCTGGTTTTCAGAGATCATCGGTCTGGGCTTCCTGGCAGCGGTGTACGCGTGAGCGAGGGCATGAGCAAACAGTCTTCGGGAAAAGAGGATAGATGCTGACATTCAAGCCTTGCGCAAAGATGTCTGCTTTTTTACCGCGCTGTCGCTTTGTTACCCGATTGAAATATATGACGGACCACGCCGAATGGTTTTAGATGTGGGTACTTTCAGACCTTAAGTGATGCCGCTGGTGAGCAGTCTTTTGATCGTGGACGACGACCTTGAGGTCCTCGCGCTGCTGAAGAAATTTTTCGTACAACAAGGTTACGCGGTGGAAGTGGCCACCGATGGCGCCTCGATGTGGGCGGCGATTGAGCGCCAGGCGCCGGACCTGATCATTCTCGACCTGATGCTGCCGGGCGAGAACGGGCTGACGCTGTGCCAACGCCTGCGCCAGCAATTCCCGACGCCGGTGATCATGCTGACCGCCATGGGTGAGTTGAGTGATCGGGTGGTCGGGCTGGAGATGGGCGCCGATGATTACCTGAGCAAACCGTTCGACGCCCGGGAGCTGCTGGCCCGCGTGCGCGCCGTGCTGCGCCGGGCCGGCGAAAGCCGCCCGCTGGCCGGGGAAGCGCCGCGCCCGCTGATCAAGTTCGCCGACTGGCAACTGGACCTTACCCGTCGGGAACTGCGCTCGCCGGATCAGGTGATGATTCCGCTGTCGGCCGGGGAATTCGATTTGCTGCTGGTGTTTGTCGAGCATCCGCAGCGCATTCTCACCCGGGAACAGTTACTGGACCTGGCGCGAGGCCGCACGCATGAGGCGTTCGATCGCAGCATCGACGTTCAGGTCAGCCGCTTGCGGCGCAAACTGGAGTACGACACCAAGCGCCCCGAGATGATTCGTACCGTGCGCAACGGCGGGTATCTGTTCACCCCTAGCGTGACCCGCCAGTGAAAAAACTCATGGCCGCTTTGCGTCTGCGACCGCGTGACACCGTGGCCCGCTGGATCGCCCTGACCACCCTCATCGCGATGCTCACGTCGCTGGCGTTCAACGCGTTGTTTATCCAGTTGGCCGGCGTCTGGGCTTATCCACCGTTGGCCGAAACCGGCCTCCTGGAAAAGACCGCGTCCATAACCCGGATGATCGAAGCCTCGCAAACGTCGCAGCGCGAACGCCTGGCCGAGGCCGCCAGCGAAAGCACCTTCAGTGTCAGCTGGCATGCCACCCGCCAAGGCCTCGACTTGCCGGACACTCCCGAAGCGGCTTACCGCACCGCCTCACCGGAGGCCCAGCGACTGTTCAACACGCCGACCCGCCGAGTCGAAGCCTACCAACCCGGCGACTGGCCACAGAAGAACGGGCACTACGCCTTGCTGGTGCAACTGGCGGATCAGTCCTGGCTGATGTTCAGCGTACCGTCCCGCAGCTGGGGGCTGGCGGAAGGGCCGCGAACCCTGATCGTGATTCTGCTGGTGTTGCTGTCGACCGGCATCGTCGCGCTGATCGCCACCCGCCGACTGGCCAAACCCCTGCAGCAATTCGCCCAAGGCGCCCGACGCTTTGGCGTCGACTTTCGTGCACCGCCCATCGACCCGGTCGGCCCGCATGAAATCCGTCAGGCGATCCTCGCGTTCAATGCCATGCAGGCCCAGTTGCAGCACTTCATCAAAGACCGCACGCAGATGCTCGCCGCCATCTCCCACGACCTGCGCACCCCGCTGACCCGCATGCGCCTGCGTGGCGAATTCATCGAAGACCCCGAGCAGCAACAACGGCTGTTTCGCGACGTCGACGAAATGCAGGCCATGATCAACTCCGCCCTGGAATTCTTCCGCGACGACGCCCGCCTGGAACAGGCAACCCAGTTCGACCTGGCCGAACTGCTGCAAACCCTGATCGACGACTACCGCGACCAGTCCATCGACATCACCTTCAGCGGCCCACCCCGACTGGTCTACTTCGGCCGCCCGCTGGGGCTGAAACGGGTGATCACCAACTTGCTGGATAACGCGATCAAGTACGCCAGCGAGCCGGCGATTGAACTGCGCGAGGAGAATGAACAGGTGGTGATTCGCGTGCTCGACCGTGGGCCGGGGATCCCGGCTGACAGTTATGAACAAGTGTTTGCGCCGTTCTTTCGGCTGGAAGGGTCGCGGAATAAGAGCACGGGGGGCGTGGGGCTGGGGTTGTCGGCGGCGCGGGCGATTTTGTTGGAGCATGGTGGGACGTTGACGGTGAGGAACCGGACGGGGGGAGGGTTGGAGGCGCGGGTGGTATTGCCGGTGCAGGTGGGTTAGAGAGGATTTATGCGGGGACAGACGTGCTGTTCGTCACAATGCGGTGGGCCGCGAAGATCTGTCCCTGTTTCCTTGGTCCTAGGACGTTTCCCGCAAACCGTAGCGTCTTTCATGAACTGGCAAGCAACGTTCCTGGAAGATAGTCTCCAGTCTTCGCCGCGACCCAGCGGATGGTTTTGACAGGCTGAAAATAATAGGAGGCCTGAAAACTCTGGAGTTTCCTTATGAAAAAAACAACCCGAAATCCACTTGAAACCCCGTCGCACTTAACATCAGAAAACCTCGATCCAGTAGAGCTTACCAAAGCCCCCCAACACGCCGTCAGTGCCCGTTTGCGTAACCCCATTCACCCTGCTCCCGTCAGTCATGTATTCACCATTGTCCCCAACGTAGACACACCAACCTTGCTGGTCCACGCCAGTGAAACCCTTGCCTCGATCAACGCCATGACCACCGACCTGGCGTTCGAGCTCGAAGGTTCGCGGCGCAATGTGGCACTGGCGATTCAGCAGTTGGCCGTGCTGGCCGAGTTGCTGGTCAACCGAGCACTGGACCGCCTCGACCCGCCCGATGAGGCGGTTGAGAGTCAGCCCGTCCTCCACCACTGAGTGGCTGCGCTGGTTTATCCAATGGAGGTTTGTCATGGATCGATACATGCCGGTCACCGGCATTGACTGCACTGTCCTGTCGCAGCTGATCAATACTTAGGCGCTGCTCGACGCGCGGCCTACCGCATCCGTACTGCGCCCTACTGCAGGGGGGGGCCTTCGGTCGCTAGGCGGATGAAGGCGCTATGCCATTATTTTGCCATCTGCTAAGGTTCTGACGGATAAATGGATGTAAATTCTCATGGAGTAGAAGATGTTCAAATCCATTACGGATAAAGCTCGGGCCCTGTCGGGTGGGATTGCCGACAAGGCATTGGCAGCAAAAGATAGCGTATCCGGTAATTTCTCTGCAGGCACATCGAAAGCCTCGGAGTTTATGGACAAAAATTGGGGCAAGGTCGAAAACGTCCTGGTTAATGGCCTGTTGACCGTGACCGAGGACAGGCTCAAGGATGATGAAGTGTTCGTCATGCTGGTCGAGAAAGCCTATGAAATGCTGCCGACCCCCATTCGGTTGATCCTCTCCCGCACGGCTTTCATCAATCACACCATGACTCATCGCGAGAGTCTGGTAGCCAAGCTGCAGGAGAAAAAAGCCCTGCGTTTACTTAGTGACAGTCCTTGCACTGATCAGCCGCTCTGCATCGATACGCCGGTCGAGCCGCTTGACGTCGCCCCGGCAGAGACCGTGCCCAAGGTATGATCGTGCGGGCAGTTCGCCGAATGTGAATCCGCCCTGCAGTGATTGAACGCCTTCAGTGCTCGAGAGAGTGCGCACTCCCTAATCCCTTTTTTGTCCGGCTGCCCACTGGCAATCTGGCATACGACATTATTGAATCAGGACGATGAACGAAAACTCTCTTAAGTTCGCCAAGTACTGGCGTAATTCCCTCGTCGATGCCGAGAACGGTAATGGCGGTCTCAAGTCCGATGGTCTGGCTGGTCATATTCACCTTCCGCTCGAAGCCTTGTATGCCGGTTACCTGGGTAGTGAGACCGTCGCGGTGTTGTTCAAGGACGAGCCTGAGCAATGCCACATTCTTGAGATCACCATTCGGCCCTGGGTTTTCAAGGCACGACTGGAGCACGGAAAGCCCCGTAATGGAATGCATGCGCTGGTTACTCCACTGCTCGGGCATCTGTGGGTAAACCGTCATGGGCAACTTTTTCCGACTAAAAATACGGTCATACCGCGCGATATTCTGGAGCCGCTAGAGTCGGGTTGTTTTGCGTTGGGGGATGTCGCGGATGTCGATCGTTTTCTGGCGGCCAACACGCTGCCGGCAGTTGAACCTCCGGACGATGGCCAAGCGGCCGCGACCGATGAATATGCCGAACAGTGGGCAACTTACCTGAGGTTTTGTCAGCGTTTTGTCGATGAAGTAAGCCCTGGTTGGCTACAGAACGATAATGGTTACGAACGATTGAATGAATGGTGCCTGTTCAAAGAAGAAAAGGTATCCGGTGCCAGTCAGCACATTGTGCGTTTGTATGATCACTTGCGTGATACCAATCCGCATAGCGCACTCTTTGAACGCTACACCAGCCAGACGACGCTCCTCCCTGAACACACCTTGCCGCAGAACGCAGGCTTTGCCGCACGTTTGGGGCATGCCAGTGACGAATATGCCTTGGCCAGCGAGCAACGTGACGCCTTGGCACATTTTCTGGTGTCCAACGACGGTGACATTCTGGGAGTGAACGGGCCGCCCGGTACAGGCAAGACAACGCTGCTCTTATCCGTCGTGGCCTCGTTGTGGGCCAAGGCGGCACTGGCCGGTGCAGAGCCGCCGGTGATCGTCGCCAGCTCCACCAACAATCAGGCTGTGACCAACATCCTTGATGCATTCGGCTCGGATTTCGCCGCAGGCAGTGGACCGTTTGCGGGACGTTGGCTGCCGAACATCAACAGTTTTGGGGCTTATTTTCCGAGTAAGTCCACTGACCCTGAAACGGTACGCAAGTATCAGAGCCAAAGCTTCTTTACCGGTACAGAATCGGCCAACTACCTGGCCCAAGCGCAAGCCGAGTGGTTGGGCAAAGCAGCTGCGGCCTTTGAGTGCACGCCTTCGCTGACAGTAGCGGCTGCAGTCGGGCAGTTGCACCAGGCTCTAGAAGCTCGTTCGAATCAACTGTTGAGCATCGAGTCCTCCTGGCAAGCCCTGACCTCAACTCGTAATGCTCTTCGCTCTCTTTGGGGCGATGATCCTGACGCCAGCATCGCGAATGCGCAGACAGTCGTGCAGCAACTCAACGCCAGAAGCCTTCAACAAAAAGCGCTGGAAACCTCGTTCCGACAGTACCTGGCCAACGAGTCCCTGTGGTATGTGATCTTTGCCTGGATCCCGCCGATACAACAAAAGCGTTTGCTACGCGCACGGCTGCATCTTGAGCAGAGCCAAAGCATCTCGCAGGCATCGGAACAGTTGTTGAGCGAAGCTCAACTGGCGCAGTTGTTTGCATTGAGTGATGTGTCGGCGATCAGCGACACCTTAGCCGCATGGCGTGCCGCGACGGTCGCCGAGATCAACGCGCTGGAGACGAAAATCAACGCTGCACAAGACTTGCTGCAAGCGCGGCAGCGATGTCTGACGAATTGGCGCGCGGCGCTGGCGCCGTTAGAGCTGGCTCCCGATGTTGCCACCGATGACATGACCCTGAGTGATTGCGATCCGCTGGCCGATACCCGGATACGGTTCCAGATTTTTTTGTTGAGCACGCATTACTGGGAAGGACGTTGGTTACTTGAAGTCGAGCAGACATTGCCGCAGATCCTCAAGGACCAAAGCAAGAACGGCCGCAAGACCCTGGAAAAGAGATGGTATCGTTGGATGAAGTTGACCCCTTGTGTAGTGTCGACGTTTTTCATGCTGCCAGCCCATATGAAGGGCAGCAAGCACAACGGCAGCGGTTACATTGATGACTACATGTACAACCTCATCGATCTACTGATCGTCGATGAAGCCGGTCAGGTGCTGCCCGAAGTTGCTGGTGCCTCCTTCGCTTTGGGCAAAAAAGCCCTGGTTATCGGCGATACCCTGCAAATCGAACCCATCTGGTCTATCCCCGATTCGGTGGACATTGGCAACTTGCTTAGCGCCGATTTACTGCCGCGTGTCAGTGTCGATGAGGCCTATGCAAAACTCTGCGCCACGGGTGTCAGCGCGGCCTCCGGCAGCGTGATGCGCATTGCCCAGAATGCCAGTCGCTACCACTATGACACAGCCATGGAGCGGGGCATGTTCCTGTATGAACACCGTCGGTGTTACGACTCGATCGTCGATTACTGCAACGCCCTGTGTTACCAGGGCAAGTTGATGCCCAAGCGCGGTGATAAACCTCAAGGTGGGTTGTTGCCCGCGCTAGGTTATCTCCATGTCGACGGCATCTGCCGACAGCAGAACGGTCGCAGCCGGATGAACCGTCTCGAAGCCGAAACCATTGCCGAGTGGATCACTGCTCACCGCGAGAAACTGGAAGAGCTCTATGGTCAGGAACTGTGGAAGATCGTGGGCGTGATCACTCCCTTCGGCGCTCAGTCCCAGGCGATTGCCGATGCGTGTGGAGCCCGAGATATCAAGACCGGCAAAGGCGAGGGCGAACTGACCGTTGGCACCGTGCACTCCTTTCAGGGGGCGGCCCGGCCGGTGGTAATCTTTTCGGCGGTCTATTCCAAACACGCCGACGGCGGCTTCATCGACCGTCAACCGAGCATGCTCAATGTTGCGGTGTCTCGGGCCAAGGACAGCTTCCTGGTATTCGGCGACATGGACCTGTTCGGCATGGTGCCGAGTGCCAAGCCCCGTGGTTTATTGGCTGAGTACCTTCTGCGTGATCCTGCCAGTGAACTGGCTTTCGAGTACCAGCCGCGAAAAGACTTGGAAACCCCCAGATCGACCCTAACCCATTTAACCAACGCAGATGCTCATGATTGTTTTTTGTTGAAAACCCTGGCTACCGCTTCACGAGAAGTACACATCGTTTCGCCATGGATCAAATTGCAGCGGATACATGAGATCGGCGCATGGGAGGCCATGAGTGCGGCAGTGGAACGAGGTGTCAGAGTACGCGTTTACACCGACCGGGATTTCAACATACAGGAACAATCGTCAGACACTCTAGCTAGAAGTGCTGAGCTGAAGCAGGTGATTGAAGCCCTACGAGGCCAACGCATCGAATCCCATGTGGTGCGCCGAGTGCACAGCAAAATCGTCATGGCCGATGATGAGTTGCTGTGCATGGGATCGTTTAACTGGTTCAGTGCGAACCGCGGAAAATGGGCTAATTATGAAACCTCAATGGTATATGAGGGACCCGATGTGGCGGGCGAAATTGGTATTCATAGAGAAAATCTCGCGGCGCGGATTGACTCTTTGCACTGACAGAAGTGTTAACTCTAGCAGGTAGAGCGGGTGCGCTCGGTTGCTAGAGTTAATGTGTTTGTAATCTGTATTTCCTGAGGCGCAGGTGCTGTTGGTATGAAAAATGGGCGACCTTGTTCAGGTCGCCCATTTCAGTCATGCAATTACTTTGTGAAGTCGATTATTAAATAGCAGCCTGGTCTAGAATAAAGATGTTAGGCGCTCCAACTAATGCCACTGGCTCTTTACTTCCTGCCACTGAGTTTCTGACAACCACTTGTCTGCCATTGGAAAGAAGATATTTTCTTCGCTTTCCATATGATCATAGTATTTCTTGATAAAGTCATCGATGGTATCAGCGATCACTTTCATTTCCTGAGTTGACTCTTCCAACGCCTTGAGTTGTCCTGCAATGCGCCCAAATGCCAGATGGTCGCGCTCGATGTCCTTGACCCGTGGGTGGATCGGTGCCTCGGTTTCCAGCAAGGCCCGCCGGATAATCTCTTCATTTTCATGGTGATGCCGCTCTGCGTCACCATGCAAGGCTTGCAGTTCCTCAAACAACAACTTTCGATCATCGGCATCGGCGGATTCATGTTTCATTTTCCCCAGTAATCCTTTGATCTGGGTAATTTTTTTAGCCACCTCATGATGGTAGGTGTGCAGTTCATTCAACAGGGTGTTCATATAAAGTCCTCTCCGCTGCACCAAGGCATCATGAAAGATTAATATTAATCACCAACTTTCAAGGGTGGCCATATATGAATTTCCATCACGTCTAATGCCTCCACCCACAGCATTCATCACTATGTACTAAACCTTCTTAGTATAGTCGGGCGCCCAATACTCACCCCGGGAAATGTGCAGCCCTTGGATGAATTGGAAATATCAGGTCAGTGTTGATATGCGTTATTTGATCTGCAGCAGGAAATGCTGCAAATAACAGGGGGCGGTGGTTTTGGAGGGGGGAAGAACGGGGGGGCATTATCAAGCAGAGCATGAGTTTGCCCCTTGGCCTGTCTTCACAGGCCAAGGGGCAATTTCAATGGATCAGGTGAACCTAAGCCTCCCAGCCCGCCTCACTGACTGCCTTCTGCACCAGCGGGTGCAAGTCTGCGCCCTGATGCTCGGTTTGCCAGGCGAGCAACTCCTTGCGCATGCCGGGCGTCCAGTACATTTTCATATGATTACGCACGTCGAGCGCGGCTTGTTGCTGGTCCGGTTCGGTGGCGAAGTACTGGGCGATCTGGTTAGCCATTTTGATCAGGTTGGCAGTGCTCATCGGCGTACCTCGGCTTTTGCTCCGGCGCGTGCCGCACGACGTTCGTCGAGCAGGCGTTGCTGTTCGTCGCTGAACGCCTGATAGCGTTTTTGCCACTCGGAAGGGTGGTAGACGCGGCTGACTTCTACGGCGGTGACCTTGTACTCCGGACAGTTGGTGGCCCAGTCGGAGTTGTCGGTGGTGATGACGTTGGCCCCCGATTCCGGGAAGTGGAAGGTGGTGTACACCACGCCCGGGGCGACCCGTTCGGTGATCCGCGCACGCAGGACGGTTTGCCCGGCGCGGCTGCCGATGCCGACCCAGTCACCTTCGTTGATGCCACGGCTCTCGGCGTCGGTCGGGTGGATTTCCAGACGGTCTTCGTCGTGCCAGGCGACGTTTTCGGTACGCCGGGTCTGGGCGCCAACGTTGTACTGGCTGAGGATCCGCCCGGTGGTCAGCAGCAGCGGATAGCGGCTGTTGACCTTTTCCTCGGTGGGCACGTAGCCGGTGAGCATGAAGCGCCCCTTGCCGCGCACGAATTCCTCGATGTGCATGGTTGGCGTGCCATCCGGTGCCTCGGCGTTGCATGGCCATTGCAGGCTGCCGTGGCGATCCAGCGAGGCGTAGCTGACGTTGGTGAAGGTCGGCGTCAGGCTGGCGATTTCATCCATGATTTGCGACGGGTGCTGGTAGTTCATCGGGTAACCGAGGGCGTTGGCCAGGGCCACCGTGCCTTCCCAGTCGGCCTTGCCGCCTAGCGGTTCCATGACCTTGCGCACTCGGGAGATGCGCCGCTCGGCGTTGGTGAAGGTGCCGTCTTTTTCCAGGAACGAGGCGCCCGGCAGGAACACGTGGGCGAACTTGGCGGTTTCGTTGAGGAAAATGTCCTGCACCACGATGCATTCCATGGCCGACAGGGCTGCGGTGACGTGCTGGGTATTCGGGTCGCTCTGGGCGATGTCTTCGCCCTGGCAATACAAGCCCTTGAAGCTGCCGGCCAGGGCAGATTCGAACATGTTGGGAATGCGCAGGCCCGGATCGGGTTGCAGCGTAACGTTCCAGGCCTGTTCGAACTGCGCTCGAATCACCTCGTTGGAGATGTGCCGGTAGCCGGGCAACTCGTGCGGGAAGGAGCCCATGTCGCAGGAGCCCTGAACGTTGTTCTGCCCACGCAGCGGGTTCACGCCAACGCCTTCGCGACCGATGTTGCCAGTGACCATCGCCAGGTTGGCGATGCCCATGACCGCGGTGCTGCCCTGGCTGTGTTCGGTAACACCCAAGCCATAGTAGATCGCCGCATTGCCACCGGTGGCATACAGCCGGGCAGCGGCGCGGATGTCGGCAGCGGCAACGCCGCAGATCTCGCCAAGGACTTCCGGCGAGTTTTCCGGGCGGCTGACGAACGCCTTCCACTGGGCGAAGTCGTTGCCTTCGCAACGGGCGTCGATAAAGGCCTGGTTGAGCAGGCCTTCGGTGACGATGACGTGCGCGAGGGCGTTGAGCATGGCGACGTTGGTGCCCGGGCGCAGGGCCAGGTGCAGTTCGGCGCGGGCATGCACCGTGTCCACCAGATCAATGCGGCGTGGGTCGATGACGATCAGCCGCGCACCTTCACGCAGGCGGCGCTTGAGCTGGGAGGCGAACACCGGGTGGGCGTCGCTCGGGTTGGCGCCCATCACCAGAATCACGTCGGCCTGCATCACCGAGTCGAAGCTCTGAGTGCCGGCGGACTCGCCCAGGGTTTGTTTCAGGCCATAGCCGGTCGGCGAGTGGCAGACCCGCGCACAGGTGTCGACGTTGTTGTTGCCGAATGCGGCGCGCACCAGTTTTTGCACCAGATAGGTTTCTTCGTTGGTGCAGCGGCTGGAGGTGATGCCACCAATGGAATCGCGACCGTATTTTTGCTGCAGGCGACGGAATTCGCTGGCGGCGTAGGTCACCGCTTCGTCCCAGCTGACTTCCTGCCAAGGGTCGTTGATGTGCTTGCGGATCATCGGCTTGGTGATGCGATCCGGGTGGGTCGCGTAGCCCCAGGCAAAACGCCCTTTGACGCACGAGTGGCCGTGGTTCGCCTGGCCGTTCTTGTCGGGAACCATGCGCACGACCTGGTCGCCTTTCATCTCGGCGCGGAACGAGCAGCCCACGCCGCAATAGGCGCAGGTGGTGATCACACTGTGTTCGGGCTGACCCAGTTCGACCACGCTTTTTTCCATCAAGGTCGCGGTCGGGCAGGCTTGTACACACGCGCCGCAGGACACGCATTCCGAGTCGAGGAAGTTCTCGCCACCGGCGGCTGCGACCCGGGATTCGAAACCGCGCCCGGTAATGGTCAGGGCAAAGGTGCCCTGGGTTTCTTCACAGGCGCGCACGCAGCGGTTGCAGACGATGCACTTGCTCGGGTCGTAGTCGAAGTAGGGGTTGGAGGTGTCCTTCTGGTCGTCCAGATGGTTCTCGCCTTCATAGCCGTAACGCACTTCCCGCAGGCCGACCTGGCCGGCGACGGTTTGCAGCTCGCAGTTGCCGTTGGCCGAACAGGTCAGGCAGTCCAGCGGGTGATCGGAGATGTACAGCTCCATGACGTTGCGGCGCAGGGTCGCGAGCTTCGGCGTCTGGGTGTGCACGCTCATGCCTTCGCTGACCGGCGTGGTGCAGGACGCCGGGTAGCCGCGCATGCCGTCGATCTCGACCAGGCACATGCGGCAGGAGCCGAAGGCTTCCAGGCTGTCGGTGGCACACAGTTTGGGAATGGTGGTGCCGAGCATTGCGGCGGCGCGCATCACCGACGTGCCTTCGGGCACGCTGATGCTTTGGCCGTCGATGTTCAGGGTGACCTGCACTTCGCTGTGGCGAGCCGGGGTGCCCAGATCGATATCGGTGTTCGGGTCGAAGAGAGTGATCATTGGTCGGCCTCCGAGGCTTGCAGACCGAAGTCAGCGGGGAAGTACTTGAGGGCGCTGACCACTGGATAGGAAGTCATGCCGCCCAGCGCGCACAGCGAACCGTACTGCAGGGTGTCGCACAGGTCCTTGAGGATGATCACCTGCTCATCGCGACTGCTCTGGTCCGGCGCGGCCAGCAGGCGGTCGATCACCTCCACGCCGCGGGTCGAGCCGATGCGGCAGGGCGTGCATTTGCCGCAGGATTCCTCGGCGCAGAACTGCATGGCGAAGCGCGCCATGTGGGCCATATCGAGGCTGTCGTCAGCCACCACCACACCACCGTGACCGAGCATGGCGCCGATGGCGGCGAACGCTTCGTAATCCAGCGGCGTGTCGAATTGCGAAGGTGGCACCCAAGCGCCGAGAGGGCCGCCCACTTGCGCGGCTTTCAGCGGTCGGCCACTGGCGGTACCGCCGCCGTACTCTTCCACCAGTTCCCGCAGGGTCAGGCCAAAGGCCCGCTCTACCAAACCGCCGTGACGAACATTACCCGCCAGCTGGAAGGGCATGGTGCCCAGCGAACGGCCCATGCCGTAATCGCGATAGAACTGCGCGCCCTTGGCCATAATCATCGGCACCGAGGCCAGCGTCAGCACGTTGTGCACCAGAGTCGGTAGGCCGAACAGGCCCTGCAACGCCGGGATCGGCGGCTTGGCGCGGACGATCCCGCGCTTGCCTTCGAGCGAGTCGAGCAGCGCGGTTTCTTCACCGCAGATGTAAGCGCCGGCACCGACCCGCACTTCCATGTCGTAGGCCAGGCCGCTGCCGCCGACATTGGCGCCGAGGTAACCGGCGGCCCGGGCGATATCCAGCGCCGCGCGCAGTGTGGCCACAGCCTGTGGATATTCCGAGCGCACATAAATGTAGCCGTAGCTGGCGCCGACGGTGATGCCGGCAATAGCCATGCCTTCGATCAGCAGGAAGGGGTCGCCTTCCATCAACATACGGTCGGCGAAAGTGCCGGAGTCGCCTTCGTCGGCGTTGCACACAATGTATTTCTGCGCCGCCTGAGTGCCACGCACCGTGCGCCATTTGATCCCGGCCGGGAACGCCGCGCCGCCACGACCACGCAGGCCCGAATCGAACACCTCAGTCGCGGTCTGTTCTCCACCGAGGGTGATGGCTCTTTTCAAACCCTCGAAACCGCCATGATCCAGGTAATCGTCAATGGACAGCGGCTGGGTAATACCGGCGCGGGCGAACAGCAGGCGTTGTTGCGTCTTCAGATAAGGCAATTCTTCCACCAGGCCCAAGGCCAGCGGATGAGCAGACGGCTCGCCTTGCAAGGCATCGAGCACTGACGGCACATCGTCCGCGGTCAGCGGGCCGAAGCCAATACGGCCTTGCGGGCTGTCTACTTCCAGCAGAGGTTCCAGCCAGTACAGGCCGCGCGAGCTGGTGCGTTGCAACTCCAGAGGCACGAAGCGTCCCCGGGCATGGGTGATAAGAGCTGCCGCAACCTCTTCGGCACCCACAGCACGGGCCAGCGAATCACAGGACAGATAGAAAGCCGGCATCATGCGTCCTCCTGGCAAGCATCAAGCAGGGCATCCAGGCGCTCGGCATTGAGCCGCGCATGCACCTGACCATCCAGCTCCAGAGCGGGCGAACAGGCGCAGGCGCCGAGGCAATACACCGGACGCAGACTGATGCTGCCGTCGGCACTGCTGCCGTGGTCGTCCAGTTGCAGGCGTTCACGCAAGTGCGCCGCGAGCTGCTCGGCACCGCGGCTCTGGCAGGACTCGGCCCGGCACAAACGCAGGATATGCCGCGCCGGAGGGGCGGTACGGAAGTCATGGTAGAAGCTGATCACCCCGCGAACCTCGGCCTGACTCAAGTTCAGCGCATGGGCAATCTCGGGGACGGCGGCATCGGGGATGTAACCGATGCCCTCCTGAATATCATGAAGGATCGGCAACAGCGCGCCGGGCGAACCCTTGTGGCGCTCCAGCAGGTTGTTGACCATAGACAGGTGCAACATCTCATCAGGCATACAGCATTCCTCACGATCACGGGCAAACCAGGTGGTTGTCGGTTGTCCGAAAGTGTCGGCTGCGGCAGTCACGCCACGTCACGGTATCGTGGCATTTTCAGGCCGTTGGCCAGGCACCCTGAGCGGGCATCTTGTTGGGCCCGGTGCAGTCTTTGCCGCACCTCTTCAGGGCATATAGGGCAGCTTGCCACGCCGCCTTTGATTCATCCGCACCAAAGCGACGTGTTCGGTTCTGCCTACGACTACCCGTTAAGTCTAGAAGAGTGTGGCCGAAGGCGCCGTCTCTGGAGGGGATTTATGCTTTTTTGCTTTAGATGTTATGCAAAAAAGATTGCTGGCGGGAGGGTTTTGCGGCGTGATTGTCATCATTGTGCAACGGTGCAAGCCACTGTCATGCTGCTCGGCGATGAGGGATCGCACCTGAGGTTTTCTCACGCTAGCGTTATTCCTGCCCGCCTGCTTTGCCCTGAATATGGCGCCAGGGCCTAACAACCTGCTGTCTATCAGCAATGCAACACGCTACGGATACCGCACATCATGCATGGCAGGTGTGGGTCGCTTGCTGGCGTTCGCGCTGATGATTGCGCTGGTTTCGGCAGGCTTGGCCGTAGTGTTGCAAACTTCAGAGCTGGTCTTCTATGGGATCAAAATAGTTGGCGCGGCCTACCTTTTTTACTTGGCATACCAGTTGTGGAGGGCTGAACCACGAGCGGAAGCCGAGTCAAAAAACGCCCCATTAGGTCTTTGGGCGCTGGCAAGCAGGAATTCCTCGTCGCCGCAGGCAACCCTAACGATGGGCAATCCAAATTCCGCTGACTGGTTGAATCCACAGCCAGAAACGGCCCATTAGAATCGCCTATTGGAAACGACGAATATCTCCTTCAACGCAACTTGATCAGCACGTCCAGAAATGCGCGTACAGCCGGGTTGGTGCGGCGACACACCCGAGATTTAACAGAAAGAAATACAGCGCTGCGAAAGCCAAAATCGCGGTAGACAGCCCTGGATCATGCCGAAGTCAGTAAACGCAATGGCACCGATATGAACGCTGGGCAGCGCCAGGCGCAGTTCTTTCCCATCCGATTGACAGATTCCCGCCGGCTCATTGTAATAGCCGGCGTTTACGGACGACGCAAGGGACCTGCCATGGCCAAGACGCCATCTTCTGACCGGGGCGATCTGCCCCGCGCGCTGATTTTCATCCCGCTGGGCCTGTGTCTGCTCTACCTCACCCTATGGCTGGTCGAAGACCGGCTGGGCTTTCTGGCCCAGGCGCAACGCGCCGAAGGGCATGTCAGCGCCCTGAACGCGGGCGGCAGCCACCCACAAATTGACTTCACCGACGCCACGGGCAAGGCGTTCAGCTACCCCGAGAGCGGGTTTATATTTGGCTACGCGGTGGGCGACTCAGTGACAGTGCTCTACCGCGCCGATGCACCCTCCAGCACCGCGATCATCGAAGACCATGGCGCGCTGTGGGGCGCGAGCCTGCTGGCGGGCCTGTTCGCAATCGTGTTCACCGCAGGGGGCGGCTACCACGTGGCCGCATGGATTCGCCGGCGCCAGATGGCGCGGCCCAAATAAGGACATTCAAATGCAAACGATGGCATAGGTCGAAGCGATGCCCACATCGAAGCCGGCAATGAAAGGCGGCAGCATGAAAATACTCATAAACCCCAGAACGAACAGGGTGATGCCCAGCCATTTTCTGAGGCGGTAGGATTTCAGATAGAAGAAGAACAGCAGGAACACCGCGTAAGCACCGGCATACAAGCCATATTCGCTCATGGTCTATCCGCCTTGATTCGCTGCGGCGAAAACACCACTGGTGAGGATGGCGATACTCGTTCGTTGGGCATTGAGTAAATCCCCCTGTTGCCGGGTCAGGGGTTTGGAGATCCCGACCATCATTTGGCAGGGCAAATCCTTGGCGAGCATTTTGTCGTAGAGCTCCACCACCAGATTGTTCACTTCTATAGTGGGCGGCTTTCGTTTCACCAAAATGCAGCGTTCTGAGGCTACCCCGTTCACTGGCTGACAGGGTGAAGCGCGATACGTTGAAGACAATTCCATGGTTGCCGGAAAACTGGTCACTCTCAAACTTCAATGCTCGCATCCTTGTCGAGTCTGGAAAGGCGGGGAGTCTGTCTTGGCCCATGGGCGTTCGCAAGCGCTTGGTAATACGCTGAAAAAGACTTTCATCTCGGGTGAAAGTGGAGGCGCTTTGACCTGCACCTGTACTTTCCAACAACTTCGCTATCGAACGCTAGCGATGAAACGCAGGATTTCCCGCTCGACCTGTTCGGGTTGGTCGAGCTGTATCCAGTGTCCCGTATCAGCCACCACGGCGTGGGGTAACTCCGGTCGTAACGCGTAGAGCGCATTGGGATTGTCGTTCGCGCTACTGACCAAGAGAAAAACAGGACCTTTCCATGCATCCAGCGCGGGTTCCGGGTTCCAATTGGCGAACGCCACCGCAAACCCCAACCGTGCGGCCGCATCGACCGCAGCACAATCTTCCAGAACTCTGGACGTTACCTTTACGTTATTGCCCGCGATCGTGGCATAGAACCCCTGTTGCACATCAAGGCTCGCAGGCCCGGCAAGCGCTTCCAGCATTCCGGCGCGAACCTCATCGGGAAGTGCCCTTGGATCGGTCGCGGGATCAAGCAGGAACACGCCAGCCACGCGGTCGGCGTATCTGGCGGCATAGTCCAGCGCTGCGGCGCCACTTCCGCTGTGGGCCACGATGATGAAACGCTCAAGCTTGAAGGCGGCGGCTGTATCGATGATGTCCTGCGCACGCCCTGCATATGAATAGTCCCCATCAGCAGCCGGGGAGCTGTCTCCGCTGCCCCGTGAATCAAGGGCATAGACTTTCCTGTCTCGTCCGATAGGTTCGAGCATTTCCGCCCACTGGCTTGCTCGACCGGAGTCCGCATGGAGGAAGAGCACCGGCAAACCTTCGCCGTGTCCTGCTTCAATCACCGCAAGATTGCCCTGCGTTCCAGCGAATAGTGTCTGCTTCATAGTGTTCTCCTTTGTGTGTTCCGCACCGTCCGTGGAAAAAGATAAGCCGACGACAACGCCGATCAGCAGCGTAGGGCAAAGAAGGGGGGGCAGGGTACGTTTTCTCATGTCCATGATCGTGGTCTGTCCCGTGTTCCCCAAATCCCAGTCAGCACGCACAACCCCTGTGGGAGCGAGCTTGCTCGCGATAGCGCCAGATCAGCCAACATCAATGCTGAATACCCAGCCATCATCCCAAACAATCCGCCCCCACAAACTTCACACCTCACCAACCGGTATCAGGAAAGAAACGGGGACAAACCACGATCATGAATGTGATGAAACCTTATCTGTCCCGCGTTTCCCCCCGTCCTAGGACATTTCCCGCAAACCGTAGCGCCTTTCATGAACTGGCGGCCGCTCTTCTTCAGGGATAGCCTTCAGGTGTCGCTGCGCATCAGCGATCGGCTTTGACAGGCTGCACAAACACAGGCTTTCACTCCTCTTGATAAAACGGCATGCTTTCCCGCGTGCAGTTTCTTTCTGGCGGCTGTGCGCGGGGCATCTTCGGGTGCACCGGGTGTGCTTGTGCTCCTGGTCTGTCAACCCGCGTACAGTTGCCACCCAATCCTGTTTGACAGCAGGGGGTTGGCAGCTTCTATAAACAACACAGGAGCTCCACCATGAAAAAGGTCACTCCCAATCCGCCGGAAGTCCCAACCTCGTCTGCCTCTGATCCCTTAGATCCCGTCCCGCTCAGCGAAACCGCCCAACGCACCGTCAGTGCCCGTTTGCGTAACCCCAGTCACCCTGATCCCGTCAGCCATGTATTCACCATCGTCCCCGACGTAGACACGCCAACCTTGCTGGTCCACGCCAGCGAAACCCTTGCCTCTATCAACGCCATGACCACCGACCTGGCGTTCGAACTCGAAGGTTCGCGGCGTAATGTAGCTCTGGCGATTCAACAGTTGGCCGTGCTGGCCGAGTTGCTGGTAAACCGAGCACTGGACCACCTCGACCAGCCCGATGGCGCAGGTGAGAGTCAGCCCACCGTCCACCACTGAGTGGCCGCGCTCGTTTACCCAATGGAGGTTTGTCATGGATCGATACATGCCAGTCACCGGCATTGACTGCACCATCCCGTCATTGCTGATCGATACCCAAGCGCCACTCGACGTACTGCACGAAACCGCGGCCTACCGCATCCGCACTGCGACTCAACTGCTGGAGAACATCGCCATGGGCGAGGGGGTTCACAGTGAGTTGGCGAGGGTGCTGGTGACTTCACTGCGCGATGGTTGTGATTTGCTGGATGTGGTTGGGCGACGATTGCAGGTGGAGGTGCTGTTGGGATGAAAAATGGGCGACCTTGTTTAGGTCGCCCATTTTAGTTGGGGGGAACGAGTATGAAAATAAAACTGTCCCGTTTTTTCGCGGGGCGGTGGAAAAAGAAAATGTGGTGTGTCTCCTTTTGTCTACTAATCTAGTTATTGCTCTTGTAAAACAAAAAAACTAAAAAAGGGAATTTGTATGCGTTTACATCAGATTCATATCAATAATTTCCGTAAGTTAAAAGATTGTACGATAAAATTTAGAGATACGACTTTTTTAATAGGTTCTAATAATGCTGGTAAATCAAGTGTGTTCGCGGCACTTGATTATTTGCATAAGTCAGGGGATGTTTCTCTTGATGATTACTCGAAAACGTTTATTCCTGAGACGGAAGATTATCTAAGGGAGACTGAAATTGAAATTATTGCAGAGTATCAAAATCTCCCGGATGATTCTGACGGTTGGCTAGGCTTCAAAGGGCGTGTGATTACTCATGAAATGCCACTAGGTGGGGAAACGAACAAAAAAATCATCTATAAAAAGAAGTGGAGTATTGAGCATTCTAAGCCGAAAGTTTTTCTTATGGAGTATCCTCGAACTGTCAGTGCGCGCTATGCTGACTGTAGAAAAGTTGAAGATCTCGTTGGTGAAGACTTTACAGATGTTTTTCTAAGTGAGTATTTTGGGGAGGTGAATTTAACCAAGTTATTAAGTCACGGCTCCGTTAAAAACTTGCTTACTGACTTGCCTAGTTACTGGGATACAGATAGCGCTCAAGAGCCGGTTTGGGTAGAAAACCCTGGTGGAATACCCGGTAACGTTTTATCGAAACTGCCAAAAATTGTAATTATTCCAGCCGAGTCATGCATTACTCAATTAACCCATCCTTCTGGTGCGCTGTTCAAGACGCTTGGGGAGTTGTTCGATACCGTGCGGCAAGGCTCTGAGAATTATAATCAGGCTCAAGTTTTTCTTACTGAGTTGGCGAAAGAGCTTAATCCCAACGACAATGAAACTGATTTCGGTCGGCTTATAACTGACTTGAATACAATGACTCATAGCCTGTTTCCTGAATCATCAATACATCTTAGCGCTTCTTTAGATCAGCCAGAAAAAGCTATAAAGCCCCAATTTAATATTGAAATGAAAAGCAACGTCAGGACTACAGTCGCGTATCAAGGTCATGGAATGATACGTGCAACGGCTTTTCAGTTATTAAGATATGTACAAGGATTTGTAAATCGCCGTACTGATTTTCCGAGGGCTACAATTTTTTGCTTTGAGGAGCCAGAAATATACCTGCACCCCGCTGCTGCAAATCAAATGCGAGATGTCCTTTATGAGTTGGCAGGTCCGAACTTTCAGATTGTAGCAACCACGCACTCACCATTTATGATAAATTTGGGCTCAGAAAAAAGCATGAGTTTAACAAGGTTTTCATTCTTAAATGATGAATTTACTACGTGCAGTTCCTTTAATTTAGAAAAGGCTTTTGAAGAGTTGGTTGGGGACGAAAAGCAAAATCTGAAAATGCTTCTAAAAACTGATGATTATATTTCTCGTATTTTCTTTACAAAAAAGTGCATATTCGTCGAAGGTGATACAGAGGAAGTGATTGTTAGAGAAACAGTCAAGCGGCTTGGTATGGTTGATAAGTCTAGATTTATAGGTAATTGCGAGGTTCTTCGTGCTCGTGGCAAGCCTGTATTGATCTCTATTGCTAAATATATGAATGCACTAGGTATGAATTACATAATTATGCATGACAGGGACGGGGATACGCCTGGAGCTGTAATCATGAATGATCCTATATTGGAAGCGTGTGGCGCCGGTCGTAGAATTATGTTGGAGGAATGCGTCGAGGATGTTCTCGGATATCCCTCGCCTGCGTCCGAAAAACCATTCAAGGCTTATAAGCATATTCAGGAAAATTGGCCTGATAATTTTGATGACTTGCCGGCGCGGTGGCGTAACATTTTTATCGATTTGGCAGCTCCTTATCTTAATCACTTGCGTCAGGTCTAATCTTGAGGCTTAGTCCTGCTTGGCAATCTGACCGCTGAAGAGAAAAGCGGGGCAGACCACGTTTTCTCGTACCCGTAATCGTGGTCTGTCCCTGTATTTCATATGTCTTGTCGCTAGGGTTTATTTATGTCGCTGAGTTGTCATAATTGGAAAGGGGGCAGGTTTATTATTGGATTGACCCCGAAAATATATCCGTCCCAGTTTTTTGTAAACGCTAAGGTTCTCAGCATTACTGAAAATCGACGCCTATTGGCCGATTAGCATTGCAAGGATGCGATGGTATGAAACCGCGTCGCCTACGCATTCAAAATTTTCGGTAAATCATCAATGTAGATAATGAGCCCACGACCACACGACGGTTGTCGGGGCTAAGTGTGCTTGAGGGGGCGGAGTGCTATGGACTATTTGCGTGATGATCGTGCCACACTGTTGCGCGATATGAAGAACGACACGGGTCTTACTGATGACTTTGGGCTGCTTAACGCCTGTGTGCAATGCCTGCAACCTGAAGAAGCAGCTTTCTTGCTGAGTCAAGAGGCCGCGAGCGCGTCCAGGCTTCGTAACGGGCTCCTGAAAAAGGTTGCCCAAGATGTTCGAGCGGCACCGTCCTTAGAGCACTACGAATTGGCTGAACGTCTGATAGTGGGGCTGGGCAATGCTGATGCTCGTGGTAGGCAGGGAATTGGCTACTGTCTGTCCACTTTGCTACCGGATTTACCTGCGGATGTGCAACGTAGAGCACAGCTTACCTTCCTTCGTTCTCGTTTTATTGGGCTTCGTCGACGTGGCTACAAGGCTGTTGCTATGGACCCGACACCACAATTAGATTCCTTGAAGGAAGCATGGGCTACGTTTCAGGACGCCGAATGTGCATGGTTACTGGTCAAGTTGTTACCCCCTCAAGATCTTTCATTAATGAAAGAAGAGGTTCTGCCACACCTGTCGGAAGGATGGCAGATTTCGCGCTTATACCTCCGTATAGCTGAGGTTGACCCATTAGTAGTGGAAGAGCTTAGTGCAGTAGACGGAATCGCTTATAGCTATGTACTCGCCAAGCTTGGGCGCTCTCTTTCAACCGAACAGGCGAAAGCTCTCATCATAAAGAACGAAGCAGACGAACGCCTTGGACTATTGGTTTGGTCAATCGGGAAGATGCAACTCTGGGATGCCTTGGTCTGGCTCAGAGGCCGTTTAGCTGAAGTGCAGCAGAGCAGGCATGCTGATCTCATGGCTAAGTTGAGTGTGTAGATAACGCTCCAGACCATCTTTGTGGAAAATGGGACAGATTTATTATTGGGCGACCCGGAAAATAAATCCCCTTTTTTCTCATCGAGAATCATCTCGAAGGCTATTCAGGTCGAATCTGTCATGCCAATATGCTACCAATTCGATCACATCAGGCTTACGGCAACATTCATGAGCACCATGAGCACTATTGTCCTACGATCTTGGCGGCACCTCCGAGAGCTACCTGTATTGCGCTACGCGATGCTGGTCTTTATCCCATTGTTTGCGCGCCCGCTTCATTTTTCTAAGGCGCCGGACCGACCTGTTTACACTCGGTTAAAGGGTTTGATGACGTTACCAATGTTTGTAGGGACGCTTTGGCAATCCACGACTGTTTCGATCTACCAGTGGCTTGGGAAACGAGAAAGCGAACACTTAGCAAATGGGATAAAACAGAGTGATATTTGGAATCATTTGCACAGCACCCAAGGCTGGATTGGATTGGCGGCCCTTGCTGTAGCGATTTTCAGCATTTATGCAATTGCTATTTTTCGTTGGGGTTATCACGCGGGTGCTGTTTCTGTGTGCCGGAAGCTGGGGTTTAGCTGCGCACCGATTTCCTTTTTGTACTTCGTAGTCACAACCGCCGCCTGGGGGTTATGGGTGGGACTAATGGTTAAAGGGATCGACTACAGCATTTGGTTTTCAAATGGAGACCTTTCTGGTTACTTCAATACATTAACCTCGAAGCACCCATACCGAGCCTTGGTGTTATTTCTTTTTGTTGGGTTAGTAACATGCCGAGCGTCGATTAATAGTAGTCACGGTATGGCCGCAGTCTATGCGAACTCTAAGTTTCTGGCGGTAGTGGTTGGTGTATTGCCCATCATTCTGCTTCTTGGACTTGTCTATATTTATGAAATGTTGGTTTCGTTTTGAGAGGGAACGGGGACAGACCACATTTATAACATCCATAATCGTGGTCTGTCTCGTATTTCCCCCAGCTTTTGATTTTAAAGAGAAGCGATCACCAAAGAATAGGCTGCATTTGTGGCCCCGGTAGTGTGATCAATTGCTAGTAATAGTCGTGATCAGGAGTTTCATCCACACTGAATTCGATACCGCCAGAAATCCCCCGCACGTTTATATCCATTTCTTCGTTGATGAAATCACCATCATCCATTTCATAAGACAACTCAATCTCTACCGAAAATTCAAGATCACCGTGCTCTTCACGGGTAGTGTCGTCGAATGTATATAGACGATCATCTTCGCGGTCATACCTCCCGTTTACGAAGTCAGGGCCGGTTACGGTCACTGAATAACTAACATCTACATCGAACACGATCTGGCAGCTTTGATCATCTAAATGAATGATGGAAGGTTCAAAGTCTTTAACGTCCACAATCGAATAATGATCGACATCGGCGTCTTCCCATGTGGAAGCGTTATAGGCTCCCGCTGCTTCAAGTTGAGACTTGACTTCTTCCTTGATTTGATCGACACGCTCTTCTAAGAAGTTCTTGATGAAAGCTGCACGCTTGTCGTGATGTGCAGTATAGATGTCAAGAAGCTTGCTTAATGTGTCAATGCTGATGAATTTTGGATTGTGCTCGCAAAAAGAAACATGATCTGGATCAGCAGAAATGACATAGACCTTATCTTTCCCTTTCAAAGCGGACCTTATAGCTAGTAGGGAAAAAGCGTCTCGAAACTCATTTTTTTTCTTTTCGCTGATAAAAGGAGGCTTTCTTTCAAAGTAAAGATCCATTACCTCGTTGGCGTCAATTTTTTTAGATCAACGACTTTTGTCTTTGAATTTTTAATAAATTCATCGAAGATTGCAACAGCATCATCAATTGTTTTTTGGTGATCAAATTCTTTGAATAGGTTTTGAATGATTTTATCTTTCGAATTTTTTAAGCTTTTAGCTTTTCTCCGAAAATTCACCACGCCACTGATGGCGTCGGTGATTTGTTCCGTAATTTTCCGTTGAACCTCTTTAATCACAATTGAGCTTGTGATGTGTTTCAGTTCACCTTCATCGCATATTTCTTTGAATGCTTCGAACGTTCTGGATGAAAAATCTAAGCTCGCCTTTACGTAGAACTCTGTATCAATGAAAACATTCCGTGTTTCAAGTGGCATTTTAAGCCTCCTCAGAGATGGCGTTGTGATGCCGCGCATGATCTCGTTGCAAATGGGACAAATCAACCAATGGTTGACCCTTTATGCACGTCTGCAGAGCCGACGCCCCCCCAAACGACCTAGATCGAGAATCAGGGAGGTATTAACGCATCTTTGTTCGTAGCCTCGGGCTACGAGACAAACCCGCCGAAGAAGAAAAACGGGGACACCGTTTTCTCACACTCTTAATCGTGGTCTGTCCCTGTATCTCCGTCAGGCCGGTTCCCCGATGCACCACCACTGTACCGCGACCTCATCGTCAGGCTGAGTTACGTCATGCCCGTGCTCAATGAAATGCGCTGGCGTGTGCAACGCAAGAGCATCACTGATCCGCTCTGGCTTGAGAGCGTTGGTTTCACCGAGAAAACCCAGATAGTAGTCCCGGTCATAGAAGACGGTGATCTCGCTCTGATGAACCCATGGCCACACCAGCAGGCAGGCGACCCGGTAGTAACCCTGTGAGCGGTCAGCAGCGTTGGACAGGTGGCTAGCGGCTTCGAGCAGTTGCTGAATGCAAAAGGCCTGAACTTCGATCCTGGCTTGAGAGCCTTGAACCAGGGCTGCGTGCACCGGGATTTTCCAATGTGTGTAGCGCTCCATGTGCGCGGATCGTGGGTGAAACTCGTCGCGAAAACTGGAGGCCCAACGTTCCAGAGCGCGAAGGCGGCGGGGAATGCCTCTGAGTGGCTTGTTGCTGAGGGCGATTTGCCGCATTGATACGTCCTTGTGATGCCGAAAAGTCTTTCGTTGTTGTCTGCTGGCGCAATGGAAAAGTGGATGGGGCCACTTTCATATCAGCCAAAGCCTGCCCAGTATCAGTCCATGAAAACGGGCAAACTGCACCCAACCCAATAATTCACTGAATATCTTTCAAATAATCCTTAAGCGCAATCAGCGGACTATCAAGCTGCTCCAGCGTCTGCGCCGCGCTGAAATCTCCCGACAATCTATCCAGCTCCCGACCCAGCGGCGTACCCGCCCCACCTATCGCCTCAAGCGCCAGCCCCACGCATTCAGCCACTTTGACCTTGATCGTCTCGACATCACCTCTGCGTACCAGCAAGCCGAATACGTCCCGCTGGTAGTCGCCCATCATCAGGTCGTCGCGCAGGATCGGGCTTTGATCTTCCGTTTCGTAGGCGAGTTTGAGGGAGAAGAGGGCGACGGTTTCCAGTGGCAATTCCATGGGGAATCCTTGAGGGAAAAAATGAGGACAGAATCATTTTTTCGCAGGTTTTTTGGGTGGACGAAAGAGCGGGGTGGTGCCGCTGGTTGTGACGCGGAGCGTCACGGGATGCGTTACCACGCAGAGCGTGGGAACGATCAGTGGGGCGGCACCACTTTTCTATAGGCGAAAAAAAAGGCCTTGCTAAGCAAGACCTTTCTTAATTTTGGTGCCCCGAGGGAGACTCGAACTCCCACTCCTTTCGAAAACGGATTTTGAATCCGCCGCGTCTACCAATTCCGCCATCAGGGCTCAATGGCGGCGAAGTATAGAGATGAGATAACCGTCGGTCAATCAGGTACATGGAGAATTTTCACTATTTCCGCTAGACTTCCCGGCCCTGCTAGACGAACCCCATCATGCGCGTTGCTGACTTTACTTTCGAACTCCCTGATTCGCTGATCGCTCGCCACCCTTTGGCTGAGCGGCGCGGCAGTCGCCTGTTGACCCTGGATGGGCTCAGCGGCGCTCTGGCGCACCGTCAATTCACTGATTTGCTTGAGCATTTGCGCCCGGGCGATTTGATGGTGTTCAACAATACCCGGGTGATTCCGGCGCGGCTGTTTGGCCAGAAAGCTTCCGGCGGCAAGCTGGAAATTCTGGTCGAGCGGGTGCTCGACAGTCATCGCGTGCTGGCCCATGTGCGCTCCAGCAAGTCGCCGAAGCCGGGTTCGACGATCCTCATCGACGGTGGTGGCGAAGCGCAAATGCTTGCGCGTCATGATGCGTTGTTCGAACTGGGGTTCGCCGAAGAAGTGCTGCCGTTGCTCGACCGCGTCGGGCACATGCCGTTGCCTCCTTATATAGACCGCCCGGACGAAGGCTCGGACCGCGAGCGTTATCAGACGGTCTACGCCGAGCGTTTGGGCGCGGTGGCGGCACCGACGGCGGGGCTGCATTTCGATCAGCCGTTGCTCGAGGCGATTGCCGCCAAGGGTATCGAGACCGCGTTCGTGACCTTGCACGTTGGCGCTGGCACCTTTCAGCCGGTGCGCGTCGAGAAGATCGAAGATCACCACATGCACAGCGAATGGCTGGAAGTCGGCCAGGACGTGGTGGATGCGGTTGCTGCGTGCCGTGCGCGGGGTGGGCGCGTGGTGGCGGTGGGGACCACCAGCGTGCGTTCGCTGGAAAGTGCGGCCCGCGATGGCGTGCTCAAGCCGTTCAGCGGCGACACCGATATCTTTATCTACCCAGGCCGGCCGTTCCATGTGGTCGATGCCCTGGTGACCAACTTTCATTTGCCCGAATCCACGCTGTTGATGCTGGTTTCGGCGTTCGCCGGTTATCCCGAGACCATGGCCGCCTACAAGGCCGCCGTCGAGCATGGATACCGCTTTTTCAGCTACGGTGATGCGATGTTCATCACCCGTAATCCCGCACCGCGCGGCCCTGAGGAAACAGCATGAGTCGCACCAGTCGTATGTCTTTCGAATTGCTGGCCACTGACGGCAAGGCTCGCCGTGGTCGCCTGACGTTTCCGCGTGGCACTGTCGAAACCCCAGCCTTCATGCCGGTCGGCACGTACGGCACGGTCAAGGGCATGTTGCCGCGGGATATCGAGGCCACGGGCGCCGAGATCATTCTGGGCAACACCTTTCACCTGTGGCTGCGTCCTGGCACTGAAGTGATCAAGAAGCACGGTGACCTGCACGATTTCATGCAGTGGAAAGGCCCGATTCTGACCGACTCCGGCGGTTTCCAGGTGTTCAGCCTGGGCGCCATGCGCAAGATCAAGGAGGAGGGCGTGACCTTCGCTTCTCCGGTGGATGGCGCGAAAGTGTTCATGGGCCCGGAAGAGTCGATGCAGGTTCAGCGCGACCTGGGTTCCGACATCGTGATGATTTTTGACGAATGCACGCCGTACCCGGCCGACGAAGATGTGGCGCGGGTGTCCATGGAGCTGTCGTTGCGCTGGGCCCAGCGTTCGAAAAACGCTCATGGCGACAACACGGCGGCGCTGTTCGGCATTGTTCAGGGCGGCATGCACCAGGACCTGCGCATGCGCTCCCTGGAAGGCCTCGACAAGATCGGTTTTGATGGCCTGGCGATCGGCGGTCTGTCGGTCGGCGAGCCCAAGCACGAGATGATCAAGGTGCTGGATTATCTGCCAGGCCAGATGCCGGCTGACAAACCTCGTTACCTTATGGGCGTTGGCAAACCGGAAGACTTGGTTGAGGGTGTGCGCCGCGGTGTGGACATGTTCGATTGCGTGATGCCAACCCGTAATGCCCGCAATGGGCACTTGTTCATTGATACGGGCGTGCTGAAGATCCGTAACGCGTTTCATCGCCATGATGATTCGCCGCTCGATCCGACCTGCGATTGCTATACCTGCCAGAACTTCTCCCGTGCTTATCTGCACCATCTGGACAAGTGTGGAGAAATGCTGGGTAGCATGTTGAATACCATCCACAATTTGCGCCATTACCAGGTACTTATGGCTGGTTTGCGCGAGGCTATTCAACAGGGTACATTGGCCGCCTTTGTCGATGCCTTCTACGCCAAACGCGGGTTACCCGTACCGCCTTTGGACTGAGTTTTCTGACCCCAAGATTCAACATTTGCAACTGGAGTGCTAAATGAGCTTTTTTATCTCTAATGCCATGGCTGATGCTGGTGCCCCTGCGGCAGGCCCTATGGGCGGCGGCTTTGAGTGGATTTTCCTGGTCGGCTTCCTGGTCATCTTCTACCTGATGATCTGGCGTCCACAGGCCAAGCGCGCCAAAGAGCAGAAGAACCTGCTGAGCAGCCTGCAGAAAGGCGACGAAGTTGTGACCACCGGTGGTATCGCCGGCAAGATCACTAAAGTGGCAGATGATTTCGTTGTTCTGGAAGTTTCCGACACTGTCGAAATGAAATTCCAAAAGGGCGCCATTGCCGCCACGCTGCCAAAAGGCACGCTAAAAGCGATCTAAGTTCCAACTTCTACTCAATCGACGGGGCGCGCAAGGCGCCCCGCGTCATAAGCGGGCGGCGTGATGCTGAACAAATACCCTCTGTGGAAATACATTCTGATCCTGGCGGTGCTGGCGGTCGGTCTGATTTATTCCGCTCCCAATCTTTATCCTGACGATCCGGCCATTCAGGTCAGCGGTGCAAGCACTGCGCTGCAGGTCAATCAGGCTGATCTGGATCGTGTAAGCAAAGCGCTCAACGATGCCGGGATCAACGTCAAGGCGGCCACTCTGTCGGCCAATGGCAAGGGCGGTTTGTTGCGCCTGACCAAGGCGGAAGACCAACTGCCAGCCAAAGACGTCGTGCGCAAGGCGCTGGGTGATGACTACGTCGTCGCACTGAACCTGGCACAAACCACCCCGCAATGGCTGCGCACTGTCGGCGCGCATCCGATGAAGCTGGGTCTGGACTTGTCCGGTGGTGTGCACTTCCTGCTCGAAGTGGACATGGAAAAAGCCCTCGATGCCCGCCTGAAAGTCTACGAAGGCGACGTCAAGAGCCTGCTGCGTAAAGAGAAACTGCGCTATCGCAGCCTGCCGCAGATCAATGGCGCCATTCAGCTGGGTTTCAGTGATGACGCTTCCCGCGAAGACGCTCGTGCGCTGATCCGCAAGAACTTCAACGATTTCGACATTGTTCCGGCCGACCTCAATGGTCAATCGGTACTGCGTCTGGCGATGACCCCGGCCAAGCTGGCGGAAATCCGCGAATACTCCATCAAGCAGAACTTGACCACGGTGCGTAACCGCGTCAACGAGCTGGGTGTTGCCGAACCGATCGTTCAACGTCAGGGTGCCAACCGCATCGTGGTTGAGCTGCCAGGCGTGCAAGACACTGCCGAAGCCAAGCGTATCCTCGGCAAGACGGCCAACCTGGAGTTCCGTCTGGCGGCAGAGCCGGGTGCTTCGAAAGCCACTTCCGAGACCTTCGAGTTCCGTGAGGGCAAGCGTCCTCCTGCGCAAATCGAGCGTGGCCTGATCATCACTGGCGATCAGGTAACTGACGCCAAGGCTGGTTTTGGTGAGCACGGTACGCCGGAAGTGAACATTCGTCTGGACGGTCACGGCGGTGAGCTGATGAACCGTGCGACGCGCTCCAACGTCGGTCGCAGCATGGCGGTGATCTTCATCGAGCAACGCCCGGTGACGACTTACGTCAAGCAGATGGTCAACGGCGTCGAGAAAGACGTGCCGGTCCAGAGCTTCAAGGAAGAGAAGAAGATCATCAGCCTGGCGACCATCCAGTCGCCACTGGGTGCTCAGTTCCGCATCACTGGCCTGAACGGTCAGGGCGAATCCTCGGAGCTGGCCTTGCTGCTGCGCGCCGGTGGTCTGGCGGCACCGATGTACTTTGCTGAAGAACGCACCATCGGTCCAAGCCTGGGTGCTGACAACATCACCAAGGGTATCGATGCGTCGCTGTGGGGCATGCTGTTCGTTTCGCTGTTCATCATGGCCATCTACCGCTTCTTCGGCGTGATCGCCACGGTTGCGCTGGCGGTGAACATGGTGCTGCTGCTGGCCTTGATGTCTCTGTTGGGGGCAACGCTGACCCTGCCAGGTATCGCCGGTATCGTCTTGACCATGGGTATGGCGGTCGACGCCAACGTTCTGATCTTCTCGCGGATACGTGAAGAGATCGCGGCGGGCATGACCGTGCAGCGGGCAATCAACGAAGGCTTCGGCCGGGCATTCACCGCGATTCTCGACGCCAACCTGACCACCCTGTTGGTCGGCGGCATCCTCTTTGCCATGGGCACCGGCCCGGTGAAGGGCTTCGCAGTGACCATGTCCCTCGGGATCTTTACCTCGATGTTCACGGCCATCATGGTGACCCGCGCGATGGTCAACCTGATCTTCGGCGGTCGTGACTTCAAGAAGTTGTGGATTTAAGGGGCTGCCATGTTACGTACTATCAACTTCATGGGCGTTCGCAACGTTGCGTTCGGCGTCACATTGTTCCTTACTGCTCTGGCGTTGTTCAGCTGCTTCCACAAGGGCATGAACTACGGTCTGGACTTCACCGGCGGTACGCTCATCGAGCTGACCTACGAGCGTCCGGCCGACGTCTTGAAAGTTCGTTCCCAGCTGACTGAAGCGGGTTATCACGAAGCGATCGTTCAGAGCTTCGGCGCCACCACCGATTTGCTGGTGCGCATGCCTGGCGAAGACCCGCAACTGGGTCACCAGGTCGCTGAAGCGCTGCAGAAAGTCGGCGGCGACAACCCGGCTGTGGTCAAGCGTGTCGAGTTCGTCGGTCCACAGGTCGGTGAAGAACTGCGCGACCAGGGCGGCCTCGGCATGCTGATGGCGCTGGGCGGTATCCTGATCTACCTGGCTTTCCGCTTTCAGTGGAAGTTCGCGGTCGGTGCAATCGTTTCGCTGATCCACGACGTGATCGTGACCGTGGGTATCCTGTCGTTCTTCCAGGTCACCTTCGACCTGACGGTATTGGCGGCGGTGCTGGCGATCATCGGCTACTCGCTCAACGACACCATTGTGGTATTCGACCGGGTTCGTGAGAACTTCCGGGTGCTGCGCAAGGCGACGCTGATCGAGAACATCAACATCTCGACCACCCAAACCCTGCTGCGGACCATGGCGACGTCGATCTCCACCTTGCTGGCGATCTCTGCGCTGCTGTTCTTCGGCGGTGACAACCTGTTCGGTTTCTCCATCGCGCTGTTTATCGGTGTTCTGGCGGGTACTTACTCGTCGATCTACATCGCTAACGTGGTGCTGATCTGGCTGAACCTGAGCAGCGAGGACCTGATTCCTCCGGCCAATACCGAGAAGGAAGTGGACGACCGTCCTTGAGGCGTTATTTCCTCTCGTTATAACAAGAAGGCGCGAGTATTGAACTCGCGCCTTTTTTTATGCTCCAAGGTTGGGAGAAGCGCGGGCATGTCCCGCATGTGATGGTCAGGAGGTTCAAGTGAACAAGTCGTTACTGGTTGGTGCGGTATTGGGTGCTGTCGGTGTGACTGCCGGAGGCGCTGTTGCCACCTACAGCCTGGTAAAAAGCGGCGGACCTGAGTATGCGCAAGTACTGGCGGTAGAGCCGGTCAAAACACAGATCAAGACTCCGCGTGAAGTGTGCAGGGATGTGCCTGTGACCCGGCAGGCGCCGGTGAAGGATGAGCATCAGATCCTCGGTACGGTGATCGGTGCGGTCGGCGGTGGTTTGTTGGGCAACATGGTCGGTGGCGGTAATGGCAAGAAGCTCGCCACGGTGGCGGGTGCGGTTGGCGGTGGTTATGCCGGTAACAAGGTGCAAGAGCGCATGCAGAACGGTGATACCACCACCACGATGCAAAGACGTTGCGAGACGGTCAATGACCTCAGCGACAAGCTCGTAGGCTATGACGTTCGGTATTCGCTGGGCGGCAAGGAAGGTAAAGTGCGGATGGATCGTGATCCGGGCAACCAGATTCCGGTCGACAAGGACGGTCATCTGATCCTGGGCCAGAACCAGCCCGCTCAGAAATAAGCTGACTGCCAGACTCAAAAAAGCACCCGAACGGGTGCTTTTTTATGCCCGGGATTCATGCCCCACCACCTTTCCCCTGTGGGAGCGAGCCTGCTCGCGATGACCGTCTAACATTCAACATCGATGCTGGCTGACATACCGCTATCGCGAGCAGGCTCGCTCCCACAATGGGGATGTGGTGTTTGTGAGCTCAAATTTCAGGCACAAAAAAGCCTTCGGGATTTATGCCTCACCACCCAACCCCTGTGGGAGCGAGCCTGCTCGCGATGACTATCTAACATTCAACATTGATGTTGGCTGACAGATAGCTATCGCGAGCAAGCTCGCTCCCACATTGGGGATGTGGTGTTTGTGAGCTCAAATTTCAGGCATAAAAAAAGCCCCCAGGATTTATGCCTCACGACCTATCCCCTGTGGGAGCGAGCCTGCTCGCGATGACTATCTAACATTCAACATTGATGTTGGCTGACAGATAGCTATCGCGAGCAAGCTCGCTCCCACATTGGGGATGTGGTGTTTGTGAGCTCAAATTTCAGGCATAAAAAAAGCCCCCAGGATTTATGCCTCACGACCTATCCCCTGTGGGAGCGAGCCTGCTCGCGATGACTATCTAACATTCAACATTGATGTTGGCTGACAGATAGCTATCGCGAGCAAGCTCGCTCCCACATTGGGGATGTGGTGTTTGTGAGCTCAAATTTCAGGCATAAAAAAAGCCCCTAGGATTTATGCCTCACGACCTATCCCCTGTGGGAGCGAGCCTGCTCGCGATGACTATCTAACATTCAACATTGATGTTGGCTGACAGATAGCTATCGCGAGCAAGCTCGCTCCCACAATGGGGGTGTGGTGTTTGCGAGATCAAATTTCAGGCACAAAAAAGCCTTCGGGATTTATGCCTCACCACCTTTCCCCTGTGGGAGCGAGCCTGCTCGCGATGACTATCTAACATTCAACATTGATGTTGGCTGACATATAGCTATCGCGAGCAGGCTCGCTCCCACATTGGGGATGTGGTGTTTGCGGGGGCAGATTTCAGGCATAAAAAAAGCACCCCGGAGGGTGCTTTTTTGTGCCTGGCGCTTAGCGTTTCAGCGAGGCTGGCAGGTGCGGCTGGATGGCCGTCAGTACTGCCTTGAAGCATTTGGTGTTGCCGGCAACGACGTGGCCTTTTTCAAGGAAGTCGTGACCGCCGGTGAAGTCGCTCACCAGGCCGCCAGCTTCCTGGATCAGCAGGGCGCCTGCCGCCATGTCCCACTCGGACAGGCCCGACTCCCAGAAGGCGTCGAAACGGCCGGCAGCGACGTAAGCCAGGTCCAGGCTCGCTGCGCCAGCGCGGCGGATGCCGGCGGTCTGGCCAACCAGGGCGCGGAACATGCCCAGGTAGTTGTCGAGGTTGTCCATCTGGTCGTCACGGAACGGGAAGCCGGTACCCAGCAGGGCGCCGTCCAGGCTGGTGCGACCGCTGACGCGCAGGCGACGACCGTTCAGTTGAGCGCCGCGACCACGGCTGGCGGTGAATTCTTCCTGGCGAACCGGGTCCAGAACAACAGCGTGCTCCAGGCGACCGCGGTATTTGCAGGCGATGCTGACAGCGAAGTGAGGAATGCCGCGCAGGAAGTTGGTGGTGCCGTCCAGTGGGTCGATGATCCACAGGTATTCTTCGCCTTCGATCCCGGAGCCGGCGTGCATGCCGGTCTCTTCACCCATGATCGAATGATTCGGGTAGGCCTTGCGCAGTGCGTCGATGATTTTCTGTTCGGCAGCGCGATCCACTTCGGACACGTAGTCCTTGGCGTCTTTTTCGTCGACCTTGATGGTATCCAGGCGCTCGATGGAGCGGAAAATCAATTCACTGGCGCTGCGGGCGGCGCGCAGCGCGATATTCAGCATGGGCTGCATGGATGTGTCACCTAAGGTTGTTAAAGAAAGCCGAGCATTCTATCAGAAAGTTTCTACAGGTGAAGGTCGACGTTCGCTTTCATAGCTTAACGGTAGGAGGAACTGTAAGATTTGCTTCCTAATTTCCCTGTCAGAGAGCGCCTCCCTTGCTGCAGAACATTCGTGTCGTCCTGGTCAATACCAGCCATCCGGGGAATATCGGCGGGGCTGCGCGTGCCATGAAGAACATGGGGCTGTCGCGACTGGTGCTGGTCGAGCCGCGCCTGTTCCCGCACCACGAAGCCGATGCGCGAGCTTCCGGTGCCGGTGACATCCTGGAAAACGCCCAAGTCGTCGCCACGCTGGAAGATGCGCTGGTCGGTTGCAACCTGGTGCTGGGCACCAGTGCGCGTGACCGTCGTATCCCTTGGCCGCTGCTCGATCCCCGTGAATGCGGGACGAAGGTGGTTGAGGAAGCGGCGCAAGGCGCCGAGATTGCTTTGGTCTTTGGCCGTGAAGATTCCGGCCTGACCAATGAAGAGCTGCAGCGATGTCATTATCACGTGCACATTCCATCAGACCCTGAGTTCAGCTCGCTGAACCTTGGGGCAGCGGTGCAGGTGTTGAGTTATGAAGTGCGCATGTCCTGGCTGGCGGCTGAAGGTCAGCCAAGCAAGATCGAGAAGGAAGAAGTCGCGTCCACCAAAAGTGGCGAGCTGGCGACCATGGATGAGCTGGAGCGATTCTATGAGCACCTGGAGCAAACGCTGGTGGCCATCGAGTTTCTCGATCCGGAAAAACCACGGCACTTGATGGCGCGCCTGCGTCGGTTGTACGGACGAAGCTCGGTCAGCCGGGCGGAAATGAATATTTTGCGTGGCATCCTCACGGAAACCCAGAAAGCGGCCCGTGGTGAGCTTCTTAAACGGAAGGATTAATGATGTTCGAGCGTTTGCGTGAAGATATCCAGAGCGTTTTCCACCGTGACCCGGCGGCACGTAATGCGTTTGAGGTGTTGACCTGCTACCCCGGCATGCACGCCATCTGGATTCATCGCCTGTCGTCGGCGTTATGGGGCATGGGCTGGAAATGGCTGGCGCGGCTGGTATCGAACTTCGGCCGCTGGTTGACCGGGATCGAGATTCATCCGGGTGCCAAGGTAGGCCGTCGCTTCTTTATTGACCATGGCATGGGCATTGTCATCGGTGAAACCGCCGAGATCGGCAATGACGTGACGCTGTATCAGGGCGTGACCCTCGGTGGTACCAGCTGGAACAAAGGCAAGCGCCACCCGACGCTGGAAGACGGCGTAGTGGTAGGGGCGGGCGCCAAGGTGTTGGGGCCATTCACCGTGGGCGCGGGTGCCAAGGTGGGTTCCAATGCGGTAGTGACCAAGGCTGTTCCGGCAGGGGCGACAGTGGTCGGGATTCCAGGGCGGATCATCGTCAAGTCCGATGATGAGCTGGAAGCCAAGCGCAAGGCCATGGCTGAGAAGATTGGTTTTGATGCCTACGGCGTCAGCGAAGACATGCCGGACCCGGTGGCGCGAGCCATCGGTCAGTTGCTCGATCACCTGCAAGCGGTCGATGGTCGACTGGAGGGCATGTGCGGCGCGCTCAAGGACCTGGGCAGCCCTTACTGTGCCAAGGACTTGCCCGAGCTGCGCGAAGAAGACTTCGCCTGCGTAAAAGGCAAGGATGAAAGCCAGGCCAGCTGAATCGGGTTGGCCCAATCGCGAGCAGGCTCGCTCCCACACTGGATCTCTGGTGTTGCGCAGATCAAGTGTGGGAGCGAGCCTGCTCGCGATGAACGATAACGCGCATTTGCTGGTCGTTCGCCACCAGCCTTTGCTATAGTGCGCGCGCTCTTTTGCGGGTAAACCTGACTAAAGTACTAGGTCTTATAGTTGACTTGAATACTCGGGAATTGCATACTCGCCCCCATCCCGTAACTCCGTGGTAATTGTCCATGCGACTGACTACAAAAGGCCGATACGCTGTCACCGCCATGCTTGACCTGGCGTTGCACGCGCAACATGGCCCGGTGTCCCTGGCCGATATCTCTGAGCGCCAAGGCATTTCCCTGTCCTACCTCGAACAGCTCTTCGCCAAATTGCGCCGCAGCAATCTGGTGTCCAGTGTCCGTGGACCAGGCGGTGGCTACCAGCTATCGCGTGACATGCAGGGCATCCAGGTCGCTCAGGTGATCGATGCGGTAAACGAATCGGTCGACGCAACCAAATGCCAGGGGCTGGGTGATTGCCATGGCGGCGACACCTGTCTGACCCACCACTTGTGGTGTGATCTGAGCCTGCAAATCCACGAATTTCTGAGCGGTATCAGCTTGGCTGACCTTGTCACTCGCCGTGAAGTGCAAGAAGTAGCCCAGCGTCAGGACCAGCGTCGTTGCAACAGCAAGACACCGCGTCTGGACAAGATTGAAGCGTCCGCCGTCGAATGACAGCCAAAGAGCTAGCGGCACGCCAGCCAGCCTGAATTAGGAGAGAGTCCATGAAATTGCCGATTTACCTTGATTACTCTGCGACCACCCCGGTTGATCCGCGTGTCGCGCAAAAGATGAGTGAATGCCTGCTGGTCGACGGAAACTTCGGTAACCCGGCGTCCCGCTCCCACGTGTTCGGCTGGAAAGCCGAAGAGTCGGTCGAAAACGCTCGCCGTCAGGTCGCCGACCTGGTCAACGCCGACCCGCGTGAAATCGTCTGGACCTCCGGTGCCACCGAGTCCGACAACCTGGCAATCAAGGGTGTCGCGCATTTCTACAGCACCAAAGGCAAGCACCTGATCACCACCAAGATCGAACACAAGGCGGTCCTCGACACCATGCGCCAACTGGAGCGCGAAGGTTTCGAAGTCACCTACCTCGATCCTCGTGAAGACGGTCTGGTAACGCCTGAGATGATCGAAGCCGCGCTGCGCGATGACACCATCCTGGTGTCGGTCATGCACGTGAACAACGAAATCGGCACCATCAACGACATCGCAGCCATCGGCGAACTGACCCGTTCCAAGGGCATCCTGTTCCACGTCGACGCTGCGCAGTCCACTGGCAAGGTCGAGATCGACCTGCAAAAGCTGAAAGTCGACCTGATGTCCTTCTCGGCTCACAAGACCTATGGCCCTAAAGGCATCGGCGCGCTGTACGTCAGCCGCAAGCCGCGTGTTCGCCTTGAAGCGACCATGCACGGCGGCGGTCACGAGCGCGGCATGCGTTCCGGCACCCTGGCCACTCACCAGATCGTTGGCATGGGCGAAGCGTTCCGTGTAGCCAAGGAAGACATGGCTAGCGAAAACGTTCGGATCAAAGCCCTGAGCGACCGTTTCTTCAAGCAGGTCGAAGGCCTCGAAGAGCTGTACGTCAACGGCAGCCTGACCGCCCGCGTTCCGCACAACCTGAACCTGAGCTTCAACTACGTTGAAGGCGAGTCGCTGATCATGGCGCTCAAGGACCTGGCGGTATCGTCCGGTTCGGCCTGCACCTCGGCGTCGCTTGAGCCTTCGTACGTACTGCGCGCCCTGGGCCGCAACGACGAACTGGCACACAGCTCGATTCGCTTCACCTTCGGCCGCTTCACCACCGAAGAAGAAATCGATTATGCCGCGCAGAAAGTCTGCGAGGCCGTCACCAAGCTGCGCGCTCTGTCGCCGCTGTGGGACATGTACAAAGACGGCGTCGACATTTCGAAAATCGAGTGGGCGGCACACTAACGAATTAAGTCGCCGTACACGGGCTCTGTAACCCTGTTGAAAAGCTGGCTTGCAGGGCCCGAAGAGCGACTATCTGATGAGTGAGGATTGAATCATGGCTTACAGCGAAAAGGTCATCGACCACTACGAGAACCCGCGCAACGTCGGCAAGATGGACGCGGAAGATCCTGATGTCGGCACCGGCATGGTCGGCGCTCCGGCGTGCGGCGACGTTATGCGCCTGCAAATCAAGGTCAACGAGCAAGGCATCATCGAAGACGCCAAGTTCAAGACCTACGGCTGCGGCTCTGCGATTGCCTCCAGCTCCCTCGCTACCGAGTGGATGAAGGGCAAGACCCTGGACGAAGCAGAGACCATCAAGAACACCCAGCTGGCTGAAGAACTGGCCTTGCCGCCAGTGAAAATCCACTGCTCGGTACTCGCTGAAGACGCCATCAAGGCTGCCGTTCGCGATTACAAGCAGAAGAAAGGCTTGATCTGACTTTCAAGTATTGGCGACGAGTAAGGAGTCACCGATGGCTATCAGCATGACAGAAGCGGCTGCTCAACACGTGCGACGCTCCCTCGACGGGCGCGGCAAGGGTGATGGGATTCGTCTGGGTGTTCGCACCACGGGCTGTTCCGGCCTTGCCTACGTGCTGGAGTTTGTCGATGAGGTAGGGGAAGACGATCAGGTCTTCGTCAGTCACGGCGAGAAAGTGATCATCGATCCGAAGAGCCTGGCGTACCTGGACGGCACCGAGCTCGATTTCGTCAAGGAAGGGTTGAACGAAGGCTTCAAGTTCAACAATCCCAACGTACGCGGTGAATGTGGCTGCGGCGAAAGCTTCAACATCTGAGGCTGCTCGTGGGTACTCCTTGTCATTTCGCTTTATTTGAGCTGCAACCGAGCTTCAATCTGGACCTCGACCAGCTGGCTACGCGCTACCGTGAGTTGGCGCGCGGCGTTCATCCAGACCGCTTTGCTGACGCTTCCGAGCGTGAGCAACGGCTGGCGCTAGAGCAATCCGCAAGCCTCAACGAGGCCTACCAGACGCTCAAAAGTCCCCCCAAGCGCGCGCGTTACCTGCTCGCCATGGGTGGTCGCGAGCTGCCGCTGGAGGTCACGGTGCATGATCCGGAATTTCTTCTGCAGCAGATGCAATGGCGCGAAGAGCTCGAAGACCTGCAAGACAGTGCCGATCTGGCCGGGATTGTGGTATTCAAGCGCCGTCTGAAAGTCGCTCAGGATGTACTGAACGAAAGCTTCGCAGCTTGCTGGAATGATGCAGTGCAGCGTGAACAGGCCGAACGCCTGATGCGGCGCATGCAGTTCCTCGACAAGCTCACCTACGAAGTGCGCCAGTTAGAAGAGCGCCTCGACGATTAACCCAGTGCCGCCTCGGTCGCACGCCTGATATACAGATAAGTCCTGATAACGATGGCCCTACTGCAGATCGCCGAACCCGGCCAAAGTCCTCAACCGCACCAGCGTCGTCTGGCTGTGGGGATCGACTTGGGCACTACCAATTCGCTGGTCGCTGCGTTGCGCAGTGGTCTTTCCGAGCCACTGGCCGACGCGGACGGGCAGGTCATCCTGCCGTCTGCGGTGCGCTATCACGCTGACCGTGTCGAGGTCGGCGAGTCCGCCAAGCTGGCAGCCGCTACCGATCCGCTGAACACGGTGTTGTCGGTCAAGCGCTTGATGGGTCGTGGTCTGTCCGACGTCAAGCAATTGGGCGAGCAGCTGCCGTACCGCTTTGTCGATGGCGAGTCGCACATGCCGTTCATTGACACTGTGCAAGGGCCGAAAAGCCCGGTCGAAGTGTCCGCCGATATCCTCAAGGTGTTGCGTCAGCGCGCCGAGTTGACGCTGGGCGGCGAACTGGTTGGCGCGGTGATCACCGTTCCGGCTTACTTCGATGATGCACAGCGCCAGGCAACCAAGGATGCGGCCAAGCTGGCCGGCCTGAACGTGCTGCGTTTGCTCAACGAGCCAACCGCTGCGGCGGTGGCTTACGGCCTGGATCAGCATGCTGAAGGCCTGGTTGCCATATACGACCTGGGCGGCGGCACTTTCGATATTTCGATTCTGCGTCTGACTGGCGGTGTGTTTGAAGTACTGGCCACCGGTGGCGACAGCGCCCTGGGCGGCGATGACTTCGATCACGCGATTGCTGGCTGGATCATCGAGAGCGCGGGCTTGTCCGCCGACCTCGATCCGGGTGCGCAACGTCATCTGCTGCAAGCAGCCTGCGCGGCTAAAGAAGCGCTGACTAATGTAGCGAGCGTTGAAGTTGCTTATGGTGAGTGGAAATCCGAGCTGACCCGCGAAGCCTTTGATGCGCTGATCGAGCCGATGGTTGCTCGCAGCCTGAAAGCCTGCCGTCGCGCCGTGCGTGATTCCGGTGTCGAACTGGAAGACGTGAAAGCGGTGGTGATGGTCGGCGGTTCGACCCGCGTGCCACGTGTTCGCGACGCCGTAGCTGAAGCCTTTGGTCGTCAGCCGCTGACCGAGATCGATCCGGATCAAGTGGTGGCCATTGGTGCTGCGATCCAGGCCGATACCCTGGCGGGCAACAAGCGCGATGGCGACGAACTGCTGCTGCTTGACGTGATTCCGTTGTCCCTGGGGCTGGAAACCATGGGCGGTCTGATGGAGAAGGTGATTCCGCGTAATACCACCATCCCGGTTGCTCGCGCTCAGGACTTCACGACCTATAAAGACGGCCAATCGGCCATGATGATTCACGTGCTGCAGGGCGAGCGCGAGCTGATCAGCGATTGCCGTTCCCTGGCGCGCTTCGAATTGCGCGGCATTCCGGCCATGGTCGCAGGTGCGGCGAAGATTCGCGTGACCTTCCAGGTCGATGCCGATGGCTTGCTCAGCGTGGCTGCCCGCGAATTGGGTTCGGGCGTCGAGGCGAGCATTCAGGTCAAGCCGTCCTACGGCCTGACCGACGGCGAAATCGCCCGCATGCTCAAGGATTCGTTCCAGCACGCCAACGACGACAAGGTCGCCCGCGTACTGCGTGAACAGCAGGTCGATGCCCAGCGTTTGATCGAAGCGGTGCAGGGCGCCCTCGATGTCGACGGCGAGCGCCTGCTCGACGCCGAAGAACGCATGGTCATCGAATTGCAGATGCAGGAACTGACCGAATTGATGAAAGGCACCGATGGTTACGCCATCGAGCAACAGACCAAGCGTCTGTCGCAAGTGACCGATGCCTTTGCTGCCCGCCGCCTGGACTCGACGGTGAAAGCCGCTCTGGCGGGGCGCAACCTGAATGAAATCGAGGAATAACTGATGCCGCAGATCATTTTTCTGCCACACGCCGAGCATTGCCCGGACGGCATGGTCGTAGAGGCTGAGACCGGCAAGTCCATTCTCGAAGTGGCTCATGAGAACCATATCGAGATCGAGAGCGCCTGCGGCGGCGTCTGTGCCTGCACCACGTGTCACTGCATCATTCGCGAAGGCTTTGACTCGCTGAATGAGGCCGATGAGCTGGAAGAGGACTATCTTGATCGGGCCTGGGGTCTGGAAGCGCAGTCGCGCCTGACCTGTCAGGCAATCGTCGGGACTGAAGACCTGACCGTTGAAATTCCTAAATACTCGCTCAACCACGCTGCCGAAGCGCCGCACTGATTCAAGGAACTGGCATGAGTCTTAAATGGGTTGATGTGCTGGAAATCGCGATCCAGCTGGCTGACAGCAAGCCGGATGTGGATCCGCGTTACGTGAACTTCGTCGATCTGCACAGCTGGGTCATGGCCCTGCCGGACTTCAGTGATGATCCGACCCGCGGTGGCGAGAAGGTGCTTGAAGCGATTCAAGCGGCCTGGATCGAAGAAGCCGACTGAACGCACCGTACGCCGTTAGGCAATACCCAAGAACCCGCGTATAATTCGCGGGTTTAATTTTTCGCAAATTACCGTTTCTGGAGTTACACCATGGCTGTTCAACGTACTTTCTCCATCATCAAGCCTGACGCCGTTGCAAAAAACGTTATCGGCGAGATCACCACTCGTTTCGAAAAAGCTGGCCTGCGCGTTGTAGCTTCGAAAATGAAGCAGCTGTCCAAAGCTGAAGCTGAAGGCTTCTACGCTGAGCACAAAGAGCGCGGTTTCTTCGGCGACCTGGTTGCTTTCATGATCTCCGGTCCGGTTGTCGTTCAGGTTCTGGAAGGCGAAAACGCTATCGCTCTGAACCGTGAGCTGATGGGCGCTACCAACCCTAAAGAAGCTGCTGCTGGCACCATCCGTGCTGACTTCGCTGACTCCATCGACGCCAACGCTGTACACGGTTCGGACTCCGAAGCCGCTGCTGCTCGCGAAATCTCGTACTTCTTCGCAGCTACTGAAGTAACCACTCGCTAAGCATTGGCTTAAGAGTGAAGGTGAATCCATGACTACATCGACTGTAAAAACCAACCTGCTGGGTCTGACTCAACAGGAAATGGAAAAATTCTTCGACTCAATCGGGGAGAAGCGTTTCCGTGCCGGTCAGGTAATGAAGTGGATTCACCACCTTGGCGTCGATGATTTCGACGCCATGACGAACGTCAGCAAGGCCTTGCGCGACAAGCTCAAGGCTATTGCCGAAGTTCGCGGCCCCGAAGTGGTCAGCGAGGACATCTCCAGCGACGGCACCCGTAAGTGGGTGGTGCGCGTGGCGTCCGGCAGCTGCGTCGAGACCGTCTACATTCCCCAGGGCAAGCGCGGCACTTTGTGCGTTTCGTCCCAGGCAGGCTGTGCCCTGGATTGCAGTTTCTGCTCCACCGGCAAGCAAGGTTTCAACAGCAACCTCACCGCCGCCGAAGTCATCGGCCAGGTGTGGATTGCCAATAAATCGTTCGGCAGCATCCCGGCAACCGCCGACCGTGCCATCACCAACGTGGTGATGATGGGCATGGGTGAGCCGCTGCTGAACTTCGACAACGTCGTTGCCGCCATGCACCTGATGATGGACGATCTGGGTTACGGCATTTCCAAGCGCCGCGTGACCCTGTCGACCTCCGGCGTGGTGCCGATGATCGATGAGCTGTCCAAGCACATCGACGTTTCCCTGGCGTTGTCCCTGCACGCACCGAACGATGCGCTGCGTAACCAGTTGGTACCGATCAACAAGAAGTACCCGCTGAAAATGCTCCTCGAGTCCTGCCGCCGCTACATGTCGTCCCTGGGCGAAAAGCGCGTGCTGACCATCGAGTACACCTTGCTCAAGGACATCAATGACAAGGTCGAACATGCGGTTGAAATGATCGAGTTGCTCAAGGACACGCCTTGCAAGATCAACCTGATCCCGTTCAACCCGTTCCCCCATTCCGGTTACGAGCGGCCGAGCAACAACGCCATCCGTCGTTTCCAGGATCAACTTCATCACGCTGGCTTCAATGTCACCGTGCGCACCACCCGTGGCGAAGACATCGACGCTGCGTGTGGCCAATTGGTAGGACAGGTGCTGGATCGCACCCGTCGTAGCGAACGTTATATCGCCGTGCGCGAGTTGAGCGCCGACAACGATATGCCGCAAGACGCTGCGAATCGTACTTAAGAGAGGATCTCTATGTCACTGCGCCTAGCGCTGCTTCTGCTGTTCGCCAGCCTGTCGGCTGGTTGTGTTCTGTCGGGTGATTTCAATCCGATGAAAACCAGCAAGGGGCGCGATGAGGCGCGTGCTGCGTATGTGCAGCTGGGCGTGGGGTATCTGCAGCAGGGCATGACCGAACGGGCGAAAGTCCCGTTGAAGAAGGCCCTCGAACTGGATAGCGCCGACCCGGATGCCAACGCAGCGTTGGGCCTGGTGTTTCAGGCCGAGATGGAACCCGAGCTCGCTGATCAGCATTTTCGCAAGGCACTGTCCGGTCGTCCTGGCGATGCTCGTATCCTGAACAACTACGGCAGCTTTCTCTTTGAAGAGAAACGTTACAAAGAAGCGTACGAGCGCTTTGAACAAGCGGCTGCCGATAGCCTTTATCCTGAGCGTTCGCGGGTTTTCGAGAACCTTGGCATGACGGCCTCGATGCTCGGTCAGCGTGACCTGGCCCGGCAGCAACTGGAAAAAGCCCTGCGCCTGAACCGCCAACAGCCACGTGCGTTGCTGGAAATGGCTGAGTTGTCGTACGAAGACAGGCATTATGTGCCCGCGCGTGACTATTACGATCGTTTTAGCCTGCTCGCCGAGCAAAATGCACGTAGTCTATTGCTCGGCGTTCGGCTGGCCAAAGTGTTCGAAGATCGCGACAAGGCCGCCAGTTTTGGCCTGCAATTAAAACGACTCTATCCCGGTACGCCGGAATATCAGCAATACCTGTCGGAGCAATGATGAAAGCGGCGCATCCAGAAGTTGTAGCAGCGACTCGCGTAAACCCCGGAGAGACCCTGCGTCAGGCCCGCGAAGGCAATGGTTGGTCGCTGGCGGAAGTAGCGCTCAAGCTCAATCTCACCGTTAATTCCTTGAAAAATCTGGAAGACGGCGCTTTCGACAAGCTGCCGGGGCACACCTTTGCTCGCGGCTATATCCGCGCCTACGCCAAATTGCTCGGCATGGACCAGGCCGTTCTGGTCCAGCAGTTCGACCAGCACACCGGCACCGATTCCCAAGGCAGCAACGTGCACAGCCTTGGGCGTATCGAGGAGCCATCGCGGGTCTCCCACACCATTTTGCGCATCGTCAGCCTGTTGTTGCTGATGGCTGTGGTGGGTGGCGGTTTTGTCTGGTGGCAGGATCAAACCTCGCTGCGCACCAAGGACCTGATTGGTCTGAGCCCTGAACACGTCGAAGTCGAAGGCGCCGATGGCACCACGCAGATTCATCCGCTCGACGAGCCGGAAGATCAGGCCGTGGTAGAAGGTCAGGTCGAAGCCGGGACGCCTCTGGCATTGCCGGAAGGCCAGGCGCCTGCCGAAGTTCAAACAACTGCCGAAGCACCGACGCCGGCCGCTCCGGTGGTTGCACCGACGGCCCCGGTTGTCGCTCCAGTGCGTACCGCGCCTGCCCCGGTTGTTGCGACGCCAGCGGCCCCGGTCGTGGCTGTTGCGCCAACGCCAGTCGTGGCAGCCGTGCCAGCACCTGCCGCTTCGGCTGCTGCGCCGGCCACTCCGGTTGCCGGTGCGGGTAAGGTGCAGATTCAGTTCTCTGCCAACTGCTGGACACAAGTCACCGATGGCAACGGCAAAGTGCTGTTGAGCGCTCTCAAGCATAAGGGCGAAACCGCCGACGTCAGCGGTAAACCACCGTTTACAGTACGCCTGGGCTACGCCCGTGGCGCGCAGGTCAGCTACAACGGGCAAGTGGTCGATGTAGCTCCGTTCACCAGTGGCGAGACTGCTCGCCTGAAGTTGGGTCAATAAGTCATGCACGGCGAATCTCCAATCAAACGTCGCGAATCCCGCAAGATCTGGGTTGGTTCGGTACCGGTGGGCGGTGATGCGCCTATCGCTGTACAGAGCATGACCAACAGCGACACCAATGATGTGGCCGCCACCGTGGCCCAGATCAATCGTCTGGAAGCGGCCGGTGTCGACATCGTGCGGGTTTCCGTTCCGGACATGGACGCGGCTGAAGCCTTCGGTCGCATCAAGCAACTGGTCAAGGTGCCGTTGGTTGCCGACATTCACTTCGACTACAAGATCGCCTTGCGCGTAGCCGAACTGGGCGTCGATTGCCTGCGGATCAACCCGGGCAACATCGGTCGTGAAGACCGTGTGCGCGCGGTGGTCGATGCCGCCCGTGACCGCGGGATTCCGATCCGTATCGGTGTCAACGCCGGCTCCCTGGAAAAAGACCTGCAAAAGAAATATGGCGAGCCAACGCCTGCCGCGCTGGTCGAGTCGGCCCTGCGTCACGTCGAGCACCTTGAACGCCTGAACTTCCAGGACTTCAAGGTCAGCGTGAAGGCCTCCGACGTGTTCATGGCCGTCGAAGCCTATCGCCTGCTGGCCAAGGAAATCGTCCAGCCACTGCACCTGGGCATCACTGAAGCCGGCGGTTTGCGTTCAGGCACAGTGAAATCCGCCGTGGGCCTCGGTATGCTGCTCGCCGAAGGGATTGGCGATACTATTCGCATCTCGTTGGCGGCTGACCCGGTCGAGGAAGTGAAAGTCGGCTACGACATTCTCAAGTCCCTGCACCTGCGTTCCCGTGGCATCAACTTCATCGCCTGCCCGAGCTGCTCGCGGCAGAACTTCGATGTGGTGAAAACCATGAACGAACTGGAAGGGCGCCTCGAAGATCTGCTGGTGCCGCTGGATGTCGCGGTCATCGGTTGTGTGGTCAATGGTCCCGGTGAAGCCAAAGAGGCCCATATCGGCCTGACTGGCGGTACGCCGAACCTGATTTACATCGATGGCAAGCCGTCGCAGAAATTGACGAATGACAATCTGGTGGATGAGCTGGAAAGGCTGATCCGCCAGAAAGCGGCCGAAAAGGTCGAAGCCGACGCAGCGCTGATCGCGCGCGGCTGATCGAACGAATTTAAGGATTTATAGTGAGCAAGTCTCTGCAAGCCATACGTGGCATGAACGACATCCTGCCCGAACAGACCCCGCTGTGGCGTCACTTCGAGGGTACCGTTTCGCGTCTGCTGGATAACTACGGTTACAAGCAGATTCGCATGCCGATCGTCGAGTTCACCGAGCTGTTCAAACGCTCCATCGGTGAAGTGACCGACATCGTCGAAAAAGAGATGTACACCTTCGAAGACCGTAACGGTGACTCGCTGACCCTGCGCCCTGAGGGCACGGCGGCCTGCGTGCGTGCAGTGCTTGAGCACGGCATTACCGGCGGTGGCCAGGTGCAGAAACTCTGGTACATCGGCCCGATGTTCCGCCACGAACGTCCGCAAAAAGGTCGTTATCGTCAGTTCCACCAGATTGGTTGCGAAGTTTTCAACCTTGATGGTCCGGACATCGACGCTGAGCTGATCGTGCTGACCTGGCGCCTGTGGGGCGAGCTGGGCATCCGTGATGCGGTCAAGCTTGAGCTCAACAGCCTGGGCACCAGCGCCTCTCGCGCGCGTTATCGCGATGCGTTGGTGGAGTACCTGACGGCACGCCTGGACCAACTGGACGAAGACAGCCAGCGCCGCTTGAAAACCAACCCGCTGCGGGTACTCGATACCAAGAACCCCGATACCCAGGCGGCGCTGGTCGATGCACCGAAGATGGCCGACTACCTCGATGAAGAATCCCGCGTGCACTTCGAGGGCCTCAAGGCGCGTCTGGACGCTGCCGGCATTCCTTATGTGATCAACCCGAAGCTGGTGCGCGGGCTGGATTACTACAGCAAAACCGTATTCGAATGGGTCACCGACAAGCTCGGCGCCCAGGGCACCGTCTGTGCGGGTGGCCGTTACGACGGCCTGGTCGAGCAGATGGGCGGCAAGCCGACGCCGGGCGTTGGTTTCGCCATGGGCATCGAGCGCCTGGTGCTGCTGCTCGAAACCCTGGAGCAGATCCCGGAAGAAATCTCCCGGCAGGTTGACGTCTACCTGTGCGCCTTCGGTGAGGCTGCCGAACTGGCCGCTCTGACACTGAGCGAGCGGGTTCGTGATCAGTTGCCAAACCTGCGCCTGCAGATCAATGCCGGCGCGGGCAGCTTCAAAAGTCAGTTCAAGAAGGCCGACAAGAGCGGTGCGCTGTACGCATTGATCCTCGGTGACGACGAAATGGCCCAGCAAGTGGTAGGTTTCAAACCCCTGCGTGGCCAGGGCGAACAACAAAGCATTGCCTGGGATGCGCTTGCCGCTCACCTGGCCACCTGCGTCGTGCAGGGTTGAAGCTGTCAAACAGCCGATTTAGCGAATAAGGAGTATTGGGGTGTCGAGTACCGAAGAGGAACATCTGGCGGAATTCAAAGACTGGTGGCAGCGTAACGGCAAACCTCTCGTAACCGGCGGTTTGTTGGCACTGGTCATCGTGTTCGGCTGGCAGGCGTTTCACAAGTATCAGAGCAATCAGTCGCAAGGCGCCTCGATGCTTTACCAGCAACTGCTGGAAACCACGCTGACCCCGGACGGCAAGCCTGACGCGGCCCGTGTAGCGGACCTCGCGAACAAGCTCAACAGCGAGTTCGGCGGCACGGCTTACGCCCAATACGGCAGCCTGTTCGTGGCGAAAGTCGCGGTCGACAGCGGCAAGCTGGATGACGCTGCAAGCCAGCTCAAGGCTGTGGCTGACAAGCCTGCCAACCCGGCGCTGGGCGAAGTGGCGCGTCAGCGTCTGGCTCAGGTCCTGGCCGCACAGAACAAGGCTGACGAAGCACTGAAATTGCTCGAAGGTGATGCCGATCAGGCGTTCCTGGCCACTCGCGAAGAACTCAAGGGTGACCTGCTGGTCCAGTTGGGTCGTACCGATGAAGCCCATGCTGCTTACCAAAAAGCCAAGGCTGCGCTGTCGGATGAAGCGGCGGTCGGTGGCTTACAAATCAAGCTGGACGACCTGGCCAAAGGGGATGCGTGACGTGATCCGTTGGAAACATGCAGCATTGCTGGCTCTGGCCATTCTGGCCGCGGGTTGCAGCAGCAACAGCAAAAAAGAATTGCCACCGGCCGAGCTGGTCAAATTCAAGGAAGAAGTGGTCCTGCAAAAGCAGTGGAGCCGTTCGGTCGGTAGCGGCCAGGGCGAGACCTACAACATGCTGGTGCCGGCCATCGATGGCAACACCATCTATGCTGCCGACGTCAAAGGCGTGGTGATGGCGCTGGATCGCATGAACGGCGACGTCAAATGGAAGAAAGATCTCGAGCTGCCTGTGTCCGGTGCCGTTGGCGTGGGTTACGGTCTGGTCATGATCGGCACGCTCAAGGGCGAAGTGGTTGCCCTGGACACAAGCTCCGGTGAAGAGAAATGGCGCGCTCGCGTGACCAGTGAAGTGCTTGCACCGCCGGCCAACAACGGTGATGTGGTAGTGGTGCAAACCCAGGACGATCGTCTGATCGGTCTGGATGCTTCCACCGGCAACCAGCGCTGGTTGTATGACAGCACGCCAGCGGTCCTGACTCTGCGCGGCACCAGTGCGCCGATCGTGACCAACCGCCTGGCGATTGCCGGCCTGTCGACCGGTAAGGTCGTGGCGCTGGATATCTCCAACGGCGTGCCGGTGTGGGAGCAGCGCATCGCGATTCCACAGGGTCGCTCGGAGCTGGAGCGCGTGGTCGATATCGACGGCGGCCTGCTGCTGTCCGGCGACAAGATTTATGTCGCCAGCTATCAGGGGCGCGTAGCAGCCCTGGACCTGCAAAGCGGTCGTCAGCTCTGGCAGCGTGATGCTTCCAGCTATGCCGGTGTCGCCCAAGGTTTCGGCAGCGTCTATGTGAGCCTGTCTTCGGGTACCGTTGAAGGCGTCGACGAGCGTTCGACCACCTCCTTGTGGAGCAACGACTCGCTGGCCCGCCGTCAACTGTCGGCACCGGAAGTGTTCTCCAGCTACGTTGCAGTTGGTGACCTGGAAGGTTACCTGCACCTGCTGAGTCAGGTGGACGGTCGTTTCGTCGGCCGTGAACGCATCGACAGCGACGGCCTGCGTGCCCGTCCGCTGGTGGTGGGTGACATGATTTACGTGTATGGCAACAGCGGCAAACTGGAAGCCCTGACCATCAAGTAATGGTTTGACTATGCTTGGGGATAGCGATGTTCCCAGGCAGCCTTGCTCCGCAAGGCTTTGCGGCACGTCATGTGCTGCCCCGAGCACCAGCCGCTGCCTCGCAGCGGCTTTTGTATTTTCTGAAATAACGAAGTGGAGAGCCGCATGGTTCCCGTAATCGCCCTGGTGGGCCGACCGAACGTCGGCAAATCCACCATGTTCAACCGCCTGACCAAAAGCCGCGACGCTATTGTCGGCGACCTTTCCGGTCTGACCCGTGATCGCCAATACGGTGAGGCAAAGTGGCAAGGGCGCTCCTACATCCTGGTCGACACCGGTGGTATTTCCGGTGATGAGCACGGCATGGATGAAAAGATGGCCGAGCAGTCGCTGCTGGCTATCGAAGAAGCCGATGTCGTTCTGTTCCTGGTAGACGCCAAGGTTGGCTTCACTGCCGCCGACCAGATGATTGCCGAGCACTTGCGCAAGCGCAACAAACGCTCCCTGCTGGTGGCCAACAAGATCGACAACATCGATCCTGAAATGGCCCGCGCCGAATTCGCACCGCTGGGCATGGGCCACGCCATCGGTGTGGCGGGTGCGCAAGGTCGCGGTGTCAACACACTGCTGGAAGCCGCCCTGAGCGAATTCCCGCGTGACACCGAAGAAGAGGATCTGAACGCTAACGTCGCCGAAGGCGAAGAAGCGATCCGGATTCCGGGTCCGAGCGAAAAGGATGGCATCAAGATCGCCATCATCGGTCGCCCGAACGTCGGCAAGTCGACCCTGGTCAACCGCATGCTCGGTGAAGACCGGGTAATCGTCTATGACCAACCCGGCACCACCCGCGACAGTATCTACATCCCGTTCGAGCGTAACGAAGAGAAGTACACGCTGATCGACACTGCGGGTGTGCGCAAGCGCGGCAAGATCCACGAGGAAGTTGAAAAGTTCTCGGTGGTCAAAACCCTGCAAGCGATCAAAGACGCCAACGTCGTGATCTTCGTGATGGACGCCCGTGAAGGCGTGGTTGACCACGACCTGAACCTGCTGGGCTTTGCCCTGGAAGCCGGTCGTGCCATCGTTATCGCCCTGAACAAGTGGGACGGCATGACGCCGTCCGAGCGTGATTTCGTGAAGATCGAGCTGGAGCGTCGGTTGTTCTTCGTCGACTTCGCCGATATCCACTTCATCTCGGCGCTGCACGGCACTGGCGTGGGCAACCTGTACCAGTCGGTACAGAACTCGTTCAAGTCGGCGATCACTCGCTGGCCGACCAACCGCCTGACCCAGATCCTCGAAGACGCGGTTGGCGAGCACGCGCCACCGATGGTCAACAACCGCCGGATCAAGCTGCGTTATGCCCACTTGGGTGGTGCCAACCCGCCGCTGATCGTGATCCACGGTAACCAGGTCGAGAAGGTTCCGAACTCTTACGTCCGTTACCTGGAAAACACTTACCGTCGTGTCTTGAAGCTGGTCGGTACGCCGATCCGCATCGAGTTCAAAGGCGGCGAGAACCCGTACGAAAGCAACAAGAACACGCTCACCGACCGCCAGGTCAACAAGAAGCGCCGCTTGATGTCGCACCACAAGAAAGCCGACAAGAAGCGCCGCGACAAGCGCTGATTGATGCGCCGGCTCGTCCCCTCGGGATGAGCTCTTGTGGCGAGGGAGCTTGCTCCCGCTCGGCTGCAAAGCAGTCGCAAAATCAGCTGACGCGTTCTTTCTGAATAACCTCGGTTTCAGGTTTTGGGGTCGCTTCGCGGCCCAGCGGGAGCAAGCTCCCTCGCCACAGGTTAGGTGGCGGCTGTATTAGAAGAAGGGCGCCCATGGCGCCCTTTTTCGTGTCTGGCGTTTGAGCTATCCTCGGGCTCTCCCGCGCCGCCGTTAGCGTCGGGTGTTCAGTAGGGAATCACCGATGATCACCAGCAAGCTGCCGAATATCGGCATCACTATCTTCACCCAAATGTCTCAGCTCGCGGCACAGACCGGCGCGATCAACCTGTCCCAAGGGTTCCCCGATTTCGATGCTCCGCAAGCCTTGTGCGATGCGGTCGGCCGGCACATCGCCAATGGCCATAACCAGTATTCACCGATGACCGGCCTGCCGGCGCTGCGCCAGCAAGTGGCGGCGAAGATCGCTCGCAGCTATGGCGTGAGCGTCAATGCCGACACCGAGGTGACCATCACCCCCGGCGCAACCCAGGCGATCTTCTGCGCCATTGCGGCGGTCATCCACAGCGGTGACGAAGTGATCGTCTTCGATCCGGCCTACGACAGTTATGAGCCTTCGGTGGCGCTGGCCGGCGGTCGTTGCGTGCATGTGCCGCTGGGGGGGAAGGATTTCGCCATCGACTTCCAGAAGCTCGGCGAAGCGCTGAGCCCACGCACGCGAATGATCATCCTCAACTCGCCACATAACCCGAGTGGTGCGCTGATCTCGCGTACCGAGCTGGATCAGTTGGCGGCCTTGATTCGTGACCGCGATATCTATGTGATCAGCGACGAGGTGTATGAACACCTGGTGTTTGACGGCGTAGCGCATGCCAGCGTTTTGGCCCATGAAGAGCTATACCGGCGGGCCTTCGTGGTCAGTTCCTTCGGCAAGACCTACCACGTCACCGGCTGGAAGACCGGCTACGTGGTCGCGCCACCGGCGCTCACCGAAGAACTGCGCAAGGTGCATCAATACGTCAGTTTCTGTGGTGTGACTCCGTTGCAGTACGCGCTGGCCGACTTCATGGCCGAGCATCCGGAGCATGTCGAAGAGTTGCCGGGTTTCTATCAGGCCAAGCGTGATCTGTTCTGTGATTTGCTGGCGCCTTCGCGGTTCAGCTTTACCAAGGCCACCGGGACCTATTTCCAGTTGGTCGACTATTCGCAGATCCGTCCGGACCTGAACGATGTCGAGATGGCCAAGTGGATGACGCGCGAGCATGGCGTGGCAGCGATCCCGATTTCGGTGTTCTACCAGAACCCGCTGCCAGAGCAGCGTCTGGTGCGCCTGTGTTTTGCCAAGCGTGAGGAGACGCTGCGTCAGGCAGCGGAGAAACTATGCGCGATCTGACTACCTTGCCCGATCTGAACGTTGCGTTGATCCAGACCACATTGGCCTGGCATGACCGCAAGGCCAATCTCGAGCATTTCGAACAGTTGCTGGAGCAGGCGCGGGGCGCCGACCTGATCATCCTGCCAGAGATGTTCACCACCGGTTTCTCGATGGAGTCGCAGACCCTCGCTGAAGCGGAAAACGGCCCGACCAGTAAATGGCTGCGAGCGCAAGCCGCCAAACTTGATGCGGTGATTACCGGCAGCGTGATTGTCCAGGCCGCCGATGGCAGCCATCGCAATCGATTGTTGTGGGCGCAGCCGGACGGTGAGGTCCTGCATTACGACAAGCGTCACCTGTTTCGCATGGCCGGCGAGCACAAGCATTACACCGCCGGCGAGCATCAGGTGCAGTTCGAGCTCAAGGGCTGGCGGGTGCGTCCGCTGATTTGCTATGACTTGCGTTTCCCGGTGTGGAGCCGCGATGCGCAAGACACCGACCTGCTGCTGTACACCGCCAACTGGCCGGGTGCACGGCGTCAGCACTGGAACCGTTTGCTGCCGGCGCGGGCCATCGAGAACCTCTGCTATGTCGCGGCGGTGAACCGGATTGGCACCGACGGCAAGGGTTTTGCGTATACCGGTGATAGCCAGGTGCTGGATTTCCAGGGCGAGACGCTGCTGGGTGCCGGTGAGGCCGACGGGGTGTTTCAGGTCGTGCTGAGCGCTGCGGAGCTGGCGGCGTATCGCACACGGTTCCCGGCGAATCTGGATGCCGATACCTTCGAACTCACCTGAGATTTTCGCCGCCTGACAGACCGCTATCGCGAGCAGGCTCGCTCCCACAATGTCTGTGTTTACACGATTCAAATGTGGGAGCGAGCCTGCTCGCGATGAGGGCCTGACAGGCAACGAAAAACCATGAAGATAAAAAAGGCCCCGAGGTTTTCACCTCGGGGCCTTTTGCGTTTCAGCGGGCGGGTTACGCCGCTTTCGCTTCCGGCTGGCTCAGGGAGCGGTTCAGCGCGCTGAACAGGGCCTTGAAGCTGGCGGTGGTGATGTTTTCATCGATACCGACGCCATGCACTGCACGCTCGCCGTTCACGCGCAGTTCAATGTAGGCCGCAGCCTTGGCATTGGTGCCTGCGCCGATCGCGTGTTCGTTGTAGTCCATGATCTCCACCGGGATCGGCAGACCAGCCACCAGTGCTTCCAGGGCGCCGTTGCCCTTGCCGCGCCAGTGCAGGTTGGTTTCGCCCTGGCCTTTGCTGGAGACTTCAACTTCAACAGCGCTGTGACCGTTCTCTTCCTGCAAGCGATGGCTGACCAGCGCGTACGGCGTGTTGGCCTGCAAGTACTCGCTGTGCAGCAGCGCGTGGATCTGCTGGGCAGTCATCTCGAGGCCCAGGCGATCGGTTTCGCGTTGTACCACCTGGCTGAATTCGATCTGCATGCGGCGCGGCAAGTTGATGCCGTATTCCTGTTCCAGCAGGTAAGCGATACCGCCCTTGCCGGACTGACTGTTGACGCGAATCACCGCCTCGTAGCTGCGGCCAATGTCGGCCGGGTCGATCGGCAAGTACGGTACTTCCCACAGTGCATCCGGTTTCTGCTGGGCGAAGCCCTTGCGGATCGCGTCCTGGTGCGAGCCGGAGAACGCGGTGTGAACCAGGTCGCCGACGTACGGGTGACGCGGGTGCACTGGAATCTGGTTGCACTCTTCAACGACTTTGCGCACGCCGTCGATGTCGGAGAAATCCAGCTCAGGGTCAACGCCCTGGGTGTAGAGGTTCAAGGCCACGGTGACCAGGTCGACGTTACCGGTGCGCTCGCCGTTGCCGAACAGGCAGCCTTCGACACGGTCGGCGCCCGCCATCAGGCCCAGCTCGGTGGCCGCAACGCCAGTGCCACGGTCGTTGTGGGTGTGCAGGCTGATGATCACGCTGTCACGACGGTTGATGTGACGGCCGAACCACTCGATCTGGTCGGCGTAGATGTTCGGTGTAGCGCATTCGACGGTGGCTGGCAGGTTGAGGATGACCTTGTGCGCAGGTGTCGGGTTCCAGACCTCGATCACCGCGTCGCAGACTTCCTTGGCGAACTCCAGCTCAGTGGCGCTGAAGGTCTCTGGCGAGTATTCGAAGGTCCACTCGGTGTCCGGCTGCTGGGCGGCATATTTGACGAACAGCTTGGCGGCGTTCACGGCGATGGCCTTGATCCCGTCCTTGTCCTGATTGAAGACAATCCGGCGGAAGGAAGGGCAGGTCGCGTTATAGAGGTGAACGATGGCTTTTTTCGCGCCACGAAGGGATTCGAAAGTCCGCTCGATCAGGTCTTCACGGCCCTGGGTCAGCACCTGGATGGTGGTGTCGTCCGGAATGTGGCCGCCTTCGATCAGGGTGCGCACGAAGTCGAAGTCGGTTTGCGAAGCGGCCGGGAAGGAGGCTTCGATTTCTTTCACGCCGACGGCGACCAGGGTTTTCCAGAAGCGCAGCTTTTTCACTGCGTCCATTGGCTCGATCAGCGACTGGTTACCATCGCGCAAGTCGGAGCTGCACCAGATCGGCGCGGCAGTGATGGTCTTCGACGGCCAGGTGCGATCCGGAATGTCGATAGTCGGGAAGGCGCGGTATTTCGAAGACGGGTCTTTGAGCATGCTCATCGGAAAATCCTTATTGTGTGGGCCGAAAAAAGGCGGCCTGCCGGTGGATCAAAAAAACGTTGGATAAAACGTGGGACGAGGCACCGCGATTCAGCCCGGCAGTCGTGCGCTGACGAGGCACAGGCTGCGGTGCTGGCGGAGCTGAATGAGGGTGTGAGAAGTTTTCATGTCTTCAACCCTAACCGCGGGGGTGGAAGATGGCAAGCAGTCGAAAAACTTTGAGATAAGTTCTTCTTTGGCTGGATTTTGCGCGATTTTATGGCGCTGAATTTGAGATCTTGCGTCTTTGATTGCGTCGATGTTTGAAGGTCGGCAATCTGGAAAATCGTGGGCGATGCTGGAATCGCCATCGCGAGCAAGCTCGCTCCCACACTGGGCCTTCGGTGTGCACACAATCTGCGACACACATGCGATTAACTGTGGGAGCGAGCTTGCTCGCGATGAGGCCGGTAGCCTCAGCGAGTATTCAGGGTTGGAATGCACCGATGAAAATCGCCGGATCCACGCGCGCATCGTTCAGGCTGACGTTCCAGTGCATATGCGGCCCGGTCGCACGACCGGTGGAGCCGACTTTGCCGACCACGCCGCCGCGTGCCAGTTGCTGGCCGACTTTCACGTCGATTTTCGACATGTGGCAGAACATGCTGATAAAGCCCTGGCCGTGGTCGACGAATACCGTGTTGCCGTTAAAGAAGTAGTTGCCGATCAGGATCACCTTGCCGGCTGCCGGGGTCTTGATCGGCGTACCGGCCGGCACCGCGAAGTCCAGGCCTGCGTGGGGATTGCGCTCTTCGCCGTTGAAGAACCGGCGCACACCGAACTTGCTCGATAGCGGACCATTGACCGGCTTGTCCAGCAGCAGATTGCTCGGCGTTACCGGGCTGAAGCTGCGATAAGCACGAATCTGTTCATCCAGTTCGGCGTCAATGCGTTTCAGGTCGTCCGGGTTCGGATTGACCTGACGCTGGTTCTTCAGGGTGATGTGCTGTTCCGGGTACTTCTTGTTGCCGACCATGAAGTTCAGGTTACGGCCACCGCTGCTGAGCTGCTGGTTGCCGGGTTTGACGGTCAGCGGCACGCCGACAACTGCCAGCCAGTTGTTCTGTTCCTTGACCACCAGCACCGGTTTGCCTTGATAGCTGGCCTTGGGCGCCTGAGCCGAAGTGCCCAGGTCGACCACCGCCACACCGCCGGGCACCGGTTTGTTCAGCAGGCGCGTGATGTAGCTGTCGGCGTGGGCGTTGAAGGTCAGGCAAAGCAACAGCAACGGAGCAAGAAAACGCGGCATGGATCAATCCAGTAAAGAAAGGGTGACGGGCGTCAGGTGGTTGTCTTCGACCCGGACCTGCAATTGGCCTTCGCCGAGTATGGCTTTCAGGCGTTGGCCATTTTGGGTCTGCGCAGCGCTGCGGATCGCGTTGCCGCGTTCATCGAGCAAAATGCTGTAACCACGGCCGAGTGTCGCCAACGGGCTGACCACGTGCAGGGTTTGCATCTGGGTTTGCAGTTGTAGGCGCCGGGCCTTCAGACCTTCGCGCATCGAGCGCGGCAGGCGCTCGGCGAGGCTGTCGAGGCGCTGGCGCAGCAGCGCCAGTTGCCGTCCCGGATGTTGCCCGGCGAGGCGGGTTTCGAGACGAATCAGTCGTTCGCGGCGGGTATTGAGGCTGCGCTCGAAAGCCCGGCGCAGGCGCATGTCCAGGTCGTCCAGGCGTTGCGCTTGCTGGCGCAGGCGTTCACCGGGATGGCGCAAGCGACGCGATATACCTTCCAGGCGCAGACGATCACGCATCAAGCGGTCGCGGATGCGCATCACCAGGCGTCGATGCAGGCTTTCGACCCGGCGCACCAGGTCGCTGGAGTCCGGTGCCAGCAGCTCAGCGGCGGCTGAGGGTGTCGGTGCACGGACGTCGGCCACGAAGTCGCTGATCGACACATCGGTTTCATGGCCGACGGCGCTGACAATCGGGGTGACGCAGGCATCTATCGCGCGGGCCACGGCTTCTTCGTTGAAGCACCAGAGGTCTTCCAGCGAACCGCCGCCTCGGGCGAGGATCAGCGCATCGAAACCGCGGGCGTCGGCCAGTTTCAGTGCGCGGACAATCTGCGCGGTGGCTTCGCGGCCTTGCACTGCGGTGGGGATCAGGGTCAGCACCACTTGCGGCGCACGGCGACGGAAGACGCTGATGATGTCGCGAATCACCGCGCCGGTCGGCGAACTGATGATGCCGATGCGTTGCGGATGTGCCGGCAGCGGCACTTTGCGTTCGGCACTGAACAGGCCTTCGGCGCTGAGTTTTTCCTTCAGCGCATCGAACGCCAGACGCAGCGCACCGTCACCGGCAGGTTCCACGGTGTCGAGAATCAGCTGGTAGTCGCCACGTCCTTCAAACAGTGAAACCTTGCCCCGGACCTTGACCGCCAGGCCATCCTTCAACGCCTGGCGAACCCGCGCAGCGTTCTGCCGGAACAGCGCGCAACGCACTTGGGCGCCACTGTCCTTGAGGGTGAAATAGATGTGGCCGGACGCCGGGCGGGCGAGGTTGGAGATTTCGCCTTCGACCCAGATATTACTGAACACGTCTTCAAGCAACACCCGCGCGCGGCCGTTGAGCTGGCTGACCGTCAGGACTTCTCGGTCCAGGCCGAGTCTTGCAAAGGGATCTTTAATCATGGGGCGCAGTTTAAAGGCATTCGGCGATCAATCTCCATGAGTCCGCGAAAAACCCTTGTGGGAGCGAGCCTGCTCGCGAGGCGGATGAACTTTCAAGATTAATGTGGCTGACACACCGTATTCGCGAGCAGGCTCGCTCCCACAGGGGGTAAAGTCGTCAGTGGTATTCAAGGAAGACTGGGGAATGAATGTGCTTGAGTTATTGAATCAATGGGCCTTCGGCGCCACGGACTGGCTGGTGATCGGGCTGGGTATCAGCCTGGCGTACATCGTCTTTGGCATCGCTGGTTTCGGTACGGCGCTGGTGGCCGGGCCGATCCTGATTCTGTTCATGCCGCTGTCGAAGATCGTGCCGTTGCTGGTGCTGCTGGACTTTATCGCGGCATTCGGCAATCTGCTGCCGTCGCGGCGCGATGTCGCCAGGCCCGAGTTGTTGCGCTTGCTGCCGTGCATGGCGGTGGGGTGTACGTTGGGAGTGATCTTCCTGCTGAACCTCAAATCGAACCTGTTGCTGCTATTGATGGGGCTGTTTATTAGCGCGTATGCGATTTACAGCTTGTGGGGGACAGCCCGGCCGACGCAGTTGGCTGCCGCGTGGGCGATCCCGATGGGTACGGTGGGCGGAATGTTTGGGGCGCTGTTTGGTAGTGGCGGCTTTTTATATGCCATCTATCTGAACAGCCGCTTGCCCAAGGATGAGGCCCGCGCCACGCAAAGTGCGTTGATCAGTTGCAGTACGGTGGTGCGCTTGAGCCTGTTCGCGATCGCCGGGGTCTATGCCGAGCTACCCTTGTTGGTACTGGCGGTGTGTTTGTTGCCGGCAATGGCGCTGGGGCTGTGGACTGGTCGACGGTTGACCATGAGGTTGTCACGCGAGGCTTTTGTGCGGTTGGTGACCTGGCTGGTACTGGCCAGTGGCATTGCCTTGATCGTCAGGTATCTGAACACTTGACCTGAGACTGTCAGGGATTAAGCTGCCGACCGCCAAATCCTGTGGGAGCGAGCCTGCTCGCGAATAGGCCATCACCGTCAATATCGAGGTTGCCTGATCTGCCGCCATCGCGAGCAGGCTCGCTCCCACAGGGATAATCTTCAGTGTTTGCAACAGGGCTACACCCATGAACTCGCAAAGCATCCTCGTCCCGAAAATCTCCACACTGCCGGTGCACGAACCTCGGGCGCGGGCGATTGTGCGGTGGCTGGTGCGCAAGAACATCATTGAAGAACAGCTCACCACCTGCGGTCGTACCGGCAATCGCATGGCCCACGCCATCGCACCGGGAGCGCGGGCGGTGGTGTTGCATCCTGAGGCGCTGCCGTTTGGCGAGCCGATCAATGGGCTGGAAATCATCACCAAACGCTGCATCTATACGCCGGCCAAGGGCTTTCTCGAAGAAGCCGGTTGTGCCGAATGCCGCAAGGAAATCGGCGAAGCGCTGTTCGAAAGCCTGGAAGACTGGATGCCGGGGCGCACCGACAACTTCATCTGCCCGGAATGCGGACATGAAGACGACATCAACGGCTTCCTGTTCCTGCAGGAATGCGGCTTCTCGAACCTGGGATTTATCTTCAACAACTGGGCGGAGGCCGGGTTCAAGCAGAGCTTCATCGACGAGTTCGCCGAATGGCTCGACCTGCCGGTGAGTTGGGTCAAGGTGGAACTGTAAGGCGCGCCGTCCCTGTAGCAGTTGCCGCAGGCGACGTTCGGTTGCGAAGCAGCCGTAAATCCGCATAACGCGATTCAACAGGAAAAACGGGGTGATCGAGTAGCGACCGCTTCGCGGCCGAACGTCGCCTGCGGCAACTGCTACAGGGACCGCGTCTGGCCAAAATAAGCCCATCCGATAATAGGCTGAGTTTTACATTGAGCCGGCGGGGGTGTCTGAGTATAATGGCGCGCTTCCATTTTCCCGCTCGGGAGCCCCCGCGATGCTGCGTATCAGCCAAGAAGCTCTGACCTTCGACGACATTCTTTTAGTGCCTGGTTATTCCGAGGTGCTTCCTAACGAAGTCAGTCTCAAAACCCGCCTTACCCGTGGCATCGAGCTGAATATTCCACTGGTTTCCGCTGCCATGGACACCGTCACTGAAGCCCGTCTGGCAATTGCCATGGCCCAGGAAGGTGGCATCGGCATCATCCACAAGAACATGACCATCGAGCAGCAAGCTGCCGAAGTGCGCAAGGTCAAGCGGTACGAGGCCGGCGTGGTCAAGGACCCGATCACCATCGAGGCTGACGCCACGGTACGTGAGCTGTTCGAACTGACCCGCATGAACAACATCTCCGGCGTTCCGGTACTGCACGATGGCGACCTGGTCGGCATCGTCACTTCCCGTGACGTGCGTTTCGAGAACCGTCTGGACGCCACTGTCCGTGAAGTGATGACGCCTAAAGAGCGTCTGGTCACGGTCAAGGAAGGCGCCAACAAGAACGACGTTCGCGAGTTGTTGCACAAGCACCGTATCGAGCGCGTGCTGATCGTCGACGATAAATTTGCCCTCAAAGGCATGATGACCGTCAACGACATCGAAAAAGCCAAGGCCTACCCACTGGCCAGCAAGGACGACCAGGGTCGTCTGCGCGTCGGCGCTGCGGTCGGTACCGGTAAAGACACCGGCGATCGCGTCGCGGCACTGGTTGCTGCCGGCGTCGACGTGGTGGTGGTCGACACTGCCCACGGTCACTCCAAAGGCGTGATCGATCGCGTTCGCTGGGTCAAACAGAATTTCCCTGAAGTCCAGGTGATCGGCGGCAACATTGCCACCGGCGCTGCTGCCAAGGCGCTGGCCGAAGCGGGCGCGGACGCGGTCAAGGTCGGCATCGGCCCTGGCTCGATCTGCACCACCCGTATCGTTGCCGGTGTCGGCGTGCCGCAAATCAGCGCCATCGCCAACGTCGCCGCAGCCCTTGAAGGCACTGGCGTTCCGTTGATCGCCGACGGCGGTATCCGTTTCTCCGGTGACCTGTCCAAGGCCATCGTTGCCGGTGCTTCCTGCGTGATGATGGGCTCGATGTTCGCCGGTACTGAAGAAGCGCCGGGCGAGATCGAACTGTTCCAGGGCCGTTCGTACAAGGCTTACCGTGGCATGGGTTCGCTGGGCGCCATGTCCCAGGCTCAAGGCTCTTCGGACCGTTACTTCCAGGACTCCTCGGCAGGCGCCGAGAAGCTGGTTCCGGAAGGTATCGAAGGGCGTGTTCCGTACAAGGGCACCCTGAGCGCCATCATCCATCAACTGATGGGCGGCCTGCGTTCCTCGATGGGTTACACCGGCAGTGCCGACATCGAAGAAATGCGCACCAAGCCTGAGTTCGTGCGGATCACCGGCGCTGGCATGGCCGAGTCGCACGTCCACGACGTACAGATCACCAAAGAAGCGCCAAACTACCGTGTAGGTTGAGCCTTCAAGCAAATCGTTAAGCAACCGGGGCTGTTCTATTCAGCCCCGAGTTGTTTCTGAATCACGACTGTTTTTGAATTACTTAGACGAGACTGAATCATGGCCCTCGACATTCACGCTCACCGCATCCTGATCCTCGACTTCGGTTCCCAGTACACCCAGCTGATCGCCCGTCGCGTGCGTGAAATCGGTGTTTACTGCGAACTGCACCCGTTCGACATGGATGAAGACGCGATTCGCGAATTCGCTCCAAAAGGCGTCATTCTCGCCGGCGGCCCCGAGTCCGTACACGTCGCTGACAGTCCGCGCTGCCCGCAAGCCGTATTTGACCTGGGCGTCCCGGTCTTCGGGATCTGCTACGGCATGCAGACCATGGCTGAACAGCTGGGTGGCAAGGTTGAAGGTTCCGAGCTGCGTGAGTTCGGTTACGCCCGTGTCGACGTCGTCGGCAAGAGCCGTCTGCTGGACGGTATCGAAGACCACATCGACGCCGATGGCCTGTTCGGCCTCGACGTATGGATGAGCCACGGTGACAAGGTCACCAGGATGCCAGAGGATTTCCACATCCTGGCCAGCACTCCGAGCTGCCCGATTGCCGGTATGTTCAACGATGCTCGCGGCTACTACGGCGTGCAGTTCCACCCGGAAGTGACCCACACCAAGCAAGGTGGTCGCATCCTCTCGCGCTTCATCCTCGACATCTGCGGTTGCGAAGCCCTGTGGACGCCTTCGAAGATTGCTGAAGACGCCATCGCTCAGGTCCGCGCTCAGGTCGGTACCGACAACGTACTGCTCGGCCTGTCCGGCGGCGTTGACTCCTCGGTAGTTGCCGCACTGCTGCACAAAGCCATTGGCGATCAGCTGACCTGCGTCTTCGTCGACAACGGCCTGCTGCGTCTGCACGAAGGCGAGCAAGTGATGGCCATGTTCGCCGAGAACATGGGCGTCAAGGTGATCCGTGCCAACGCCGAAGACCAGTTCCTGAACAACCTGGCCGGCGAAAGCGACCCAGAGAAGAAGCGCAAGATCATCGGCCGTACCTTCATCGACGTGTTCGATGCCGAATCCTGCAAGCTCGACAACATCAAGTACCTGGCCCAAGGCACCATCTACCCGGACGTGATCGAGTCGGCTGGCGCGAAAAGCGGCAAGGCACACGTGATCAAGTCGCACCACAACGTGGGTGGCCTGCCGGAAGAAATGAACCTCAAGCTGGTTGAACCGCTGCGCGAGCTGTTCAAGGACGAAGTCCGTCGTCTGGGCCTGGAACTCGGCCTGCCGTACGACATGGTCTACCGTCACCCGTTCCCGGGCCCAGGCCTGGGCGTGCGGATCCTCGGTGAAGTGAAGAAGGAATACGCCGACCTGCTGCGTCGCGCCGACCACATCTTCATCGAAGAACTGCGTAAAGCCGACTGGTACCACAAGGTCAGCCAGGCGTTCGTGGTGTTCCAGCCGGTGAAATCGGTTGGCGTGGTGGGCGATGGCCGTCGTTACGCCTGGGTTGTCGCCCTGCGTGCGGTAGAAACCATCGACTTCATGACCGCGCGTTGGGCTCACCTGCCTTACGAGCTGCTGGAAACCGTCAGCGGCCGGATCATCAATGAAATCGAAGGCATCTCCCGCGTTACTTACGACGTGTCGAGCAAGCCGCCAGCGACGATCGAGTGGGAATGATCCCGATCTGACTGATCGTCTGTAATAACCGAAAGGCCCCGTGAATGTGAATTCACGGGGCCTTTTGCGTATCGCGTTACGGTGTTTTCCTACGCTGGCAAGCGTCCTTCGAGCTTCATGCCCATGCGGGTGAGTGCGTGCGAAAGATCGACCAGGCTGGGGTAAGGTTTTTGATGGACGTCGGTCCAGGCGGGGCGATTGACCAGGTATTGCCCATTGGCCGTTCGTTCAACCAGGGTTTCTGTGATCAGATTGGTTCTGCTGCGATGGATCAATGTCCAGGTTCCATCAGACTCCTTGAAGGTGAACATTCCCTGGCGGAACAGGAGGCGAGCGATTTCGTCCGGCGTTCGTTGCAGCATGGGCATCGGCACTTGCAGGCTGATATCGGCATACAAGGTGTCGAACTCTCCATGAAAGTTGACAGGTGGCGGGCTGGCATTGCGACCCACCTCGACGCCGTGGTCTATCTCTATATGCAGGCTGCGTTCTGGAAGCACCTCCTCAATACGCAAACCGATACCGCCGTTCATTTCACTGATGCCGGCAATGCCTCTGAAGGTATTGGTGTTTTCCTGGCCCGTCAGGACCACCCATTTACCTGATCTGCCAAGCGCTTCATTGGCACGCATGATCGTGGTGGTGAGGTAGTTTTTAATGGATTGTTCCTGAACGTCAATCAAGGGCGATGCTGGATAGCGGTAGCTTGCCAGGCAGTCGGTCGCCTGGACCCGGATACCGTTCTCGCGAGCCACCTTGACGACCTCGAGTGGGGTGAACTTACCGGCAGGATCGCTTTGGAGCTGTTTCAGATACTTTTCGAGCATACCGTCCATTTCAGCACCTCTGAGGAAAGTATTCAGGTCGAATTGATTGAAGTCGTTGAGCAGGCGATGCATGTAGATCGTCTTGACGCCTTGCCTGGCCAACGTCTGCATGTTCTCGATCAGGAACCGCATGCTGGCAATACGATCCTGGCTTTCTCCAATCACCAACCCCGGCGAAGCATCGAAGATGTTCTGAATGAGTTCCGGGACAGTCATGGACGGCGTGATGACGGGCTGTACCGGACGTGCCGGTAATGAGGCAAAGAAGTTTTCCTTGGAAAGGAGGGCGCGAGTATCTTTCAACAGGGCGGCGCGATGTCCTGCGACGAACTCTTCATAGGCTGTCAGCCCTTGTATGCGTCCGTTGGGAAGGTTGATTATTTTTACGTGGGTTTCTTTTTTACCTAACGCCAGGACGTTGAGCGACCGCCCAGTGGCGGTATCGTACTTCGTCGAGGGCACGCTAAATGATTCCGGTGGTCGGACATGGTCGGGAAACCGGGAAGGTCCCGCAACAGCGGCGAGGTCGTCTTTGCCGCCACCCTTTAAACCGGATTTCGGCGTCAGCTCCCACTCGCCCTCGGCATTCAAGCGCACGGGTATCGATCCTGTGGATGCGTATGGGGTTGCCGGGTCGATGATGGCCCAGGTGCCACCGCCATTGATGTCGGCTTCGTAGCGCACGTAATAGGCTGCGTCGTTCATCATGATCGCAGTCGACGGGGTGGAGTTGAGCGAGTAGATGCCCTGGAACTTGCCGCTGGTGGCAAGCGGCGCCTCACTTTCCAGGATCTCGTTACTTTGCCAGTGCTCCGGTACTTCAAGGTTCTGTGCCGGCTCCGGCTTCAGCGGGATGAACTCTTGAATTTGAGTAACTGTGGCCTCTGAACCGTCGGACACCTCCGGTCCTTGCGCACCGATCGGCTCAGCAGGATTGTTAGCCTCTCGCAGCTTGGCCATTTCGGCAGCTTCGGCGGCCTCGGCCGAAGCGCCGACCTCCTCCAGAACATCGACCTCCTTGAGCAGCGGCAGGTTGAACAGAAGGTTGATGCCAGCCAGCACGGCGCCTTTTACGCCTTCCTTGCGCTGGGCCACGGTTTTGCCGTTGACGGCCTTGTCGATGTTCAAGCCCATGGACGCGATGCTGGCCCCAATCACCGGCAGTGCAATCGGCCAGCCGAGCAGCGCCAGCGGCCCGAAGACGTGCAGGCCGGCGCTCAGGTAGCCCAGCCACATGCCTTTACGAAGTTGTCCGTTGGTCACCAGGGACAGATCGGCCTCTTGCGACATTGCGCTCTGCACATTACGGCTCAGCCAGGAAAACGCGTCGCCGCTGACGGTGATGTTTTTTTGATTGATCAGATGGTGATCGTATTTGCCCCACGTACCCACCAGCTGGTTCATCAGGGGCGTGATGTTGTCGTGGATCTCCTGGCGCACCGACAGCGGGAAATGCGTCATGAATTCGGCATAGCGCGTGTCATCGTTCATTTGCAGCAGGATCCACCAATGCATGTCCGTCAGCGTCGGGTGCACGTGGAACGCATCAGTGGCGCCGGGAACATAGGTGATTTGTCGTCCGCTACCGTCATCGATACGCAGGATATCGGTGGCGACATGCCCGGCTACATCCAGGGCGCATACCCGCAGATCAGCGGGTGCTGAGGTTTGCGCACGCACGTTCTCCAGGGTCAGCGGCCAGTTTTTGTCTGCGGCGACGGCCCGGATAACGGTCTGAAACTCTTCCTCCTGCAGCGTACCGTTTTCCCGTGCCTCGACGGCTTTACTCAGGTAGTTGCATTTCGCCAGGGCCCGGTAGTCATCAAAATGCACGCTCCAGTAGGCGTTCAGCTTGGCCAGATACCGGTCGCTGAAGGTCTCGTGCCAGAAGTCCTTGAGCACGGCGCTGGGGTACATCCGCACTTCGTTGGTTTCGTTGTAAATGCTGGCGGTTGCATCGGCGGTGTAAAACCCGCCGTAACAGTCCAGCTGATCGAAGTAGTCCTGATCGGTGACGTAATACCGATGAATGACCAGTTGTGTCAGGGTCATTGACTGAGTGGGTTTAGGGTAGTGCTCCCACCCCAGGAAGGTCTTGGTGCTGCTGGCCGTGACATTGCCAAAACGATGCCACCAGACCTGATCGGGGTCCAGGCCGGTAACGCCGTGTTTTTTCAGGATTTCGGTGGCCATCCCATGGGCTTCTTCGTGCAGGTCGGGACAGGCAGTCACGATGACGGGCGCGATGCTCAGCAGGTGTTGTTTGTCTGTGTTATCGGGCAGCGTTTCACGTGTTTGATCGGTAGGCATGTTCTCGCTCCTTGAGAAATGGGCTGAGAGGATTGCTCATTTGCTCAAGGGAAGTGCACTACATAGTTAGGCTCAAACACGATTCCGGAACGTGTAGGGTCAGCGCCGCGCCACATCAGAAAAGTAGAACTTGTCCAGGGTATGCCGCGATTCGGTGTATTCGAACTGGCGGCCATCCTGCAAAAAGGTCTGGTTGCTGACCACGATCACATGGCTCTGGCCGTCGAGGTCCAGGTGCTGCTGGTCATCCTTGCTGCGCGGCACCGCTTCGATGGTGCGTTGGGCGTAGGCGATTTGCAGTTGCAGGGTCTGCTCGATGAAGGCGTAGATCGAGTGCTCGGCGATCTCGCGGTTCAGCCCCGGAATCAGGTCGGCGACGAAGTGGTTGATGTCGAGGATCACCCGCTTGCCGTCGATTCGACGCACGCGCTTGATCCGCGTGATCAGGCTGCCTTCTTCAGCTTTCAGGTGTTCGAGCAAGGCGCCTTGCAGGGGAATCTGCTCGAACTCCACGACCTCGGTGCTGACGTCGTTGCCCAGCCTTGGGTAGGTCTCCTGAAAACTGACGATGCCGCCGAGCTGGAATTCGATCGGGTTGGTCGACAGTACGAAGGTGCCTTTACCGTGGATTTTCTGGGCGAAGCCGCGTTCCTGAAGCAGTTCGATGGCCTTGCGCACGGTGCCGCGACTGGCCTGGTAGCTGTCCATCAATTCGGTTTCGGAAGGTAACCGCGCGCCGCGTTCCAGACGTTCGGTGGTGATGCTGGCAAGCAGATCGCTGTAGATCTGGTTGTATTTGCTCATAGGGATGGCTGCGTTGTGCTCAAGGCAGGAACCTTAAGGGCAGAGGTGGGGTTTGTCCATTTGGCGTTGAAATACTCACCTGTGGGAAATAGAGCCACTGGTCGGCTTGTGAGTAAACAAATTGAAACTCGTCTGTACGAGTTGTTGCATTAACTCGTACAGACGAGTACTTTTCGCTTCGGCATGCTGCCAACAACAAAAAAACACAGTGGATGAAAAAGCATGAGCCACGATTACCCGACTATCGCCAGCGAGCTGCTTCATAGCCTCGGTGGCGCTGACAACCTCGAACAGGCCGCGCATTGCGTCACGCGTCTGCGCCTGGCCCTCAAAGACCCGCAGCGGGTCGACAGCGCGACGCTGAACCAGATCGACCTGGTCAAAGGCTCGTTTTTCACCGGCGGCCTGTTTCAGGTGGTCATCGGTCCCGGCGAGGTCGAGAAGGTCTACGCCGCGCTACGCCAACAGACCGGCCTTGCCGCGTCGACCATCGCCGATGTGAAGCAAAAGGGCGCCGACAAGACCAATGCCATGCAGCGTCTGGTGCGGGTGTTCTCCGATGTGTTCATGCCGATCCTGCCGGCGCTGATCATTGCCGGCCTGCTGATGGGCGTGAACAACCTGATCGGCGCCAAAGGCATGTTCATCGCCGGCAAGACCCTGCTTGAGGCCTACCCGACGCTGGACGGTGTCTGGAGCCTGATCAATCTGATGGCCAACACTTCGTTCGTGTTCCTCCCGGCGCTGGTCGGCTGGTCGGCAGCCAAGCGTTTTGGCGGCAGTGAAATCCTCGGCATCGTGCTCGGCCTGATGCTGGTTCACCCGGACCTGCTGAACGCCTGGAACTATGGCAAGGCGGTGGCCGGGCTGGACGGCCAGAGCCTGCCGTACTTCGATATTTTTGGCTGGTTCAAGATCGAGAAGGTCGGTTATCAGGGCCAGATCCTGCCGATCCTGATGGCCGCCTACGTCATGAGCGTCATTGAAAAATGGCTGCGGGCACGGGTGCCGAATGCCATCCAACTGCTGGTGGTGCCGATTACCACCATCGTCGTGACCGGGGTGTTGGCGCTGGCCGTGATAGGTCCGGTGACCCGGCACCTGGGGATTCTGATCACCGAAGGCGTGGTGACCTTGTTCGACCTGGCGCCGATGGTGGGCGGGGCGATTTTCGGGCTGCTCTATGCGCCGCTGGTGATCACCGGCATGCACCACATGTTCCTCGCGGTGGACCTGCAACTGATCTCGACCCAGGGCGGTACGTTCATCTGGCCGATGATCGTCATGTCCAACCTTGCACAAGGCAGCGCGGCACTCGGGGTGTTCTACATGACCCGCAGTGCGCGGGATAAAAGCATGGCCTCGACCTCGGCGATTTCCGCCTATTTCGGCATCACTGAGCCGGCCATGTTCGGCGTCAACCTGCGCTACAAGTTTCCGTTCTACGCCGCACTGACCGGCTCGGCGCTGGGCTGCATGTTCCTGTCGCTGAACAAGGTTCAGGCCTCGGCGATTGGTGTCGGCGGCTTGCCCGGTTTCATCTCGATCATCCCGCAGTTCATTCCGATGTTTGTGGTCGGGATGGTTATCGCCATGGTTGTGCCGTTTGTTTTGACCTGTGGCATGAGCATGAAAATCGTTCGGCCCGGGTATCGCGTTGCCTGACAGATCGCTATCGCGAGCAGGCTCGCTCCCACAGGGTGTCGCATTTCTTTGTGGGAGCGAGCCTGCTCGCGATGAGGCCCTCAGGGCCAGTACAAAACTTACTGAAGGATTTGCGCCATGCAAGACTGGCAGCGTTCGGTGATCTACCAGATCTACCCGAAGAGTTTTCACAGCCACGCCGGCAACCCCACGGGTGATCTGCTCGGGGTGGTGGCCAAGCTTGATTACCTGCAATGGCTGGGTGTCGACTGCCTGTGGATCACCCCGTTCCTGCGGTCGCCGCAACGCGACAACGGCTACGACATCAGCGACTACTACGCCATCGACCCGAGCTACGGGACCATGGCCGACTGCGAGTTGCTGATTGCCGAGGCGGGCAAGCGCGGGATCAAGCTGATGCTCGACATCGTGGTCAACCACACCTCCATCGAGCACAGCTGGTTTCAGCAAGCGCGCAGCAGCCTCGATAACCCGTACCGTGACTTCTACATCTGGCGCGATCAGCCGAACAACTGGGAGTCCAAGTTCGGCGGTTCGGCCTGGGAATACGAGGCGCAAACCGGGCAGTACTTTTTGCACCTGTTCGACCACACCCAGGCCGACCTCAACTGGGACAACCCGCAGGTCCGTGCTGAAGTCTTCAAGCTGATGCGCTTCTGGCGTGACAAAGGCGTGGGCGGTTTCCGTCTGGACGTGATCAACCTGATCTCCAAGCCGGCGGACTTCCCCGAAGACCACACCGACGGCCGACGCTTCTACACCGACGGCCCGAACGTGCATGAGTACTTGCAGGAAATGCACCGCGAAGTCTTCGAAGGTCATGACCTGATCAACGTCGGCGAGATGTCTTCCACCAGCCTTGAGCACTGCATCCGTTATTCGCGGCCGGACTCCAAAGAGCTGTCGATGACCTTCAACTTTCATCACCTGAAAGTCGATTACCCCAATATGCAGAAATGGATTCACGCCGATTTCGACTTCCTCGAACTCAAGCGCATCCTTTCCGATTGGCAAACCGGGATGCAGGCCGGTGGCGGTTGGAATGCGCTGTTCTGGTGTAACCACGATCAGCCGCGCGTGGTGTCGCGGTTTGGCGATGACGGCGAGCATCGAGTGGTCTCGGCGAAGATGCTCGGCACCGCGCTGCACTTTTTGCAGGGCACGCCGTTCATCTATCAGGGTGAAGAGTTGGGCATGACCAACCCGGGCTTCGAGCGCATCGAGCAGTACCGGGATGTCGAAACCCTGAACATCTATCGCCTCAAGCGCGAGGCGGGCGAGTCCGAGGCCTCGAGCATGGCCGCGATCATGCAGAAATCCCGCGACAACAGTCGCACTCCCATGCAGTGGAGCGCGTTACCCAATGCCGGTTTCAGCAGCACCGAGCCGTGGATCGGCGTGCCGGCCAACGCCACGCAGATCAACGTCGAAAACCAGCTCGACGACACGACTTCGGTGCTGCACCACTATCGCCAGCTGATTGCCTTGCGCCGCAGCGAACCGCTGATCCAGGACGGCGTGTATCGCCAGCTCTTGCCCACGCACAAACAGGTCTGGGTGTACCTGCGTGAAGGCTGCGGCGAGCGGCTGTTGGTGGTGAATAACTTCTATGGCACGGCGTGTGAAGTCGAACTGCCGGAGCGGGTGATCACCGACTGCATGTTGCAACGCCGGGTGATCAGCAACTACCCGGACTGTGAGGTGCGCAAGCAGCAGCTGTTCCTGCGGCCTTACGAATCGTTCGTTCTGCACCTGACCGACCACTAAACAACAGGCTTTTCAAACAACTCGCAGGGCACTGCGCGGGGGCTTTTTGCGCGCAGGTTTTGCCGGATGAGCACAATAAAAATAATGGGGTGGCTCTTGAAAACAACAATAAATCGCAGCCTTGCGGCATCGTGCGTGTGCCTGGTATTGCCGTTCTCGGCCCACGCTCTGGAGTTCGCCGGCTACCTGCGCAGCGGCGTCGGGAGCACGGTCAACGGCGGCTCGCAATCGTGCTTCAAACTGCCCGGCGCAGAGTCGAAGTACCGTCTGGGTAACGAGTGCGAACAGTACGCGGAGCTGGAATTGCGTCAGAACCTGCTGACCCTCGATGACGGCTCGGTGCTCAGCGTCGACGGCATGGCTTCGCTGTACAACCAGTACGACCGCAACCTGACGTTCCAGGGTGACAACGGCTCGGTGCGGATGCCGCAGATGTATGCGCAATGGTCGAACCTGCCGAGCCTCAATGGCGGTTCGCTGTGGGCCGGTCGGCGCTACTACAAACGAAACGACATCCACATTTCCGACTTCTACTACTGGAACCAGAGCGCCACGGGTGGCGGTATCGAGGACGTGAAGATTGGCGACCTGAAATACAGCTACGCGTTTTCGCGCAAGGACAACCTGTACCAGAAGGACTACGTGACTCGACACGACTTCAACGTCTCAGGCTTTGATACCAACCCCGGCGGCGAGCTGGAGTTTGGCCTGAGCTACATCGACAAGCCCGACCGTCGCGACGCGCACGCAGGCTGGGCGATCACCGCTCAACATGTGCAAAAAGACTTTTTCGGCGGCAAGAACAAACTGGCGTTGCAATACGGCGAAGGGCCCGGCACCGGGTTGGGCTACACCGGCGATGTGGGGCTGGATGACCGCAATAAGAGCTACCGCCTGGTTGAGTTCTTCGACTGGCAACTGACGCCGCGTTTTGGTGGTCAGGTCGAAGCGGTCTATCAGAAGGACATCCGCCCGGACGGTAACGGCCAGAACTGGATTTCCCTCGGCATTCGTCCGGCGTATGCGATCACCGATCAATTCAAGCTGGTGACTGAGCTGGGGCACGATCAGGTCGAGGCGCCCGGCGGTACGCGCAAGCTGAGCAAGTTCACCTTTGCCCCGACCTGGTCGCCCAAAGGTCCGGGGTTCTGGGAACGCCCCGAGGTGCGTTTGTACTACACCTATGCCAGCTGGAACGAGGCGGCCAAGCGTGCAGCGAATGAACTGGCGCAAGGTTCGGCGTTGTCCGATACCGGCGCGTTCGGCACGGCACTGCATGGCGCGAACGTCGGATTGCAGGTCGAGTACTGGTGGAAATAAGTACGGTAATCAGCTGCAGGCTCAACATGCTTTCGTAGCAGCTGGCGTAGCCGGCGTTCGGCTGCGAAGCAGTCGTAAAATCAGGCACCACGGTGATTCAGGCAGGCCGAGGATGCAGGATTCACGACTGCTTCGCCCGAGCGCGGACCGAGCCGAACGCAGCCTTCGGCAGCTGCTACAGGGTGCAGTGCTGCTCAATGTATCTATACAGAACAAAACCGCAGGTGAAGTCATGACCCTAACCCAACCCTTGCAATTGCTGGCGCCGCTGTCCGGGGTGCTGATGCCGCTTGATCACGTACCGGATCCGGTGTTCGCCAGCCGGGTAATCGGCGACGGCCTGTGCATCGATCCGACCTCGCAGGTCCTGTGCGCACCGTTGGCCGGCGTCGTCAGCAACCTTCAACACAGCGGCCATGCGATCAGCATCACCGATGACAGCGGTGTGCAGGTGTTGCTGCACATTGGCCTGGACACCGTGAACCTGAAAGGCCAGGGGTTCAGCGCCTTGGTCGAGCAGGGCCAGCGTGTCGAGGCCGGGCAGCCGTTGATCGAGTTCGATGCCGACTATATCGCCCTGCATGCCCGCAGCCTGTTGACCTTGATGCTGGTGGTCAGCGGCGAGCCCTTCAGTCTGCTGACACCGGACAGCGGTCTGGTGGCCTGTGCGCAGCCGTTGTTGCGCCTGAGCCTGGGCGATCCGCGTAGCGTTGTTGCGCAGGAGGAGGGCGAAGCGCTGTTCTCCAAACCGGTTCATCTGCCCAACCCCAATGGCCTGCACGCACGGCCGGCAGCGGTCTTTGCGCAGGCGGCGAAAGGGTTTGCTTCGAGCATTTGCCTGCACAAGCAGCAGGACAGCGCCAACGCCAAGTCGCTGGTGGCGATCATGGCGTTGCAGACGGTGCATGGCGATGCGTTGCAAGTCAGCGCGGTGGGCGAAGATGCCGAATTGGCAATCAGCACGCTGGCTCAATTGCTGGCGGATGGCTGCGGTGAGGCTGTGACTGCGGTGGCGGTGGTAGCGCCAGTGGTTCGGGCGCCGGAGGTGTCGGCGAAGCTGCTGCGTGGTGTCTGCGCTTCGGCGGGTTCCGCTTTCGGGTACGTGGTGCAAGTGGCGGAGCGTGCTCTGGAAATGCCTGAGTTTGCCGTGGATCAACAGGTGGAGCGCGAGTCGCTGGAACGGGCGCTGAGGCACGCGACGCAAGCACTGCAACGCTTGCGTGACAACGCGGCCGGTGAGGCGCAGTCGGACATTTTCAAGGCGCATCAGGAATTGCTGGAAGACCCGAGCCTGCTGGAGCAAGCCCAGGCCCTGATCGCTGAGGGCAAGAGCGCGGCATTTGCCTGGAACAGCGCCACCGAAGCCACCGCGACGTTGTTCAAGTCGCTGGGCAGCACGTTGCTGGCCGAGAGGGCATTGGACCTGATGGACGTCGGTCAGCGTGTGCTCAAGCTGATTCTCGAAGTGCCGGACGGTGTCTGGGAGTTGCCTGATCAGGCGATCTTGATTGCCGAACAACTGACACCGTCGCAGACCGCCGCGCTGGATACCAGCAAAGTGTTGGGCTTCGCCACCGTCGGCGGAGGTGCCACCAGCCATGTGGCGATTCTCGCCCGCGCCCTGGGTTTGCCGGCCGTATGTGGTTTGCCGCTGCAAGTGCTGTCGCTGGCCAGTGGCACCCGAGTGTTGCTCGATGCGGACAAGGGCGAATTGCACCTGGACCCGGCGGTGTCGGTCATCGATCAGTTGCACGCCAAGCGCCAGCAACAACGCCAGCGTCATCAACACGATCTGGAACACGCTGCACGGGCCGCCGTCACTCTCGACGGTCATCACTTTGAAGTCACGGCCAACGTGGCTTCGCTGGCCGAAACCGAGCAGGCCATGAGCCTCGGGGCTGAAGGTATCGGCCTGTTGCGTTCGGAGTTTTTGTATCAGCAGCGCAGCGTGGCGCCGAGTCACGATGAACAGGCCGGGACCTACAGCGCCATCGCCCGCGCACTGGGCCCGCAACGCAATCTGGTGGTGCGCACGCTGGATGTCGGCGGCGACAAACCCTTGGCCTACGTACCGATGGACAGCGAGGCCAATCCGTTTCTGGGCATGCGCGGGATTCGCCTGTGCCTGGAGCGTCCGCAGCTGTTGCGCGAGCAGTTCCGGGCGATTCTGAGCAGCGCCGGGCTGGCGCGTCTGCACATCATGTTGCCGATGGTCAGCCAGCTGTCGGAGCTGCGTCTGGCGCGGCTGATGCTTGAAGAAGAGGCGCTGGCGCTGGGGCTCGAGGAGCTGCCGAAACTCGGCATCATGATCGAGGTCCCGGCAGCCGCGCTGATGGCGGACCTGTTTGCGCCCGAGGTGGATTTCTTTTCCATCGGCACCAACGACCTGACTCAGTACACCCTGGCCATGGACCGCGATCACCCGCGCCTGGCCAGTCAGGCCGACAGTTTTCACCCATCGGTGCTGCGCCTGATCGCCAGCACCGTGAAGGCCGCCCATGCCCATGGCAAGTGGGTCGGGGTGTGTGGCGCGCTGGCGTCGGAGACCTTGGCGGTGCCGCTGTTGCTGGGGCTTGGCGTGGATGAACTGTCGGTCAGCGTGCCGCTGATTCCAGCGATCAAGGCGGCGATTCGCGAGGTCGAGCTCAGCGACTGTCAGGCCATCGCGCATCAGGTGCTCGGGCTGGAAAGCGCCGAGCAGGTCCGCGAGGCGTTGAGTGTGCAACAGCAGGCAATGGTCGAAACTTCACAGGTGTTGGAGAGCTGAACATGTTCGAGAAAATGCAACGGGCGTTCTGGAAGGCGCTGACCCCGGACCTGGTGGTGGATGAACCGAAGCGGGTTGCCCAACCTGCCTCGGGCTTGGCCGCGAATGTGTTGGCCGCGCTGGGCGGTGTGGATAACCTCAAATCCCAACAGCGGGTTGCCCTGACGCGGGTGCGGGTGGAGTTGAAGGATGCCGCGCTGCTGGACGCGATGGCCTTGCGTGCAGCGGGTGTGCCGGGGGTGATGACGTTGGCGGGTGGGGTGGTGCATTTGATCGTGGGATTGTCGGTGGCTTGAGCTGGGCGTTTGCCTCAAGAACCACCCCTCACCCTAACCCTCTCCCCAGAGGGGAGAGGGGACTGACCGTGGGTTTCTGAAGGTTTACGGCGACCTGCGATTTCGAGTCGAACTCAGGCCTCAAGAACGATAAATATCTGCCCCCTCTCCCCAGAGGGGAGAGGGGACTGACCGTGAGTTTCTGAAGGTTTACGGCGACCTGCGATTTCGAGTCGAACTCAGGCCTCAAGAACGATAAATATCTGCCCCCTCTCCTCAGAGGGGAGAGGGGACTGACCGTGGGTTTCTGAAGGTTTACGGCGACCTGCGAATTCGAGTCGAACTCAGACCTCAAGAACGATAAATATCTGCCCCCTCTCCCCAGAGGGGAGAGGGGACTGACCGTGGGTTTCTGAAGGTTTACGGCGACCTGCGAATTCGAGTCGAACTCAGGCCTCAAGAACGATAAATATCTGCCCCCTCTCCCCTCTGGGGAGAGGGTTGGGGTGAGGGGTGGCTTCCTGACCCAACCCCAAAGCAAGACCTGCCATCCACCGCGTTGCCCTTACTGTTTCTCATCCGCAGGTGTATCGTATTCGCCTTTTGCGGGCGCTGGCCTGCCGCTGATACGTGAGGTTGTTGAGTTCATGTCCTTTACCCGTCGACAAATACTGGGTGGTCTGGCCGGTTTGGCAGTGGTGGGCGTCGGGGCGGGTGGTGCATCGCGTTACTGGCTGGGGAAAATGGCCGACGCCAGTGCGGGTCACGACTACGAGCTGATCGCCGCGCCGCTGGATGTCGAGCTGGTGCCGGGGCACAAAACCGAGGCCTGGGCCTTTGGTCCGTCGGCGCCGGGGACGGAACTGCGGGTACGTCAGGGCGAATGGCTGCGGGTGCGTTTCATCAACCACCTGCCGGTGCCTACGACCATTCACTGGCACGGCATCCGTTTGCCGCTGGAGATGGACGGCGTGCCGTACGTCTCGCAATTGCCGGTACTGCCGGGCGAGTATTTCGACTACAAATTCCGCGTGCCGGACGCTGGCAGCTACTGGTATCACCCGCACGTGAACAGCAGCGAGGAGCTGGGGCGCGGGCTGGTCGGGCCGCTGATCATCGAAGAACGCGAGCCCACCGGTTTCAAGTACGAGAAGACCCTCAGCCTGAAAAGCTGGCACGTCGATGAAGAGGGCGCGTTCGTGCCGTTCAGCGTTCCTCGTGAAGCAGCGCGCGGCGGCACGGCCGGGCGTCTGGCGACGATCAACGGCGTGCCACTGCCGGTGATCGAGTTGCCGGCCGGGCAGATCACCCGGGTACGCCTGCTGAATCTCGACAACACCCTGACTTACCGCCTCAACATTCCGGGCGTCGAAGCGCAGATCTACGCGCTCGACGGCAACCCGATCGAGCCGCGTCCGCTGGGTAAGGAATACTGGCTAGGCCCCGGCATGCGGATTTGCCTGGCGATCAAGGCCCCAGCGGCGGGTGAAGAATTGTCGCTGCGTAACGGGCCGGTGCGCATTGGCACCTTGCGTTCGGTAGCCAACAATGACACGCCAACCCAGTGGCCACCGGCGCTGCCGGCCAACCCGATATCCGAGCCGGACCTGGCCAATGCCGAGAAGCTCAACTTCAATTTCGAATGGGTTGGATCGGTGTCGGTGAACGTCGATAATGGCAAGCCGCCGAGCCTCTGGCAGATCAATGGCAAGGCTTGGGACATCACCGACAAAACCTGCGCCGACCGCCCGATTGCCAAGCTTGCGAAAGGCAAAAGCTACATTTTCGAATTGAAGAACATGACCCAGTACCAGCACCCGGTTCACTTGCACGGCATGAGCTTCAAGGTCATTGCCTCGAACCGCAAAAAGATCATCCCGTATTTCACCGACACCTACCTGCTGGGCAAGAACGAACGCGCCCAGGTGGCGCTGGTGGCGGATAATCCGGGGGTGTGGATGTTCCATTGCCATGTGATCGACCATATGGAAACCGGCCTGATGGCCGCGATCGAGGTGGCCTGATGCGTCAGATACGTCCGGCGAAGATCATCGACCGTAGCCGCGATCAGGACTTCATGCGTGAAGCCCTGGCGCTGGCCGCGCAAGGTGCCGCCCTCGGTGAAGTGCCGGTGGGTGCGGTGCTGGTGCAGGACGGTGAAATCATCGGTCGGGGCTTCAATTGCCCGATCAGCGGCAGCGACCCCAGCGCCCACGCCGAGATGGTCGCGATCCGCGCTGCGGCGCAGGCCGTGAGTAACTATCGCCTGCCGGGCAGCACGCTGTACGTCACGCTGGAGCCGTGCAGCATGTGCGCCGGTTTGATCGTGCATTCACGGATTGCGCGGGTGGTTTATGGGGCGCTGGAGCCCAAGGCAGGGATCGTGCAAAGCCAGGGGCAGTTCTTTACCCAGGGCTTTCTCAACCACCGGGTGCTGGTCGAAGGCGGGGTATTGGCCGAAGAGTGCGGCACGGTGCTGAGCGAGTTTTTCAAAGCCCGACGCGCCAAACCAGCAGACTAAACACCCAACCAATGTGGGAGCGAGCTTGCTCGCGATGAGGCCCTTACATCCAATATCAATGTTGAATGTCAGGCCGCCATCGCGAGCAAGCTCGCTCCCACAGGGGATCTCCAGTGATCAGGAGATTGGTGTTTTACTTGCGGGCGACGATCACCGCGCGCATCGGCGCTTGCAGACCTTCAATGGTCTTGCTGTGGTCCTCGGGATCGAGGAAGTCGCTCAGCGACTGATACTTCATCCACTCGGTCCCGCGTTGTTCTTCAACCGTGGTCACACTGACATCCACACAGCGCACATCGCTGAATCCGGCACGGCGCAACCAGAGCATCAGCGCCGGCACCGACGGCAGGAACCAGACGTTGCGCATCTGCGCATAGCGGTCTTCCGGCACCAGCACCTGCTGCTCATCGCCTTCGATCACCAGCGTTTCCAGCACCAGCTCACCGCCCTTGACCAGGCAATCCTTCAGCGCCAGCAAATGTTCGATTGGCGAGCGGCGATGGTAGAACACGCCCATGGAGAACACGGTATCGAAGCCTTCCAGATTCGGTGGCAGGTCTTCAAAAGGAAATGGCAGGTGCCAGGCATTGGGCTCTGACAGGTAACGCTGCACCGCCTGGAACTGGCAGAAAAACAGCCAGTTCGGGTCGACGCCGATCACGCTGTCGGCACCGGCGCCGAGCATGCGCCACATGTAGTAACCGTTGCCGCAGCCGACATCGAGGATGCGTTTACCCTTGAGGTCCAGGTGCGGGGCGACTCGCGACCACTTCCAGTCCGAACGCCATTCGGTGTCGACGTGCACGCCGAACAGATCGAACGGACCTTTGCGCCAAGGCGACAAGCCCATCAATGCGGTACGCATTTGCGCGCGGGTTTCATCGTCGCAGTCGGTGTCCAGGGTCAGGCCGTTCAGCAGGTCGACTTCACTCGGCTGGAGCTTCGGCAAGGCGTCCAGCGCACTCTGCCAGCGCTCGAGGTCGCCATGACCTTTTTCCATTTTCACGTCGAGTTGCGCTTGCAGGGTGTTGGCCCAACCGGCCAGCGGCGTGCCGGCCAGACGGCGGGCGAGGGGAGACAGATCAATCATGGCAAGGCAATCAACGAGGCAAAGTTAAGACACTGGAACCACGGCACGACTTTCGAGAACCCGGCGGCCAGCAGGCGTTCGCGGTGTTCCTGGAGGCTGTCGGGCTTCATGACGTTTTCGATGGCGCTGCGCTTCTGGGCTATTTCCAGTTCGCTGTAGCCGTTGGCGCGTTTGAAGGCGATGTGCAGGTCGGTGAGCAGCGCGTGTTCTTCGGCATCTTCGAAACGCAGCTTCTCCGAAAGGATCAATGCACCGCCTGGCAACAGCGACTGGCGGATGCGTCCGAGCAGTGCCAGGCGTTGGTCCGGGGCGATGAATTGCAGGGTGAAGTTCAGCGCAACCACCGAGGCCGGTTTGAACTCCAGCGCAAGAATGTCGCCTTCGATCACTTCAACCGGCAGCAGCTCCTGGAACATCGAGTCCTGGCCGTTGAGGTATTCGCGGCAACGCTCGACCATCGCCGCCGAGTTATCCACCGCGATTACCCGGCAACCGTCGGTGCGCACGTGACGGCGCAGGGCCTGGGTCACTGCGCCGAGGGAAGAACCCAGGTCGTAGAGCACGCTACCCGGTTGGGCGAACTGCGCCGCGAGCACGCCGAGGTTTTCGACAATGGTCGGGTAACCCGGCACCGAGCGCTTGATCATGTCCGGGAACACCCGCACCACGTCCTCGTTAAAGGCGAAGTCAGGCACCTGGGCCAAAGGCTGGGCGAAAAGGCGATCGGATTCTTTGCTCACGGCGGTTCCAGCGGCGGATGTGGAAAAGGCCGGCATTTTAGCCAAATTGACGGGGGGATGCGCGGGTTGTCTGATAAACCGCTGCGTTCCACCGGTTGCATGGCAGGTTAGTGGTTGTGGCGAGGGAGCTTGCTCCCGCTGGGGTGCGTAGCAGCCCCAAAACCAGCGAATGAGATCCATCTGAAAAATTGTCATTGCCAGTATTGGGAGCGCTACGCGCTCCAGCGGGAGCAAGCTCCCTCGCCACAGGGTTCAGCGCGGTTTCTGGTGGAACGCCGACGCGGTAATCCCCCATTGCCCCAGCCAGTAGCTGAGGATGATCACGTAGGGCGCCGCCTCGAACGGCACGACAAAACGGCTGATGCCGATCACGCTGTCGGAGAACACGAACGCCAGCGCGCCACCGGCTGCCAACAGTGCCGAACGCTTGGGCACGTCGCTGCCCAAACGGGCCAGGGCACGCCAAAGCATGGCGCTGATGGCCACGCCGTAGACGATCACCGGAATCAGCAACGGCCCCAGGCCATGGCTGATCAGGATCCCCAGCAACACGGCACCGACGCCTAGCGCGAAGATCAGCGGCACCAGCGCCAGGCGTCGGCAATCACTCAAATAGGCTTTCAAGTACACCAGGTGCGCCACCAGAAACGCGCCCAGGCCAAACACGAACAAATCCCCCGGCCACGCCAGCAGCACATCGCCGAGCACGGAAAACATCAGGCCAAGGCTGATCCAGCGCCGATAGTCGCTGGGCGGCGCGTCGTGCAACCAGCCGAGCAGCGCCAGCACGGGCAACGGTTTGACCAACAGGCACAGCAACGCGGCGTGAATGCTCACTCCGTAAAGAAACGTCACCGCGCCCATCAGCGCCAGAATCAGCCAGCCCATGATCAGTTGACCGAAATCGCGCAATCGAAAGTTTGCGCAGGTTCTACTTCAGGTTCCCACGGTTGTTGATAAGTCAGGCGCAAACGCCCGTTGCCCGCGGCGAACGCTTGAAAGCGCCAGGTCGATTGCCCGCCACTGCCCACCAGCCCGGTGTTCTCCGGGTTGCTGTAAACCTCGGGGCTGATCGCCCGCAGCACACCGCCAGCCGAATCCTGGATCGCCCAGCGATAACCGGTGGTCGGGTTGCTTGGCAGGGTCAGGATCAGGTGTTGCCCGTTGTTCAATTGCACCGGGCATTCGCTTTGTTTTTCCACCGTCACGTTCTGTTTCGGTTGAGTGGCGCAGGCGGCCAGCAGGGCGAGGCTCAGGGGCAGAAGCAGACGGGTAGGGGACATTGGATCTGGAACTCCGGTATTCACGACGAACGGCGAGCATAACCGAAGATGAGTCAAAGTGTGACGGTCCCGACCGGGACGGCCGAGGGTTTGGCGTCGTGAGTGCTGACGCCATCGCGAGCAGGCTCGCTCCCACAGGTTTATCGCTATCCCTGTGGGAGCGAGCCTGCTCGCGATGGCAATGGTAATGGCGCTACATCACTGTCAGAACAACACCTTCGCCACATCCGCAAAGCGCTTGGCAAAGTGCACGGTGATCCCTTCCTTCAGGTAATCCGGCAATTCCTCAAAACTGCCACGGTTAGGCTCCGGCAGGATCAGTTCGAAGATCTTCTGGCGCCGCGCCGCGATCACTTTCTCGCGGACCCCGCCAATCGGCAGCACATGCCCGGTCAGCGTCAGTTCACCGGTCATGGCCACGCCTTTTTTCGGCGGCTGGTTGCGCGCCAGCGAGAGCAGGGCGCTGGCCATGGTCACGCCGGCGCTTGGGCCGTCTTTCGGTGTGGCACCTTCGGGGACGTGGAGGTGGATGAAGGCTTCGTCGAAGAACTTCGCGTCGCCACCGAATTGCTTGAGATGCGAGCTGACGTAGCTGTAGGCGATCTCGGCCGATTCCTTCATCACATCGCCCAGTTGCCCGGTGAGTTTGAAGCCGCGGTTGAGGGTGTGAATGCGCGTGGCTTCGATCGGCAAGGTCGCGCCGCCCATGCTGGTCCACGCAAGACCGGTGATGACCCCGGTGCCGGACAGCACTTGTTCGTTGCGGAACACCGGCATGCCGAGTGAGGCTTCAAGGTCTTTGGGGCCGATCTTGATCACAGCTTTCGGTTCGTCGATCAGTTTCACCACCGCTTTGCGCACCAGTTTGCCCAGTTGTTTTTCCAACTGACGCACCCCGGCTTCGCGGGCGTAACCGTCGATCAGGGCTTTCAGCGCGCTGTCGCTGATGGACAGGCTGGTTTTCGACACCCCGGCTTTTTCCAGCTGTTTTGGCCACAGGTGACGCTTGGCAATGGCGACCTTTTCTTCGGTGATGTAACCCGACAGGCGAATCACTTCCATCCGGTCGAGCAACGGACCGGGAATCGAGTCCAGGGTGTTGGCGGTGCAGACGAACAGCACTTTCGACAGGTCCAGGCGCAGGTCCAGGTAATGGTCGAGGAATTCGACGTTCTGTTCCGGGTCCAGGGTTTCCAGCAGTGCCGAGGCCGGGTCACCCTGGAAGCTTTGGCCCATCTTGTCGATTTCGTCGAGCATGATCACCGGGTTCATCACTTCAACGTCTTTCAACGCCTGGACCAGTTTGCCCGGCAGCGCGCCGATGTAGGTGCGGCGATGGCCCTTGATCTCGGCTTCGTCGCGCATACCGCCAACGCTGAAGCGATAGAACGGCCGCCCCAGCGACTCGGCGATGGATTTGCCGACGCTGGTCTTGCCCACGCCCGGTGGGCCGACCAGCAATACGATGGAACCAGCGATCTCGCCTTTGTAAGCGCCGACCGCGAGGAATTCGAGGATCCGGTCCTTGATGTCGTCGAGCCCTGCGTGGTGTTGGTCGAGGACTTTGCGCGCGTGCTTGAGGTCGAGTTTGTCCTCGCCATAAACGCCCCACGGCACCGCTGTCGCCCATTCCAGGTAGTTGCGGGTGACGGCGTATTCCGGCGAACCGGTTTCGAGGATCGACAGCTTGTTCATTTCCTCTTCGATGCGTTTCTGTGCCTGCGGCGGCAGGACCTTGCCCACCAGCCGCTGCTCGAACTGCTCGACGTCGGCGCTGCGGTCGTCCTTGGTCAGCCCCAGTTCCTGCTGGATGACCTTGAGTTGTTCCTTGAGGAAAAACTCGCGCTGGTGCTCGCCGATCTTGCGGTTCACTTCGGCAGAGATTTCTTTCTGCAACCGCGCGACTTCGACTTCCTTGCGCAGCATTGGCAGGACTTTTTCCATGCGCTTGAGCATTGGCACGCAGTCGAGCACTTCTTGCAGTTCGCTGCCGGTGGCCGAGGTCAGGGCGGCGGCGAAGTCGGTCAGTGGCGAAGGATCGTTGGGGCTGAAGCGGTTGAGGTAGTTTTTCAGCTCTTCGCTGTACAGCGGGTTGAGCGGCAGCAGTTCCTTGATCGCGTTGATCAGCGCCATGCCGTAGGCCTTGACCTCATCGGTCGGCTCGCTTGGCTGGTGCGGGTATTCGACTTCCACCAGGTACGGTGGGCGATGGTGTTTGAGCCAGGTCTTGAGGCGTACGCGGGTCAGGCCCTGGGCGACGAATTGCAGTTTGCCGTTTTCGCGGCTGGCGTGATGGATCTTTACCAGGGTGCCGTAAAGCGGCAGGGCGGAGGTGTCGAAATGCCGTGGGTCTTCTTGCGGGCTGTCCATGAAGAACAGTGCCAGCGAGTGATGTTCGGACTTGGCGACCAGGTCGAGGGTTTCGGCCCAGGGTTCTTCATTGACGATCACCGGCAGTACTTGCGCGGGGAAGAACGGGCGGTTGTGAATCGGGATGATGTAGACCTTGTCCGGCAGGTTCTGGCCGGGCAGGGCCAGGCCTTTGCCTGTTGAGGTGTGGTGTTCGGCGTTTTCGGGGTCGGCGTAGTCGCTCGGGTTTTCCGGGAATTCTTGCTGGTCGCTCATGGGGCACCTGCGCAATGGGGTATGAGGGATAGATGGGGCAGGTGGTGGGTGGTTTCAATGGGGGGCGGTTGTTAGCGGGTGTTTCATAAGGTGTATTCGCCCAACTATTGTGGGAGCTGAGCTTGCTCGCGATGGCGGCCTGACAGCCGGCCAATCTCTTGCGGATGTACACAGTTCAACTGTGGGAGCTGGCTTGCCTGCGAAGGCGGCCTGACAGCCGCCCAATCTCCCGCAGATGTACCCCAATCCATTGTGGGAGCGAGCCTGCTCGCGATGACGGCCTGACAGCCGACCAATCTCTTGCAGGTGTACATATCCATTTCTGCGGTAACGGCCACTTAGGGTTTCGCCTGACGGCGACTCACTTTTTTTACAAGCGCCTAAAAAAAGTAAGCAAAAAAACGCTCGCCCCAAGCGTACGGCACCTCGCCTAGGCTCGGCGTCCCCTCGCTCCGGTGTCCATCAGGGGGCATCGCCTACGGTCTGCTTCGCGACGACCTCCTCTCGATGTGTCCGGCTGCGCCGTACGGCGCTGCGCGCCCACCCCCTGATGAACACCTCCACTCGGCCTCCCGAAGGGGCGGGTGGATCAAGATCAACAGCAACAGCACGGCGGCCTGACAGCCGGCCTGAGTGGTGGGGGTGTGTACGGGTTTAGAGGCTGATGTACATCAATCAAAACGGTGGGACGGGCCGTGCGGCCCTCCCACAGTCCGGTGTTACGGCGCCTCTGGCTGATCGAAATTATCCAGTGCCCGATTCACCAGCAGCTCCCCCAACGAGACCATCTGCTGAATCGCCAGTGCCACGTGCCGGCGCGTGCCTTCGAGCTCGAACGCCAGATCGCTGGCCAGCACATTGACCGAGGCGAGTGTTTCCGAGGCATGCGCCAGCAAGGTTTCGTTATCCAGATCAGGGATGACCGCGAAGATATTGGAGGGACGTTTGTCGGGCAGGTTGCCCTTGTCGAACGGTGGCTTGAGGTAGTGGTCCAGTGCCCGCTCGGCGGCGTCGTGGAGTTTTTTCGAGTCGGTCGAAGCGTAAGGGGAAGTGCTTGGGGTTTCAGGCGGATTTGGAGTGACTTTGTGCATGATGAAGCTCCCAGAGTAGTGGAGCTGCCACCGTTCGCGGTCAAACGAATTGGGGCGGCAACTGTACGCGGGTTGACCGACCGGGACTCTAGGAACCCGGCATACCCGAAGGTATCCCGCGCACAGCTGCCATAACATGAAATGACAGACATAAAAAAAGCGTCTGTTCATGATCAGTGGACGCTGTGCGCCTAGAGTGTACACGGACGGTCAAACCCGGTCGCTGAATTGGCAGCGACCACCAAAGACTAGTGATGCGGCTTCCCACCGACAACCTGAAAACCATGTCGGAAGCTTCTCTGAGTCCTACTCATTGGATAAACACACAACCTGTGGCGAGGGGGCTTGCCCCCGCTGGGCTGTGAAGCAGCCCCAAAACCTGCAATCGGGTTTTGCCAGACACGCCCGGTTCGCTGGGTTTGCGAGCGCTGCGCACTCGAGCGGGAGCAAGCTCCCTCGCCACAGTACGGTGTTGTATGCAGATATCTGTGGGCCACAAAAAAGGCGACTACCTCGCGGTAGTCGCCTTCTTTTTAACTGCGGTTAACGCTTATTCCGACAGTTTGTAAGCGATCACATAGTCGCCCATTTTGGTGCCCAGCGAACCATGGCCGCCAACCACCAGCAGCACGTACTGTTTGCCGTCCTTGCCGGTGTAGGTCATCGGCGTGGCCTGGCCGCCGGCCGGCAGGCGCGACTTCCAGAGTTCCTTGCCGTTGTTGACGTCATAGGCGCGCAGGTACTGGTCCAGGGTGCCGCTGAGGAAGCCGACGCCGCCGGCGGTGACGATCGAGCCGCCCATGCTTGGCACGCCGATCGGCAGGCCGATAGGCAGTGGCGAGCTGTCGCGGCTGGTGCCGTTTTTGCGCTTCCAGACCACTTTGTTGGTGGTCAGGTCGATACCGGCGACGTAGCCCCAGGCCGGAGCCTGGCACGGTACGCCGAATGGCGACATGAACGGGTGCATGGTCACCGCGTATGGCGCGCCGGTGTTGGGTTGGATGCCCGAGGTCTCGCTCTCGCGCTTGCTCCCGGCAGCCACTTCAGCCTGCGGGATCAGTTTGGAGACGAACGCCATGTAGTTCGGGCTGGTGAACAGCATCTGGCGAACCGGGTCGAGCGACACGCTACCCCAGTTGAACACACCAACGTTACCCGGATAGATCAAGCTGCCCTGCAATGACGGCGGGGTGTACTGGCCTTCGTAGCGCAGTTGCTTGAACTGGATGCGGCAGAGCATCTGGTCGAACGGGCTGGCGCCCCACATGGCCTTCTCGGTCAGATCCGGAGCGAGCAGGTTGAGGTCCGAGCGAGCCTGGGTCGGCGCGGTATGGTCGCCGGTGACTGCGCCTTGCGGCGCCGGCACTTCGCGAATCGGCACGATCGGTGTGCCGTTGCGACGGTCGAGCACATACAGGCTGCCCTGTTTGGTCGGTGCGATCAGCGCCGGCTTGATGCCGTCGGCGGTCTTCATGTCGAGCAGGGTTGGCTGGCTGCCGACGTCCATGTCCCACAGGTCGTGGTGGGTGAACTGGAAGTTCCAGCGCACCTTGCCGGTCGCCAGGTCCAGGGCAACGATGCCGGCGCTGAATTTCTCTGCGCCTGGCGTGCGGTCTGCACCCCACTGGTCAGGCATCTGGTTGCCCAGCGGCAGGTAGACCATGCCCAGTTTCTCGTCGACGCTGGCCAGCGACCACATGTTCGGCGAGTTGCGGGTGTAGGTCTTGCCCGGAGCCAAAGGCTCGGTCGCCTCAGGGTTGCCGCTGTCCCAGTTCCAGACCAGGTGACCGTCGCGGATGTCGAAGGCGCGGATCACGCCGGACGGCTCGTTGGTCGACTCGTTGTCGGTGACGTGACCGCCCATGATCACCAGATCACGGGTGATCGCTGCCGGCGAGGTCGCGTAGTAGCCACCGGGGGTGAACGGGCCGATACCTTGGGTCAGGTCAACCACGCCGTGATCGCCGAAGCCTTCGCAGACTTTGCCGGTGTCGGCGTTCAGCGCGATCAGGCGAGCATCGGCGGTAGGCAGGTAGAGGCGACGCGGGCAGGCCTGCGCAACCGCTTTGCCAGCCTCGGAGATGACCGCGGCCGAAGCGTTGTCAGCCTTGGCGTAGGCGTTTTCGTCGTAGTAGGAAACGCCACGGCAGGTCATGTGGGCAAAGCCCTTGAAGCCCACCGGGCTCTTGATCTGCGGGTCGAAGCGCCAGATTTCCTTGCCGGTGTCCGGGTCCAGCGCCAGCACCTTGCTGTGGGCGGTGCAGGCATAGAGCATGCCGTTGACCTTCAGCGGGGTGTTTTCGTTGGTCAGTTCCACCGGGTCATCGGCGGTCGGCAGGTCGCCGGTGCGGATGCGCCAGGCTTCCTGCAGCTTGCCGACGTTGGCCGGGGTGATCTGCTTCAGCGGCGAGTAGCGGTCGCCGAATTCGGTGCGGCCATAGGCCTGCCACTCGCCTTCGGGCATTGCTGGCGCGGTGCTGGTCATGTCGGCAGTGTCGCGGCCCAACTCGCCCATGATCTCACCCGGGTGGGTGAACTGGCTGGCAACCGCGGTGGCACCGGCCAGAACCACGGCCACGCTCAGCGCGGCAGTGCCCAGCGGAGCGGCGCCATCACGCAGCAGCGGACGGCGGAACCACGGCAACAGTAGGACTACGCCAAGGGCGAACCACAGCGACAGACGTGGCACCAGTTGCCACCAGTCGAGGCCGATTTCCCACAGCGCCCACACCGTACTGGCGAACAGCACCACGGCGTACAGGCCCAACGCTGCACGGCGGGCAGCCAGCAGCAAAATCCCGGTCAGCACCAGGCCGATCCCGGCCAGCAGGTAATACAGCGAGCCGCCGAGCATGCTCAGCTTGATCCCCCCGGCCAGCAAGGCCAGGCCCATTAGCAGAAGCACGATACCGAGCAGGCTCGGCAGCAGGCGGCTTCGACTCAAAGCACCATCAGTGCTCATAGTGTGGTTCTCCGTGACGTTTAAGTAGTCCCGCGCCTGTTCACTGTAGATGACGATCAGGCGCAAGCAGGTTTCAGTACAAAAAGCTCAGTGATGCATTCCTTGTGGGAGCGAGCCTGCTCGCGATAGCGGTATGTCAGTCGACATCCATGCTGAAAGTTACGCAGCTATCGCGAGCAAGCTCGCTCCCACAGGTTTTGTCTCGTTGGTTAGAACGACGACTGGATTTTGATCCCGCCGATCAGCGCGTCATCAACCTCATTCACGCCACCGGGATGGCGGATGTATTGCAGGTTCGGGCGCACGGTCAGCCAGTTGGTCACATGCACGCCGTAATAGAGTTCGGCGCTGTATTCGGTGTCTTGCGGCGGCAGGTAGGACGGGTCGTTGAAGTCGAAGACCGCGTGCGCCTGATTGATCGCCTCGGCGTTTTTGCGGAAGGCCGGATTGACGTGAACCCGGGCCATGGCGAAGCCGATGTCGTCCTTGCTGCGGGCATCGAACAGGCCTTTGTAGACGACGCCGGCCTGGACATAGTTGTCGACGGCGTTGGTCTTTTTGTCGTGCATCGTGCCGTTGGCAAACACACTCAAGCCTCGCGAGTTATCGCTGGCACGGCTGGTCAGTTGCTGCTGCACGCCCAGCCAGACGCCGTGCTTGCTCGATGCGCTGCGGTAGGGCTGACCACTCAGGGCGGCGGGCTGGCCGTTGCTGTCCTTGTAGACGTCGGTGGCCTTGGCGCTGCTGTAGTAGTAACCGGCGCGGTATTCGCCCGGCAGGCCATTGAGCTTCGGTGTCCACACCAGCTCCACCGGCAGCACCGTGCCTTGGGTGCCGCTGCCGCTGAGCTTGAAGCCGTTGTCGCGATCCAGGTTCGACGGGTTCTGCTCGTACGCGCCGATTTGGGCGTAGAGCTCGGGCGTCAGGTGATATTTGACCCGCAGCGCCCATTGGCTGACGGGCCAGTTGTACCAGATGCCACCGGCCCAGTTGCCGACCTGGGAGCCGCAGAAGGCCAGGTTCTGGAAGTCGCAGGGGAAGCTGTTGAAGTCTTCGCCTTCGCCAAAACGACCGGCCTTGATGTCGAGCTTCTGATCGAAGAATTTCTGCTGATACCACATCTGCGTCAGCCGGGTGGTCTGGCCACGGCCCCAGACTTCCTGGGCCGAGGTGAAACCGCCGACACGCGGATCGTTGACCCGGTCGTTGCTGATGTTGTTGCCGCTGCGTTCGGTGATGGTCAGCTGAAATTCAGCGTCGTGCCAACCGAGGATTTTTTGCAGGTCCAGGTGCGTGCCGAGGCCGAACTGGTCGCTGTAGCGCGCGGTGCGGTCGTGGTCGTAGCCGCCGTGCAGATTGCTGCCCATCTCGCCGGTGTAGTCGAGCTTGAAGTCGTAGCCTTTTTCCGCGAGTTCGGTGCGTGTGCCGTTCCAGTCGCCGAGCATCCACGGTGAGTCGCTATCGAATGCAGGGGCAGCCTGAGCGTAGGCGGCAAGACTCAGGGCGCTGAGCCCACCGAGCAGGGTTATGGCTTTTCGGGCAGCAACAGTTGGGAAGACAGCGCTGTCTCGCAAAGTCTGAATGTCAGGCATAGAGAAGGAATTCTTGGTCTTTTAGGGGAAGAGAGCTGAACGCTGCGAGGGGAAATCGGGCAGATGAAGCGATTCAGCTTTTAGGCTTGCAAGGATAATGATCTGTAACAAAGAGAGAAAGGGCTTTTCTTGACATGGATCATTTCGGATTTGGTAACAGTGTGCGGTCATCCTTGAAAAGATCGCAGCTCTACGCAGGACGGTGTACACCCGCAGGCTGCGATCTTTCAGAGTTCACCTACATTTAACGGATAGCGCACAGAGTCCTTCCACCGCAGGACACCCTCGGCTAAGGTGCGCGGCTTCCTCTACTTTCTTCGTTCAAAGGCCTGGCATGACCGAACAGAACACCAACCCGCTGCACGGCGTGACCCTGGAACAGATCCTTAACACGCTGGTTCAACACTACGAATGGTCGGGGCTGGCCGAGCGCATCGACATTCGCTGCTTCAAGAGCGATCCGAGTATCAAGTCGAGCCTGACCTTCCTGCGCAAAACCCCGTGGGCCCGCGAGAAAGTCGAAAAACTCTACGTGAAGTTGATGCGCACCAAACGTCCGCTCTAAGGAATATAGATGCCCGCCGAGCCGACTCGACTGTCGCCCGTCATGAGACGTTTTACCCACTCGGCCGCCGTGCTTGGCTGGCTGGGATTGAGCATTCAGCTGTACCTGGTGTTTTACGGCCGCTGGAGTGTCAGCGCCAGCCAACTGGGTGGGCTGGTGAGTTACTTCAGTTACTTCACCGTCCTGACCAATACGCTGGTGGCGACGGTGCTGACCTGCGCCGTGACTGCACGCGAGTCGAAGGGCCGTACGTTTTTTTTACAGCCGTGGGTCAGCAGCGGGATTGCCGTGAGCATTACCCTGGTCGGTCTGGCGTACAACCTGTTGTTGCGGCATTTATGGCACCCGCAGGGCTGGCAGTTCATCGCCGACGAGTTGCTGCATGACGTCATGCCGCTGCTGTTTCTGTTCTATTGGTGGCGGTGTGTGCCCAAGGGCACCTTGCGCCTTGGCCATATCGGTTTGTGGGCAATTTACCCGGTGCTGTATTTCGCTTATGCCTTGCTGCGCGGGCACTCGCTGGGGCTCTACCCGTATCCTTTCATCGATGTTGAAAAGCTCGGTTATCCCCAGGTATTCATCAATGCCAGCGGGATATTGCTGGGGTTTGTGCTGATTGCGCTGGTGGTGGTCGGGCTGGATCGCTGGCGCGGACGGTCGTAGCGGTCACAGAGCACTTTTGTGGCGAGGGAGCTTGCTCCCGCTCGGCGGCGAAGCCGTCGTAAACCGGGCGATGTGGTCTGCCTGATACAACCCGATTGAATGGCTTTGGGGTCGCTTCGCGACCCAGCGGGAGCAAGCTCCCTCGCCACAGGTGTCCGTCATTACTCTTCGTCGCTGTCGTCCAGCTTCCAGTAGCCCACGGCTTTCACCTGGTCCTGACTCAAACCCTTTTCGTCCAGCAGCACGCGGCGGATCTGTCGTGAGGCTCTGGATTCTGTGGCGATCCACGCATACAACTCGCCGCTCGGCATTGGCAGTTGTTGCACGGTGGTCAGCAGGTGGTTTTTGCCGGCTTCGCGCAAGACCCAGATCACCTTGACCTCTGCCTGGCTCTCGAGGATTTGCTGTTCGGCGCCGTTCTCGATTTCCACCACCACCAGCGCGCGCCGGTTGGCCGCCAGGCCTTCGAGGCGGCGGGCGATGGCGGGCAGGGCGGTCTCGTCGCCGATCAACAGATAACTGTCGAACACGTCCGGCACGACCATCGAGCCCCGCGGCCCGCCGATGTGCAGGAACTGGCCGGGCGTGGCCTGCGCTGCCCAGGTCGAGGCAGGGCCATCGCCGTGCAATACGAAGTCGATGTCCAGCTCCAGCGTGTCCAGGTTGTAACGGCGGGGCGTGTAGTCGCGCATCGCCGGCATTGGCCCGTTGTCTTTGCCAGCACCGAGCACCAGGGTTTCCAGTGTGGCGAGTTCTGCTGCGGTTTGCGGGAAAAACAGTTTTACGTGGTCGTCGGTTCCGAGGCTGACGAAGCCGGCCAGCTCCGGTCCGCCGAAGGTGATCCGGCGCATGCGCGGGGTCAGGTCGACCACCCGCAGCACTTCCAGGCGACGGCGTTTGAGTTCGTGGCTGACGCGGTGGATGGTTTGCACGATGACTTCAGTCATTCGGCCTTCTCCTGAACAGATTGAACGACAGGACCATCGACGATGGCTTTGGCGGTGTTGTTGAGCAGGTCGCGCACCCGCAGGATTTCTTCCGGGCTCCAGCGGCCGTGATGCATTTGCAAGGCATGCCGCAGGTTGTGCACCGCTTCGTGGATCTCGGCCGGGCGGTCGTGGCCGCGCAACGAGCGCTTGCTGACTTCGATGCGCATGCGCACGCCGTCCAGGGCAATCGCCTGCTCACTTAATGACAGACGTCCGGCGTCGGTAACGCTGTAGCGTTTTTTTCCACCTTCGGCATCGCCCTGGATCATTTCGCTTTCTTCAAGGAAGGTCAGGGTCGGGTAGATCACGCCGGGGCTCGGGCAGTAGGCGCCGTCGAACATGCTTTCGATCTGGCGGATCAGGTCGTAGCCGTGGCACGGCTGCTCGGCGATCAGCGCCAGCAACAGCAGTTTCAGATCGCCGGGGGCGAATACCCGGGGGCCGCGTCCACCGCGTTCGCGGCCGGGGCCAGGGCGTTTTTCGAAACCGTCGCGGCCGTCAGCGTGCTCGCGGTGGGAATGATGGTCTCTCATTTCTTGGGCTCTCTCGTCGTATTTAGATACAACTTAAGATATATCTTATCCAGAAATCAAGGGCCCAAGACGAACGGTTCGAGGCCATCGCCTAGGGGGAGACGGCTGGCTTGATCCCGCACGGACCGGAGTTTCATGCCGTCGGTATCGATAAATTGCATTGTTTTATTCAGGTGGGCTGACAGAAATTAGTGTTAACTCTCTAATAATTGTTTTGCCGGCCTTAAAGGGCGAAGAGCACGGTCGTTGTTCTGCGGAAAATCAACGACGGGTACTGCTGTATTGTATTTTTAGTAAAATCTGTAGGTAGTCCACCTCTTACAGTTACTAATGCCTTTTTGGTTTTTTTCGGGTTTTTTCATTATCGCTCCGGGTCGTATTGACTACCTGTTCATCGGACGTTGCCTGCTTACTTTCCTAGGCGATTGATCGATCATGTCTCGGCGTTGAAAGTTCAAACAAATAGTCGTTTCGGTAGTGACAGGGCGTCGTGCACTTTCAGCACCTGAATACCTCCGTTTGTTCGAACTTTCAATTGTCCAGCCCATTTGAAATAACAGGTATTTAACGATGTTCAAGAAAATCGCAATCGCTACTCCATTGGCCATCCTGGCATTGAACTCTTCGATGGCTTTTGCTGCTGACGAAATGCGCAGCACTATTAACATCAAGGCCACTGTCCCAACGACCATCTTCCACGCTCAACCCAGCAACAGCAATCCGGACTTTGGTAAAGACGAAACGATGGGCTACAACCTTGTCAGTGGCGAACTGGGTGCTCTGCGCGCCGTTTACGACGTCAAGCATAGCGATCCCAACGGTTCGATCCATGCGTTCGTCGAGGGCGGTCAAAGTGCGGCCTCCCTGTACAGTGGCAGCAATGCCATTCCGCTGACCGTGACCTTCAATGGCGTTGAACTGAGCGAGGTGGCCAAAGAAGTTGTTAATGCCGTAGATTCCACTCCGGGCACGACGGCTGACATGATCGTTTCTGCTGCAAAACCTGCTGGCGGGCACCCTGCCGGTAATTATAACGGTACCTTTGCGGTTGTTTTCGAACCTGTCATAACGCCTTGATCTATCTGTGTTGAATAAGGTCTGCTTTGTTCAATAACAAAACCGGTCGACCGGCTATTCCTGACGGTCGATCGGGCTTTAACTTATTCATGTAATCAGAGTATTTCGTTCATGTTCCCGATGACTCCCATCGCGGCTGCGCTTGCATTTTTTTTATGTGCGGGCGCACTCGCCGCGCCGACTGTCGCTACAACGCCGCGAAGTTTGCTCGCCCAAGCCAAAGGTTTGCCCGCGGAGTTTGAAGAACACTTCTTTGATGTACCGTTGGCGGTTCGAGTGGAACTTGATCAACAGTTTCTCGGTGAGGCGATGATCGTGTTGTCCCGTGATGATCGCATCACCTTGCTTGATTTTTCTGATGTGGGCGACAGCCACATTCCCGCCATTGAACGTGGAATCTGGGCTGCTTACTTACAAAAAGGCGTGCCCCTTGGCGCCTGCGAAAGCACGTGCCCGGAGCAGATGCTGGCCATCCATTACAACCTGGAAAACTCCCTGGTTTCGATAGCCACCGAAAACGCCGAGCGTGACACGCAAGCCAAGCGTTATTACGACCAGCCGGAAGGCGGCAGCACCGGGTTGATCCTGCGTAATCAACTGAACCTCAATGGGGGGCAGGACCAGGACCTCGGTGGCCGTTATGGCCTGGAAACCAGCAGCAGCCTGGGTAACTGGAGCCAGAGGTTCAATCTGCAATTGGCCCGTTTGGGGGGGGCGGATGATCAGATGTACCGCGCGATACACGAACTCTACAGTCAGCGCGAGCTTGATGGCAGCTTCCTGCGCCTGGGCTATTTCACGCCCAATTCCGAAGGCCTGAGCCGTCAACCGCGTTCGTTCGGCGCCAGCCCCGACACGGTGGTGGGGGCGATGTATGGCAGCTCTGACAGTCTGGCAATCAACAACCCGAAACCTGCGGTGTACCCGATTTATGTCACCGCCAACCGGCAGGCCTCGGTGGAGATCTACCGTAATGGGCTGATGATCAACACCCAGCCGGTGGACGCGGGGTTGCAGACGCTGGATACCCGACCGCTGCCCGGTGGTATTTACGAGGTGGAGGTGCGCTTGATCGAAGACGGTCAAATCACCTCGACGACCCAGGAGTTGGTGTACAAGCCCGGCAACTGGCGTCATTACGATGAACGCTGGCGCTACAACCTGTTTGCCGGCGAGGAAAGCAAACTGTGGAGTAACTGGCAGGATCAGGCTTCCGGAAAAATGACCGCGGGTGCCGCGTTCAACTATTTGCTGCACCCGCGAGTGATTCTCGGGGTTTTCGGGCGTCAGGTTCGAGAGACGATGCAATACGGTTCGTCGATTGACTGGACGCTGGCCAACAACGTCAGCCTGTTCTCCAATGTCTATCAGACCAAGGACCACGGCACCGGTCTTGATGTGCAGACGATGTACAACTATGGCGCCGGCAGTCTGTTCCTGAGTCATAACCGCAGTTGGCTCGACACCACCGATATCTTTGAAACCCTGCCCGACGGTACGCGGGTGCGCCAACGCAATGTGTTTGTCGGCCAGACCAGCAATTCGTCGTTGTCGCTCAACCACCGCGTTACCAGCAAAAGCTCGTTCAATGCGCGGGTCTCGCATAGCGAGGGCAACGTTGAAGGGATGGGGCTGGACCTGGGCTGGACCCAACGCAGCACGCTGTTCGGCAACGATGCCCACTGGCGTTTTTCGATGTTCGACCGACCCGGCAGCATCAGCAGTGGCGACTCGCGCAATCGCGGGGTCGACCTGACGCTCAGCCTGGCACTCGGCAGTCCCGGTGAGCAGTTGTCCGGCAGCATCGGTTCACGTACCTCGCGTGAGGGCGGTCGCGACAACAATGCCTCGCTGACCTACCGCAAAGACCTGAAAGACCATGTGCTGCAAAGTGTCTCGGCCACGGCCATTACCGACACTTACGGTCTCGGCCTGTCCGGTACCACCAGTTTCAGTAACGATTCAGCCAATGGCGATGCTTTCTTCCAGCGCTCTTCGTTCAACAGCAACCTGACCGGTGGCTTGAACCTGGACAGCACGATTGCCGTCAGCGGCAAGCACATGGTCATGACCAACCAGCATCAGGGCAGCGGAGCCGGGATGATCGTTGATGTGGAGTCCGATCTCGACCAAATCGCCCTGCGCGCCGATGACCTCAGCGGTGGCAGCGCCCGTCTGCGTCCGGGTCGCAATTTCATTCCGATCACCGCGTACAAGAGCAGCTCGGTGAGCTTCGACTTCGAAGGCACCGATGTACCGGCGGCGACCATTCAACCGGTGCGCACCAGCTATCACCTGAACAAGGGTGGTGTGGACTACCGCAAGATCCGCGTGATGAAAACCCTCACCGTACTTGGGCGTCTGGTTGACCCCACGGGCAAGCCGCTCAAGGGCCATCACATCATCAACCACGCCAGCCGGGGCGTCAGTGAAGTGGACGGCTTCTTCTCGATGGAAATGAACGCCGGTTCGCCAACCCTGGAAGTACGCCACGGCAGCCAGTTGCTGTGCCAGTTCCGCCTCGATCCAAGCGTTGGGCGCACTGAAAACAATGTGTTGATGATCGGTGATCTGCGCTGCACGCCGGAGACGTTGGCCGATGCATCTTTTATCGCACGGTCGGCAGGTTGATGCACACCGATGAACGCCATTGCCAAAGAGTGTGTACGACATGACCTCTCTCACTAAAACCCCGTTCCTGCTGATGTTGCTGATCGGACTTTCACTGACACTTTCACCGGCTCACGGGATTGATCTGGACATCAAGGCCGAGTTCAGCCCCGACCCTGCAAAGCCCATGAAGAACGAGTTCACCAATACCACAGTGCAAAGTGGTTATTGCCTTGTGTATCCACAGCACTGCGTTTCGCCACCGATGGTGAGTTTCAGGCTGCCCATTCAGTTCAGGTCAAGGGGGCCCGTCGAGGCCGATCATGCTCAGCGTCAGGGCGCCATGTTCAGCCTGCCTTCCCATTGGCAAACCTTGACGGTCACGGACCCAAAAAGTGGCCAGTCGCAGGAGGTTCAGGTGAGGGTTTCCGGAATCGGGAGAACGTACGTTCTGAGCGAGGATGTGCGCAAGCTGGTGGGCGTGGATCCAGATAGTAACGTTATGACGGCTCATGCGCGGCTATGGGTTGGCGGACTATGGAACACTGGAGCTCCGCCTTGTCGGGCGTTGAGATTTTCCGGAGGTAACGCCCTCATATTCGGCTCTTTCTGGCAGGTTCCCTTGAATGCCGGTGTTTGTGCGAGACAAGCGAAGTACCTTATTCCTGAGTTGCAATACAGGGATTTCGATATCGGTTACCAGCTGATTGCACCCAAGCCACTGGAAATGGCGTCCGGGGTCTATGTGGGTTCGATCCAGTTCCCTGTCGGGCCGGACGGTATCGATCTGGGGGACAACATGTACCCGGTCGGCGGTGACAGTGTCATCAATCTCAGGTTCACCTTGACCGTAACGCACACGCTCAAAGTGGATGTTCCTCCGGGCGGCAATCGTGTGGAGCTGGTACCGCAGGGCGGCTGGAATGCCTGGTTGCAGCAAGGCCGCAAACCCGCGCGGTTGTTCCGGGATCAAACGTTCACTATCTCCGCCAGTTCGCGTTTCAAAATGCAGCTGGAGTGCCAATACAGCCCCGATGGCAAAACCTGCGGTGTGCGTGATGCCGTTTCCGGGCATGCAGTACCGCTGAACGTCAGCGTCAGCCTTCCCCACGGCCTGTCCGACGTCGGCGGGCTACCGGTCAATCATCGGCAATTGCTGCGCGATGGCAGCGGAACTGAACTGTTCCAGCCGGGCTTTTATGTCGACCGCAAACCGGGAACCCTGCATTTCGAAATTCCTTCAAGCGACGTGGCAGAGATGATTCGTCCCGGATCACAACGGCAGTACTCGGGAAGCGTGACGGTTATCTGGGATTCAGACGTTTAGTTCGTCGCGGTATTGCGGCATTCATTCAACGAGGGACAGGACTATGAAACGCCTGGTGGCATTATTTGGTTTTTGCTTATTCACCCAGACGGCCCACGCTGGCCCGAGCATCAATGTCGGGACGGTGTATGACTATCTGGACGGGGACAAAAGTACCTACTTGAAACGCGTGTTCAATGGGGGCGACAGCACCGCATTCGTCAAGGTCAACATTCTTGAAATCATTTATGACGCCGATGGCACCGCACGGGAAGAGCCGCTCAAGACCCAGGCCGACGCCACCGCCCGTGATGGTTTGATGGCCAGCCCGGCCCGACTGATCGTGCCCGCCAGTGGCATGCAAGGCACGCGCCTGTTGTATATGGGCGAGCGTGAAAAAGAGCGGTATTTCCGGGTGCGTTTCGTGCCGGTGGTACCGGAGAAGGAAGACGAATTCGCCGTCTCCAGCCAGGACCGTGAGGATTACAAGAAAGGTTTGTCTGCCGGGGTCAATGTGCTGGCCGGGTACGGCACGGTATTTTTCGTACGACCCAAGGAGACGCGCTTCGACAGCGCGATCGAGAACAATGCGAGCAACTACCGGATTCGCAACAACGGCAACAGCGTGGTGGTGATCGATGAGTTCAAGGACTGTTCGGTGAAAAACGAACAGGACTGCCAGCCAACCACCAAGCATCACATCCTCGCGGGCCGGACCTTTCAGTTCGAGAAACAGGCCGGTCGTGAATACCGCTTCATCCTGGTCGAAGGCGAGAAAAGCAAAAACCTCGACGTGAAGGGATAACTCCGGGTGATGACCATGCTCAAAAAACTGACTGTCGTGCCTTTGTCGGCTGTTGCCCTGTGGGCATGTACTGCGGCGTTTGCAGCCCGCGAAGTGCATCATTTCGAGGTGTTGGTGACGATCCCGAGCCATGCGTTCTACGTCATTCCCGCAGACCCCGGCTGGATACATCAGGAGCAGCAGTTGCCCTGGAATCTGGTGACCTCGACCTTGGGCGGCTTGCGCAAGTATTTCGATGTCAAGAATGAAGCCGGTTCGATCAAGGCCCGGCTTGAAGGCAGGCCTTACCTGTCCAACGGTACCGATGCCCATGACATTGGCTTGCGTGTGCTGTTCAACGGCAGGTTATTGAACGAGCTGGAAAGCACTGAAGTGGTTTCCCTGAGCGATGCGGCCCTGGGTAAACGGGTTTTGCTGGAAGTCGTGCCCGTGCCGCCTGCCGACGGGGTTTACAAGCCCGGGAATTACTTTGGCAGCGTCAATATGATTTTCAACGCGGTGTTGCCGGGTGCTTGATACCGATTTCACTGATTCTACGAGGCTGAAAGGATGAGCCGTTTTCAGGCGTTCCAACGATGTGCAGGCCGCTGTGCGGGGGCGGGTCTTTTCTTCTCGGTGTGGTTGTCATCGGCCTGGGCTGAGGAGGTGTCGATTCAAGCCTCGTTCAGACCCGACTCTGGCAACCCGCAACACAATCAATTCAAGAATGACACGCCTTCCAGTGGTTACTGCGCCAGCTATCCCAGTGAGTGCAGGGACAACGGAATGTTCAGTCTGCGGGTACCGATTCAGTTCAACTCCAGTGTGCCAATCCTTGCCAATCATGTGGATGCCCGGCATGGAGCGATGATCAGAGTCCCGGCACAGTGGCGGGAGTTGACCGTCTATCATGAAGCGACCGGTGAACCAGAGCCGGTAAAAGTTCGAATCACGGGTGTGGGCTCTCAGTACGTCACCGATGATGTGATCAGCCTGGTGGGTGGGGGGAACGACTATCGGGTAGCCCACAATCAATTGTGGGGTCTCAGTTGGGTAAATGCTCCATCCCCTTGCTTATACAGTGGTGTGGGTGGATATACGCCTCAGCGGTATACCTTTTTCTGGAAAACGCCAACGGACGGTGCATGCCTGAAGCAGGCGAAATTCAATGTGCCGTGGATGCGCTACGAATATCTCGATTTTGCTTATGAACTGGTGACACCCAACCCGCTGGGCATGTCCTCGGGGAAGTACCAGGGGAGCCTGACGTACATCGTCGGCCCTTATGGGGACTTCGATATGGGCGATGTGATGTTGCCCGATACATCGACCCTTACCCTGAGTTTCACCCTGGATGTGCAACACACACTCAAGGTTGATGTTCCGCCGGGCGGCAATCGGGTTGAACTGGTCCCGCAGGGTGGCTGGCAATCCTGGTTGCAACAAGGCCGTAAGCCGACGCGCTTGTTCAGAGATCAAACGTTCGCTATTTCCGCGAGCTCGCGTTTCAAAATGAGCCTTGAGTGTCAGTACTCCCAGGACGGTAAAACCTGCGCTGTCAGAGAGCCCGTTTCCGGCCATTTCGTACCGCTGCACGTTGCCGTAAGTCTTCCCCATGGCCTGGCCGACAGTGGCGGACAAGCCGTCAATCGTCGGCGGTTATTGCGTGACGGCAGTGGCACCGAACTGTTCCAGCCGGGTTTTTATGTGGACCGAAAGCCCGGAACGCTGCACTTCGAAATCCCTGCGGATGAAGTGGCCGAGATGATCCACCCCGGATCGCAACGGCAGTACTCGGGCAACGCGACGGTTATCTGGGATTCGGAAGTTTAGAGGTTGTAGTCGTTGGAACCATGGAGTGGAGAGTGCGAGTCATGCAAGCATTAAAGGTATTGAGAGCCAACAGAGCATCGGTATTGGCGGGAGTGTTTTCGTCAGTTCTCGCATCGTCAGCCGGTGCAGCCACCGTGGAGATGACCGCCGTGTTCCGGCCTGATCCGGCAAAGCCGATGCAAAATGCTTTTGTAAACACAACACCACAAGGCGGTTATTGTGGCGATCATCCGGCCTATTGCGAAAACGGGGTCTTCAGCATCGCCCTGCCGATTCGTTTCAGGTCGATCGCCCCCATCCTTCCACTGCATGACGAACGTCAGGGCCCGATGTTCAAGGTGCCGTCGTACTGGAAAGAAGTCACGGTCATCCATGACGGAACCGGTGAACCCGAGACCGTTAAAATGCGCATCAACGGTATAGGCGCGGCCTATACGATCAAGGATCCTCTGCCGGCTGGTGTCTGGCAGAGTGGTTGGGTATATGCTCCGCCACCCTGTGGCTATGGTGGAGTGGGTTATGGGTCTGCCCATTTTTTTGCTTTTTTCTGGAGAGTGCCGGCTAATGCAGGCGTTTGCTCGAAACAGGCACAGAAGCTGATTCCCGAGTCACTCCAGTTTGCCTATCAGGATGTAAGTTTCTCCTATGAACTGGTGACACCCGATCCGCTAAAGATGTCGACCGGCACTTACCGGGGTGTATTGAACTATACCGCGGGGCCTTATAAAGACTTCGACATGGGCGATATCCTGTTGCCCAATGATGATGTGATTACCCTTAATTTCACCCTGACGGTCGAACATACCCTGAAAGTCGACATACCTCCCGGTGGCAATCGCGTTGAACTGGTCCCGCAGGGGGGATGGCAGGCCTGGTTCACGCAGGGACGCAGACCGACACGGCTGTTTCGTGATCAAACATTCAATATTTCGTCGTCGAGTCGCTTCAAGATGCTCGTGGAGTGCCAGATTACGGGGCTGTTCGATTGCATGATCCGTGACCCGGTTTCACAACGCGCAGCCGTGGTGCAGCTCAGTGTCAGCCTGCCCAACGGCTTGACGAACCTCAGTGGGCAACCGGTCAATCGTCATCCGTTGCGTGTGGGCCAGGCGAATGCGCAAGAATTCAAACCCGGGTTTTATGTGGATCGGGCTCCAGGTGTGTTGCACTTCGAGATTGCAAGCTATTACGTGGACTTCATGTTGAGACCCGGTGTAGCAGCCAACTATTCCGGGACTATCACGGTGATCTGGGACTCCGAAGTGGGATAACCGTGAGGCGCGAACCGGTTTCCGGTAAAGCCCTGAAGGCGGGGCCGGGAGCCTTCAGGGCGGGTTACCTCTACGCGGCCTTTTGCAACGCCTCGCGCGTCAACCGCCTGCTCAACTGCTTCTCCTCGTAGCCAATGTCGTTGAGCAATCCTCCATAGACTTCATCGCTCATGTCCTCATCGGTGAGGACAACGCTGTCGTCGACGTTGAATTGCCGGGCGAGGTCCTCGACGCGCTGTTTGAGTGCCCGTCGTTGAGCTATCTGCATGCCTTTGGAACGGACCCAGGCGTGTTGAGCTTCGCGCAACTCATCCAGCAGGTCGGTCTTGTTTTCGTACAGTCGGGCATTGCGCCTGAACTCGATCGGGTAGGTGTCACGCAGGTATTTCTCCCAGAAGGGTTGCTCGATCATTGCATTGATCAGTCCATCGCCACTCTCCATCGACGTCACGGTGTCAAAGGCGGTGTCGAGCTTGGCTTGTTTGACTGCTGCCCGTTCGTGGTAGCGCATGGTTATCGATTGCCAAGGCAACTCCAGGCGTTCGGCCAGCCCGGTTTCAAACGCCAGAAACACCTCGACTTCATCCGGGTTCGCCTCCTCCACACTCTCCGGGTGTTCGTTGCGACGGCGAAACTCTTCGCGCGCGATATCATCTACCCGCGCCAGGCGAGCGGCGCCTTTGGCCAGGTTGACCAAACGGCTTTCAAGGCTCGCGCCCGACGTCGACAAGGCATAGGCCTCGGACGCGAGCACCTTGATGCCCATATGGTTGAACACCTGGGCCCCTGCATCAGCGCAGGTGGTAGGCGCTGTCGCCATCTCGAACAGTTCCTTGCGCAACGTGCTGTCCAGGTCGATGGCCTCGATCATTCGCCATACCCGGCTGCTGAGCTGTCTGCGCAATTCACCGCCGGCCTGGTAATCGGCCGAGCGGGTCTGCTTCTGGATCAGCAGGAAAAAACCTTCAGAACCCGGTTCGGTCATCAAGTCGTGCCAGGCTTCTTGTCGGAAGGTGCCCAGCCCGGAGACCTCGGAGCTCCACCATTGAGAGTCGTCGTTCATCGGCCATTGGGCCATCGCATTGGTAGCGGCGTCGGTATAGAGCTGTTCGGGAGAAATGCCGACCGAGCGCCGATACTCTTTGAAAATGACCAGATTTACCTCTGAAAGACTCCTTTCGTACAAACGGGTTCGCGCCACGATGAATGCATCCTCCGAGCCGGGCACGACGGTCGGGATTTTACTGATCGGGTTCTCCTGCAGATCCAGGAAAAAACCGCGCGGTCGAGGCTTGCCGATGGGCGCGAAGAGGCCGTCGGGCCACGTGGTTGCGCCCGTGTTGCTCAAACTCAGGATTCTCAGCTTGGGCATGCGTTCAACGTTCGGCAGTCTCGCCAGTTTCGGGTTGTCATCGAGCCTGAGCGTTTCCATGTGGGTCAGGTTTCGCAGTTGTTCGACAGCCTGGGGTGTCAACGTGATGTCGTTGTTCATCAGACGCAGCGTTCGAAGGTAGTGCATCTTGCCAATATCCTCAGGCAGCTGCGTCAGCCCGCAACTCCTGGCACTCAGCTGCCGAAGATGGGGGAAGTCCTTCAACAGCCCGGTGGAGGTTGCGGAAAAGTTCGTGCGGTCCAGGTTCAAGGTGCTGACCTGATCGAGGTAGTGCTTGATATCCGGCAGCTTTTTCCACCAGCGTTCGAGATCAAGAACATCGAACTCGGTTGACAGATCCAGCGCATAACCGCCGTCGACGGTGGTACTGCGTTCGCCGAAGACCGTGGGTTTTCTTTTAAAACAATCGACGAGCCGTTCGCTAATGTGCAGACCGCCGCCTCGCACGAACCCTTGTCGATCCGGCCCCCACGTATCAGGTTGCTGGTATCGCCAGCGATTGAGCAGCACGCGAAGATCATCCAGCTCGCGGTCCAGTCTTGTCAGTGTCCGCTGCCCTTGCTCTTGCGAGCCCAGGGACCGAACAAAGGTATTGACCTCCCTGTCGTTGAAGTGGGGGTACAGGTCCTGCACCCGTTCAGTGAGCGTGGCAGCGGTGATGGAAAGGCCGGGGCCGCGCAACAGCAGCATGTCTTCATGGTCAGCCAACGGCCGGATCGGCGGTGCGGCGAGCGCTGTGCGGCGTTCGGCAGGCGTCTCGGTCTTGACCATCACCCATTGTTTGAAAAAGGCTCCCTGGCCGGGTCGATAACCCAATTGCGTTTGCTGGTTTTTCGGCAAGGCCTTGAGCACGGCTTCGAAAAAATCAGCGGCTTCATGCAACTTGTGGTTTTCGGCGTCCCAGACTTCGAATTGGTTCACGTCATCCCTGACCAGCACCCGGACCGTCGGCGCATCTTGCGCACCCACACTGGTGCGCAGTGGCCCGGCATCGCTGCCTTCGCGAACCTCGATGCGCAATTGCGCGAACGTGTCGGTATGAATCCTGAGCGCGTTCAGCACCAGGCTTTCGGTTTCCGGCACCCACTGCGCGCCGTCGTGAAAGCCTTCATACGCATGGTTGGTCCGGGCTTCGAAGGCGGCTTCACGGGCGCGGCTTTTGAGGCTCAACGGTAGGCGTTGCTCCTGTGTCATGCGCTTGAGGTCCGCGCCCTCGCTACTGTTCAACAACGTCTGTGCCGCTCGGGACGGCAGCTCCGGAAATGCCTGGCGAATCAGCCGAACCTGCGGATCGCTGGACGCTTGTGCCCCCTGATACAGCTGATTGACGATATCGGCGTTCAGGCGATTGGCTTCGTCCGCCAGACGATGACGCAGCGCTTGCACCTGATGGTTTTTGGCGATTGGCCCACCGAGCACAGCTTGCAGTTCTTCTTCGCTGAGGAACTCGACCAGGCTTGGCGCAAACCGGTCGCTCATGATGTTGGCCAGACTGGTGGAAAGTGTTTGCTCGTCGCTCGCGTCGGCATTGCCGTACTGGCGGAACCGGCCGCTCATGTCGGCGTTTTCATAGACCTTCAGGGCTTTATCCGAAGGCCAGCCGTCCAGGTAAGTCGCCAGCGGTTCAAACCAGTAAGACGATGAGTCCAGGGGCAGGCCTGTGCGAATTCGTTCAATGGCTTGCCGGGTCTGGCGCTGGATGTTCAAGCGTTTGAGGCTGTCGTCCAGTAACGGTGGCGGGGCCGTGTTGTCGACGTACATCCGGCGCAACGCACCGTCTTCGGTGCCGCTGGCGAGGCGAACGTGTTCGAGTTCTGCATCGCTGAAACCGTCCACGGAGTGGCCGAGACGACGCATCAGTGTCGGGTTCTGCCACGCGCGCGGGTTCTCGGCTTCGTGGGTCCAGGCGCCGAGACCGTTGTGTTTCAACTCGGGCAAATAGGCATTGGGGCGGTGTGGGTGCCTGACGCGATAGTTGCCGGTCTTCGGGTCTTGTTGCACCGCGTAATGTTTTTCATCCAGCGGCAGAATGTCCTGGCCGTCGTGGGAATGAAGGCCCGATTCGTCAGGTCTGGAGTTGGCCGGTAAGGTGTAATCCGGCAGTTCGTAAGGTTTGAGATCGGGATGCCACAGGCGGGGCTGGCCGTTAGGCAGTTCCACCGGTTTCATGCCCTCGATCAGCGGCGAGAGCTTCAAGAGAGCGAACTGGCCAATCTGCGCGCCCACCGCAAAGGCCGCCAGCTGAACGACGTCGGTCACCACGCCGACGATATGCTCGGCGGCTTCGGTCCACAGGCCCAACGTCATGTCGACGATGCCTTCGATGACGTCGCTGGCAATCTGGTAGGCGGAGTAGACCATCATCAATTCGCCCAGGCCCGGGACGAAGGGTGTGGCGATCAACAGCGCGACGTTGAACAGGTCCGAGACTATTTTTTTGAAATTGTCCCACCAGGCCCAGCGGGCGTTGCGATCGGTATCGGCGGTGGACACGGCGATGTGTCGGGCGTCATTGAGGATCTTGTTCAGTTTTTGCTGGTAAAGGTGCTCCCATAATTCGCCCGTGATCGGTGCGGCGCTGAAATGCAGATTGGGGGGTGTGACCGGGACTTCTCGCCAGCTAGGCCCTTGGTCCAGCGGTTCTTTCTGATGCCATTTCACCTCGAACAGACGTTGTTGCAGTCCGCCGAAAAAATGCCCGCGCTGGTGCTGATCGACGAAGCGGCTGAAGTACTGCCGGTACGTCATTGCGCTGGACGATATGGCGTCGTTGTCGCGCAGTTGGCGAGTCAGTTCATTCATGAAGTGGACGGTTGAGGGGTACTCTTTCAGTGGATGCTCAGGGTCCTGTGGGACGTAAGCGAATATCGGTACAACCTCGCGGGCGCGGTCCAGGGCCGGCGTAATCAACACGATCCCGGTCAGGCGGCTATTTAGAATGGACAGTTCAGCGAACTGCATCACCCGGCCATGACGGGTGAGGTTGCGCTGGCCATCGAGCATTTTCAGGATCAGGTCGCGGGCATCGGAGTCGATGTCGCCGGTCATCACCGCTTGTTGAGCGGCGGCTTTGAATGAGGCTTTCTCGCTCTCGACGACTTTGAGTTTCAAAGAACTCTGCGCAAGGCCATCGCCGGGCAACAACCGCTCTTCAAGGTATTGGGTATAGCGGGCACCGATGTCCAGTTTGCGGCACAGGGCCTGGAACTGGGCGATGGACATTTTGCGTCTGATCGGCAGAGTGTCAAAGTGCCCGCGCTTATCGGGCTGGCTGATGAAGTCTGAATCGGGTTCGCAGGTTTCGCTACGCGCGAAGTTGTGTAAAGCGGCGTCCAGCAGCGAGACGGTACGGGTGACAACACCTGCGGAGGTGTTGATGACATACCAAGGGCGCTCCTTGGGTAAATAGAGATGCAAGTAAGTTGTTCTGACATCGGTATCGACGCCGAACTGTTCCATCAGCGCCTGGGTGAGTAAAGGTTCCGCGAACTCATAAATGTTTTGTAACTCTTCAATAAACCGGTCCACCGTGTTCTGAGCAGACCAGAGTTTAAGGTTGGCCTTTTGTAACTGCCTGTGATCGAAGTCTGTGGCTGTGGTTATCCATTGCGCAGCCGCTGTTCTGGTGAGGCTCAGTTCCCGAACCTTTTGCAATGACGCCTTTTTGAAGGTGGGGTTGATCCGATGCTTGATGAAGTCGTAATGGCGGCCTTTATTATTGCCTGCTGGCGGTGCCTGGGGCGCAGAGATACTTCCTTGTAAGTCAGACATGCTTTTAATAAACCTTGAGCCTTAATCGGAGTTACCAGCCTAACTCCAGGGGCTCAAAGTAAAAGTTTGAATTTCCACTGTTAAACAGGCGTCCGCGCTGATGAAACATTGAAATTTGCAATGCCGAAAATAACTAATTACTACCTTCTTTTAGTGGCCCGTTTTATTCGCGCTGCGCTACGTTGACAGGCAGACACAGCGTGTTGCTCCCCGGTTGCAAATACGGTGTGAGAATCGGTGCCATGCCTTTGAGTACCTGTACCGGCAATGCCGAGGTGAATTTAAAGGATTCGGCCGAGGCGCCAGGCACGAAGGCGGTCAGGGTGCCGAAGTGATGCTCGCCAATGTAGAACACGAACGTGGCGGTACGGTTGATCGATTTCGAGCTCAGCACCCGTCCACCGGAGCCGAAGGCTTCAATGCGGTTGTCACCGGTGCCGGTCTTGCCGCCCATGGCCAGCGGGGTGCCGTTTGGCAGTTTGAACGTACCGGCGACCCGTTTGGCGGTACCGGCGTCGACCACTTGCGACAACGCTTCGCGCATCGCCGTCGCCACTTCCGATGGCATCACGCGTTTGCCTTTGTCCGGGTCATTGATCACCGTTGTTTCATACGGCGTGCCGGCGGCGAAATGCAGGCTGTCGATGCGCAGGGTCGGCATCCGCACGCCATCGTTGAGGATTGTCCCGATCAGCTCTGCCAGAGCCGCTGGCCGATCGCCGGAGCTGCCGATGGCGGTGGCCAGTGACGGTACCAGGTGGTCGAACGGGTAGCCGACTTTCTGCCAACGCTGGTGAATGTCGAGGAAGGCTTCGATCTCCACCATGGTCCGGATGCGGCTGTCGCGAGCGCTCTTGTGTCGGCTCTTGAACAGCCAGCTGTAGACTTCCTGACGCTCGAATTCACTGGCTTTGACGATCTGGCTGAACTTGGCGTCAGGGTGGTTCAGCAAGTAGCCCATCAGCCACAGGTCCAGTGGGTGGACCTTGGCGATGAAGCCCTGGTCGGGCAGGTCGAAGGCGCCCGGCCCGTAGGTTTTATAGAGTTTTTCCAGGCGCTCGTCAGTGAGTTTTTCGTTGAGCTTGCCAGCGGTTCTGTCGATATTCTTTTCGGTGTTCTTGGCCGTTTTCAGGTGTGCACGCACAAAGCTGTTGAAGCTTTCCTGACTGGCTTCGGGCAACAGGTAACGGTGTACCGCAGCCAGGCGAATCGCCGTCGGGTGCATGCTGTCGAGGAAGGTCTCGAGGCGCGCCTGGGTGTCCTTCTTCTGGTACTTCTTCCAGAAGCGCAGTAAAAACGCGGTGCCTTCGTGGTCGGCGAATTGCGCCAGGTACTCCTGGCGCCGTGGGTTGTCATCGTCACTGAGCAACTGGCCGCTGCTGTTGGGCCCCGAGTAAGTGCAGTAGCGCACCAGATCGCGCATCAGGCGAATGAACGGCAGGTTGATCGATTCGCGCAGGGCGTCGCGCAGGGTCGGGCTGCGGCCGTTGTCTTCCTTGCGGAAGTTGTGAAAGGTGTGCAAGCCGCCGCCCGTGAAAAACGATTCGCCGGGGTTGGCCGAGTAGGTACGGTTGAGCGCCGCATCAAGCATTTTCGGCAGGCTGCGGTCAGAGTTCTGGATCAGGTAGTCAACGGCCCAGCGGCTGATCACGTCCTGCTCGGGGACCGCGGTTTTTTTCAGCACGGCCGGTGGCTGGTCGCCATAACGGTCGTGCAGTTCGGAGATGATTTGCAGGTAGGAGGTCAACACCCGCAGTTTGGCGGTGGAGCCCAGTTCCAGTTTGCTGCCTTCGTTGATGTCGAAGGGCTGATCGGTGCTGTCGGTCTGCACGCGCACCCGCGAGCCATCGGGGGTCCGCTCGAACAGGGTGAAGCTGTAACGCACCTGGGTCGTGCTGGTGGGGGTCAGCAAGTGTTCGCCAAGCAGGCCCAGTTGCGCCGCGTAGGTCGGGTCGGCCAGATGCTTGAGGTACTCGGTGGCCTTGGTTTGCAGGTCGTACTGCAAAGTGCTGGTGGCCGACAGGTCAAGGCGATCGAGGTCATACAAGGGGCGATTGAGCAGGGCCGCCAGTCGGCTGCGCGCCACACTGATGCCCTTGTTGGATTCGATCGGCTGAATGGTCGGTTGTTGTTGCCAGTCGCGGTAGGTCACCTTGCTGGCCAGCGCGGCAGCGGACAGCGGTTCGTCGATCACCCCATTTTGTGCAAGCAGGCGGATGTGGCTGTCGGTGAGGTCGGCCAGTTCGTCACGGCCATTGGCCAAATAGTGTGAAGGCCGACGCTGGGCGATCATCAGTGACAGTACCTGGCGCAGGGCCAGACCGCGTTGAGACAGACTCTGCGGGTCACTGGCAACACTCGTCAGGGCTCTATTGACCTGATTGAAGTCGGCGCCGTACCACACGCGCAACCCTTCGGCCATGCCATGCACTTCACCATGGCCGGGCACCGCCGACAGCGGCACGCTGTTGAGGTAATCGCGCACGATGTTTTGACGAGCCGTGAGGGTTTGCGGGCCATCCTGATAAGCGCGCACGCTGGCGGAAATCATCTGGCGGATTTTCTCGCTGCCGGACACCGTGAGGCCATCGGGCGAGTGACGGTATTTTTCCAGTTGAGTGGCCAGGGTGCTGCCACCGGCAGTCTGACCGGGCAGGTGCAGCAGTTTGGCGATTTGCGACCAGGCCGCCTTGCCAAAACGCGGCCAGTCCACAGCGGGGTTGGCCAGGGGTTGTTTAGGGTCGAGCAGGTCGCGGTTCTCGATGAACAGCAGGCTGTGCACGACCAGCGGCGGGATCGCGGCAAAGCTCGAATACAGTTGCTGCGGATAGTTGTACTGATACAACGGCAAGGCGCGGCAGTCGGTAATGGACAGGCCGGCCTGGATTTTCTCCGCGTAGGGCACAAAGAAGCCCTTTTCGCTGTAGTCGAACAGTTTCGGTGAGAACCGGGTTTGCGCAGAGATCATGTAGCCACGCTTGAGCAAGCGCGGCAAAAACTCACCCAGAGAACTGTAGCCCAAGCGCTTGTCGAACGGCCCGGCACCCGGATAGAAAATCGAATCGCTGGGCCCCGGTTGCATCGAGTAACTCAGCGATGCAGCAAACTGGCTGAATTCGCGCGCCTGGAGTTTCGAGGTGCGCATTTCCTTGGAGGCTGCCCAACCGAGCGCAATCAGAATAATCAGTAACAACAACCAGAACAGTCGCCAGCCATAACGAGGACGGCGAGGTTTTTTCGGTAAAGGCGCTTCTTCCACGCGATCAGTCGGTTCCACAGTTTTACTCGAATCGGATTGCCACAAAGCGCCCATAGTCGATTGATCCATTTACGTAGATTGATCGGACTTGTCTGAAGCTTAGTCGCTGGTTGGAACCGGTGAAAATTTTGTGAATGCAAAAAAATGCGAACCCATCACTGACCGTGGCGAGGGAGCAGGTACCCCCGAACGTCAATGTGGCGAGGGAGCTTGCTCCCGCTGGAGTGCGAAGCAGTCCCGAACCTGCAAGCGCGGTTTGTCAGGTGAATTGCGTTTATCTGTTCTGCGGCGGCTTCGCCCCCGAGCGGGAGCAAGCTCCCTCGCCACAAAAGCAGGAACCGCTCTAATGATGTGTTCACAGCCAGCTTGCATCCCAAAGCGGATAGTCTCCGATGTTTTCCACCAACCCGGCCCGCAATGGGTTGGCGACGATGTATCGGGCGAATGGGCGCAGGTCTTCACCGTCGCGTATTGCCCTGTCGTGGTAACCGCTTTGCCAGAAGGCTCCTGAGCCATTAACCGCTCTATTGATAGTGAGTGTGCTACGAGATTTGATTGATTGCATGACCTGAGACAGGGTGCCTTGCTTCAACTCAAGCAACCAATGGAAATGATCAGGCATGACGACCCAGGCCAGAGAGTCGATTTGATTGCTTTCATGAGCCCGTTTCATTTCTGTTACCAGCAATCGGCCTATACGCCAGTCGGCGAATAGCGGGCACCGCTGGTGAACGACGGTCGTGACCATATAGGCCCGTCCGGGTTCAGAGTACCTGCCACGGCGTAGACAATGAGAGTTTGGGCGGGGATGCATTCCATTGCGTCCTTAGGTCTGGGGTATCAATTGACCTTAGCTGCCCAGCCATAGAGTCGAAGCTGCCACTGCTGAGTGAAAAGTCCGAAAACACTGAAGTCCTCAATGTGGCGAGGGAGCTTGCTCCCGCTGGGGTGCGAAGCAGTCCCAAACCTGTGAGCGCGGTTTGTCAGGTGAATTGCGTTTATCTGTTCTGCGGCGGCTTCGCCCCCGAGCGGGAGCAAGCTCCCTCGCCACGGAGGCTGGTGGTTGTCTGAGAGTGTTGGGCTAGAGCCATCAAACTGGTAAATACGGCCTAGGTAGGGGCATGACGCTGCACCATTGCTGTGCAATACTCGGTGCCGTTTTGCTGGCGAGTTCACGGAAGAATCCCAGGTAATGCCCCTCCGCAAATGCGGATTTTGCCGAGAATTCCCGCTGAATCTTGTCGTTTATATAGTGAAAAGCCCTACGTTGAGCTTTTTATACTGCACGCCCCGCTGATCTTGCAGGTTTTGTCCTACAAGACGGATCTACCCATGAGGTGGATCCGGTTTCAGGAAGTTCAGGCTTATCGGTCTGTACCTCGACACTCGGTGGTTATATCCAATAACAAGACGAGGTTTACCCCTATGCCCGTTGGCAATCACCTGCCCCACGGCGAGACCGCTCACGGCGGCCCGCTCAAACGCGAACTCGGCGAACGGCATATTCGCTTGATGGCGCTCGGCGCCTGTATCGGTGTCGGTCTGTTCCTCGGTTCAGCCAAGGCCATCGAAATGGCCGGCCCGGCAATCATGCTGTCTTACATCATCGGTGGTCTGGCGATCCTGGTGATCATGCGCGCCCTTGGCGAAATGGCGGTGCACAACCCGGTCGCCGGCTCGTTCAGTCGTTACGCACAAGATTATCTCGGCCCGTTGGCGGGTTTCCTCACGGGGTGGAACTACTGGTTCCTGTGGCTGGTGACCTGCGTCGCGGAAATTACCGCGGTGGCGGTGTACATGGGCATCTGGTTCCCCGATGTGCCGCGCTGGATCTGGGCACTGGCGGCGTTGGTGAGCATGGGCTCGATCAACCTGATCGCGGTCAAGGCCTTCGGTGAGTTCGAGTTCTGGTTCGCCCTGATCAAGATCGTCACCATCATTGCGATGGTGGTCGGCGGTGTCGGTGTGATCGCCTTCGGTTTCGGCAACGACGGCGTTGCGCTGGGGATTTCCAACCTGTGGAGCCATGGCGGCTTCATGCCCAATGGCGTGCAGGGCGTATTGATGTCCCTGCAAATGGTGATGTTCGCCTACCTGGGGGTCGAGATGATCGGCCTGACGGCCGGTGAAGCGAAGAACCCGCAGAAGACTATTCCGAATGCCATCGGCTCGGTGTTCTGGCGCATCCTGCTGTTCTACGTCGGTGCGCTGTTCGTGATTCTGTCGATCTACCCGTGGAACGAAATCGGCACTCAGGGCAGTCCGTTTGTGATGACCTTCGAGCGTCTGGGCATCAAGACCGCTGCCGGCATCATCAACTTCGTGGTGATTACCGCCGCGTTGTCGTCCTGCAACGGCGGTATCTTCAGCACCGGGCGCATGCTTTATAGCCTGGCGCAGAACGGCCAGGCCCCGGCCGCTTTCGCCAAGACCTCGAACGGCGTGCCGCGTCGCGCCTTGTTGCTGTCGATCGGCGCGCTGCTGCTGGGCGTGTTGCTCAACTACCTGGTGCCGGAAAAAGTCTTTGTCTGGGTCACCGCCATCGCGACTTTCGGTGCGATCTGGACGTGGGTGATGATCCTGCTGGCGCAGCTCAAATTCCGCAAAGGCCTGAGCCCGGCTGAACGTGCCGGTCTCAAGTACCGCATGTGGCTGTACCCGGTGAGTTCCTACCTGGCGCTGGCGTTCCTGGTGTTGGTGGTTGGCCTGATGGCCTACTTCCCGGACACCCGCGTCGCACTGTACGTGGGGCCTGCGTTCCTGGTGCTGCTGACGGTGCTGTTTTATGTGTTCAAGTTGCAACCGACCGGTGCCCCGCAAGGTGCGGTGCGCGCGGCTTCGTAAGCGGCTAGCGCAGTAAAGAAAAAGCCCCGGTCGCAAGATCAGGGCTTTCTCGTTTTGGTTGGGACAACGCGATTTACCTGTGGCGAGCGAGCTTGCTCGCGCTGGAGTGCGTAGCGCTCCCAAACCTGCGGTCTGTCAGGTAAATCGTGTTTATCTGTTCTGCGGCGGCTTCGCCCCCGAGCGGGAGCAAGCTCCCTCGCCACAGATGTGCGCTTTGATCATCTAAAGCGCGGCCACTTGCGCCGGTCGGTTCAGCCGTTTGTTCCAATCCAGCCACGCGGCCAGTACCGCCATCAATCCCGCCCCTAACAGGGCGCTGAAAACCTGCATGACCAGCGCATCCCCGGCCAGCGAGTTGAGCATGTCCGCCAGCGGCGCCAGCAGCACACCCAGACAAAACACTTCCAGCGAGTAACGGCCCATGCGGCAGCTTTGCCGCGCCAGCCAGTTTTGCGTCCAGCCACTGTCGGGCAAGAGTTTGGCGATGACGTAAGCCAGTGCCAGAAAGTGCAGCAGCCGCGCCGGTGACAGGTTGGTCTTGTTGATCGGGTACAGCCATTCGCCCAGCATCCGGGGCATGAACGCGTCATGCACTGTCGGCCATTTCCACGACACTGCGATCAGCCCGGTGATCAGCAGATAGGTCGCTGCCGCAACAAACAGTGGCTGATGTGGCAAGGTGCGGGGGGCCGGCACAGCGGGGCGTTGACCGTGAATCGCCGCTGCACCACCGAGGATAAACAGCAACTGCCAGGCCATCGGATTGAAGAACCACACGCCACCCTCGGTGGCCGCCAGGTTCCATTGAAACCACGGCGCCAGCATGTACAGCACCACCGACAACCCGACCACGTACTCGGCCTTGCGCAACAACATCGGCAACACCAGCGGCAGCCCGAGCAACAGCAGAATGTACAACGGCAACGGGTCCATCAGGTTGGGTTTGAAGCGCAGCAGCAACTCATCGACCAAGGCCTGTTGCGGGTTGCTGAGGAAGTATTGCAGGCCCATTTCCCGCACCAGGTCACGGGTTTCCACATGGCTGTTGGCAAAGAACACGATGCCCATCAGCACCGCCAGCAGAAAGATATGCACCACGTACAGCACCCAGGCGCGGCGCAGGATTTTCACCGTCGCAATCAGCAAGCCATCGCGTCGGGCAATCTTGCCGTAGGCCAGCACCGCCGCGTAGCCCGCCAGAAACACGAAGATTTCCGCCGCATCGCTGAAACCGAAATTGCGCACCGTGAAATGGGCGAGGGGGTTGTGTGGCACGTGATCCCAGAAAATGAAGATCAGTGCCAGTCCGCGAAAGAAATCGATACGAAGGTCGCGTCCTTGGGTCATGACAACGGGCTCTTGAACAGATGTGAGTAAGGGGGGGCAGCGGGGCAAAAGACTGTGCGCCGCACATCGGCGGCGCGCAGGGTGGCGTGATTTGGCGGCAAATGCAAAGGCCGGATATTACTGGATGTCTCAGCGGCGAACGGGGGTGGGCTGGGGCGTACCCCTGAACGTTGAAGCGCGTCGCTAGAACGGCATTTTGGCCATTGGTCTATTTGTTGACTGGAAAATAGACAAGCGGACCAAGGGTGCCAAGCTTTCAACTGGGCAGGTGTTCAGACTGGAAACAAACGCAATGGACATGAGAGCCGCATTTCACGGTTTCCCCAGATTCGTGTCGGTTGGCCTGCTTAATACGTTGATCCACTGGTCGACGTTTTTGGTTCTGCACACCGTCATGGGTTTTCGTCAGGCATCCAGTAACTTCGTGGGCTTTTGCCTGGCCGTTTCATTTTCCTTTTATGCCAATGCGCGATACACCTTCAAACAAAGAACCAATATTCCACGGTATGTGCTGTTTGTCGGGTTCATGGGCGTGTTGAGTTATGGCGTGGGGTATGTGGCGGATCAGTTACTGCTGCCAGGGTTAATGACGTTGGTGGTCTTCTCCGGTATCAGCCTGGTCTGCGGTTTTTTTTACTCGAAATATGTCATCTTCCGGGGGCGTAAACAGTGAAGATCTCGCTGATTGTTCCCGTGTTCAACGAAGAACAGGCGATTAACCTGTTTTATCAGGCGGTTCGTCAGGAACTGTCGATCGCTGATTGCGACGTCGAGATCGTGTTCATCAATGACGGCAGTTCCGACCAGACGGCAGCGCAGGCCAAAGCCATCGCGTTGGCTGACGAGCATGTGCTGGTCATCAACTTTTCGCGCAATTTCGGCAAGGAGCCCGCGTTGTTTGCCGGGTTGGAGTACGCCACCGGCGATGCGGTGATACCAATGGATGTCGATTTGCAGGACCCGATCAATGTGATCCCCCTGTTGATCCGGGAGTGGCAGAACGGGGCGGATGTGGTACTTGCCAAGCGCCACGATCGCACCGCCGACAGTTATATGAAACGGCACAGCGCGGCATTGTTCTATCACCTGTTGAACCGGATCGCTTACACCCGGATAGAAGAGAACGTCGGTGATTTTCGGTTGATGGACCGCAAGGTCGTGAACGTGATTCGCACGCTCCCGGAGCACCGGTTGTTCATGAAGGGCATCCTCTCGTGGGCGGGGTTCAACACCGCCGTCGTCGAATACGAACGGGCCGAGCGCGTGGCGGGCACCACCAAGTTCAATATCTGGAAGCTCTGGAATCTGGCGCTGGAAGGGATTACCTCTTTTAGTACAGTGCCCTTGCAGTTGTGGACGTATGTCGGTAGTGCGATTTCCCTGTTTGCAATTCTCTATGCCATTTACATGGTGCTGGACAAGATTTTCTTTGGCAATAATGTGCCGGGATACCCTTCGTTGATGACCGCCATTTTATTCCTGGGCGGTGTTCAGCTGATCGGTATTGGCATATTGGGTGAATATGTGGGTCGGATCTATATTGAATCAAAACACCGGCCGAGGTATGTGGTGAAAGATATTGTGGGTGGCAAAGGAGCGCCGAAATGAAGGTGGCGAGTGTATTGAGCAGGGAGTTGCTCGGTCGTGAAGTGTTTTTGTTTTTTTTACTCGCCACGCTTGTTTATGTACTCCCTCTGATACTGGTCGATTATTACTATATCGATGATAACTGGCGGTCCTTGGCGGCCGGTACGGGCTGGGCGGAGCAGGGGCGGTTGCTGGTCGAGCTGTTTTACAACGCCTTGAGCTTCACCTCGGGCGCTCCCGATCTGTTCCCCTTACCCTTGCTGATCGCCACGCTTGCCATGGCGTTTGCCTTGACGAAACTGACGATGCATTACTACAAAACACCGACTGTTTCATGCTGTCTGGTGCTCCTGCCACTGTGGTACAACCCGTTTTTTCTACAGAATTTATCGTATCAATATGACGGGCCGGCAACGGCGTTGAGCCTGGTGGCGGTAATGTATGCGGTGGCATTTCAACATAAAGCTGGCGTCGTTCAGTTACTGGTGCCCGGCGCATTGCTTGCAGTGGGTCTCAGTTTGTATCAACTGAGTATCAATGTGTTTTTGGGGTTGTGTTGCATCGAGCTGGTTAGAGGTATTGATAATAAGGAGTCCCTTGCCCATTTATTATCAATGGCAGGAGTGAAAGCGGTGCAGTGGGTTGCAGGCTTGATCATTTATTTTTTGCTGGCCTATCCACTCATGACCCATGAGCGCCTGGAGATGATTCCGTTCAATACGAGCGGGCTGTTGCTGATCCTGAACAATATAGGCGTATTAGTCGGAAAAATCGGATTGCTGTTTCAGGGTGGGAATCGTTGGCTGGCATGGCTGTTGGTGGTGTGTGCGGTCGTTGGGGGAGGGCTGGTTGGGCGAAATATCATCCAGGGAAAAGAGACGTCATTAAATAAGATGCTTCTGTTTTTTTTGTATGTGCTTATGGTTTTACTCCTGGTTTTTCTGGTGTCGGGTTCGGCCCTGTTGTTCAGGTTTTTCAATGAGGGCGCCAGAACCCTAATGGGCTTTGGCGTATTGCTGGTATTTTTGTTTTATCTGGCTCATCAGGGGTTAGTAACGGCTGACGCCAGGCTCGGTGTTGTATTGCTTGTGCCGTTGCTCAGTATGCTTTCGATGTCGTATGCCTATGGGCGGGTACTGAATCTGCAGAAAGAGTTTGGGCTGAATGCTGAATTCAATATGGCCTATGATATTGCCTCTCATCCAGGCTTGCGCGAAGCGAAGCGGATATACATGTCAATCAGCTATTCAAACAGTTGGTTGCTAAGCGCCAAGGGAAGTTTTGAGCGCATCCCGGTGCTGAGATACATACTCAATATTGATTTTTATATGCTGTCTGAAAATCTGCGCAGGGCAGGTATTACCAATGTTTTTATCGAAAATGAGCGGAGAAATGCGACGCTGGTAGGGTATCAAGGGTACACGCCTGTGGTGGACAGTAAGTTCTACGCCATGTACCTGATTGGCGATTATGGTTTTATCGTTATGAAGGAAGTGCCCTCTTCTGGAGAGGATAAGTGGTAAACCGGGTTAACCATTCGAGTGCCCGCACTCTCCAGAGCATGTGCTGGATACTGCTGATTATGCTCGTGGCGGCAGGGGTGCGCTTTTACGCCTTGAGCAAACCCGCTGTCTGGGCCGATGAAGGCTTTACCTTGCTGTTGAGTTCATATTCACCCTCCCAAATCCTGTTCCATACGGCCCGGGATGTGCACCCGCCGCTGTATTATCTGTTGTTGCATGAATGGATGAATGTGTTCGGAAATGGCGTTTTTGCTGCCCGAAGCCTGAGCGCGCTGGCGGACGTCGCAAGCGTCGGACTGGGCATCTGGCTGGTTCGTTTGGTCAGTACGCGACGGGCGGCGATGCTCGCCGGAATCATGCTGGCGTTACTGCCCATAGCGGTACGCTACAGTCAGGAAGTTCGTATGTATGCGGTGCTCGCGCTATTGATGGTGAGCGCGACGATTGCTTTCGTCTACTGGGTAAAAGGCTCGGGCAGTCATTGGCCGCTTGCCATCTATGCGTCATTGATGGCCGCAGGACTTTATACCCACTATTTTGCCGCGGTGTGCATGGCGTCACACTGGGCCTGGCTGTTGGTAACGAAGTTTAAGAGCACGTTGTTAGCGCCTGCATGGTGGATGGCCAATGGAACGGTCGTTTTACTGTTCATGCCCTGGGTGCCGAGCCTGATGAACCAGTTAAGGTTTTCCGGCTTTAACTGGATAGCGCCGCTGGATGTTCCTACGGTGGTGTCAGCGTTCTGGCAGTTTGTGAGTTATAGCGATGGGCCAAAAGAATCAATCTGGCTGTTCTACAGTGTGCCGTTATTGATGTTGCTGGTGTCGGCAGTCATTGTCATGCGGGACACGAGTGAGAAAAAACTCGGCACGCTGCTCGTCATGTATACCTGGTGTCCGTTGGTATTGATTGCAGGGGTCTCACTGGTTCGGCCGCTGTTTATTTACCGTTATTTTGTGTTTGCTGCGCTGGGTTTTCCGATGATTCTGGCGATGTCACTGGATGCTCTGTGGGAGCGCGCAAAAACGTTGTTTTTTGTCCTGTTGCTATTGATAGTGTCGATGGAGAGTGTCGGGTTATATAACGTTCATCAACGGGGCCATATTGTGTATGCCGAAGTCAACAAGGTCGACGCGTTGGCGGAATACATTAATGCCTCTGCTCGTCCTGATGACGGTGTCGTTGTAGTCAACCGGTTTCTTTACTATCCCTTTGCGTATTACAACAAGACTGGCGTGACACCGATGCTGTATACGCCCCCTCAAAAGGACGGTACTTCCGGACGTCCCGACGGCTATCTAACCTCGACACTGACTCAACAAAACGCAGATAAGGTCTATCTCGATAACCTTGAACGCCTGACACCGGGCTCAGGTCGGGTATGGGTGCTGGACGGCCGTGGTGACGGGGCTCAACAGGTCGTTATCCCTGAAAACTGGCGGCTGCTCGATACCTTTACCCAAGGGGATGGGGACGTCCGGTTATTTTCAGTAAGTCCCGGAATTCCGTGAGGAATCAAAAAAAACCAATCCGGGGCAGCTCCTTTGGCTAGCCTTTACCGATGACGGCAGGCCGTTTTATCGAGAGTGTTTAGCGTAAACACGGATTCACGATGACGGTGAGTCGTCCGTGGGCAGGCACCTGTTTCTATCAGGGTTACGTGTCGGGGGAGAAAATATGCGTTTTCAGCGTCGTGACGATACGGGGTTTCTATCCCTGCGCTCATCGGTCGATAACGGTGGGTGGGTGCTGGTCATGATGCTCGCGATTGGTGTTCGGTTTTATTGCATCAGCCTTCCTTATTTCTGGACCGATGAAGCGTTCTCGGCGCTGGTGGGGGTTCAGTCGCCGGAGCGTATCTGGTTTCACCTGGGGCATGACGTTCATCCGCCGCTGTATTTTCTGGTGCTGCATGCCTGGATGGCGGTTTTTGGTGAGGGTGTGTTTGCGATTCGGGCCCTGAGTGCACTGGCGGGGGTTGCGACAGTCGCGTTGGGCATGTGGCTGATTCGATTGATCAGCACACCGAGGGTGGCCTTGTTGGCCGGGTTGTTCCTGGCCTTGTTACCGATATCCGTTCGCTACAGCCAGGAAGCCCGGATGTATACGCTGGAGGGGGTATGGCTGCTGGGTGCAACCATCGCCTTGATCTATTGGCTTAAAAGCGCTCGCAACCGATACCTGATGAGCTATCTCGTGCTCATGACGGCTGCGTTATACACCCATTACCTGGCTGTTTTATGTTTGTTGTCTCACTGGTTATACCTCGTTGTCTTGCGTCTTCAGCGAGATAAAACGCTTCATTACCTTTCGCGGCCAATGTGGTGGGGCACGAATGTGGCCATTGGTGTTCTTTATATTCCCTGGTTGATCAGCCTGGGCAATGAGCTGTTTTTAAATACGGAGAAGCTGGAGACCGGAGGGGATATTTTCTGGATCCCTGAATTGACGATCTATACGTTGCCTTCAGCGGTCTGGAAGTTTTTGACGGTGAAGAGTGGGCTGGAGTTTGCCAGCCCGATTTATGTACTGCTTCCGGCGCTGGTATTGGCATCGGTGGTATGGGTCGGGTTCAAGGAAAGAAGCCGGTTGAAACTTGAGTTGTTACTGGTTATCTACGTGCTGTTGCCGGTATTGATTGTCTTTGTGGTGTCATTCGGGTTCCCCATTTTTGTTGAACGGTACATGGCCTTTGCGGCGCTGGGCTTGCCGATGATAGTGGCGTTGGCAATCAGCCGGCTTGCCCGTCGTACGCGTACCCTGGCGTGGATATCTGTCCTGTTGATGGTCGGTGTTCAACTCTTTGGACTCAATACAATCTATCAACAACAAGATGATCTGGATGATCCACGCAATGCGTCCCAGTATCCGCTTGACGATATTGTGTCGCGTATCAATGAAAACGCGATCGCAGGCGATAACATCATTGTGGATGGCGCGTACTGGTATTACAGCGTTGCTTACTACAATCGCTCCGACATTCAACCAAGGCTGTATCAGGCGCCCTGGGATAACAGCGCGGCTCACCGACCCAACGGTTATGGCGCGTCGACGTTGATTTATCAGGATCGGGATAAGGTCTTTCTCGACAACCTTGTCAGCATATCGCCCGACATCAAGCGAGTGTGGTGGGTGACATCGACTCGCCTGGCGGATGAAGAAAACCACTTTCCAGGCAATTGGCAGTGTGTGTTCGCGCAAGGCTTGGGAGACATGGAGCTTCGACTCTATGTGACCCGCGCCTGGGCAGAACAAATCACCACCGCCACCACCACCACCGGCGGCGGCTGTGCTACCCAGCCACCAGATAATCGCGAGTATGCCTTACACGACATTGGCCTCAAAACTGTCAGCCCGCGCCATCTGCCACATCCCGAATAGAACACTCGTTCACTTCTTTTGTATCTTGCATGGAGGTCAGAATTCATCCATCAGCACAACAACGCAATCTTTGGCCTGATAGCGGTTGATTTGCGGCACCAGCCGTCTGAAGTGTTCTGACTGGCAATGAGCGTCCAGCGCGGCCTTATTCGGCCATTGCTCAACGAAGATGAAATGCCCCGGGTCTTTCTGATCGACGAACAGGTCGTAGGCAATGCAATCCGGCTCCTGTCGGGTTTTCTCCACCAATTCGGTGTACCACGGGCGGACGGTTTCGATATGTTCGGGTTTGATGAAATCCCGGGCAATTACTTTCAGCACTGTTTCTTCCTTGGAAAGAGCGCCAATCTCGCGACGAGATTGGCGTAAAAACTATCTTCAAGCGGCCACTTCATTCGCCTCAAAACTATCCGCCCGCGCCATCTGCCACATCCGTGAATAGAACTCGCCGTTCACTTCCCCGGTCAGCAACTCGCCGGGTTTGAGGAACACGTGCAATTGGGAAAACAGTTTGATCTCGGTCGCTGACATGCGCCGTACCAGGTGTTTGGCCGACAGCTGCGACGGGTGTTCGAGGCCTGCCGCGGCGAGCATCTCGGCCAGGGCCTTGAGCGTGCTGCGATGGAAGTTGAACACGCGCTGGGCCTTGTCTGGCACCACCAATGCGCGTTGGCGCAGGGTGTCTTGAGTGGCGACGCCGGTCGGGCACTTGTTGGTGTGGCAGCTTTGCGACTGGATGCAGCCGATGGCGAACATGAAACCGCGGGCCGAGTTGGCCCAGTCGGCACCAATCGCCAGGACGCTGGCGATGTCGAAGGCGCTGACGATTTTGCCGCTGGCGCCGAGTTTGATCTTGTCCCGCAGGTTCAGGCCCACCAGGGTGTTGTGCACGAATAGCAGGCCTTCACGCATCGGCACGCCGATGTGATCGGTGAACTCCACTGGTGCAGCGCCAGTGCCGCCTTCCTTGCCGTCGACCACGATGAAGTCCGGCAGGATGCCGGTTTCCAGCATGGCCTTGGCAATACCCATGAACTCCCACGGGTGGCCGAGGCAGAACTTGAAGCCCACCGGTTTGCCGCCCGACAGCTCACGCAGTTGCTTGATGAAATGCATCATTTCGATCGGCGTGGAGAATGCGCTGTGGCGGGACGGCGACACGCAGTCCTGGCCCATCGGAACGCCGCGCGTGTCGGCGATTTCCTGGGTCACTTTGTGTTTGGGCAGGATGCCGCCGTGGCCGGGTTTGGCGCCCTGGCTCATTTTGATTTCGATCATCCGCACCTGCGGGTCTTGAGCCTGGGCGGCGAAGCGTTCGGGGTCGAAGCGTCCGTCGGCGGTGCGGCAGCCAAAGTAGCCGCTGCCCAGTTCCCAGGTCAGGTCGCCACCGTGTTCGCGGTGGTAGGGGCTGATGCTGCCTTCACCGGTGTCATGGGCGAAGTTGCCGAGTTTGGCGCCCTGGTTGAGGGCGCGGATCGCGTTGGCGCTCAGCGAGCCGAAGCTCATGGCCGAGATGTTGAAGACTGAGGCCGAGTACGGTTTTGTACATTGCGGGCCACCAACGTCCACCCGGAAACTGCTCGGGTCACTCACGGGCGCCGGGCGCATCGAATGGCCGATGAACTCGAAACCCGACTGGTACACGTCGATCAGCGTGCCGAAGGGTTTGTCGGCGCTTTCGTTCTTGGCCCGCGAATAGACCAACGAACGCTGGGCCCGGGAGAAGGGCAGGGCGTCGCTGTCGGATTCGAGCAGGTATTGGCGGATTTCCGGGCGAATGCCTTCGACCAGATAACGGATATTGCCCAGGATCGGGTAGTTGCGGCGTACCGCGTGAGGGCTTTGCAGCAGGTCGAAAATCCCCAGCAGGCTCAGCAGGCCAGTGACGATGGAGATTGGCCAGAGCCAGTCGTATTCAAGAAACGGCAGGCTGGCGAGGGTGAAAATCACACAGACGGCAAAGAAGGCGTAGCGGCTCAGGAGTGACAGGCTCATACGGTTTCCTTGGGTTCGGACTCAATCAGTTATTGGATCTACTTCGTAGCAGCTGCCGAGCCTGCGAGGACTTTGTCCTCGGACGCCGCCTCGCAGGCTCGACAGCTGCTACGGGTGTGGCTCGGCACCTATGTCAATCGCAGGCGAGCCAGCGACTAGGTGTTTTGTGCCTGGAGAAATATAGAGAACAGTTCGGACTGGGATTTGATCCCCAGCTTGCTGTAAATGTGTTTCTTATGGACTTTCACGGTTTCGGCAGAGATTTCCAGCTTACGAGCGATTTCCTTGCTGGAGCAACCGCTGAGCATCCAGCGACCGACATCCAGCTCTCGGGCTGTCAGTTGTGCGCCCTTGAGCTGTTTAACCGAGGCTTCGAGGCGGATGCGCCAGTCGCTGTGTTGGGCCGGTTGCGCAGGCGTCGGTGTTTCATTGATTTCAAACGGCAGGCGCTGACGCAGCAGGCTCGATACCCAGGGCTGGATCAATGACAGCAGGGCTATTTGTTCGCGGCTGAAACGCTGTTTGCTACCCAGCGAAAGGCACAGCGTACGGTCGCCCTCAAGTTGGCAATTGAACTGGATTTCGTCGGCCACCACATTCAGACGAAAGTAGCGCTGGTAATACTCGGTCAGTTCGAAATGCTCCGGTGCCACCTCGGACAAACGATAGAGACCAGTGCGCGATTGTTCGCGGCCGGACGATCTTTCAGGTCACGAGGTTTGACTGGCGGATCGGCAGTTCGATGCGAAAGGTGGTGCCCACCCCGACTTCGCTGCGCACGGTAATGTCGCCACGATGCTTTTTCACAATACCGTAGGACAATGACAGGCCTAATCCGGTCCCCTGGCCCACCGGTTTGGTGGTGAAGAAGGGATCAAAGATTTTCTGCAGGCATTCGGGCGCGATGCCTGAGCCGGTGTCTGCCACCTCAATCCAGACCTTTTCCCCGGCAACCCCGTTACTCAGGGTAATGGTCCCGCGTTCGGGGCCCATGGCCTGGGCGGCGTTGACGATCAGGTTCATGAACACCTGATTGATCTGCGAGGGCAGGCACTCGATTTCGGGAAGTGTCTGATAGTGCTTGATCACGTCGGCCTTGTACTTGAGTTCGTTGGCGACAATGTTCAGCGTCGAATCGATACCCGTTTGCAGATTGACCGACTGCCACTCCTGGCTGGCATCTACGCGTGAGAAGTCCTTCAGGTCCCTGACGATTTGCCCGACCCGGTTGATGCCGTCCTTGGACTCCTTGATCAGCAGCGGAATGTCTTCGCGCAGGAAGTCCAGTTCCACTTCTTTACGCAAGGTTTGGAGCCGTTCGAGAAGCTCGACGGAGCCAATGGCTTCTTCGGCCCCCTGATAGGCGTCGAGCATGCTCTGCAACTGCTTGAAGTAACCGTCCAGGGCGCCGAGGTTGGAAGAAATAAAGCCGATGGGGTTGTTGATTTCATGGGCGACACCCGCCGCCAGTTGCCCCAGGGACGCGAGTTTTTCCGACTGTATCAACTGGCTTTCGAGCTGCTTGCGCTCGTCGATCTCCTGTTGCAGTTCGACGCTCGCTTGCTGGAACTGCCGGGTCCGCCGTTCTACCAGGTGCCCCAAATGATCCAGTTGCACGCTGGCGCGTTCGGTCATGTCCCATTTGCTGGTCAGGGTATTGGCCATCTGCTGGACTTCGATATTGTCGAAGGGTTTTTTCAGGATCAGCAGTCGGTCGTGGGCCTGCAAGCGATTGAGCAGGTCATCCCAGGAGTAGTCGGAATACGCCGTACAGACCACCACCTGCAACCGCGGATCGGCTTGCCATAAATGCTCGATGGTTTCGACGCCGTCCCAGCCCTGTGGCATGCGCATGTCGACGAACGCCAGTGCATAGGGGCGATTGTCGTGTTTGGCCTGGACCAGTTTGCCCAAGCCTTCCTGGCCAGCATAGGCCGAATCCAGTTCGAAGCCTTGGCTCGTCGCCTTGATTTGCGTGCCGAACAGCGCCGACTCCATCTCGTCCAGTTCGCCGTGTTGTGGCAGCTCAGGTGCCAGGATCTTGCGAAAGTCGTCATGGATCGACGGTGTGTCGTCGATCAGCAGGATGCGTCGATTCGATGACTGCTTCATGTTTCACCTTCGGCGATTTTCAAGGGGAGTTTCAAGGTGAACAGCGCACCTTTTCCCGGACCGTCGCTGTGGGCTGTCAGGTGGCCATTCATCTCGATGGCGGCGAGGGCACAACTGTGCAGGCCAAAACCGTGACCTTCCTTGCGCGTGGTGAAACCGTGGGCAAAGATCCGGGTCATGTTTTCGGCCGAGATGCCTTCGCCTTCATCCTTGACGCTGACCTGCAGCGTTGCGTCGTCGACCACCTTGACCCCCAGGGTCATTTCCCGGGGACGGTCGCTGAGCTCCGACATGGCGTATTTGGCGTTGCTGATCAGGTTGATCAGGATCAGCAACATCCGGTGTTTATCGCCCATGACCGTGGGCACTTCGGCGTAGTCCTTGACCACGGTGACATGGTGGCGGGTCAGGGCGCCCGAGTTCATGCGCAGGGCATCTTCGAGCAGTTCGCTGACTTGCAGTGGTTCCATCAGGCTGTTGGCCCCGGCGTAGGACTGCTGGGTGGCAACGATGTCCTTGATGTGGTCAACGCTTTTGCTCAATTGCGCCAGTTCGTCGGTAATGCCCTGCTGTTCAAGGGCAATGGCATCCACCAGTTGATTCAGGTAACCGGGCAGCAATTTGCCTTTTTCGTCTTCGGTGATGAAGTGGCCGAGATCGCCCTGGTGCTCATTGATCAGTTGCATCGCCTTGCCCAGCCCCAGCGCCTTGCTGGTGCGCAGTTTGCGGGTGACCAGGTCGGCGGAGATATTCACGCTGTTGAGCACGTTGCCGACGTTGTGCAGCACGTTGGTGGCGATCTCGGCCATCCCGGCCTGGCGTGCGGTGTCCAGCAGTTCGCTTTGGGTGTCCTTGAGTTCCCGGGTGCGTTCTTCGACCCGTTGTTCCAGGCTTTCATTGGCTGCTTGCAGGTCCCTGTTGACGCGGTTGATTTCCGCAAAGCTGCGTAGCAACCCATTGGCCAGAAACAGTAGCAGCAGCACCAGCAGCGCCGAAAAAACCGCCATGTAGAAGTGGTAGCGTTGATCGACTGCATCGGCCTTTTGTTGATCGTTGTCCAGCAGGCTGGTGATGTTGTCCAGGCGCTCGGACACGGGGACTGCCTCGATCCGTTCCAGCAGGTTGTTGACCAGGGGTTGTTCACGCAGGATCAGCGCGATGTGGTTGCTGAGAAGCTCCACCGGTGTGTGGAACTCGGCAGGCAGGCGGTCTTTGTTCACCGCCAGTTTGTTCAAGCCGAGCAGGATGTCGGCGGCTTTGTCGTCGGACGTGACCTGGGAAAACTCCAGGCCGCTGAGTAGCAGGTCGTAGGTATCGGTGGCGGTGTTCTGCATTTGCAGTTTGTTGTCGTCCCCAAGGCGTGCGAACTGGTTCTGAATGTCGTCTTCGGCAGTGGGCAGGAACGCCAGTGAATTGCGCAGCACCGCGTTGTGTGACTTGAATTGTTCGACCAGCCGGGTCTTTTCCTTGATCGCGTTCAGGTAAGCGTCATGGCTGGTTTGCCACTGTGTCGAGTCGTTGCGACCGTGTCTGGACTCTATCGAGTCGAATCGTTCCCACAGACGGCTCATTTCGGTCAGCGGCGAAACCAGTGGATCGTAGTTGTGGACTAGGGCGATCCGGGCCTTGAGGATCTCGGTTTCCCATTGCGCGTCCAGTTGTTTTATCTGACGGATCAGATCCCGCGATTCGGTATAGGTCGAGGTTTGATCCGAACTGGACTTCAGATACAGGAACAGCAGGATCGAGGCCAGCAAGACGGTCATGCCGCTGAGCAACAGCAAACTGAGTCGACGGGACACTTTCATAATGGTTTGCCTCCCCACTCGCCGGTCAGGGTCTTGAGGAATTTGATGATCAGGGCCTTGTCTTCATCGGAAGGGACGCGTCCCAGCTGGAACTTGAACATCACGTCAACGGCTTCCTCGAGGGTTTTCGCCGTGCCGTCATGAAAGTACGGCGCGGTCACCGCAACGTTGCGCAGGCTGGGGACCTTGAACACGTTGCGGTCTTCCTCGTCCTTGGTCACCAGGTAGCGGCCCAGGTCCGATTCGGTCAGATTGCCCCGCGCCTGGAAGTAATCGCCCATCACCCCGAACTTCTGGAACATGTTGCCGCCGATGTTGACCCCTTGATGACAGGCGATGCAGCCGTAGTCCTTGAAGCGCTGGTAACCGTATTTTTCGTCGAGGCTGAGAATGTCGGTGTTGCCCTTCAGGTACTGGTCGAAACGCGAATTGGCGCTGAGCAATGTGCGCTCGTAGGTGGCCAGGGCATTTTGCACATTGGCCGCCGTAACCCCATTCGGGTAAGCGTTGCCGAACGCCGAGCGGTAGGCCGGGTCAGTGGCCAGCGTTTGCACCACGTGTTCCCAGTTGCTGCCCATTTCAGTGGGACTTTCCACCACTGCGTGAGCCTGGTCCTCCAGGGTGTCGGCCCGCCCATTCCAGAACTGCCGGAAGTTCAGGCTGGCATTCAACACGCTGGGGGTATTGATGCTCAGCGGCTGGCCGTCGAAACCGATGGAAAATTTCTTGTCATCGGCGCCGCCCTTTTCCAGGCGATGGCAGCTGGCACAGGAGAGGCTGTTGTTGACCGACAACCGTGTTTCGTTGAACAGCTGGCGACCCAGTTCGACGCGCTGAGGGTCTTGTGCAGGTACCGGTGGCAGCGGTTTGAGGGGTTCGTCCAAAGGCTCGGCGCTCGCTGTCAGGCAGAGTCCGAGCATCAGTGTGGTGAGCAGCGTGAATCCATAGGGCGACATCTGATGATTCCTTTGCCGGGTGCCTGCACTGTCGGGCTGTCGGTCTACGTGCGCGGTGGTGTCTGTTGGCTGTCGGTGAGCAACTGCGCGAACTCCTGGGGGAGCACGGCTTTGCTGAAAAAGTAACCCTGGCCTCCTTCACACTGATGGGCCTTGAGAAAGTCCAGTTGTTCAAGGGTTTCCACGCCTTCGGCGATGATATTGAGGTTGAGGCTTTTGCCCAGGCTGATGATGGCGCTGACCAGTGCGTCGTCGTTGTTATCACTGTTCAGCCCGCGAATGAACGACTGGTCGATTTTCAGCACATCGACCGGGAACCGCCTCAGGTAGCTCAGGCTGGAATAGCCGGTGCCGAAGTCATCGATCGCCAGGCGCACGCCTAATGCCTTGATGGCGCGCAAGGTCTGCACGGTGGTCTCGACGTTCTGCATCAACACGCTTTCGGTGATTTCGAGTTCCAGCAGTTTGGGATCAAAACCGGTCTGCTCAAGGATCTGCACGATGCCGTCGACAAAGTCACGCTGACGGAAGTCAATGGCGGAAACGTTGACGGACATGCTGATCGCCGGCAATCCGGCCTTTTGCCAGGCGCGGGCCTGTTGGCAGGCCTGGGTCAATACCCATTTGCTCAGGGGAACGATCAGCCCGCTGTCCTCGGCCACTCCGATGAATTCTGTTGGGTACACCCACCCGTGACCGGGTTTCAACCAGCGAATCAAGGCTTCCGCACCGACCACTTTGCCGGAGCGCAAATCAAGTTTGGGTTGGTAATGCAGGACGAACTCGTCGCGTTCCAGCGCCAGGCGCAGACCGGATTCGATGCTTTGCTGTTCACGGGCGCGCTGATTCATCTCGTCGATGAAAAAGCTGAAGTCGTTAAGGCCTCCCTCCTTGACGGTGTGCATCGCGGTTTCGGCTTTCTTGATCAACGGCACGGCATCGAAGCCGTCCTCCGGGTAGATGCTGATGCCCAGGCTGGCGGTCACGCTCAGGTCATGACCGGCAATGTGCTGCTGGGTGCTGACGGCCCTCAGCAGCTTTTCGGCAATGCCTTGGGTTTGCTGGGGATGACGGATGTCCGCGAGGATCACCACGAACTCGTCGGAGCCGTAGCGAAATACCGAATCGGACTTACGCACGGTGGCCACGAGGCTCTGGCCGACCCGTTTGAGCATTTCGTCGCCAACCGGATGGCCCAGTGCGTTGTTGATGCGCTTGAACCGGTCCAGCCCCAGAAATATCACCGCCAGTTGTTTGCCGTGCCGCCGTGAAAGGGCCAGGGATTGAGTCAGCCGGTCACCCAGCAGGGTGCTGTTGGGCAGGCCGGTGAGTACGTCGTATTGCAACAGATGGGAGACTTTGAGCAGCTCCTGAACGCGGTCCTCGATGGTTCGCTCCAGGCTGAGCATTTTCAATGCAGCGTCCTGAGCCATCTGCCATTTCCAGGTCAGGGCACTGGCCATCTGGCGGATTTCCAGGCTGTCGAAAGGCTTTTTCAGCACCAGCAACTGGTCGCCGAACGCCAGTCGTTCAGCCATCGCTTCCCAGGTGTAGTCCGAGAAGGCGGTGCATAACGCAATTTGCAGGTTCGGGTCGACCTCCCAGAGTCGTTCGATGGTTTCCAGGCCGTCCCAACCAGGCGGCATGCGCATGTCGGTAAACGCCAGGGCATAGGGCCGGCCTTCGGCCTGGGCACGTTTGACCAGTTCCAGCGCTTCTTTGCCCTGGTAGGCGGAATCGAGGAAAAACTTCGGATGAGCGTGTCGTTCAGTGCCGAATAACAGCTCTTCGGTGCCGGCCAGCGACTGCTCGTCCGGTACATCGGGGCTGAGGATCTTGCGAAAGTCCTGATGGATCGAAGGCATGTCATCGATGATCAGGATGCGCCGGTTGGTGGGGGCGAGCGATGGTTTCATTCCCGTCCCTCCGGTGGAAAGGGCGAATCTTCGAGCACCGGGTTCGTTGCCCCGGGGAAGGTCGGTGGCACGATGCTGCCGGCCATCAGCAACGCCGCTGCCTGTTGGCTGCTGACGGCTTTGCTGAAGTAATAGCCCTGAGCGTTCATTGGCGAGCCGGTGGAGATCAGCGAGCTGCGCTGTTCCTGGGTCTCGACGCCCTCGGCAATGATGCCGATCCCCACTTCGCGGGCGAAATTGATGATCGCGCGCAAGGTCGTGGCGCTGGCGGGATCGCGGGTCGCGGTGTCGATGAAAGCCTGGGCGAGTTTGAGGTGATTGACCCGATAGGTCTTGAGGTAGTCGAACGAGGAGTACTCGGTGCCGAAGTCGTCGATGGCAATTTTCACCCCCAGCTCACGCAAGCGCGGCAGCACATCGTTGTGGGTCCATTTGGTTTGCGCCAGTGTCGCTTCGGTGACGTCGAAGCGCAGGTCCCAGGGGCAGAGGTTCCACAGGGCCGTGGTGCGCAGCACGTCGTAGATCAGGTCCGGACCGCTCTTGAGCTGGGCCAGCGAAAGCTTGATCGCAATCACCGGGGGCGCCATGCCTTCGTCGCGCCACTGACGCATTTGCTGGCAGGCGCGATCTAGCAACCAGTGGCCAAGCGCGATGATCACACCGGTTTTTTCCGCTGCGGGAAGAAACATATCGGGTTCCAGTATTCCCCGTTCTGGATGACTCCAGCGGACCTGGGCTTCCATGCCGAGGATCTTCCCGGTGCTCAGGTCGACTTCGGGCAAGTAGTGCAGTTCGAGCTGGTTTTGCTCGATGGCTTGTTTCAAATCGTTGGCAATCGACACCCGGTCGAGTACTTCCTGATTGATCTCCTCGGAGTGGAAGTGGTACTGGTTGCGGCCTTTTTCCTTGGAGCGGTACAGCGCCATGTCGGCCTGAGCCAGCAGGCTCTCGGCACTCAGGCTGGTACTGGAGTAAGTGCTGATGCCGATGCTGACCGAAACCCGCACGTTGTTGCCATCGAGGGTGTAAGGCAATACCAGCTCATCGCGGACCTTGCCTGCCAGGGCCGCCGACTGTGTCGGGTCGCCGGCGTCGAGCTGCACGATTGCAAACTCGTCGCCACCCAGGCGCGCCACGATGTCGTTTTCGCGGACACAGGCCTTGATGCGCCGGGCGACTTCCTGCAACAGCAAATCCCCGATGGGATGGCCCAGGGTGTCGTTGATGCGTTTGAAATGATCGAGGTCCAGGTAGAACACGGCGAAGGGTGCGCCGCCCCGACGGGCGGCAGCGAATGCCTGGTGCAGGCGTTCGAGGAGCGTGGTTCGATTGGCCAACCCGGTCAGCCCGTCGGTACGTGCCAGCAGGGCGATCTTCTCTTCGGCCAGCTTGCGTTCAGTGATATCGATGATGATGCCTTCGACTTCCAGCAAGCGACCGTCCTGGTTACGCACCGGCACGTAGCGGTTTTCGACCCAGCGCCAGTCGCCGGTGCCGGTGCGCAGGCGAAACTCGATGGACGCCCCGGCAGCGTCCCGGTCGAGTACCCGTGCCATGGCATTGTCGACTTTGCCCTGGTCCTCGGGATGAATCAGGTCCTGGGCCCAGTTTGCCGATGCCACCAATTGCGCGGCCACGTGACCGAATTTGGTGATGTTGTGGGAAATGTACATCAACGGGAACGAGGGTTCGCCGCGCAGCCGGTACAAAATGGTCGGGCTGTTCTGCACGATGATATTGGCGTCGGACAGCTCGCGGGTACGCTCCTCGACCGCCTGCTCCAGCAGGTTCATCTTTAATTCGGCTTCTTCGGTCATTTGCCATTTGACGGTCAGGGTGCTGGCCATCTGCCGGATTTCGATGGCATCGAAGGGCTTCTTCAGGATCAGCAGGCGATCGCCGAGTTCCAGTCGTTCGGCGATATCGTCCCAGGAGTAGTCGGAATACGCGGTACACAGCGCGACTTGCAGTTTAGGATCGACCTGCCAGAGCCGTTCTATGGTTTCCAGACCGTCCCAGCCGGGCGGCATACGCATGTCGATAAAGGCCATCGCATACGGAAGGTCCTTGGCCAGGGCGGCTTCGACCTTGCCCAGGGCTTCCAGGCCCTGATAGGCGCTGTCGAGCACAAACCCCAGGTCCGAAGCTACCACTTGCGTGCCGAACAGGGCTTCTTCAGCGCTGCTCAGCGCATCATCGTCGAGCACGTGGGGGCTGAGGATCTTGGCAAAGTCCTGATGGATAGAGGCGGTGTCGTCGACGATCAGGATCCGCCGGTTTTTTCGCGCAAACGGTGTCTTCATTGCAAAGCACCGTTGCAAATGAGCCCTCGCAGCGTTGTGTTCATACGGCGTCCCTTCCTGATCGCAGTGTGCTAAGGGGGCAGATCTTGGATCCAGGTACCCTGAGCATAGTCTGCGACTGTCAAGTTCGCCGCCTGCCGTGTGTCAAATCTATAGCGAACAGTGCTGAAAAACCGTCTAGCCTGTAGTGCAGGCCCGTGGAGGAGGGGGAATTCCCTTGGGTGCCCACAAACGATTGGTCTGTTTCAGCTGAGGTAATGCCATGGATGAGCTGCTTAAACCCCGAGTGTTACTGGTTGATGACGAAGAATCGATCCTCAATAGCCTGCGCCGGCTGTTGCGCGGTCAACCCTATGAAGTGCTGCTGGCCGCAAGCGGCACCCAGGCGCTGGAGATCATGGAGCAGCAACCGGTCGATCTGGTGATGACCGATGCCCGCATGCCCAACATGGACGGTGCGACCCTGCTGGCGCACATCCACGAGCGCTATCCCGATACCGTACGCATCCTGCTGACCGGGTATGCCGACCCCTCGATGATCATCAAGGCGATCAACGAGGGGCAGATTCACCGTTACATCAGCAAACCCTGGAACGACGAGGAAATGCTGCTGACGTTGCGCCAGTCGCTGGCGTATCAACGCTCCGAGCGCGAACGGCTGCGTCTGGTGCAGTTGACCTGGGATCAGAACGAGCAGTTGAAGCTGCTCAACGTATCCCTGGAAAAACGTGTCGCCGCGCGCACGGCCGAACTGCAGCAGACCGCCGACATGCTCGACCTGGCTTATGAAGAGCTCAAGCACAGCTACGCCACCGGCACCGAGGTGTTTTCGTTACTGGCCAATCTGCGTCTGCCACCGGCCAAGCAAACCAACCGGCAAATCATCGATCTGGTGCGTATCTACTGCCAGACCCATGGGCTGGATGAGGCCAGCAGCCGAGACCTGACCATGGCTGCGGCGCTTTACAACATTGGCAAGCTGAGCTGGACCGACGGCATGATGACGACGCCTTCGGACCTGCTGCATCACCCCGAACGGGAGCTGTATCGCGGTTATCCGAAACAGAGCGAATCGCTGTTGATGACCCTTGAACCGATGAAAGATGCCGCACGCCTGATCCTGCACCATCAGGAGCGCTGGGACGGCAGCGGATTTCCCGATCGCCTCAAGGGGGAGGCAATCCCTTTGGGTTCGCGCCTGCTGAAGCTGGCCGTGGACTTCATCGAATTGCAGTGCGGGCTGATTCTTGAGCGAAACATGAACAGCGATGAAGCGCTGCTGTTCATCCGCAAATACGCCGGGCGTTTCTACGACCCGGAACTGGTGGAGGACTTCGTTCAGGTTTGCGCCACCTACCAGCGTGATGTCACCCTCGGCGATCCGACGGTCAAGGTGCTGAGTACCCGCGATCTGGCAGCCGGGATGGTGCTGGCGCGCAACCTCAATGCCGACAACGGCATGCTGCTGCTCAATGCCGGCAAGGTGCTCAATGGTCCGCTGGTGGAAAAACTCATCGCCTTCGAAGCCATGGAGGGGGCCAGGTACAGTGTATTTGTCCATGTGCCCGAGGAGCTGGAAGCGGTGATTTCCGCGTAGGAGCTGCCGCAGGCTGCGATCTTTTGATCTGTGAATTGAAAAGATCGCAGCCTGCGGCAGCTCCTACGCGGCGGTGGTGTTTTCAAGATGACGCAGAACCTGCACTCATGTGATCCTTGCGTCTTTTGCCCGGGACCATCGTTGATCCATGACGCTTTTATCCGCTGTTTCACCGCGCATTATCCGCATTGCCGCTGCCTTGCTGATCGGCCCGGACGGTCGAACCCTGCTGGTGCGCAAACGCGGGACCCAGGCCTTCATGCAACCAGGTGGCAAGATTGAAGCCTGTGAGCAACCGGTCGATGCGCTGGCGCGCGAGCTGGAAGAAGAACTGGGTTTGCTCATCGATACCACTCAAGCGAGTTATCTGGGCAAGTTTTCCGCCCCGGCTGCCAATGAGCCGGGGTGTGTGGTCGAGGCCGAGATTTTTCAGCTGGATATCCAGCAACAGGTCACCCCGGCAGCAGAGATCGAAGAAGTGCTGTGGGTTGATCCGCACACTGTCGTTGATGTCATCCTGGCGCCATTGACACGGGACCTGATCCTGCCGTTTTATCGAACCTCCCTGACGGCTCCGGCCTGACCGCTCAATGACAAGGACAGGGTCATGATTCCAACCCCCGATCCGTTGATTATTGCGGCGGCCTCGCTGCTGCTGGTGCTGCCCCCGCGCCAGCGCATGGCCTGAAGCACATGGCCATCCAACGACTCGATGCCAGCCATGCACTCGCTTACCGGGCGCTGATGCTTGAGGCCTATGACCGTCACCCGCAGGCGTTCACGTCGAGTGTGCGCGAGCGCGCGGTGATGCCGTTGAGCTGGTGGGAGTCACGCTTGACCAGCCCGCTGGACGTGCTGTTCGGCGCGTTTGAAGACGGCGAACTGGTGGGCATTGTCGGCCTGGCCTTCGAGGCACGGGAAAAAGCCCGGCACAAGGCAACGCTGTTCGGCATGTATGTGTTAGGCACGGCCAGACGGCGCGGGCTCGGTTATCAGCTGGTTCAGGCGCTGTTCACTGAGGCTCGGGGACGACCGGGCTTGAAGCTGATTCAATTGACCGTCACCGCTGGCAATGACTCCGCATTGGCATTGTACCAGCGTTGCGGTTTCGTGCAGTTCGGGCTCGAACCGCTGGCAGTGCGGGTGGGTGAAGAGTACTTCGACAAGATCCATATGTGGCGCGAAGTCCCGGCCTGACGCCGAGTGCTTTTGTGGCGAGGGAGCTTGCTCCCGCTGGGCTGCAAAGCAGCCCCAAGCTCTGCCACCACGCTCTGTCAGGTATACCGCGTTCGCTGACGTTACGACGGCTTCGCCGCCGAGCGCGAGCAAGCTCGCTCGCCACAGGTGTGATATCTGTCAGCGCACCGCGCTGACCCCATCCAGAGTCGAGAACGAGGTGTCCTTGGCTGTCAGCAGGAAGTCGCGCATGTACGGCGCGTCGAGCATGTCGGTGCGAATGGCAGCGTACAGCGTCGCAAACAATCCTTTCTCACCGAGGCGCTTGGCCTTCACGTAACCCCGTGAGCTGTACTCATGCAGCGCCCAATGCGGCATGCCACAGACGCCACGACCGCTGGCCACCAGTTGCATCATCATCACCGTCAGTTCCGAAGTACGGATTTGCGCCGGTTCGATGTCGGCCGGCTCCAGGAAGCGGGTGAAGATGTCCAGCCGATCACGTTCCACCGGGTAGGTGATCAGGGTTTCGCTGAGCAGGTCTTCCGGGACGATGTACGGTTTGTTCGCCAGCCGATGCTGGTTGGCCACCGCAAGCATCGCTTCGTAGGTGAACAACGGCACGTAGGTGATTCCGGCCAGTTCCAGCGGGTCGGACGTCACCACCAGGTCCAGATCGCCACGGGCCAGGGCCGGCAGCGGGGCGAAGGAAAAGCCCGACGCCAGGTCCAGCTCGACTTCCGGCCAGGCGTCACGGAACTGGTCGATGGTCGGCATCAGCCACTGGAAGCAGCTGTGGCATTCGATTGCCATGTGCAACCGTCCGGCGGTGCCACCGGCCAGGCGTGCGATGTCGCGTTCGGCACCGCGCAGCAGCGGCAGGGTCGCATCGGCCAGTTGCAGCAGGCGCAGGCCGGCGCTGGTGAAACGCACCGGTTTGGTTTTGCGCACGAACAGCGGCATGCCCATGCGCTCTTCCAGCTCTTTGAACTGGTGGGACAGGGCGGACTGGGTCAGGTGCAGGCGGTCGGCGGCGTCGACCAGGCTGTCGGCCTCGCGCAAGGCGTGCAGGGTTTTCAGGTGACGGATTTCGAGCACCGGGGGCTCCATGAGTAAATTTTGTGATCAACACGAAAAGGTTGAGTTTGTCTCATGTTGGGTTGGCTGTCGACAATAGGGCCATCTTTTACTTCGGAGAAACACGCCATGGCCTTGGCCCACACACTCGGTTTTCCACGCATCGGCGCCGACCGCGAGCTGAAAAAAGCCCTCGAATCCTACTGGAAAGGCGACCTCGATCAGGCCGGGTTGAAAATCGCCGGCCGTGAATTGCGGGCCAGACACTGGCAAGTGCAGAAAGACGCCGGCATCGACCTGCTGCCCGTGGGCGACTTCGCCTGGTACGACCAGGTGCTGACGCACTCGCTGACCTTTGGCGTGATTCCCGAGCGCTTCGACAGTGCCAGGGATGCCCAGGGCCTGCCGACCCTCGACACCTTGTTCGCGATGGCCCGTGGCGCCAGTGCAAAATGCTGCGGTGGTGAGTCAGCCAAAACGCACCATGCGCAGGAACTGACCAAGTGGTTCGACACCAACTACCACTACCTGGTCCCGGAATTCAGCGCTGACCAATCGTTCAAACTGAGCTGGGAACAGCTGTTCGATGAAGTCGACGAAGCCCATGCCCTCGGTCACCGCGTCAAACCGGTGATCATCGGCCCGCTAACTTACCTGTGGCTGGGCAAGGCAAAAGGCAACGACTTCGACAAGCTCGACCTGCTCGAGCGCCTGCTGCCGCTGTACGGTGAAATTCTCAATCGGCTCAAGGCCCAAGGTGTGGAATGGGTGCAGATCGATGAGCCAATCCTGACCCTCGACCTACCGCAAGCCTGGAAAAACGCCTTCGAGCGCGCCTACCACATCCTTCAGTATTCGCCGCTGAAAAAACTCGTGGCCACCTACTTCAGTGGCCTGGAAGACAACCTCGGGCTGGCCGTGAGCCTGCCTGTAGACGGCTTGCACATCGACGCGGTACGGGCGCCGGACCAACTGGGCCAGGTCCTCGATCGTCTACCGACGTACAAAGTGTTGTCGGTGGGCCTGGTCAACGGTCGCAATGTCTGGCGCTGCGAGCTGGAACAGGCGTTGGCACAGCTGAAACCGGCGCAAGAGCGTTATGGCGACAACCTGTGGGTCAGCAGCTCGTGCTCGCTGCTGCACAGCCCGGTGGATCTGGACCGTGAAGACACGCTCGACGCCGAGCTGAAGAGCTGGCTGGCGTTCGCCGTACAAAAGTGCGGTGAAATCGCCGTGCTGCGCGATGCGCTCAACGATCCGCAAGCGCCGCAAGTCCAGGCTGCGCTGGCGCAGAGCCGTGCCGTGCAGGCCAGCCGTGCGCAGTCGCCTCGCATCCACAAAGCCGAGGTGCAGGCGCGCATCCTGGCCATTCGCGACACCGACAGCCAGCGTCACTCAGCGTTTGCCCAGCGTATCGAGTTGCAACGCGCACGTCTGAATTTGCCGGCTTTCCCGACCACCACCATCGGCTCGTTTCCGCAGACGGCGTCGATCCGTCTGGCGCGCCAGTCGTTCAAACAGGGCAAGCTCTCGGCCAACGATTACACCGACGCCATGCACAGCGAAATCCGCCACGCGGTGCAAATCCAGGAACGTCTTGGCCTCGACGTACTGGTGCACGGTGAAGCCGAGCGCAACGACATGGTCGAGTACTTTGCCGAGCAACTCGATGGTTATCTGTTCACCCGTTTCGGCTGGGTTCAGAGCTACGGTTCACGCTGCGTGAAACCGGCGATCATCTATGGTGACCTGAGCCGTCCGAAAGCCATGACTGTCGATTGGATCACTTACGCGCAGAGCCTGACCGAGAAGGTCATGAAAGGCATGTTGACCGGGCCGGTGACGATGCTGATGTGGTCGTTCCCGCGTGAAGACGTGTCGCGCAAAGTCCAGGCGCAACAGTTGGCGCTGGCCCTGCGCGATGAAGTGGTCGACCTGGAGCAGGCCGGGATCAAAATCGTCCAGATCGACGAAGCCGCCTTCCGCGAAGGTTTGCCGCTGCGCCGGGCGCAGTGGCAGGAATACCTCGACTGGGCAGTGCAAGCGTTCCGCTTGAGCGCGTCCGGCGTGCGTGATGAAACGCAGATCCACACCCACATGTGCTACAGCGAATTCAACGACGTGATCGAATCCATCGCGGCCATGGACGCGGATGTGATCACCATCGAGACCTCGCGTTCGGACATGGAATTGCTGGAAGCCTTCAAGGCCTTCGACTACCCGAACGACATCGGTCCGGGCGTCTACGACATCCATTCGCCACGGGTGCCGGACACCGCCGAGATGGTCAAGTTGATGAGTAAAGCCGTGCAGCGAATCCCGGCCGAACGGCTGTGGGTCAACCCGGACTGCGGCCTGAAAACCCGCGCCTGGCCGGAAACAGAAGCTGCGTTGGTGAATATGGTCGCCGCCGCGCGGCAGTTGCGTAGCCAGTTGGCTTAAGCACGCCATCGCGAGCAAGCTCGCTCCCACAGTTGATCAGTGTTGTACACAAACTCTGTATTCGACATAAATCCTGTGGGAGCGAGCCTGCTCGCGATGAACGATAACGAGGTCTACGAATCGACCGTTGAGCACTCTTCATCAAACTGTCACGTAACTGTGGCAGCGCGCTTTAACAAAGTTCATCAGACTCGCTCTCTACTGGGGTTCTGCGTTTCGGTGTTTCTTCATGCGGGTACGATTTTTTTCAACGGCGGTTTTTTTGACCGCTCTGCTGTTCGGCCTACCGTCTTTGGCGGCGTCGCGCTGCGATGTCAATGTTCCGACCGAGCGTGTCGATCTGGCGCAGGTGAGCCTGGCGTACCAGAGCATCGGTCGTGCGTCCGATCCTGCGTTGCTGCTGGTGATGGGCTTGGGTGGCCAGTTGATTCACTGGCCGGACGAGGTGGTGGCGGCGCTGTGCGAGCAGGGTTTCCGGGTGATTCGCTATGACAACCGCGATGTCGGGCTGTCGACCTGGCGTCAGGCTCCGGCCAACGCCAACCTGACCTTTGAGGTGCTGCGCTACAAACTCGGCTTACCGGTAGCGGCGCCGTACAGCCTGACCGACATGGCGGACGACGCGCTGGGCCTGATGGATGCGCTGCACGTGGAGCAATTCCATGTACTGGGCGCGAGCATGGGCGGGATGATCGCCCAGCACATGGCGGCCATGGCGCCGCAGCGGGTCGAGAGCCTGACGCTGATCATGACCAGCTCCGGTGCCGAAGGGCTGCCGGCGCCGAATGCGGCGCTGGTGCAATTGCTCTCACGGCGCAGTGCGCCGAACCGTGAGGTGGCTCTGGAGCAACAGGCCGATCTGCTGGCCGCGCTGGGCAGTCCGCAGGTGAGTGATGATCGTCAGGCGCTGTTGCATCAGGCGGCGGTGGCGTACGACCGGGCGTTCAATCCAGAAGGCGTGAAACGCCAGATCATGGCGATCCTCGCCGAGCCGAGCCGGGTGGCGTTGCTCAACCAGCTGCGGGTGCCGACGCTGGTGGTGCACGGCACCGCTGATCCGCTGTTGCCGGTGATGCATGGCATTCACCTGGCGGCGCATATCCAGGGCAGTCAGTTGAAGCTGATTCCGGGGCTGGCCCATCGTTTTCAGGAAGCGTTCAAGGCGCCGTTACTGGCGGCAGTGTTGCCGTACCTGAAAACCCATCGTGAGGACACCTCGCATTGGGCGCAGATCGATCCGGTACAGGCGCCGAATCTGTTGTAAAGCGTTTGTAATGGGCAAGAGCCCTGTGGGAGCGAGCCTGCTCGCGATGGCGATGACACTGCTGTCATAGAGGTCGGCTGATACTCCGTCATCGCGAGCAGGCTCGCTCCCACAAGGTTGGGGGTGTGGCCGGTTTCAGCGGACGATTTTGTCCACATGAATCCCGAGTTTCTTCAGCCGATACCAGAAGCTGCGCTCCGAGATGCCGATCAGTTGGGCGGCGGCTGCTTGTACGCCATTGCTTTGTTGCAGGGCGGCAAGAATGTACGACTTCTCGACTTCCACCAGCGCGGCATCGAGGTCCGATGGCACGCCAGTACCTTCGTTGAGGGACACGCGGGCACCGTCGACGGTGGGTCTTGAGGCAAACAGGTACGCCGGCAGATCGTCTTCCTCGATCACTGCACCCGAGGCCACGATGGTGGCGCGTTCAACGCAGTTTTGCAGTTCGCGGATATTCCCCGGCCATGAATAATTGGCCATGGCCTGCAAGGCTTCCGGACTGAAACCGGTGATGCGTTTGCCGGCGGTGGCGCCCAGGGTGTGAGCGAAGTGTCGGGCCAATGGCGCAATGTCTTCAACCCGTTCACGCAGGGCGGGCAGGGGGATCGGGAACACATTGAGGCGATAGTAGAGGTCTTCGCGAAACTCTTTGTTGGCCACCGCTTCCAGCAGGTTCTTGTTGGTGGCGGCGATCACTCGCACGTCGACTTTGCGCTCGCGCGGGTCGCCTACCGGCTCGATCACTCGCTCCTGCAACGCCCGGAGGATTTTGGCCTGCAAGGCCAGCGGCATGTCGCCGACCTCATCGAGAAACAGCGTGCCCTTGTCGGCCTGCATGAAGCGTCCGACCCGGTCCGCCACGGCACCGGTGAAGGCGCCTTTGCGATGGCCGAACATTTCACTTTCCAGCAACCCTTCGGGGATCGCCGCACAGTTCACGGCGACGAAAGGTTTGTCGGCGCGGTTGCCATGTTTGTGGATGGCCCGGGCGACCATTTCCTTGCCGGTACCGCTTTCGCCGGTGAGCAGAATGGTCGCATTGCTTTCGCGTACCGAATCCACTGCTTGCAGCACTCGACGGAAGGTCGGGCTGTCGCCCACCAGGCTGTCGATCTGCTGGTGTTCTTCAAGCTCGGCGCGCATGCGCTGGTTGTCTTTGAGGATGTCGCGAAATTGCAGGGCCTTGTTGACGGTGATGTCCAGCTCATCGATGTCGAACGGCTTGGCAATGTAGTCGAAGGCGCCATTGCGCATCGACTGCACGGCATTTTTCACCGTGCTGTAGGCCGTCATGACGATCACCGGCAGCTGCGGATAGCGCACTTTGACTTCCGCCAGCAACTGCGGCCCGTCCATGCCGGGCATGCGCCAGTCGCTGATCACCAGGTCGATGTCTTCCTGTTCCAGCACCTTGAGCGCATGCAGGCCATTGCTGGCGGTGAATACCTGGATGTCGTTCTGGCTCAGGGCTGAGGCCAACAAGTCGCAAAGCTTGGGCTCGTCATCGACCACCAGAATGTTATGCGTCATCACTGTCCTCGTCGTCGCCGTCGTCTTCACCGTTGGCCGGAATGTACAGGCTGAATGTGGAGCCGGCATCTTTTTCACTGATGCATTCGACCCGTCCGTCATGGTTTTCCATGATCGAGAAGACTTTTGCCAGCCCCAGACCGGTACCTGAAGCCTTTGTGGTGACGAACGGTGTAAAAATCCGTTCGAGCATGTCCGGTTCGATGCCCTGGCCGGTGTCGGAAACACTGATGACGGTGTATTCCTCGTCGCTGGTTATGCCCAGGGTCAGGCGGCCGCCGTCAGGCATTGCGTCTATGGCATTGATCACCAGGTTCAGGCAAGCCTGTTTGAGCTGTCGTGCGTCGGCATAGATGGTCGCGCCAGGGGCGGTATCTTCGATTCGGGCGTCGATGTTGTGAGTCGCCAGTTCCGGGGCGCAGAACCCGACCAACTCATCAATCAGCGGTCGCACCGGTTGGGTGGAGCGCATGGGCGCGTTGGGCTTGGCAAAGTCGAGGAACTCGGTGATCAGGTCGTTGATCCGGGTGACCTCGCTGACCACGTATTCAAGATGCCGTTTGTCGGTTTCGGGCAGGTCGGCGCGACGGTGCAACAATTGGGTCGCGGTCTTGATGATGCCCAGCGGGTTGCGGATTTCATGGGCCAGGCCCATGGCCACTTCACCCAGGGCGTGCAAGCGATCGCGGCGGCGCAGTTGCGACTCCAGGTGCTGCAACTCGCCGAGACGTTCGGTCATGTGGTTGAAGGTGCTGCTCAGTTCGGCCAGTTCGTCGCTGCCATAGACCGGCACTCGCTGACGATAATCGCCGTCGATCACCGCCCGTACGCCTTTGGAGAGCGCGCGCAGGGGCTGGGTCAGGCGTTGCGAGATCAGCCAGCCAACACCCAGCGACAGCGCCGAGCTGAGGATGAAAATCAGGATGAACAGGTTGCTCTGGTTCACCAGCCCGACCAGGCTGTTGTGGCGCAGCAGGCCGCTGAATATCACCCCCTGAAGTTCACCGCTGTCATTGAGGATTGGCCGATAGATGCCGCTGTAGTTTTTGGTGAACTGTTCGATCGGTTTTTTCGTGGTGCGCAGGATTTGCTCGATGTCTTCGGGCACCTTCATGGGGTGATCTTCGAAGCGCTGGGTCGCGAAAATTTCCGAGAAGTCATCGGCCTTGGCCAGGTACAACCGCAGGTCAAGGGAATGCACATCGGCCACGCTGGTGAGGAAGCTGCTGTCCAGGTAGTTGGCGAGGACCAACTGATAGTCGACCCCAGCCTGGGATGTCTGGAAAGTCGAGACCAGGACGCCGGTGGACGCGCCCGTGACCTGTATGGTTTGCAGGACGGCTTTGGGCGCGGTGTTGATTTGCTGGACGATGTCGTCGGTCACGGTACTGAACAGCACTTTGTGATCGCTGGTGCGCACCAGCGCCACGACGTCGATGCCCATGGCTTCGGCAATGTCGGCGCTGAGGCGGTCCTGCCGGGCCGAGAGCCGGTCGTTGATCGGGCGGATATGGCGCAGCAACAACTGGGCGACCCGCGTGTTTTCGCGCAGGATTTCCCGGACCTCGTCTTCGACGATCTTGGTCGACTCCTGCAACCAGATGCGCACGTTGCTATCGAAGATCTGTGACAGCGTGGTGGCCGCCAGTTCCGCGGCGATCATGGTCGGGATCACACTGACCAGCCAGAATGCCAATACCAGCTTGCGTTGCAAGCTCCAGCGGGAGATGGCGAAGGGCAGGGCTTTACGGCGTCGGACTTTGATCATCAGGTTTCGCTTATCGCAGCAGCCATGGCAGGGTCGGATTTATCCGGTCGGACAAACAGTTTCACGAGTTTCAATACTGTATTGAGCAACCCGTTGCGGTGGTGAAAAAACAGCGTATTGCCTTCGAATTTACAACCGAGCCGCAGCTTACTGGCATAACCGGCCTGGCCGCACTCATACAGCGGGATTTTGTGTTGAATACAATAGTCGACATTGGTCAGCCAGCTTCTGAAGTACAGGTTGTACTCACGGGTCTGTTCCAGGTCGTGGGCAAAAAATTTGTCCACCAGTCGATGTTCGTCCAGCAACACCAGGTTGAACGCCACCAGTTGTTCGCCCACCCAATACAGTACGCACGCGGCACGTTGGTCGAGGTGTTCGAGGATACTGGTGAAATACGCTGCGGACAGTCGTTCGAACTCCAGATCACTGCGCGCCAGGGTGGCTTCATACAAACGCATCATCTGGGGTAATACATCGTCGACCGAGCGTCGCCATTCGATTCGCGGGCCTTGTGCCCGAAGTTTTCGGCGCAAGTCCTTGCGGGTGGATTTGCCCAGCGTGCCGAGGTAGGCATCGAGTGAGCCGAACGCGATCGGCAATACCGCACTCGGTAAACCAGGCATGGTTTGCAGCCCGGCCTCGCGGCAGACGTCAATCCACTGCTGATCGTGGCTGGGTGCATCCTTGACCGCCAACAGGCCGATACCCGCCTGGTTGGCATCGTTACGAGCCAACGTCAGTAACTGACGCAGCAGCGCCGGACGTCGGTCTTCGGTGATGTGGCTGGCGGTGCTTGCGTGGCATTGCTCGGTCACTGGTGATCCCAAGGCATACAAGCGAATATCCAGCACGCCCGGCAACCATTGGCGCAAGCGTTGCGTGATGCGTTTGCCGATGCCCTGCACCGTGGTGTCGAGCGAGTACTGCGTGGTAAATGCCGCGGCTGCGGCAATCAATGTGCTGCCTTCATAGAGTGCAAGGTAGCGCCACTGGAAGTCGGTGACCCCCGCCTGTTCAACGGCCCGGTAATAATCCCAGTCCTCCAGTTCCCCTGGGAAACAGTCATTCCAGGCGCAGCGTTCAATGGCCTCGATAGTTGAAAAGGCTTGGGCGGTAATCACGTCTTGTCCTTAAGCTACGCCAGTTGTCGATACTCTTCACGCTCGCCGGGCTTTATGGAGAGCTGATGGACAAAGTCCGCGCTCAGGTCCACGACACGGCGGTATTCCAGGTCAACTGTGATCATGTGATAGCAGTTGTCCAGCAGGATCTTGGTGACCGGGCCGCCGAGATGGCGTTCGACGTAGTCGGCGTTCCAGCGGCTGGTGATGTCGTCTTCGATGGAGTGCAGCACCAGGGCCGGCGTCTTGATCGACGGCATGCGTTTCTTGACCACGGCATTCATCCGGTGCAGTTCGCGCACGGTGACGCCTTCCATGGTCAACAGACCGGCATTGCTGCTTTCGCCGTCCTTCATCTGACGTTCGACGATTGCTCGCAGGCGCTCGTTCTTGATGCCATAAGGTGGCTTCTCTTCGAAGCTGCAGATGTGCACGCCGAACGGAATCTTCATCAACAAAGGCGTCAGGAACGCCAGTTTGTGGATGCTCCAGCCGTCGTAGCGCAGGGTGGTTGAATACATCAGCAGGCCGGCGACCTGTCCTGGATGCTCGGACGCGACGTACATGGACATGACCGCGCCCATGGACAGACCGCCGACGAACACCTGTTCGTGCTTCTGGCGAATGCCCACGAATGTCTTGCGTACACCTTCGTACCAGTCCTGCCAGCCGGTGGCTTGCAGGTCGGCGTTGTCACCGCAGTGCCCGGCCAGGGTTGGCACGTACACCGTGCAACCCGATTTGGCCAGGCCAATGGCAACCCGACGCAACTCCGTCGGGGTGCCGGTCAGGCCGTGGATCAACAACACCGCGACCTCGCCACTGCCGAGAACGAAACCGGTACTACCTTCGCCGAGATCGATCTCTGTTTGGTTCATCGTTTCATGGCCCGGTTCAGCAATTGCTCGAGCAGTTTCAGGCCCAGGTCGATTTCCGCGTAGCTGATTTCCAGCGACGGGGCCAGGGTGATCACGTTCTTGTAGTAGCCGCCCACGTCGAGGATCAGACCCAGTTTCTGACCGTCAACCACCATATCGCCCTTCATGCCTTCCTCGACCATGTAGTCCAGGGTCGCCTTGTCCGGGGTGAAGCCGTCAGTGGTGCAGATTTCGCAGCGCAGGGCCAGGCCCAGGCCGTCGACGTCGCCGATGATCGGGAAGCGTTTCTGCAGCTCTTGCAGGCCTTCGAGGAAGTACTTGCCCTTGGCCATGACCATCGAGCCGTAGTCGACTTCGTGGGTCATCTTGAACATTTCCAGACCGACCGCAGTACCCAGCGGGTTGGAAGCGAAGGTGGAGTGAGTCGAACCTGGCGGGAAGAGCTTAGGGTTGATCAGCTCTTCGCGAGCCCAGATGCCGCCCAGTGGGTTGAGGCCGTTGGTCAGCGCCTTACCGAAGACGATTACGTCCGGCTTGACGTCGAAGTGTTCGATCGACCACAGCTTGCCGGTACGCCAGAAACCCATCTGGATTTCGTCGACGACCATCAGAATGCCGTGCTGATCCAGCACTTGCTTGAGTTCGCTGTAGAAGTTCATCGGCGGAATCACGTAGCCGCCGGTGCCCTGGATCGGCTCGACGTAGAAGGCTGCGTATTCGCTCTGGCCGACTTTAGGGTCCCACACGCCGTTGTATTCGGTTTCGAACAGGCGGGCGAACTGCTGCACGCAGTGGCTGCCGTATTCTTCCTTGGTCATGCCTTTCGGGCCACGGAAGTGGTACGGGAACGGGATGAAGTTGGCGCGTTCACCGAAGTGACCGTAGCGACGACGGTAGCGGTAGCTCGAGGTGATCGACGAGGCGCCGAGGGTACGGCCGTGGTAGCCGCCTTCGAAGGCGAACATCAGGCTCTTGCCGTTGCTGGCGTTACGTACGACTTTCAACGAGTCTTCGATGGACTGCGAACCGCCGACGTTGAAGTGCACGCGGCCGTCGAGGCCGAACTTGTTCTTGGCGTCGACCGCGATCATTTCCGACAGCTCGATCTTGCCTTTGTGCAGGTACTGGCTGGCGATTTGCGGCAGGGTGTCGATCTGTTGTTTCAGGGCGTTGTTCAGGCGCGGGTTGGCGTAACCGAAGTTGACCGCCGAGTACCACATTTGCAGGTCGAGGTAAGCCTGGTCGCTGGTGTCCCACACGTACGAGCCTTCGCAACGGCTGAAAATGCGCGGTGGTTCGATGTAGTGAACGGTGTCGCCGTACGAGCAATACTTGGCTTCTTTTTCCAGAAGAATCTGGTCTTCTGGTGTAGCAATTCGGATATCAGACATGGTGGAAGAGTTCCTGATTTTGTAGCGAGAGTTCAGAAGAGGCTTCAAGCGCGAATTCAGTGGCGTTGGCTGCGTTGCCGGCCGGCAGTTTGGCCAGCAGGGCCGGAAGTTCGGCGAAGCTGTCGAAGCGGGCGTAGGCGATGCCATTGCGTTCGCAATGTTCGGCCAGGCGGTCCTTGGCAAATACGAAGTCGGCGGTGGACGCCACGCACATGTCGGACTGGCCGTCACCAATCACCAGCACGCGTTTGCTGCTGGGTGTGGATTTGCATTTGCAGTTGCCGGAAGCCGCGCGGCAAGCGTCGCTCGAATACGGGAAGTCGATGCGCCAGCTGTTGTTGTCGACCTGGCGCAGGCGGTTGGCGAGGATCGGCAGGAGGCTGACGTAGTTGCGCGCCAGAATCCGCGCGATACCTTGCTCGATACCGTCGCTGACGACTTCGATGGAAGCACCCAGGCCGACCACGTGGTCGACAAAGTCCGGGAAGTCGGCATCGATTTCGACGCTGTCGAAGAACCCGAGCAGTTCATCTGGAGTTGCCTTGACCAGCGAAAGCTGGCGGCTGAGGCATTCACGCGAACCGATAGCACCGCTCAGCCACTCGTCCTCGATCGCTTCCCAGCTCGGGTCGGCGAAACGTTGGAGAATGCTGTCGATGACGTCGGTTCGGGTGATGGTCCCGTCGAAATCACACACGATATGCCAATCAATCATCTGCATTACCTATTGGGCAGGGGCGCGCTGATGCGCTTGCAACGGGGTAGAGCAGGGATTGTGCCAAGTTGTTTCTGACCCTATAGGCTGGGGCTCTGAGGTATGCTGTGCGGGAAATATGTCCGCGAAGCTACAATTTTTGTAGGTTGCTACAAACAACATGAGTGCTTGCGCAGCAAAATCGACCTGGGAGTTGATACGCGCCTGTACTGATAAGGAATTGCTTTATGTTCAGGAAAATTTGCGCACTGCTGGCCAGCCTGCTGTGCCTTGGCGGCTTTTGCGCCACCGCGCAGGCGGCCGGGATAACCGGCGAGGCCGGTCTCGGCATGAGCAATCAGCCTTATGACCCCACGGGTAGCCGCTATGAAACCGTGCCGGTGCCTTACTTCGATCTGGACTGGGGCGATGTCAGCCTCAGCACCGACGACGGTTTGACCTGGAGCGCCTTGAAAGCCAATGGTTTCAGTGCCGGGCCGTTTATCAACTACATTCCGGGCCGCAACTCCAATGGCACGCTGCGGGGCCTGCACAATGTGTCGGCCATGGGCGAGGCCGGTGGTTTCGTTCAGTACAGCCCGGCTGATTTCTGGCGCATTTTCGCTTTCGTCGGCCATACCGTGGGGGCTAATCGCGGCCAGGGTGGTGTGCTCGGTCGGGTGGGCGGGGAAGTGGGGTATCCACTGGGGCTGGGGATCATTGGCAGTAGCGAATTGAGCGCCAGTTTTGCCGATCGCCAGCAGACTCAGACGTTCTTTGGTGTTTCCGCGAAAGACGCCCGGGATTCGGAATTTCGTCCGTACAAGGCCAGTGGCGGCATGCAGAATGTGGCGTTGACCCAGAACTTCGAGTTCCCGCTGGCCGCAAAGTGGTCGCTGGTGACCAGTGCCACCTGGAAGCACCTGACCAATTCCGCGGCGGACAGCACTATCGTCAAACAAGAAGGCCGCGTGAACCAGGGCGAAGTACAGGCGGCGATCAGCTACAAATTCAATTGACCATCCCCTGTAGCAGCCTTCGACAGCTGCTACAGGTAAGTTTGGTCTGCCGTTTGCAATAGTTATGGAGAACTCAATTTCTCAGGAGTGCTTCATGGCTCGTCCCGTGTATCGTTTCCTTGCCTATTCGCTGTGGGACCTGGTCCCGATTGCGCTGGGTGTGGCTCATCTGGCGTTTGTCCTGTGGTTGGTGCTGGCCTTCCATGACCTGTCGTGGTGGGCCATTGTGCCGCTGGCGCTGGTCTATGCCGTGAGCCTGTCGTGGAGCATCAACAGCATTTCCCACAACCAGATCCACAACCCGTACTTCACCCTTGGCTGGATGAATCGGGCATTCGATCTGTTGTTGTCGGTCACCATCGGTTTCTCGCAGACGCTCTACCGCGACATCCACAATCGCCATCACCGTGGTAATTCAGACTTGCCGGATGCGCACGGAAAAACCGTCGATCCGCTGTCGATCTACCTGCGTGGCAAGGATGGGCAACCCGAGAACCCCTGGTCGTACACCTTTCTCAGCTTTTTCCGCGATGATCCCAAGCCGTTCTACGAAGAAATGCAGCGCAAGCGGCCGAGCGATGCGCGCTGGGTCAAGGTCGAGATCTATGTGACGGTGGCGGTGTATGTGGCGCTGGCGTTCTATGACTGGCATGCGGTGTTGCTGTTGCTGCCGTTCTGGTATCTGGGCCAGGCACTGTCGTCGCTCAATGGGTATTACGAGCATTTTGGCGGCAATCCGGACTTGCCGATCGCCTGGGGCGTGAGCAGCTACAGCGTGCTTTACAACCTGATCTGGATGAACAATGGCTATCACGCCGAGCACCATTACCGGCCGAAAATGCACTGGACCCAGGTCAAGGCGTTCCACCGCGAAATTGCCGAGCAGCAACGTGCGGCAGGGGTGAAGGTGATCCCGGTGTCCCACGGACTGGGCTTTCTGACGGCCCACCGCAAAGGCTGACCCAAAAGCACTTTTGTGGCGAAGGGGTAAGTTAAGCCGCGACACGATCCGTAGCAGCTGGCGAAGCCTGCGTTCGGCCGCGAAGCGGCCGAACGCAGGCTTCGCCAGCTGCTACAGGGAGTGTGCTAAGCCTGAATAGGGTGAGCCCCTCACCACAGGGAAATGCGTTGTTCTTAGGCCTCTTCGCCTTCTGCCAGCAACGCTATCCCGCCCATGATCACTGCCACGCCCAGCCAGTGCAGCAGGCTGATATGTTCGCCGAGGCCGAGCCACGAGCCGAGCAGCACGCCGACAAACACCAGTGAACTCAGTGGAAACGCCAGCGACAGGCTGCTGCGCCGCAGGATCAACATCCAGACGAAAAACGCCCCGATGTAGCAGGCGATGGCCGTCAGCACCCCAGGATTACCGGCCACGGCGGCCAGCCATTGCAGGTTGAAGTCCATCTGCCCCAGTTGATCGCCACCGACTTTGGTGGCGATCTGACCGCCACTTTCAAAACCGATCAGCAGCATCCAGAGCACCACAGTGCCCAGACGTCCGTGCAACCAACCCATAGTGCTGTTCCTTTCCATCATCGATTGAGCGTCAGACATGGGCGACACACACGAGCATCACGCCCGCCGTAATCACCACGGTGCCCAGCCAGCGCCGGCGGCTGACGGTTTCACCGAGCACCACTTTGCCCGCCAGTACCACGCCGCAATAAGCCAATGCCGCGGATGGGAACAACAGGCTCAGCGGCGCGCGGGACAGGGCTTCGAGCCAGACAAAGAACTCGATGGCGTAGGCGCCGATCCCGCACCAGAGCAACGGCGCGTTGAACACCTGGCCCCAGAATGCATTCAGTCGAAAGCCGCCTTCGAGCTCCGGTAAACGGTCCAGGCCCAGCTTGAAACAAAGCTGGCCGATGACGTCCAGAACAATCGAAAACGCTACCAGTAACACCACGGTCAAGGTCACGGGAATAACTCCTCGAACAGGCTGATCAGCGCCTGGTTGGTTGCCGCATTTCGCAGCAGATCGTCTTCGCTCCAGCGCTCGGGGGACGGCTGGTCGGATTTGGCTTCCCAACGCTTGAGCGCGTTGCTGAAGGCTGGTTGGGCGAACTCGCCGCAGACATCGATGCCGAGGATTCGCTTGCTCGCGGCCAACATCCGCAGGGCTTGCAGCAAGTGCGTCAGCCGCATGCCACCCTGATCCCAGTTGGTCGCGGCGTCTTCACTGGCCAGCACATCCTTGTCGATGGTGATCCACACCGCTTCGGTCGGCAGGCTCTCGATCAGTTGCTGGAGAAACACCGGCCAGTCGAGGTCGGCCAGGTTACGCCAGTGCAGCAGGTTTTCCCGCTGTTGATGCCCGGCACCATCGCCGATGAAACCCCAGACCTGGGACGGCGGGTGCTGCCAGGGGAACAGCTGCAAGTCGCCACGCTTCAGCGCGCCGAGGTTGCCGCCACGCAGTTGCGGGTTATGCAGGTCATCGCTGCACGGTCCGAGGGTGACGATGCGTTTGATGTTCGGCAGCTTCAGTGCCCGGTTGACCCATGAACCGCAATGCCGACGCGGCGCGAAACGCACCCAGTCGGGATGGTTGTCGAAATGAATCAGGCTGACCGGCTCGGTAATCTCGGCGAGAAAAGCCGGAGTCAGGTGGTGGTAGTCACCGGAACCTATAAAGAAGATTTCCGGCTGCGGCCCCGTATGGCGGGGCCGTTCGCGCAGGCGTTCGGAAAAGCGTCGATAGTTTTTCTCGCTGGACCACAAACGCAGTTTGGGGCCCAGATCGAGCAGGTCCAGACGTTTCGCGCGCCCGCTTTCCAGCAGGCGGGCAATCGGCGCCTGGGCTGTCAGGCTATGGTCGAGGTCCAAGATATTCAAAACGTATTTTTACCCATGGCAGCGCCCCTCCAAAGCCGGCGTGAACAATCGCCAACGCAGGCCAGGCGGGCTTTAACGGGTAAATGCAAGGGACGGGCCAGCCACGATCGGAACGCTGTTCCATTGTGGCGAGGGAGCTTGCTCCCGCCGGCCGGTCCGCGCTCGGGCGCAGCAGTCGTAAAATCTGCAACCACATTTCGTCAGACATACCCTGCCAGCCGTATTGGGGGCCGCTTCGCTGCCCAGCGGGAGCAAGCTCCCTCGCCACAGGGGGTTGTGGTCAGGCGTGAACGCGGACCCAAACGGAAACCAACACCGTTGCCGCCATCAGCCACGCAAGCGCAGCCACCGCCAGCGAGGCCTCCAGGCGAAGGCGATCGACCATCACGTACAAGGTTGCCAGATAAACGAAGTACGGAATGATCGACCACATGCCAAACACGATGGTGGTCTTCAGATCGTCCAGCGAGCGGCCCTTGCCGACGATGTAATGGGCAATCAGGGCAAAGGTCGGAAACAGCGGCACCAGGCCTGCGATGTAATAGTTTCTGGTTTTGGCGAGGAAGGCGAGGATCACCACCACCGCGGCGCCCAGTGTAGCTTTCAACAGTAGATCCACGGGGACTCTCGCAGTGGGTTAGTGGCTCAGGCCGTATTTTTTGACTTTGTCGAACAGCGTGGTCTTGGCCATGCCCAGTTCCAGGCTGGCCTGGGTCAGGTTGCCGCCGCTGCGCTGCAAGGCATCGTTGAGCAGGTTGCGTTCGAAGGCTTCCACCGCTTCGGAGAACGCCAGGCCTTGGGCGGCGCCACCGCTGCCGGATTTCTTGAAGGCCGGCAAACCCAGGGCAAATCGCTCGGCGACGTTGCGCAGTTCGCGCACGTTGCCGGGCCAGTCGTGGCTCATCAGGCTCGACAGGGTCTGGTTGTCCAGTTCAGGCAGCGCACGGTCAAAGCGCAGGGACGATTGCTGCAAGAAGTGTTCGAACAATTGCAGGATGTCTTCGCGACGCTCACGCAACGGTGGCAGTTCCAGCGTCACTACGTTCAAGCGGTAATACAGGTCGCTGCGAAACTGACCGGCGCGGCTCAAGTCGTCGAGGTCGGACTTGGTTGCCGCGATCACCCGGCAGTCGACCGCAACGCTCTGGTTCGAGCCGAGCCGCTCCAGCGTGCGCTCCTGCAATACCCGCAGCAATTTGATTTGCAGCGGCAGCGGCATGCTTTCCACTTCATCGAGGAACAACGTGCCGCCGTGGGCGTGTTCGATCTTGCCGATCCGGCGTTTTCCGGCGCCGGTAAAGGCATTCGCTTCGTGACCGAAGATTTCGCTTTCGAACAGGTTTTCCGGCAGGCCGCCGCAGTTCAGCGCGACGAATTGCTGCGACTGACGGCGGCTGAAGTCGTGCAGGCAACGCGCGACCAGTTCTTTACCGGTGCCGGTCTCGCCTTCGATCAACACGTTGGCCGAGGTATCGGCGACGTTGGCGATCAGCTCGCGCAGGTGCTGCATGGCGGGCGAGCGCCCGATGATCCGGCCCTCAAGGGAATCACGCTCGGCCAGTTGCCGGCGCAGCGAGGTCACTTCGCGGGCGAGGCTGCGTTGCTCCAGGGCGCGGCGTGCGACGTCGACCAGGCGTTCGGGGGAGAACGGTTTCTCCATGAAGTCGTAGGCGCCTTTTTGCATCGCGCCAACCGCCATCGAGATGTCGCCATGGCCGGTAATCAGCACTACCGGCAGGCTGCGATCGCGGGCCTTGAGGCGGTTCAGCAGTTCCAGGCCATCGATGCCCGGCAGACGAATGTCGCTGATGACGATCCCGGCAAAGTCGTCGCCGACCCGCGCCAGGGCCTCTTCAGCGCTGCCAACGCCTTCGCAGGGGATGTCTTCCAGGGCCAGCGCCTGCTGGCAACCGAGCAGGACATGGGGATCGTCTTCGACGATCAGCACACTAAGATCGTTGTTCATATCGGCTCGGCGGGAAGGGGGCTTACCAACGGTAAGCTGAGGACGAAAGCGGTACCACCGCTGACCGGGTGCTCGACGCCGAGGTGACCGCCGGTGGCGGCCGCCAGACTTGCCGACAGGGTCAGGCCAAGACCCAGGCCCTGTTCGCCGGGTTTGGTGGTAAAGAAAGGCTCGAACAAATGCTTGCGGGCTTCGGTGTCGATACCTTGGCCGTTATCGCGGACGCGCAAGCGGTATTTGCCGTCGACAAACTCACCTTCCAGCCATAGTTCGGGTAATGGCTGTGCTTGCATGGCATCCAGCGCGTTGCCGATCAGGTTGACCAGGATCTGTTCCAGGCGGGTCTGGTCGATCTGTACTTGCACGTCGCTGAACTCGCGGTGCAACAGCAAACGAGCGCTTTCAAGGCGTGCGCCGAGCAACTGCAAGGCGGCATCTACCGCTTTACCGAGGCTGGCCTGGCCCTGATCGTCGCCGCGCCGGGCAAAGGAGCGCAGGCTGGCGGTAATCCGGCCCATGCGGTCGATCAGATCGTTGATGGTTTTCAGGTTGGCACTGGCGATGCCCAGCTGACCGCGCTCGAGAAAGCGCACGGTATTGCCGGACAAGGTACGCAACGCGGCCAGCGGCTGATTCAATTCGTGGGCAATGCTGGTGGACATCTGGCCGATGGCCGCCAGTTTGCCGGCCTGTACCAGTTCGTCCTGAGCCCGGCGCAACGTTTCTTCGGCCTGGCGACGTTCGCGGATCTGGCTTTTCAGGCGCTCGTTGCTGGCCCGCAGGTCGGTGGTACGTTCGGTAATCCTGCGTTCGAGCTGATTGTTGGCTTCTTGCAGCGCTTCACGGGCGGCGAGGCGGGTGGCGATGACTTTGCGCCGTTCGTTCCAGGCAATCAGCAGGAACGCCACCAGCGCGAAGGCCACCGCGACCAGGATGCCCTGGTTGATCGCTTCCCGACGCAAATCCCCGAGCGGTGTGAGCAGGGTGAAATTCCACGGTGTATCGCTCAAGGCGCGGGTCTGCGACAGGTAACTGATTTCCTGTTCATCGGAGACCAGCTCGGCGTTGGCCGGGAAGGTGATTTTCTCCACGCCTTCGGACAGCCGCTCGCGGGCCAGGGGTTCCAGTTCGTTGAGTGGGTACCAGTAATATTGCAGGCTGCGGGCCAGGCGTTCCTTGGTGTCGTCGCTGAGCGGGCGAACCGATTTGAGCCGCCGCGCCGGGTCGCTGGACAGAATGATGATGCCATTCTCGTCGCTGACGAAGGCTTCCAGGCGTGCACGCTGCCAGCGTTCTTCCATGGCTTCGAGGCGGACTTTGACCACTGCGACGCCGATGATCTTGCCTTGCTCTTCCAGGCCATGGGCCAGGTAGTAGCCGGGCTCGCCGTTGGTGCTGCCGATGCCGTAGAAACGACCGGGCTGACCGCGTACGGCATTCTGGAAATACGCACGGAAGGACAGGTCTTCGCCGAGGTAGCTGTCGACATCGCGCCAGTTACTGGTGGCCAGTACCCGACCGGTGGTGTCCATCACGTAGATTGCCCGACTGCGGCTGCGCCGGTTCAGGCCTTCGAGGTAATTGTTGACCGCTTGCCGGTGCTCGGGCGTAGGGTCGGCCAGCAGATCTGAAACACTCGATTCAAGTTCCAGCAGGCTGGGCAGGTAGGTGTATTTGTTGATCTCGCTTTCGACCGCGCGAGCGTGCAGTTCCAGCTGACGCTGGCCGTTCTCGCTGAGGCTGCGAATGCCGTAGTGCTCGCTGACCCAGAAGCCGACGTAACCCAGCCCGACCATCAGCAAGATGACCAGCGGTGGCAGGAACAGTTGGCGAATCAGACGGGGTTTCACGGCAAGTGATGGCGGCGCTGCGCGATAGAGAGTGGAGTCGCATTTCATCACAGATGCCTTGGGTCAACCACAACACAAATCTCCAGACCACCACCCACCCCTGTGGGAGCGAGCCTGCTCGCGATAGGGGACTAACAGTCGACATCACATTGACTGGTAGGCAGTCATCGCGAGCAAGCTCGCTCCCACATTGGGGCGGCGGTGGTATTGAGCTTGTACCCGATCCCGGTTTTTTAGTGCTGCAGAATCTTGTCGAGGAAGTGCTGCGCACGGTCGGAGCGGGCGTTGATGTCGCCGAAGAACTCTTCCTTCTTGCAGTCTTCGATGATTTTGCCCTGATCCATGAAGATCACCCGGTCTGCCACTTTACGGGCGAAGCCCATTTCGTGGGTTACACACATCATGGTCATGCCTTCGTTGGCCAGTTGCACCATCACGTCGAGCACTTCATTGACCATTTCCGGGTCGAGCGCCGAGGTCGGTTCGTCGAACAGCATGACAATCGGGTCCATCGCCAGTGCACGGGCAATCGCCACACGCTGTTGCTGACCACCGGAGAGCTGGCCCGGGTGCTTGTGGGCGTGAGCCGAAAGGCCGACGCGCTCAAGCAGTTGCAGGCCCTTTTTGGTGGCCTCTTCCTTGCTGCGGCCCAACACCTTGATCTGCGCGATGGTCAGGTTTTCGGTGATGCTCAGGTGCGGGAACAGTTCGAAATGCTGGAACACCATGCCAACGCGCGAGCGCAGTTTCGGCAGGTCGGTCTTCGGGTCGGCGATGGAGGTGCCATCGACCACCACGTCGCCTTTCTGGAACGGTTCCAGGGCGTTGACGCATTTGATCAGGGTGGATTTACCGGAGCCGGACGGCCCGCACACCACAATCACTTCGCCTTTTTTGACCTCGGTGCTGCAATCAGTCAGTACCTGGAAGTCGCCATACCACTTGTTGACATTCTTGATAGAAATCATACGGCAAACCTTTTTTGCAGACGCTTGACCAGCCGTGAGGCGGCAAAGCTGATTGTGAAGTACACGAGACCTGCGATGATCAGGAACTCATTGGCGCGGCCGATGATGTCGCCACTGGCCCGCGTAGCATTGAGGAAGTCCACCAGGCCGACCGTGTAGACCAGCGAGGTGTCCTGAAACAGGATGATGCTTTGTTGCAGCAACAGCGGGGTCATCTTGCGAAACGCTTGCGGCAGGATGATCAGGCGCATCATCTGGCCGTAGCCCATGCCCAACGCCTTGGCTGCACCCATCTGTCCCTTGGGAATCGACTGCACGCCGGCCCGGACGATTTCGCAGAAGTACGCCGCTTCGAACATCATGAAAGCCACGATGCACGAGGTGAACGCACCGATCGGCGTGTCCTCGCCGGTGATCCAGCGCAGCACGAACGGTACCGCCAGGTAGAACCAGGTGATCACCAGCAGCAGCGGGATCGAGCGGAAGTAATTCACGTAAGCGCCGGCAATGTTCGACAGCAGCTTGCTGGGGGACAGGCGCATCAGCGCCAGGAGAGTGCCGAGGATGATCCCGCCGACGACGCCGAGTGCCGTCAGTTGCAGGGTCATGACCATGCCGTTCCACATGCCGGGGACGGCCTGGACGACGCCACTGAAATCGAGATCCATTATTTACCCCCCACGGAAATCAGGCCGGGCACCGCAACTTTCTTCTCGACCATACGCATCAGCAGCATCAGGCTCATGTTCAGGGTGAAGTAGATCAGGGTCGCCAGGGTGAAGGCTTCGAACAGGTTGGCGGAGAACTCCGCGGTCTGTTTGGTCTGTGCGAGCAGCTCCATCAGGCCGATCAAGGAGGCGACGGAGGAGTTCTTGAAGACGTTGAGAAATTCCGAGGTCAGCGGCGGAATGACGATCCGGTAGGCTTGGGGCAGCAGCACATTCCAGTAGATTTGCGGCAGCTTGAAGCCCATGGCGCGGGCGGCCGATTCCTGGCCACGCGGCAGCGCCTGGATACCCGTGCGCACTTGCTCGCACACTCGGGCGGCGGTGAACAGGCCCAGGCACACGACGACGCTCAGGTAGGCCGAGGTGGTCGGATTCAGGTCCTGCTTGTACCAGTCCTGCAGGTTTTGCGGCAACAGGTCGGGCACCAGGAAGTACCAGATGAACAGCTGAACCAGCAGCGGTACGTTACGAAAGAGTTCCACATAGCAGGTGGCGATGCCCGATACCAGGCGATTCGGCACGGTACGCATGACGCCGAGCACCGAGCCCAGCATCAAGGCGATGATCCAGGCCACGATAGCGATGGCGATGGTCCAGCCCAATCCCGTGATGAACCAGTCGAGATAGGTCTCGCTGCCCACGCCGGTGGACTTGAAGAACACGCCCCAATCCCAGTTGTAATTCATTAGGGTCTCCCCTCAGATCAATCGATGTACAAGTGCCCGCCTGGGGAAACTCCGTTCCCTCTGATCTCGACGATCAGGCACACGCGATCGGCTCGACAACCACCGGTTCGAGTGTTTCCAGAAGGTGCCAGCAGGTAGTGACAGCCTCCTGAAAGGGCACAGGCCCTGTCAGGAGGTGGGTCAGTCAGAAATCAGGATTTCTTTTCTTCAGCCGCTTTGTCGGTCGGGTTGGCGATCAGGGCCTTGAGCTCGTCGCTCATCGGGAACATCAGGTTCAGGTTTTTTGGCGGGATTGGCTGAGTGAACCACTTTGCGTAGATCTTGTTGATATCGCCGGACTTGTAGGTCGCGACGATGGCGTCGTCTACAGCCTTCTTGAACGGCGCGTCGCCCTTGCGGACCATGCAGCCGTAGATTTCATAGGACTGGGCAGTACCGGTCACGGCCCAGTCATTCGGATTCTTGGCCTTGGCCATTTCACCGGCCAGCAAGGCGTCGTCCATCATGAAGGCGACAGCACGGCCCGATTCCAGCATCTGGAAGGATTCGCCATGGTCTTTGGCGGAGATGACGTTCATGCCCATCTGCTTGTCGGCGTTCATCGACTTCAGAATGCGCTCGGACGTGGTGCCGGCGGTGGTCACGACGTTCTTGCCCTTGAGGTCGGCGAAGTCTTTGTAGGTCGAGTCTTTTTTCGACAGCAGCTTGGTGCCGATTTCGAAGATGCCAACGGAGAAATCAACTTGTTGCTGACGCTCGGTGTTGTTGGTGGTGGAACCGCACTCGACGTCTACAGTGCCGTTTTGAACCAGTGGAATACGGGTTTGCGAGGTGACCAGGTTGTACTTGACCTTCAGGTCTGGCATATCCAGGTCTTTCTTGATGGCTTCGACGATTTTCAGCTGAATATCGTGGGAGTAGCCGACCGGTACACCGGAAGCATCTGCAATGTAGGAAAACGGAATAGAAGCGTCGCGATGCCCCAGGGTAATGGTGCCGGACTCTTTGATCTTTTTCAGGGTGCCGGTGAGTTCGGCGGCGAAAACTGGCGTGCTGATCAGAGCGGCCGCAATGGCTGCGCCCAGGATATGGGGAACGATGCGCATCAAATTTTCCTCTACATTGTTTTTATATGGAGCCGGTTTATCGGCCCTTTTGTACTGCGGAATGCCTTGACGGCTCCTGAAGTGTTGGCACATCAGACATTCCTCCCAAGTTGTAGAGCATGAGTCGTGCCAGTCCGAAATTAATCAGTTAACTTATTGATTTTAAAAATATATTTAATATTTATAGGGTTGGATTCAGGACTCGATAATCCGGTTAACCGAATCGACTGACGGGTCGCGTTCGGAAAACCGAACGCAAATAATCGGAGCCCGCGGCGGCAGCTACGCTGGAATGCAATTCCCTGCGAGCAGCCGCAGACCGCGATCCTGGTGATCTGAATGGCAGCGCAATTCTTCACCTTCATTGCGGGTTTCAACGGATGAAAATCCTCGGCATCCTTTGCCTTCTCCTGACCCTCGGCGGTTGCAGCTCCTTGCTGTTCTACCCCGATCCCGGTCTGCCGTTCACCCCGCAAAAAGCCGGGCTTGAATACCGTGACGTCACCTTGACCACTGCTGACGGCGTGAAACTCAATGGTTGGTGGCTGCCGGCCAAAAAAGGCGTAGCGGTCAAGGGCACAGTGCTGCACTTGCACGGCAATGGTGGAAACCTCGCCGGGCATCTGGGGGCCAGTTGGTGGCTGCCGAAGCAGGGTTACCAGGTGCTATTGGTGGACTATCGCGGTTATGGGCTGTCGCAGGGTAAACCCGGCCTTCCGGCGATCTATCAGGACATCGACGCTGCATTCAAATGGCTGGACCGGGCGCCAGAAGTCCAGGGCAAACCGTTGATCGTCCTGGGCCAGAGCCTTGGCGGTGCGCTGGTCGTGCATTATCTGGCTGAACACCCCGAGCGTCAGCCCCGGCTCAAGGCGCTGGTCCTCGACAGCGTACCGGCCAGTTACCGGGATGTCGGGCGGTTTGCACTGAGTTCGTCGTGGATGACCTGGCCGTTTCAGGTGCCGTTGTCCTGGCTGGTGCCGGACGCCGACAGCGCGATCTACGCCATGCCGCAGCTCAATGGCGTACCAAAATTGATCTTCCACAGTATCGACGATCCGCTCGTGCCTCTTTCCAATGGCATCCGACTGTATCAAGCTGCGCCCGCGCCCAGGGTTCTGCAATTGACCCGAGGCGGGCATGTGCAGACCTTCAGCGTCCCGATCTGGCGCACCGTCATGCTGCGTTACCTCGATGACCCGCAGCACTTCAACGGTCTGCGCCGCCTGGGCGAAACGCCCAATTACCCGGCACCCCCGAATTCAGAAGTTGAACCTCCAGAGAGTCCGCAATGAGTGAAGAACGTAACGCCATCCCACTGATCATCACCGGTATCTGCAGCATCCTCGGCACGGTCGGGGCCTTGTGGTACTACGGCTACCTGCACTTCGCCAAACCGGAAGACGCACTGCTGCTGAACGATTTCACCATGCTCAAGACCGTGCCGGGTGAAGACTACAAAGTCTCCCTGGAGCCGGCCGCGCAAGTCGCCCAGTGTGTCGATGGCGTGCTGGTGCTGTTCGACACCGAACAGAAAGGCCTGACGGGTGTGCTGGTCAACAACAAGAAAAAAGCCGTGCGTTGCATGGGGCAGGAAACGCCGCAGCTGGAGCAGTGACGGTTTAGATCGGATAGATAAAAAAAGCCCCGGTTTCCTGGCAGGAACCGGGGTTTTTTTATTGGAGATGGTCAACGTATTTGTCAGGTCAGAACCGGTACTGGGCTTTGGTCCGATGTTCGACGGCCTATCGGTTGGCGGTGGATGTGTCGGGTTTGACCCTGAATTCAATCTGCTCTGAAGAGTTAATAATGCCGCCGTAGTTTTGATGCATCCTTACTTTGTTTCCTGAGCCCGGCGTTACTCCCAGTGCTCGTGTTGTCCAGTTGCCTGCGTTATCCATAGTGACAGGGATTGTCCACATGGCGAACGTGGGCGTATATCTGAGCAATGTCATGGTGAGTGTTGTGCCGCGGAGCGCGGTTCCACTGAAGAGCGTATCAGCGCTGATAGTGTCTCCATTTTTTGGTGTTGTGATGGTTGGCTTTTGCAGGGAGGAACACGCCGCTGGCGTTTCCCCGTTGAGGCCGACAGAAATGGCCGCATAGGATCCTAGCGGCTCAACTGCGCAGATATGCACGGTAATGCCTGCGGCGTCATCCCTCAGCGTTCTGCCTGATTTCAAGGTTGCATCCTGTGTTGAAGTCGTTTCGGGAGTGCCATCAAGTTGTCTGTCCTGAACGTAGGCACCCATGTTGGTGTAGCGCGCCCAGACACCATTCGCATAGTTGTCTGGAAACAGACTGTCGAAGGGGGGAAAACTACGCTGACGGACTTCCAGCGCTAGCTGCGATGGCTGGTTTGGGCCTGTTGTCGGGCGATCAATCAAATAACTGTTTCTGAGGACGAGGCGGTAGATGCCTGACGTCTTGATGTGCGTTACCTGGGACTGACTCAACCAACCTGCATACCAGCGGTAGTGCGTGGGATACAGCACTGCCTTGCCACCTGAGACGGGATTCCCGTAGTCGGGATAGAAGATGATGTTGCATGAGCCGGGCGCCGTGATGACATTGCCGTTCAGAGGGCAGCCGGAGTAGGTCGGCCCACTGATAAACCCCAGGTTATTGCCGAACAGGCGAATCCAGAGATGCGAGCTCTCCGGCTGGTTGTAGATCGCCAGCACTCGGCCAGGAGCGTCGGCACTCCCGGTACCTTTTTCGCAAGGGGCCGCGATGAACAGATAATCATAGTCGTCGGGATTCAGGCCTTGAGCCCTGGCGGCGGTTTCGGCTGGACCTTTGACGGCGTCGCGAGTGTTACAAATGGCCGGTTTTGCACCGAAGTCAGCGGTGATCATTTTGCCTTCCAGAGTGAGTTTCCCGCTTGAAACATCTCTGATGTAACTGCGCAAGGAGGATTTTTCCTCGGGAGAAAGGCTCTGCGACCACAGCAGGTCTTTGTTCAGCGCAGGGGTGCCGGTCCATTGGCCGACCACCAGCAACACCCTTTTTGTACCCACGACCGGTCGTTGGTTGACGCCTGGAACGGGCAGGGGGGCATTGGTGAGAATGGTCTCAGGGTCGAGATGGTTATACACGGACTCGCCGCTGGTCGAGACGCCGACTTTCGAGTCATGGGTCGACTGTGTGCACCCTCCCTGGATCAGCGCTGCGCAGAGCAGCAAAAAAACCGTCAGCATTCGCATGGTGATGCTCCTTGATGCCCGTGATTCTGGCTTGGAACTCACTTTTACTTGCGATGCTGGAAGCTGCCTACTGTCAGAAATAACAGGTGGCGACGAGTGGCAAGAGCATACCTGTACACAAAAGCCTCGCCTGATCACCTCAGGCGGGGCTTTTGCGTTGCCGGCACGTCAGTGTTTTTGCTTGCCGTTCTGCGCCGATAAATCGTGCAAATGGCGCCGCGACAATTCGAGAAAACGCGGTGTCGGGCCAACGTCTTCATAGAGTGGGTCGCCTTCCTCATCGGTTGCGACCACATGCTGACCCTTGATGTAGGGGAAACTCGCTTCGAGCTCTTCCAGGGCGGCCCCGATCAGTTCGCCCAGCAGTTCTTCGGGGTGGCGTTTGGGGTACATCTCGGTAAGCGCCGCCAACCGCGCCGCGGCTTCGACGTCCAGGTGAATGGTGTAGCCGGTCTTGGTCAAACGGCCTTTGGCGGTTTCTTCCCAATGCTGGGCTAGCTCACGGATTTTCATAATGACCTCAATAGGCACCTGCTGGTGGCAGGGGAGATGAGTGTCCGGCCGTGGCCGGTGGCAAGCCTTTGTACGGCTTATTCTTCAGACTAGCCCCAACCTTCGGGGTTTACCGTCGATTTGTCGTCTGACTTGTAAGAACCCGCTGTGGACGGCACTCTTGGAGTCGACCGCCATTCGCTGGAGAACTGCTGATGACTGATATCGATGCACGCTTGCGCGAGGATGTTCACCTGCTGGGTGAGTTGTTGGGCAACACCATTCGTGAGCAGTACGGGGATGGCTTTCTCGACAAGATCGAGCTGATCCGCAAGGGTGCCAAGGCGGACCGTCGTGGCTCGACGGACGCTGAACTGCGCGCCAGTCTCAACCAGTTGACTGAAGATGAACTGCTGCCAGTGGCGCGAGCGTTCAACCAGTTCCTGAACCTGGCGAACATCGCCGAGCAATATCAGTTGATTCACCGCCGCGAAGAGTCCCAACCGGCACCGTTCGAGGCGCGGGTGCTGCCCGAACTGCTCGCCCGCCTGCGGGCTGAAGGGCATGGCAGCGACGCGCTGGCGCGGCAATTGGGACGGTTGGAAATCGAGCTGGTGCTGACGGCGCACCCGACTGAAGTCGCCCGCCGGACCTTGATCCAGAAATACGACGCCATCGCCGCACAACTGGCGGCGCAGGATCACCGCGACCTGACCGGTGCCGAGCGCGAGCAGATCAAATCGACCTTGCAGCGCCTGATCGCCGAAGCCTGGCACACCGAAGAAATCCGCCGCACCCGACCAACCCCGGTCGATGAAGCCAAGTGGGGCTTTGCGGTGATCGAGCATTCGCTGTGGCAGGCGATTCCCAACTACCTGCGCAAGGCCGATCAGGCCCTGCACACGGCCACTGGTCTGCGCTTGCCGCTGGAGGCGGCGCCGATTCGCTTCGCCTCGTGGATGGGCGGCGACCGTGATGGCAACCCGAACGTCACCGCCGAGGTGACCCGTGAGGTCTTGTTGCTGGCGCGCTGGATGGCGGCTGATTTGTACTTGCGTGATGTCGATCATCTGGCCGCCGAGTTGTCGATGCAGCAGGCCAGCACCGCGTTGCGGGCCAAGGTCGGGGACAGCGCCGAACCTTACCGTGCACTGCTCAAACAGCTGCGTGAGCGTCTGCGCGCGACCCGTAACTGGGCGCAGGCATCCCTGACTGCGAGCATCCCGGCACCGGCCGATGTGCTGCAGAGCAACCGCGAGCTGCTGGACCCGCTTGAGCTGTGCTATCAGTCGCTGCATGAATGCGGCATGGGCGTGATCGCTGACGGCCCGTTGCTCGATTGCCTGCGTCGGGCGGTGACGTTCGGCCTGTTCCTGGTGCGACTCGACGTGCGCCAGGACTCGTCGCGGCATGCGTCGGCGATGACCGAAATCACCGACTACCTCGGGCTCGGTCGCTATGAAGACTGGGACGAGGACGCGCGCATCAGCTTCCTGATGGGCGAGCTGAACAATCGTCGGCCACTCCTGCCGGCCTATTTCAAACCTTCGGCTGACACCGCCGAAGTCCTGGCGACGTGTCGCGAAATCGCCGCGGCGCCGGCGGCGTCGCTCGGCTCGTATGTGATCTCCATGGCGGGTGCCGCGTCGGACGTGCTCGCCGTGCAACTGCTGCTCAAAGAATCTGGCGTACTGCGACCCATGCGCGTCGTGCCGCTGTTCGAAACCCTGGCTGACCTTGATAACGCCGGCCCGGTGATCGAAAAGCTGTTGCTGTTGCCGGGTTACCGCTCGCGGTTGCAGGGCCCGCAGGAAGTGATGATCGGTTATTCCGACTCGGCCAAGGACGCCGGCACCACGGCGGCGGCCTGGGCTCAGTACCGGGCGCAGGAGCGCCTGGTGGATATCTGCCGCGAGCAACAAGTGGAACTGTTGTTGTTCCATGGTCGCGGCGGCACCGTGGGCCGTGGCGGTGGCCCGGCGCACGCGGCGATTCTGTCGCAGCCACCGGGGTCGGTGGCCGGGCGTTTCCGTACCACCGAGCAAGGGGAAATGATTCGGTTCAAATTCGGCCTGCCGGACATAGCCGAGCAAAACCTCAACCTGTATCTGGCCGCAGTGCTCGAAGCAACGCTGTTGCCGCCGCCACCGCCGGAACCGGCATGGCGCGGCCTGATGGACGAATTGGCGGCCGATGGCGTCAGCGCTTATCGCGCTGTGGTGCGGGAGAATCCGCAGTTCGTCGAGTATTTCCGTCAATCCACCCCCGAGCAGGAACTGGGGCGCTTGCCGCTCGGCAGCCGTCCGGCCAAGCGTCGTGCCGGCGGGATCGAAAGCCTGCGGGCGATTCCGTGGATCTTCGGCTGGACCCAGACCCGCCTGATGCTGCCGGCCTGGCTTGGCTGGGAAGCGGCGTTGAGCAACGCCTTGGCGCGCGGTGAGGGTGAGTTGCTGGCGCAGATGCGCGAGCAGTGGCCGTTCTTCCGCACGCGCATCGACATGCTGGAGATGGTGCTGGCCAAGGCTGACGCGGACATCGCCCAGTCCTACGACGAGCGATTGGTTGCGCCTGATTTGCTACCTTTGGGGGTGCATTTACGCGACCTATTGTCGCAGGCGTGCTCCGTGGTCCTTGGCTTGACCGGTCAGTCGCAGCTGCTGGCACATAGCCCTGACACCCTGGAGTTCATCCGTTTGCGCAACACCTACCTCGATCCGCTACATCTATTGCAGGCTGAACTCCTGGCGCGCTCGCGACAGCCGGATGTGGTGCAGGGCAGCCCGGTGGAGCAAGCGTTGCTGGTGTCTGTGGCGGGGATTGCCGCCGGTTTACGGAATACCGGCTAAGGTTTTTTGCGAGATGTTGCAGGTGGTTTGACTGCGACAAGCGACCGGTCCGCGGGGGCCGGTTGCGGTTGTCACGCGACACTTTGTTATGGGGTTGCGACTTGGATCGCCTCCTCGCCAGGGCGTAACAGGCACGGGTTGCTCCGACTTTCGGCGGCTTGTGTGGTCAGGGCCTGCTGTGTATCTTGATCAGCCTTTGGCCGTTTGGGCGGCCCACGACCCTATTTTTGAGATTGGCCCCACGCGGCAAATCCGATCGTTATCTAAATAAGAAATTGAGGAGCACATCGATGCGCGTCATTCTGCTGGGAGCTCCCGGGGCCGGTAAAGGTACTCAGGCTAAGTTCATCACTGAAAAATTCGCTATTCCACAGATCTCCACCGGCGACATGCTGCGTGCTGCCGTCAAGGCCGGCACCGAGCTGGGCATTAAAGCCAAGAGCATCATGGACGCAGGCGGCCTGGTCTCCGACGACCTGATCATCGCACTGGTCAAGGATCGTATCGCCCAGCCTGATTGCGCCAACGGCTTCCTGTTCGACGGTTTCCCGCGCACCATTCCCCAGGCTGAAGCCCTGGTCGATGCCGGTGTAGAACTGGATCACGTGGTTGAAATCGCCGTTGATGACGAGGAAATCGTCCAGCGTATCGCCGGTCGTCGTGTACACGAAGCCAGCGGCCGCGTTTACCACACCGTCTACAACCCGCCGAAAGTCGCGGGCCAGGACGACGTTACCGGCGAAGCGCTGGTGCAGCGTAAAGACGACACTGAAGAAACCGTGCGTCATCGTCTGTCGGTCTACCATTCCCAGACCAAACCGCTGGTGGATTTCTACCAGCAACTATCGGCTGCCCAAGGCAAGCCGAAGTACAGCCACATCGCAGGCGTCGGTTCGGTCGAAGCGATCACCGGCAAGGTGCTTGAAGCGCTGAGCTGAGAAAGCTGATTTGCTTTACCTACAACGGCCCGCTTGCGGGCCGTTGTTGTTTATACTGGCGCACTTTTTCCAACTCTCTTTACGGAAACATCGATGAGCACCTTGCTGGCCCTGGACACCGCGACTGAAGCTTGCTCCGTTGCCTTGCTGCATGACGGCAAGGTCACGAGTCATTACGAGGTGATCCCGCGCCTGCATGCGCAGAAGTTGTTGCCGATGATCCAGCAGTTGCTGGCGGATGCAGGCACCACCTTGCAAGCGGTCGATGCGATTGCCTTTGGTCGCGGCCCGGGTGCGTTCACTGGCGTGCGAATCGCCATTGGCGTGGTTCAGGGCCTGGCATTTGCGCTGGATCGTCCGGTGTTGCCGGTGTCCAACCTGGCGGTACTGGCGCAGCGCGCATTGCGCGAGCACGGTGCACATCAGGTCGCGGCGGCCATCGATGCGCGGATGGATGAAGTCTATTGGGGCTGCTACCGCGAAACCGCCGGCGAAATGCGTCTGGTAGGGGCTGAAGCGGTGTTGCCGCCAGAAGTCGCGGCATTGCCGGCAGAGGCCACGGGCGACTGGTTCGGCGCGGGCACCGGCTGGGGCTATGGCGAGCGCATCGCGGTCAACCTGATCGGCCAGGATGCCGGCATGTTGCCTCACGCCGAAGACTTGCTGACCCTGGCCCGTTTCGCCTGGGAACGCGGCGAAGGCATCCCGGCGGACGATGCGCAGCCGGTTTACCTGCGCGACAAAGTGGCAACCCCCAAAGCCCGGTAATCCGAGTGCTTTTGTGGCGAGGGAGCTTGCTCCCGCTGGGGTGCGAAGCGCCCCCAAAATCTGCAGCCTCATTTCGTCAGATGTACCGCGTCGGCTAATCTGCGGGCGCTTCGCCCCCGAGCGGGAGCAAGCTCCCTCGCCACAGGGGCGCAGCCAATGGTCAGTTTCTGCCGCGCGCTTTTAAACCTTTTCCGGTTTCTGTGCTCTAGTTATCACTTGGGAGTTTGCGCACACGGGTAAGTGCCGCTAAATTGCCATCATCGATAGAGAGTTTGTAACTATGCGCATAGACGGCTTTGCCTCTCAGTCCTACCCCATCAAGCGCAAGCCACGCAAAGGCGATGTGTCGGTGGACGAGTCCATCGAGGATATCGATGGCGAGCAGGAGTTTCCTTCTGAGGAGCAACTGGCCGCCCGCGCCGCCAAGGCTTCTGCGCAACGCCTGAGCAATCTCCCCGCCCGTCAGCAGGACATGATCTACCATCGCGCCATGAGCAAAAGCGTGGCGATGGCCCTGGCCAGCTACCTGAGCACTGCGGCGTTCGTCGATTGGGATATGGAAGTGCTGGGTCTCGACCTGCACATCTGATGCGGTTGCCTTATTACCTCGGTTGCCCGTCCTGGAGCGAAAACGCCTGGCGCGAGTACCTGTATCCGCAAAACGCCCGCCCTAATGAATTTCTCGGCCTGTACTCACAGGTGTTCAACGCCGTTGAAGGCAACACCACGTTCTACGCGCGCCCTGCGCCGGCGACGGTGGAGCGCTGGGCGCAGACGATGCCGGAACATTTTCGCTTCACCGCCAAATTCCCCGGCGACATCAGCCACGGCGGTGACCTGCGCGAGCAACTGAGCGCCGCCGAAACCTTCGTGCAATTGCTCAGCCCGCTCGGTGAGCGGGTTTCACCGATCTGGCTGCAACTGTCGGCAGCCTTTACCCCACAACGGCTGGGCGAGCTGGCCGGGTTCATCGATGGGGTGCAGCGACCGTTGGCCGTTGAAGTGCGGCATCGGGACTTCTTCGCCAAAGGCGATGCCGAGCGCCGGCTCAATCGGCTGTTGCTGGAGCGTGGCGTGGAGCGCATTTGCCTCGATCCACGGGCGCTGTTCAGTTGCACGTCGACTGAACCTTCGGTGCTTCACGCGCAATCGAAAAAGCCCAAGGTGCCCCCACGTCCGGCGGCTTTTACCCAGTTCCCGCAGGTGCGCTTCATCGGTCATCCCGTGCTTGAAGCCAACGATACGTTCCTGACGCCGTGGGTCGAGAAAATCGCTCAATGGATCGAAGAGGGCCGCACGCCGTATATCTTCCTGCACACCGCCGACAACCTGCTGGCCGCCGCGTTGGCGCAACGCTTTCATACTCGGTTGATGACGCGTTTGCCTGGCTTGCCGGCGCTGCCTGAGCTATACAGAGAACCCGCCGCCGAGCAGCTTGGGTTGCTTTGACGACGGGTCTATCCCTTCTGCAGGAGTGAGCCAATGGATGCGCAAACCCTTAAAGCTCAGGCCTTCAAGGCCTTACACGAAGGTGCCGGAGCTTTTGTGATCCCCAACCCGTGGGACGCCGGTTCGGCAAAAATGCTTGCCGGCCTGGGTTACCAGGCGCTGGCGACCACCAGTGCTGGCTATGCTTTTTCGCTGGGCCGCCCGGATGGCGCGGTCAAGCTCGAAGAGACACTGGTCAACGTTCGGGCGATTGTCACCGCGAGCGATCTGCCGGTGGCAGTCGATCTGGAAAACGGCTTTGCCGACAGCCCGCAAGAGTCCGCCGGGAGCCTGCTGCGTGCCGCCGCTGCTGGCGCGGTCGGTGGTTCGATCGAAGACGCTACCGGCCGTGAAGACGGCCCGATTTACTGCTTTGAACACGCCGTCGCGCGGATCGAGGCGGCCGTTGCGGCGGCGCGCAGTTTGCCGTTCCCGTTCACCCTGACCGCGCGTGCCGAGAATTACCTGCACGGTAATCCTGACCTGGCCGACACCATTCGCCGCTTGCAGGCCTTTGCCGAGGCGGGCGCCGATGTGCTGTATGCGCCGGGCCTGCGCAACGCTGAAGAGATACTGGCGGTGGTCCGTGCGGTGGCGCCGAAACCGGTCAATGTGCTGATGTCCGGCGGTCTCAAGTTGAACGTCGCGCAGCTCAGTGAAATGGGCGTCAAGCGGATCAGCGTCGGCTCGGCCATGGCCCGTGCCGCCTACGGTGCGTTTTATCAGGCCGCGCAGGAAATTCAGTCGCACGGCACCTTCGATTTTGCCTACCGCGCGCTGCCGTTCGGGCAGATCAATCAACTGTTCAAAGGCTGACCCACAGGGAGTTGTCGTGCGGTTTCTGAAAGTGCTGTTGGCGGTGGTTCTGGTAATGGGCGGGTTGCTGGTGGGTGTCTGGCGCGGTTGGCTGCCGTTGCCAGCGGCCTGGAACCCTTGGGCGCCGCTGGATGTCCGGGCCACGCCGAACCTGCTGACACGCTTCAAATTGATGAGACTGCGCGATAACCCTGAACTCTGCGACCAGGTGCTCAACGGTGCCGGGTTGAAGTTCAGCCGCCAGGCCGACAGCAACCCGGACGTCGATTGCCCGCTGAACAACACCCTGCGCGTGCAGGGCGGCGAGGTGGCGCTGAGCAGCAGCTTCCTCGCCAGTTGCCCGCTGGCGGTGGCGTTTGTGCTGTTCGAGCGGCATGCCCTGCAACCGGCGGCGCAGGCCATGTATGGGCAGGCGGTAGCGCGGGTCGACCACCTCGGCAGTTTTGCCTGCCGCAATATGTACAACCTCGAAAACGGCTCGCGCAGCCAGCACGCGACGGCCGATGCACTGGATATCGCCGGCTTTCGCCTGGCGGACGGGCGCAGTATCAGCGTGCTGCGGGACTGGCCGAAGGACAATGACGATGCGCGCTTTCTCCGCAAGGTTCGCGATGGCGCGTGTGACATGTTCAGCGTGGTATTGAGCCCGGACTACAACGCTGCCCATCGCAACCATTTTCATCTGGATGTCGGGCCGTGGTGGGTTTGTCGCTGAGGCTGAAGTCGGGGATCAGGCGGCGATGCGCAGGTTTTGCAGGACGATCGGGCGAGCCCAGCCGTTATCGAAGTCGAATTGCTTCTGTTGCTCGACCAGCTCTGCGGGCGGGTAGGGGGTTGCCGGTTTATCCAGCAGGTCGAGTTCGAACTCGGCAATCGGCAGGTGCAACGGACGCGGTTGCGGTGCCGGGCCTGGCGCGGGCAATGGCTGACCGGCGGCCAGGACGATCGGGCGCACCCAAGCGCTTTCGAAGTCTTGTTGCTTCTGTTGCGCGAGAATTTCTTGCGGCGGGAACGGCGGGAATGGTTTGTCGGCCAGGTCCATTTCGAACTCGGCAATCGGCAGGAACAGCGGCTCAGGCGGACGGATTTCGGTGTCCTTCACGTCGCAGGCGCGCTGCGTGACGATGTGTTCGAGCAGTTCAGCGCCAACGGTCGGTTCGACCGGGCCATCGATGGCGACGGGGGTGTAACTGCCAGGCGCCGGTGCAGCATCGCCCAAATGATCGGCCAGTGCCTGGGCAAAAAAATCCTGCCACAGGTGACTGACGCCGCTCAGTGCTTGGGAATTGCGCAGGCCATAATCGCCGTGGGGCGAGATGTAGCCTACTGATGTGCGTTGAATGTCTGACATTTCTCTCGGTCGACGCTCAGCTCTGGCAAAATGCTCGATAGTTTTGTTATCGGCCGTTTTTGCCGATCATTAATTTTTTGAGTGTGTTTTCTGATGAGTGAGCAACCCGCGGCCAGCCGCATCAAAGTCCAGGCCCTGGCCGAAGCGTTTCAGGCACGCGCCGAGCACTGGGCCGAGCGATTGAACTTGCCGTTGCTGCTGGATGATGCCGAGTTTGCGCTGCAAGTGGGTGAGCACGGCTTGCAGCTGCAACAGCTCGGCCCGGACGCACCGGGCCCGGTGCGGGTGGACTTCGTCGAGGGCGGCGCGGCCCATCGCCGGTTGTACGGTGGTGGCAGCGGCCAGATGATCGCCAAGGCTGTCGGCGTCGCTCAAGGCGTGCGGCCGAAGGTGCTGGATGCGACGGCGGGGCTGGGCAAGGATGGTTTTGTGCTGGCAAGCCTGGGCTGCGAAATGAGCCTGATCGAGCGTCAGCCGTTGATTGGCGCGTTGCTCGAAGACGGTTTGGCCCGCGCGGCGGAAGATTTTGAGGTGGCGCCGATTGTGGCGCGGATGACCTTGCTCAAGGGCAACTCGATCGAATTGATGCGCAATTGGGAGGGTGAGCCGCCGCAGGTGATCTACCTCGACCCGATGTTCCCGCATCGTGAGAAAACCGCGTTGGTGAAGAAGGAAATGCGCCTGTTTCGCCCGTTGGTAGGCGATGACCCGGATGCGCCGGCCCTGCTTCAAGCTGCACTTGCACTGGCCAGCCACCGGGTCGTGGTCAAACGCCCGCGCAAGGCGCCCTGCATCGAAGGGCCGAAGCCGAGCCATGCGCTGGACGGCAAATCCAGCCGCTACGACATCTACCCCAAGAAAGCGCTCAAGCCTTAAGACCGTGTTGCTCCCATCGCGAGCAGGCTCGCTCCCACAGTTGACCGCGTTCTTATTTAAAGACGTTGGCCCAATGTGGGAGCGAGCCTGCTCGCGATAGCGTCCGCCCAGACGCTACATATCTATCAGACCGAATCCGGCCGATACGCTCGCATAAACAACCCCACCACTTCCTGTATGTGAGCCTCGGCCGCGTCCCCGGTCAAGGGTTCGCCGCAGCCGAAGAGCAAGCGAAAATTCGCTGCGCCTTTGAGCAGGCAGAAGAAGTGCTCGGCGGCATTGAGCGGCTTGTCGATGCTCAAGGCGCCGATCTGGTCGACCTTCGTCAGCAAGCGCTCCATGCCCTGCAACATCCGCTGCGGACCTGCCTCGAAGAAGATCAGCGAGAGTTTCGGGTCCTGACTCCCCAGCGCCATGATCAGGCGATGCAGGTTCACCGATTCATCGCTGTTGATCAGCAGATGAAAGCCTCGGGCGATGTTCAACAGCACATTCTCGATCGGCATGCCGTCGGGCAGTTCGAAGAACAGCGTGGGCAATTGCTCTTCGCATTTGGCCATCACGGCAGAGGAGAACAGCGTCTCCTTATCGTTGAAGTGACTGTAAACGGTCAGCTTCGATACACCGGCTTCTGCCGCCACCGCGTCCATGCTGGTGCTTGCGTAACCATTGCTTAGAAAAAGACGCTTCGCCGCCTCGAGGATCGCCTCGCGCTTGGCGAGATCTTTCGGGCGGCCGGGGCCGTTGGGTGCAGAAAGATTGTTGGACATTCTTCGCTTTAATACTGGACTGGTGAGTTTGCTATTAATAACATACTGCTCAGTATAATTATTCAAAACCCCATTAGCGAAGGATCGTTCACCATGTCGCGCTTTGCGTTGCCAGTCAGCCTGGCATTCCTGTTGTCCGCGTGCGGCCACGAAGAGCCGGTGCAAGTCACCGTGCGTCCGGCCATGGTGGTTCAGCCTGAGCCTTCCGCGCAGGCGATGGACAGCTATCCCGGCGAAGTTCGCGCACGTTATGAGCCAGACCTGGCCTTCCGTATCGGCGGCAAAGTCAGCCGACGACTGGTCGAGGAAGGTGAGCGGGTCAAGGCCAACCAGCCGCTGGCAGAACTCGATCCCCAGGACGTGCGCCTGCAACTGGAAGCAACTCGTGCGCAGGTTGCTGCCGCTGAGGCCAACCTGAACCTGGTGCGTGCCGAGCGTGATCGCTACAAGACCCTGATGGACCGTCAGATGGTCAGCCGCTCGCAGTACGACAATTCTGAAAATCTCTACCGCTCCGGCGAAGCACGGCTCAAGCAGATCAAGGCCGAGTTCGACGTGGCCAGCAACCAGGCCAGCTACGCTGTGCTGCGCGCCCCGCATGACGGTGTCGTGGCCAAGCGCTCCGTGGAAGTCGGGCAAGTGGTGGCCGCCGGGCAGACCGCCTTCACCCTGGCCACCGACGGCGAGCGTGAAGTGCTGATCAGCCTGCCAGAGCAAAACTTCGGCCGTTTCAAGGTGGGCCAGCCGGTCACCGTTGAACTCTGGACCCAGCAAGGCCAGCGGTTCGCCGGGAGCATTCGTGAACTGTCGCCGGCCGCCGATCCAAAATCTCGGACCTTTGCCGCGCGTATCACCTTTAGCGCTGGCAAGGTGCCGGCCGAGCTTGGCCAAAGCGCCCGGGTATTCATTCAACTGGCTGACGTGGTGCCGCTGTCGGTGCCGCTCTCGGCGCTCACCGCGGAAAACGGCGCGACGTACGTCTGGGTCGTCGGTGCCAACAACACCCTGAAAAAGGCCCCGGTTCGTGTCGGTGCCTTCGGTGAGAAAACCGTGCCGGTGCTTGACGGCCTCAACCCCAGCGACTGGGTGGTAGCCGCTGGCGTTCATGTGCTCCATGAGGGCCAGCAAGTGCGGCCGGTGGATCGCTCCAACCGCGTGGTCAATCTGGCGGTCAAGGAGTAATCCCCGATGCGTTTCAACCTTTCCGAATGGGCGCTGCATAACCGCCAGATCGTACTGTTCCTGATGATTTTGCTGGCGGTCGTCGGCGCGCTGTCCTACACCAAGCTGGGCCAGAGTGAAGACCCGCCGTTCACCTTCAAGGCCATGGTGATCAGGACCAGTTGGCCGGGCGCGACGGCCCAGGAAGTCTCGCGGCAAGTCACCGAGCGCATTGAAAAGAAGCTGATGGAAACCGGCGAGTACGAGCGGATTGTCTCGTTTTCTCGCCCCGGTGAATCCCAGGTGACTTTCATGGCCCGGGACTCGATGCATTCGGCGCAGATCCCCGACCTCTGGTATCAGGTGCGCAAGAAGATCAGCGACATTCGCCAGACCTTGCCGCCAGGGATCCAGGGACCGTTCTTCAACGATGAATTCGGCACCACCTTCGGCAATATCTATGCGCTGACCGGCGAGGGCTTCGATTACGCGGTGCTCAAGGATTACGCCGACCGTATCCAGATCCAGCTGCAACGGGTCAAGGATGTGGGCAAGGTCGACTTGCTCGGGCTGCAGGACGAGAAAATCTGGATCGAACTGTCCAACGTCAAACTCGCCACCCTGGGATTACCGTTGGCCACGGTGCAGCAAGCGCTGGAAGAACAGAACGCGATGTCCAACGCCGGGTTCTTCGAAACCTCCAGCGAGCGTTTGCAACTGCGGGTGACGGGCAATTTCCAGACGGTCGACCAGATCAGGGATTTTCCGATCCGTGTCGGCGACCGGACCTTCCGTATCGGCGATGTGGCTGATGTGCACCGTGGCTTCAACGATCCACCGGCGCCGCGCATGCGTTTCATGGGCGAGGACGCGATCGGCCTGGCCGTGGCGATGAAGGATGGCGGCGACATTCTGGTGCTCGGCAAGGCGCTGGAGCTGGAGTTCGAGCGTATCCAGAAAAACCTGCCGGCCGGTATGCAACTGCGCAAGGTCTCCGACCAGCCGGCCGCGGTGAAAAGCAGCGTCGGCGAGTTCGTCCAGGTGCTGGTGGAAGCGTTGGCGATTGTCTTGCTGGTGAGCTTCTTCTCCCTCGGTGTGCGCACTGGCATGGTGGTCGCCCTGGCGATTCCGCTGGTGCTGGCAATGACGTTTGCCTGCATGTATTACCTCGGAATCGGCCTGCACAAGATCTCTCTCGGCGCGTTGGTGCTCGCCTTGGGATTGCTGGTGGACGACGCGATCATCGCCGTGGAAATGATGGCGATCAAAATGGAGCAGGGCTACGACCGACTCAAGGCTGCCAGCTTTGCCTGGACCAGCACCGCATTCCCGATGCTCACCGGGACGTTGATCACCGCGGCCGGCTTCCTGCCGATTGCCACCGCGCAATCCGGCACCGGTGAATACACCCGCTCGATCTTCCAGGTGGTGACCATCGCATTGCTGGCCTCGTGGGTCGCTGCCGTGATGTTTGTGCCCTATCTGGGTGAAAAGCTCCTGCCGGACCTGGCGAAAATTCACGCCGCCAAACACGGTGCCGGTCAGCCGGACCCCTACGGCACACCGTTCTATCAACGCGTCCGGCGTCTGGTGGAATGGTGCGTGCGGCGCCGCAAAACCGTGATTGCGTTGACCATCCTGCTGTTCGTGGCCTCGGTGCTGTTGTTCCGTTTTGTGCCGCAACAGTTCTTCCCGGCTTCCGGGCGCCTGGAACTGATGGTTGATCTGAAACTGGCCGAAGGCGCCTCGTTGAGCAACACCAACGAGGAGGTCAAGCGCCTGGAAGCGATGCTCAAGGAGCGCGCGGGCATCGACAACTATGTCGCGTATGTTGGCACCGGTTCGCCGCGTTTTTACCTGCCGCTGGACCAGCAATTGCCGGCAGCGAGCTTCGCGCAATTTGTGGTCCTGGCAAAAACCATCGAGGAGCGCGAAAGCCTGCGCACCTGGCTGATCGAAACCCTGAACGAACAATTCCCGGCCTTGCGCTCGCGGGTCACGCGCCTGGAAAACGGTCCGCCAGTGGGGTATCCGGTGCAGTTCCGGGTCACTGGTGAACACATTGAAGAAGTCCGCGCGCTGGCACGTAAAGTCGCGGCCAAGGTGCGTGAGAACCCGCATGTGGTCAACGTGCACCTGGACTGGGAAGAGCCGAGCAAAGTGGTGTACCTGAATGTCGATCAGGACCGCGCGCGAGCCTTGGGCGTGAGCACGGCAAACCTGTCGAGGTTCTTGCAAAGCTCACTGACAGGTTCCAGCGTCAGCCAGTACCGTGAAGACAACGAGTTGATCGAGATCCTCTTGCGCGGCACCTTGCACGAACGCACCGAACTGTCGCGGCTGTCGAGCCTGGCGGTGCCGACCGACAACGGCAAAAGTGTCGCGCTGTCGCAGGTGGCGACCCTGGAATATGGCTTCGAAGAAGGCATCATCTGGCACCGCAACCGCTTGCCAAACGTGACGATTCGCGCCGACATCTATGACAAGGAGCAGCCGGCAACCCTGGTTAAGCAGATCCTTCCGACACTCGAGCCGATTCGCGCCGAACTGCCTGACGGCTATTTGCTGGACGTCGGCGGCACAGTAGAAGACTCGACCCGTGGCCAGGATTCGGTGAATGCCGGCGTGCCGTTGTTCATCGTGGTTGTGCTGACCTTGCTGATGCTGCAACTGCGCAGCTTCTCACGCACCGCGATGGTGTTTCTGACAGCGCCGTTGGGATTGATCGGTGTCACCTTGTTCCTGATGGTGTTCCGTCAGCCGTTCGGTTTCGTGGCCATGCTCGGGACCATCGCGCTGTCGGGGATGATCATGCGTAACTCGGTGATCCTGGTCGACCAGATCGAACAGGACATCCTCGCCGGGCTCAAACCCTGGCAAGCGATCATCGAAGCCACGGTGCGGCGCTTCCGGCCTATCGTGCTGACTGCACTGGCCGCCGTGCTGGCGATGATTCCGCTGTCGCGCAGCGTGTTCTTCGGGCCGATGGCGGTGGCGATCATGGGCGGCTTGATCGTCGCGACGGCGCTGACCTTGCTGTTCCTGCCGGCGCTGTATGCGGCGTGGTTCAGGGTCAAGAAAGAACCAGTCTGATCCCGGCAGCACCTTGTCTCAATTTTTTGAAAAATTGAGACAAGGCTGCTTCTGTGTTGTACTCATAACTCAGTTTCGCGAGTTTTTGAGACAGCGATGATAAAAAACCCTCCAGTCATAGACCCGAGCCTGTTCGAAGCGCTCAGCCAGTCGCCTCACAAGGAAAAACTGGTCGACTACCTGGCACTGCTCAAGCCGCTGGATGATCAGGGGCGTTACTTGCCGTTCGATGATCTGCGTTTTCGCTGGCCGCCAGGTCTTGAGCCGACTTTGTGCTGGGCCTTGGTGAAAAAGGCCCGGGTGGCGCAATACGTGCGCTTGTTGCCGCTGGGCGAGCCGAGCCAATGGGGTCAGTTCGTCCTGACACCGCTGGCACAGAAAACCCTCTCGACAGTCGATCGTCAGGCCACGACCGCCGCGCTGGAATACATGACTCATCATATCGGTGAGACGGCGCATTTCAGTTACCTGCTCAATGACCTGATCAAAGACGAAGCGATCAGCAGTAGCCAGCTCGAGGGCGCCGCGACCACCACGCTGGTGGCCAAGGACATGCTCAAGCGCAATCGCCTGCCGCGTACCCCGGACGAGCGGATGGTCATCGGCAACTACAAAATGATGATCTTCGCCTGGGAAAAACGTCACGAGCCTTTGAGTGTCGAGCTGATCCGGCAACTGCATCGTGTCGGTGTCGAAGGCATTGATGACGCGCTGTATTCGCCGGGACTTTTTCGCAGCAATGATCAAGTGGTGGTGCGGGATGGCGAAGGCCATACCGTTCATACACCGCCGCCAGCCGCGGGCATCAGCGCTCGGCTCGATGGATTGGCGAGCTGGATCAACCAGCCCCACGACGACCCTCTGGGCGTTGATTATGTGCACCCGATGATCAAGGCCATCGCCCTGCATTTTGCCTTGGGTTACGAGCATCCGTTCCGCGATGGCAATGGCCGGGTGGCACGGGCGTTGTTTTACTGGTTCATGTTCAAGAATGACTTCTCGGCATTTCGCTACATCGCGATCAGCATTCTGCTGCGCAATGCACCGGTGAAGTACGGTCGGTCTTATGTGCATACCGAGAGTGACGGGCTGGACCTGACTTACTTCATCGATTACCAGTGTTCGGTGATTTTGCGGGCAGTAACCGGGTTCACGGCGGCTTATCAAAAAAGCCTGGTTGATGCCGAAGGTTTTGATCGCTGGCTGGAGGAATCCGGGCTTTTCGAGCAGTTGACCGAGAAGCAGCGCACGCTGTTTCAGATTGCCAAGAGCGGCAGGGCCAAGGAATTCACCGCGGTCAATGTGAAGGAAAACCTGGACTGTTCCTACAACACGGCGGCCACGACCTTGAACGGTTTGGTTGAGTTAAAGCTGTTCGAGAAGAAAAAGATGGGCCGTGAGTGGGTGTTCTTTTTGCGCGAGTCATCACACATCAAAACGGACTGGTCGTAGGCTGCGATCCAAACATCAAAAGATCGCAGCCTGCGGCAGCTCCTACGCGGTGGTGGTGTTAAGTCTCTGGCTGATCAATGTTATCCAGCGCGCGATTCACCGCCAGTTCCGCCAGGGCAACCATCTGCTGAATCGCCAGTGCGCTGTTGCGCTTGGGGCCGTCGAGTTCAAACGCCAGGTCGCTGGCCATGACATTGGCCGAGGCCAGGGTTTCGCAGGCGTGGGCCAGCAGGGTTTCGCTGTCGACCTCTGGGGCGATGACGAAGATGCAGCTGGGCCGGCGGTCGGTCAGCAACTTCTTGGTTTCAGGTAACAGCAGGTAATGATCGAGCGCCCGGTGGGCGGCGGCGTGGAGTTCTTTCGAGTCGAGGGACGCGTAGGGGGAGACGCTTTCGGCGTCGGCTTCGGGGGGATTGGGTGTGGGCTTGAACATGGCGAAACTCCTAGTACGTAAGTAAGGAGCCGACACCATCGCTACCAAACGATTAGGGTGGCGGCCATACGCAGGTTGGTAGACCGGTGTACTAGGAACCCGGCGCACCCGAAGGCGCCCTGCGCACGGCCACCATTTAGCAGAGGCCAAAATATGGCTCCGCAGAAGTGACGCTTTGCGCCTAGTACCACCGGGCTACCAAACCCGATCGCTGATTTTCAGCGACTCGGAGACGATAGAGCCCAGTGCCCAAGCGCGCAAGCCGGCGGATTCTGGCGTAGGTGTAGGGCGCAACGCAAGACGCTGTGGCTTGTGACGAACGCAGTCGCCATGCAATTAAACACCACAAACCCAATGTGGGAGCGAGCCTGCTCGCGATGACGGCGGCACCTCCAACATCAATATTGACTGACCCATCGCCATCGCGAGCAAGCTCGCTCCCACATGGTTTGTGACGAATGCAGTCGCCATGCAATTAAACACCGCAAACCCAATGTGGGAGCGAGCCTGCTCGCGAAGACGGCGGCACCTCCAACATCAATATTGACTGACCCATCGCTATCGCGAGCAAGCTCGCTCCCACATGGTTTGTGACGAATGCAGTTGCCGCGCAATTAAACACCACCAACCCAATGTGGGAGCGAGCCTGCTCGCGATGACGGCGGAACCTCCAACATCAATATTGACTGACCCATCGCTATCGCGAGCAGGCTCGCTCCCACATGGATTGTGACGAACGCAGTTGCCGCGCAATTAAACACCACCAACCCAATGTGGGAGCGAGCTTGCTCGCGATGACGGCGGCACCTCCAGCATCAATATTGACTGACCCATCGCCATCGCGAGCAAGCTCGCTCCCACATGGATTGTGACGAATGCAGTTGCCGCGCAATTAAACACCACCAACCCAATGTGGGAGCGAGCTTGCTCGCGATGACGGCGGCACATCCAACATGAATATTGACTGACCCATCGCCATCGCGAGCAAGCTCGCTCCCACAGGGATTGTGACGAATGCAGTTGCCGCGCAATTAAACACCACCAACCCAATGTGGGAGCGAGCTTGCTCGCGATGACGGCAGCACATCCAGCATCAATATTGACTGACCCATCGCTATCGCGAGCAGGCTCGCTCCCACATGGATTGTGACGAACGCAGTCGCCGCGCAATTAAACACCACAAACCCAATGTGGGAGCGAGCTTGCTCGCGATGACGGCAGCACATCCAACATCAATATTGACTGACCCATCGCTATCGCGAGCAGGCTCGCTCCCACATGGATTGTGACGAACGCAGTCGCCATGCAATTAAACACCGCAAACCTAATGTGGGAGCGAGCTTGCTCGCGATGACGGCGGCACCTCCAACATCAATATTGACTGACCCATCGCCATCGCGAGCAGGCTCGCTCCCACATGGATTGTGACGAACGCAGTCGCCATGCAATTAAACACCACCAATCTAATGTGGGAGCGAGCCTGCTCGCGATGACGGCAGCACATCCAACATCAATATTGACTGACCCATCGCCATCGCGAGCAAGCTCGCTCCCACATGGTTTGTGACGAATGCAGTTGCCGCGCAATTAAACACCACCAACCCAATGTGGGAGCGAGCTTGCTCGCGATGACGGCGGCACATCCAGCATCAATATTGACTGACCCATCGCCATCGCGAGCA